>Ga0187860_1001187_pt1 | contig 23619 bp, 17 predicted proteins | sample June2016WEW_10_4_FD_132981 | JGI IMG/M metagenome (GOLD analysis project Ga0187860, IMG submission 132981) | Peatland microbial communities from SPRUCE experiment site at the Marcell Experimental Forest, Minnesota, USA - June2016WEW_10_40 | ecosystem: Environmental > Terrestrial > Soil >...
AGGTTCAAGACCAGATACTGTGAAAGTCACATGAGCAGGATTCGTGGCATCGACTGATAGGCTCGGCTTCAACGAGCTGTCGGTATCGAGTGACGCCGCGGTGCCGGTGGCACTCGTGCCGACGCCATTCGGGTCGGTTGGCGATGGCAACGATGCAATCGTTCCATCCGTGAGTGCTGATGGATCTGTCGGGTAGCTGCCGTTCGGAGCAACATTGACCGCCACATGACGATCGGCGGTGCCGGTGAATGCGACTGCGGGAGCGTTAGTCGGGTAGTCGCCTGTCAGCAGGTAGTCGGCTGTGTCGTCGACAAAAAGCGATGAATTAGTGCCGGCCGCGGATAGCGGAGGTGTCCAATTGCGCACCATTAACTCATTCCCTCCGAATTTCGATAGCACTCGACCCAGCCATTGTGCCGAACCACTCCTGAGATAAGTTAAAGATCCGTTGTACAGCAGCGTTGATGGTAGTCGAGTTACGCAAACAAACCTGGAGCCCCAAAAGCTCAAGCTTTTGGCTAAAGCTCCGGTGGCGACTTGGTGGCACAGCTAGCCCAGCTTCCGTCGAGGGCACAGCCCTCAACGCGATGCTGCGCAAGATCGGCGTTGCCTACCGGTCCCGAAGCGTCGCATTTCTCACTGCAGATCCCCCGTAAGACCTTACCCCATCACGCGGCAGACGACCCCAGAATCTACCACGAACTTTCATCCCAATTTATGGTTAACGGTCTCTAAGGCTTTTTTGAGACTTGTCTCGGGGACTGATTGTCCTTGCCGCGGAGCCGTTTGCTGCAGCAGGTGGCGCACGGCCGAAAGCCCAGTATGCGCGCTCAGTGCGCGCGTCCTTGATTTGCATCAACGGAAAATGAAAATGGCGCCACAAACTACAGCGCACTTTGCACGTGGTGCATCCATGTCACCCAAAGCGCAATAATTTTGGCCCTCTTCAACAGATCGGTTTTCCCAAGTAATTGATTGGCAACAGTAATCAGCGCCCCGACGGTGGCTTGGCACTACATTTCGGATGTGGCGGCAGTTGGGGCGGCAACCGTTCCAGCTGACCGCTGGCCTGCAGTTCCTCGTACCTCTCAGCGTCGCGGTCACCTGCTGATGAACTTGGGCGCGGCGGGTCTCCACGATCTGCAAATAGGCCCGCCGGCTGAGGTCTTGCGCGAAAGTACGTGGGCGCTCCCTCCCGCACGAGCCTTCGCCGCGTGAGCCAGCGCCGGGTGTTGCCCATACAAACTGAAAAATGCGAAAAAGCTCTGGACACCACTCAGATATGATCTAGACAGTGTCCGGTTTGCGGTGAGGCTAGGCGATGGTGCGCGCACCAACTAACGTTGATACTCTCGGCCAGATTTCAGCGCCGCTCAAACGTGTCCTTAATCAGATCAGTCGTCGTGTTCGTCAGCTGCGCCGGCTGTGGGGGGAGGGCGGTAGCCAACCTGCACTGGACATTGTGAAGCGGGCCGTTGTGAAATTGCTCGCGCCAGCGACGCAGCTCCTGGAAGTCCGATCGGCTGACGTTCTGGCGGCCGACTTGGCTGTGCCGCGGGTCTGGTCGTCGCTTGCCATCAAAAGCGAGCAGCGGCTGGTCGTCAACTGGGTCACCTCCCCGCCGTCCGCGGGTTCCGGCGGCCACACGACAGTTTTTCGGCTGATCAAGCATCTTGAGCAATCGGGACACCTATGTCGCATCTATCTCTATGATGTGTATGGCGGCGACGCAATCTACTACGGCTCCCGGATACGCGAGTTCTTTCCTTGGTTCGCCGGCGAGGTGAATGATGTCATTAATGGGATGGCTGACGCCCACGCGGTGATCGCAACCTCTTGGCCAACGGCCTATCCCGTCTACAATGATCGCTGTCGCGGGAAGCGCTTTTATCTCGTGCAAGACTTCGAGCCATGGTTTTACCCCGTCGGTGCCTACAGCATGTTAGCTGAGAATACCTATCGCATGGGTTTTCATGCGATTACCGCTGGCCGCTATCTCGCCGCAAAGCTGAGTGCCGAGTATGGCATGGTCGCGGACGCGTTTGACTTTGGTTGCGACACCGAGAAATATCATCTTCTGAAAAGCGGCAATGCACGCGATGGGATCGTTTTCTATGCGCGGCCGGAGGTACCGCGACGCGCTTTCGAACTCGGGCTGATGGTCCTTCGGCTTTTCGCCGAACGTCACCCCGATCTCAAAATCCATTTCTACGGCAGCCGAATCGGTAGGCTTCCTTTTCTCTCATTCCCCTTCATCAATCACGGGTTGCTAACACCGTCCGAACTGAACCGCATCTACAATCGCTGTTTTGCAGGACTGAGCCTGTCGATGACTAATGTCTCCCTCGTTCCGCATGAAATGCTCTCGGCAGGGTGCATACCCGTGGTCAACGAGGCAGAGCAGAACCGCACAGTCCTAGATAATCCATTCGTACGATACGCACCTCCGACGCCTCACGCGCTGGCCAGTGCGCTTGACGACGTGGTGGGCACGCAAAACTTTAGCGCGTTAGCCACTTCAGCGTCTGCGAGCGTACGATCCGCATCTTGGGAGGCAGCAGGCGGCGTCGTGGAGCGATGCATATCGGGCGCTCTCGGCATTTAATCGCCGGATAGTACAGAAAGATGAGTCGGGCGTGTAGAATTCGGATTTCAGGTGGGATTGCACTGAGCGTTCACCTCTGACCCGATGTATGGTACAGCCTCGCGTTGCAAGGGAACTTACAAGAATTTGGCGGTGATCGGTCTTGCATCAATGCATCCGGCCTTTCGTTGGAGCGTTGTTCCTGGCATGAATATCAGCTCGAATGCAATCTCATTGCCGGGATAGCCTCAAAGGGGCCCATTTTGCATTCGCAATACGGTGTTCGGCTTTGGGATAACCGATCAGCGCCCGATGGTGGCACACCGTTGCGTTGTGACCGCGATAGCCTGCATCGACGATGGCGCACGTTGCGAGCATGTGGGCTATCGTTACGGACTACCTGACAACAACCAAACCTTGGCAGACGTCTCGACTTATCGAACCGAAGAATTTGTTCAGATGTTCAGACGCAATCGCGGCCACCTCACAAGGTACCACCCATTGTATAGCTGAACGTCAGCGCGCTTCTGCCGGAGCTGCCGGTGTAGGTCGCGGTGGCGCCGTCGTTGAAGGCAAGCGTCGCTGTGAGTAATAGGACCCAGTCACCATATTGAAGTTATTGAAATAGGTGAGAGTTCCGCTATATGGACCGTCCGCCGCATTGTATTTACCGCCAAAGAGCCACCTATATGCAATACCAGTCGGAACAATGTAATTGTTGCTGACCGTCGCCGACCCATCAAGATTTGTGGTATCAACAATAATTGCATAATTGACCGTGTTGCTGCCCGTGACTACCATCGTGTTGTTTTCGACGGTTTCGCTCAAAACCGGACCTTGCGTGATAGCCGCCGACTGAAGGCTGAGTCCTTGCGTCGCGTCGCCGGCTGCGTTTTGAACGAAGGTATTGTAGTTGATTTCAACGTCTGATGTGTCGCCTGGGGAATTGAAGACCTGTATCCAATCCCCGTGCGCGCCTTTGGGGGATCCTTCTCCCGTATTCTCGATCAGGTTATATTGAACGACATAGTTGGCGGCGGAGCTTGTCGTGTTGCCTAGCACTATGGCTCCATTATAGGCGTTCGTGATTGAATTATACTCGATCGTGGTAGTGCCAGTACCACTGCATTCAATCAATCCTACGCCGCCGCTCCATATTCCGTTGCCATTTATCGTGTTGTTTTTGACCGTCGTGTTGGTGGCAATTTGTCCATTGACCCCAATAGAGATTGGTGTCTGTCCATTTGAACCAACCTCAAAATTGCAGTCCTCAATTGTGTCGTTGTTACCGGCAACGTAAACCTGCCAGCCGCCATTAAGCGAGAAATCGTATCCACTAAGCGTAATATCGTTCCCAGTGATAGTGACGGTATGCGAAGTTGTGTTAACTGAAACTCCTGCCATACTAATGGTTGCGGGATTCTTCAAAATGGTCCCAGCTGGGACGCCGACATAATAGTCGACTCCAGCCACATTCCAGGACGGTCGAACCGCGTAGCCGTTCAATAAGGTTGGCAGCTGAGGCGTCCCGGCCGGTGCATTCGCCGAGCCATCGCCCAAATTCAACGGCGGGTCGACCGTTATGACATTTCCTGCCGGATCGCTCACCGACAACAGATAAGTGATCGTTCCGTTCGTGAGGTTTGACAAGTTGGCGGCGTACGCACCGTTCGATTCGATAGGTATCACGTCCCGAGTGCCGGACGCGTCGCTGAAGGTCACGGTCCCGCTGTAGTCAGGTTCAAGACCAGATACTGTGAAAGTCACATGAGCAGGATTCGTGGCATCAACTGATAGGCTCGGCTTCAACGAGCTGTCGGTATCGAGTGACGCTGCAGCGTCGGTGGCACTTGTGCCGGAGCCATTGGCCACCGAACCGATCGCATCGGCCTCTTGTGAAACCGTAAAGGCCACAGCGGTCGACGCATTGATCGCGTGGTCGGCGCTGTCGTCGAGCGACAGGCTGGCCGCGCCGGTCATGGACGACATAATCGCGAACGCAGCTAATATCCGCATAAAAACAACCGTGTATGCAGCCATGATTTCTTCGATTCAACCTAGCGTGACAGTGAGAGTCAACACATTCACGAGTAGGGATGAGTCCACCCGACTACATTCCAGATGTCGGTCTGTCCTTTTTTTAAAATCGCTGTTGACGTCGATGGGCGCTCGCCGGTTTCTGCTATAATAAACTGAAACGGACGCAGCGACTCAAGGAATCGAAGACATTCGACAGGATCGAATCCCGTGCGGCTGGCAACCATCGGGTGAGCCTCCAAAGTGATGACACATTCGTGAGCGGACGTGACGGTTTCCGCGGCACCCTTAAGGGCCTCCAATTCACCGCCCTCAATGTCGAGCTTGATCGCAACGTCGCCGCCACGAACATTCATGCTATCAATTTTAGTTACTTCAATGGGACCATCGCCTGAGACTAGGAAACGAGCGTGGTCGGAAAGATCGTAATCTGGTCGCTCGAGTTGTCCGCGACCATCGAAACTACTGACGCCCTTCGTAATGACGTCAGAGGCGATAGGAAGATTGGAAAGATTTGATTTTAAGAATTGGTATACGTCCGGATTTGGCTCAAATGCAATAACTCGAACAATCTGCTCCGTTTGCGAGCATAGAAGCGACGAAAACGTACCAATATCCGCCCCACAATCGAACAATATTACATTGTTGAGTGGAGCAACAGCTCGGCGGAATGTACAGATCAGTTTTGCTTCGTAGTTTTTAACGTCCTGTAAATCCCATTGTAGTCGATTTAAAGGGACACCGAATTTTACACGACCCACTTCATATTGTGCAATTACATTAAGCACACCCAGACTTTTCAAACGTCGCATCAGAAAGCTGGCGCCTCGCACGTGCGATCTTTGCATGCTTCTCACAACGCGCAACATTAACGGTGCCCCGGATACTGGCTTCATCGTCATTTTTCCTACTTTGAGCCGAGCCGGCAAATCTTCGACGGGTTGTTACTGCTCGACCCCACTGATCTACCACTGTACTATCATCCAGCGGCATACCCAAACTCGGCGAGCCGATCGTGGATAAAATCGACCGACCGGTGGGGCAATTGGCTTGGCCTCAACGAGAATAGGCGCGCAGCTACCTGCAGCCTTGCCGCGACTTTTGCATTTGCGTGCGGCCCATCGCGCCTCGCAATAGAGCCGGTTAGATGCGGTTGAGGCTGGCTGCCTCGTCTTCTTCCCGCGGCGGGATGAAGAGCCGGCGAGAACCGAACCGCGCCACTGGTTGGCGATATCGCGCAAGCAAGCGCGCAGCTCGGTATCGGGTGGTCGACGTGAGCGATAATGGATCATCTGCGATCGGCGGCAACGATGCTGCAGAGTCGCCGCTTGCTCATCTCCGGCACGCACGCAGATGAGCCACAGCCTCGTTTGTGCCGGCGGCCCTACAATTTTCTTGAGAGCAGTTCCTTCGAAGCGGCATTGTCGAGTATCGATTCAACCAAAAAGCTCCTTCAACTTCCGGTTCCTCGCCCCAGGGTCCCCGCAGCCGCTTGCTTCCTTCTCAAACTTCTTGCATTCCTGTAGAATCTCAATTCCAATGATATTTCAACGGGTACCAGGCTATCCTAATTCTAGAACTGTCAACGGGAATGTATCGAAGTCCCTAATCTCAGCGGCGGCGTCGCCGCTCACGACCGGCGAGAATACCGAAACGCGACCGGCAGCACGCTTGGAGACCACGATATGGGCATAGACATGCCATCTGTGCAGTTTCTGTGTTGCGCCAAAAGCATCGGCGTTGATTTCTCCGATACGATGATGATCGGTCGTCAGGCCATCCATACACCGCCAGCTGAATTCGCGCCACTGCTTTCTGTAGTCGGCATTCCGAGCCGCGCGCTTAATACGCTTTCCACAGGCGAATTCGCCGAGCCATTATTTGGGTTGCTGGGAGCTAAAAATGTCAGATCGCTCGATGTTTCGAACTTCGAACAGGCAACAGATATCCATGATTTAAATGAACCGCTTCCAAAGTCTCTGTCGATGAGGTTCTCAGTAGTGTATGATGGCGGCGCCATAGAACACGTTTTCAACGCTATCCAGGCATTCAAGAATGGAATGGAGATGGTCAGGGTTGGTGGCCACTTCATTCAGGTCAATATCGCAAATAACTTTATGGGTCACGGCTTTTGGCAGTTTTCACCGGAGCTCATCTATCGTGTGTTCGCTGCCGAGAACGGATTCAAAATCAGGGGCGTATTTCTCCATGAAGTCATTCCTGACGGCTCCTGGTACAAGGTAGATGATCCCCTCGTTTGCCACTCGCGCGTCGAACTTTGCAATAATAAACCAACCTATATCTGCACCGTAGCGCAACGCATTTCCGACGTACCGGTTTTTTCACGGCCGGGGCAGCAATCGGATTATGATTATGCTTGGAAACAGGCCCTCTCAGCGCCAACGCCGAGTATTTCATCGGCGGCAATGCCGGCGCGACAATTTTCAATTCGCCAACTAATCCCGCGGAAATTTAAGAGGGTCGCTCGCAGAGGCATCCGCTTGTTAGTGCGATCGGACCCGTTCCAGCGACCGTACTATCACAGAATCTCAGTCAACGACTTGATCCGCGGCAACATCTAATGCGCCGTCCAATTTGCTCTATCGCAGCTTTCGTTCTCTGAAAGCCCAGGCTGGCAGCTCTCGGTCAATTCCCAACCTGCAATCTTTCCGCTGTCAGGGGCGCACTCCGCTGCAGCGGCAAACCCTTGCCGCCGCGCGCGGCCCGCCGAACTCGCCCCGCCTCATATTCCCCAAGAGAGGCCCTAATTCCAATGGACACACTCAGGAACAGCCAGGGTGCATCCCAGAAGTCAACGGTCAGCCCGATCAGACCCATTGCTACGATAGCTAAACTAAACCCCGTCGCCACTGCATAAATGCCCGAGTCGGAATTAGATATTCTATTCCTTCTTAAAATTGCCAAAAACATTGTCAGTATCAAAAGAATGACTCCCGAAAGACCATAGCGAAGTGCCTCGAGCAGCCAAAGACTATCCACACTCCAAAGATAAACCCGCACATTTGCTGAATCACCCAGGTCGGCGAAACCGTACCCAATAAATGGAGACTGCTCCACTAGAGGCAGCGCAGTATTCAATGTCCCCAAACGAAACCATGCAGTTTGAGGATTGAACGTCATGTGTGACATGATCCAAATTACGGGATGATCAGTAACTAGAAATACAATAGCGATCAATCCGATCACTGTGGTCATCAGAGCTTTCCATCTCCAGGGATAATGCTTGAGAATATGATCGTAGGTAAAAACTGCCGTGACTATGCCTAGAATCATAAGGGGTCCAGACGACAGCGCAAATACGCATCCAAAAAAGCACAAGCCGACATATATTATTCGACTGATGCCGCGCTCTGCATAGAAAAAGATGGATGCGGCAGCGGCGCAAAATGTTCCGTAATGTTCTGCGCACTCAAATAGTGAAGTTGCTCGCACCAGACCCAATCGATAACTGTTCCCCAGATACAAATCTGACATAGGCTTTGCTACTCCCAAACTTTCTATGGTAATGTTCCGTCCAGATAAAGTATCGAGTACCCCGAGCGCAATTATCGCAACTGTGATTCCCTTGAGTGCTTGCACAAAGGTCTGGAGGCTTGAAGGGCCAAAAAAAAAGGCGCGGCCGATAAGATAAGCGCCCAAGAATTCAAGCGCTTCTGCGCCCACAAACAGTCTAAAGCCGCCGTTCAAAGCGGAAGATACAAGCATCCACGTGGATACTGCGACAGCAAAGAGATCCGAAGCTACTCCGCTTCGTCCACTTCTTAACAACGTTCCAAGTGCTGGGACCAAAAGCAAGATTACAACGAACCGACCCGGCGTAAGGTTTAGGGCGCCAAGCGAAAACTGTATCGGAGGAAAAAGGATACTGGTCAAAATGATCCAAGCGCCGAGAGAACGCGGCCGCTGACGGGTGTACGGCGTCTTGTGAACGACTGAACTGCTCATGCTTTTGACGCTTTGTGGGAGCCTAACTTCGGTTGTTGAGCTTATTGCCATGAACCGCTCCCTGTGGGGAACTGATCTGGTGTCCGCTTTATACTCAACAGGCGCAGCGCTGCGTCGCTCGGCCGAACGTCGCCGGCCCATATCGCAATATCATCGGTCAAAAGTTAATGCCCGTCCGGTCGAAACCCGCAATAGTGTATACCATTCGGTCCAGGTAATTCAACTCCGCGGTTGTCTCCCAACTTTATTTGCTAATTACCGTTTATACTGCCTTCGCACATCTGGATGGGGCGATGGGCAAGCCGGTCCGAGGCCCTGCTGCCGCACGTGTCGGACTTTGGCGATTCTGAAGCCGCCGGGGAGCGCCGATTTGACGACGAACAGCGCACATTGACTATCGGCAAGACCTACTCCGGCTGTCCCGATTGACGGTCCCTCCAAAAGCATTTAGGACGATCCATACTGCGACCTTTCAGTCCCATATTTCATCAAGCGAGTGTGAGACGACATGGCTGAGGCAGATTTGGGGCACGGAACCGAATTCCATTTCAACTCATCTGCGATGGGCCGATCAATTCATAAGCATTCTAATTATTTTGAGATTTACGACAGATATTTTGAAAAATACAAGGGCGGCGCGCCCACCATCCTCGAGATAGGCGTCCAACATGGCGGATCGCTGCTCATGTGGGATGCCTATTTCGGAGGCAAGGCCAACATCGTTGGAATTGACATTCTGCAGGAGTGCAAGAAGTTTGAGAAGGAAAACATAAGGATATTTATCGGCGACCAGTCCGATGAACGCTTTCTAAATCACGTCATCGCAGAGGTTGGTCCTTTCGATGTTATAATCGACGACGGAAGCCACATTCCAAAACACCAAATAAAATCTTTCGAGGTTCTATTTTTCAACGGCCTGAAAGAAGACGGTGTTTACATTTGTGAAGATTGCTGTACTTCCTACTGGCCGCGATTTGGCGGCGGCGTCCGCCGTGTCGGCACATTCATAGAATACTCAAAGAGATTATGCGATCAGGTAAACGCCTGGGTCGCGGACAATCCAAAACTCATTGTCGACGATGCCACAAAGTGGATAAAATCCATATCATTTTATACCGCAGTCGTGGTTTTCGAAAAGGCGCCAATGACCGCGCCGACCTCGGTCATAAAGCCTGGTGATGAAATCGACCTCGAAAAACCGTTCCGAAAGAGCAGGCTGGCCGCTCTTATCATGCCTCTAAAGCGCAGTCACCTCGTCCAAGCGCTGGTTCGGCGGAACCCCGTTCTCTGGAAGCTCATGCGATCGGTGCTGGATCAGAACCAAAGGCAACCTTAAGAACCGGCGTTGGTATTTGGCAATCACGTTCGGATCAAAGGTCCCGGCCGGATCCCGCGGCACCGACAGCGTCATCTTCGAGCTGCGGTCAGAGCGGACTTCTAAGAATAGCCGTCGCGTGATTGTTCTTGCCTTCAATGCTCGCCATCCAGATACTCGCCAATCTCTGCTTCAGAATCCACTCCCAAAGCGCCTTCTTCAGTTCATCAACCAGCCCATCCTTTTTGAAAACGTCCATCCGATCGCGGCCGGCCAAGAGCTGGGGAAGTGTCCAGGACGGCGGCGAAAGACGCGCAGGGCGGCGACGGTCATTCTTTTGCGCATACCCCACACTCGCATGCGCCGACGCCTCAAGCAATCCCTGTCCGCGATTCAAGTGTCAAATTTCGCCCAACAGTCAACGCTAGGATCTGGTCACCCTTGCCAACAACAAGCTTACTTTATGGAGCGCTTCTTTGGGCAATAGCAGCAAGAAGAGCGACTTAAATATGAACCGGCCAGCTTGTCGTGGACTGCGGAGCACTAGATATTTTCCGAAATCCAAAGCGCGCGCCAAAAACTTGACGCGCTGTACTTCCGTGGCCGGAACGTCAAATATCTTCAATGGAATCGCCGGATCTACAAGCCACCCTCGGATGCGATTACTAACATTGCGGGCGTGGATAACTTGTGCCCACGCCGGGAGGTTGTCGACTTGTATGAGCTCTGCATGACTTGCCAACTTGATATGCCAATCGCACCATATTGTGATTGCGCCATCCCAAGGTTCGAACATCGACGCAAAAGCATTACTCCTATCGAAGTGCCGGTAGAACCTCCCTTGGGCATAAGCGTATCCACTCGGAAAGTTCAACGCAACACGTCGACCAACGTTCCTAACTGCGTACGCCTGCAGGCGGTGCACAAAATCCTTTGCAAGCATGTCATCGTTGTCGAGGCTGGTCGTAAGAAGATTGGCAGAACGAACCGGAAACAATTGTCGAATGTCGCTCAGCAAATCATTTCGAGATAGCTCGGCACGGAAACGTGGATAAAACATTCCTCGGCGTTCATAATCTTGGATGACCTCTTTCGCCCATGTCGGTGAAGCCGGATCGAAATATATAATCCATTTGAAAGTTTTTAAAGATTGCTGCAACACACAGGGGAGGCAATAGCGTTCGAAGAGTTCAAACCTTTCCTCGAGCCATTGAGGTCGATTGCGCAGAAGCTCTTCGTAACCTGGCGAAGGTAAATTGAAGCGAGTAAGAATGGCGTGATCAACGAGCAGCATCTTATTCCCAAAGTCGTCTCGCACGCATAGTAACGCCGAAAATCGAGTGGGTCATCTGACGTAGTGTAGTGAACAAAAGGAAATAGCTCAACTGATTTTCGTTACGGTCCCGCAAAAACCGACCGAGCCGGCCATCGACGTTAAGTGCTCTGCCGAGCGCAAGGCGATGATTGACCGTGTGCACGGTCGCTCGATCAAGATCACCGTCCGGAAATGACAAATGCACGCGCTGTCCTCGTGGAAACGAAAACCTGAAACGGAAAAAGACTCAAAGATAGCTACGACTCTGCGGATTCGCGCCGTGTTCTCCCAATGCACCGCAACTCGGTCATCGTCTCGGACTCTTACTGACTGGACGCTGCCGATCTCACATCGCAGCGCGAAAACGCTAGGTTACTGCCGGCGAGACAGTCAGTTTCGCCAGATTTACTAACCCGCCTCATCAAGATTTCCTAAGGCGCTGCTTGGTGCTATGTCTGTCAATCGAACCGGTTCGATGCCAGCTCAATAGGGCTTCGCCAATGTGCGGAATTTTTGCATGGATTCTAACAGGAACTCAGCGACAAAATCGCGATGTCCTTATGCGCGTAACCGACTTGATGTCCCATCGCGGACCTGATGGCGCTGGCTATTGGCTCGGCGACAGTGCCGATGGCCTTTACCAAATAGGTCTGGGTCATCGACGACTTTCGATCATCGACCTCCAGGGTGGTGCTCAGCCCATGTGGAGTTCTGATCGAACGATTGCTCTTACTTTCAACGGAGAGATCTATAACTATATCGAGCTCCGCCAAGAATTGGCAGAACTCGGGCACATTTTTCACACATCATCTGACACAGAAGTGTTGATTGAGGCTTACAAGGCTTGGGGCCCTGCCGCGATTGTGCGGCTCCGAGGCATGTTCGCATTTTCGCTTTGGGATGAGAATAAACAGTGCTTGGTGATTGCACGAGACCCATTTGGAAAGAAGCCACTCTTTCTGACCGAAATGCCCGGTGTGTGGCTTTTTAGCTCGGAAATTGAGCCGATCATTCAGTTCCCTGGAGTAGATCGAAGCCTCGATCACGAGGCACTTCAGGAGTACTTGTTAAACCGCTATGTTCCTGGGCCATCCACGTTATTTCGATCTGTGAAAAAGCTTCCGCCTGGCTGTTATGGCGTGTGGCAGGCAGGCTATTTATCGGTCACGCGTTATTACACCCCGCCGTTCGCGACTACTGTTCCGAATGTAATGAATTTTGGTGACGCAGTTCAAATGTTCAGTGAGACATTTGAGGATGCGGTGCGAATTCGTATGCGCAGCGACGCGCCATTTGGGGCGTATCTTTCCGGCGGAGTGGATTCATCAGCAATTGTCGCGACCATGGTGCGTCAGAGCTCGGAACGGGTTCGCACTTTTTCTGTTGGGTTTCGGGAAGCGAAATATTCCGAGCTCGATTTTGCGCGTGCGATCGCGACGCGCTTCGAGACCGACCACCACGAAGTCGTAGTTGAGCCAGACCTATTCATGGAGCAATGGCCGACGGCTGTATTGCGTCGTGGGGCTCCGGTGTCTGAGCCTGCGGATATTCCAATCCTGATTTTATCAACAATGGCCTCGCACACAGTCAAAATGGTTCTTACCGGCGAGGGTTCCGATGAGCTAATGGGAGGATATCCTAAGCACCGTGCTGAGCCATGGGTTACATTATATCATCGAATAATGCCGCAGGTCATCCATGATCATGTCGTGTGGCGCGTCATTCAAGCATTGCCATACGCAATGCGTAGAGCCAAGATTCTTGCGATAGCGGCCGGCGAGCGCGAGCTAGCAAATCGCATGAGGGTATGGTTCGGCGGCATCTCGGTCGAGGAGCGCGACGCTTTGCTCGGTCGATCTGTACCTATCGCACCGCGCGAGGCTTATCCGTTTTCCGCTAAGATGGGGTCCAGTGTTCGCCGTACCCTATTCTTCGATCAGACCTCGTGGCTTCCGGATAACCTCCTTGAGCGGGGGGATCGTATGATGATGGCAGGGTCCATTGAAGGCCGAATGCCGTTCATGGATATTGAACTGGCAGCTTTGGTAGCTCGCTTTCCCGATAAATTTCTGGTTGGCAAGCCGGGAGGCAAGGCTGTACTGCGGGCCGCAATGGATCAAATATTACCGAGCGAAATTTTGTCACGCGAAAAGATTGGATTCCGCATTCCAATCGCCGAATGGTTTCGAGGGCCTTACCGGGAGTTTGTTTGTGACGCGTTGCTAAGCGAAACCTCACAGCTCAATGTCATTTGCGACAATCGCGTGGTACGACGAATCGTGAACGATCACATCGAAGGGCGTGTCAACAACGAGAAAATTCTTTGGTCGCTGGTCAATCTTGAACTTTTTTTGCGGACGTTCAAGCCATCAGGCATTGATAGTATTCGGGCTAGAGCAGCTTGATCCATCTTCAACAGTTCGATTTTCGAGGTGATTGACCGGCAATAGTAATTGGCGGCCGCGACGGCGGCTTGGCACGACACTTCGGGGTGTGGCGGTCAGTCGGGGGCGACATCGCGTAGGGTCGGGGGCGGCAACACGACGCCGGTTGCCTGCTGGGCGAGGCGAAAATTCGTACCGTGTCCAGTCGTTGGGGCTACAACAGCCGACCGCAGTCACACCCCGTCCGCTGCGACCCTAATCAAGCACTGTTACTTAATGCCCAGGACAGCGCGCCGTAGCGCAACCACGTTAAAAAGACAGCGTCTGGACATTGGCCACTTGCAGTGATAGGGGCAAATCCACGATTCAAAATCGTTGGCCCAGAGCGAAATGCGCTCAATATGATTTCGATTGTAATCCCTGCTCATAATGAGGGTTTGGTGATCGCCCGAACGCTGAAGGCGCTGACGACTGGTGCGTTGCCCGACGAACTCGATGTGGTTGTCGTTTGTAATGGATGCAAAGACGGCACTGCAACGATCGCGCGGGGCTTCGGCGCGCCCATCCGCGTAATCGAGACTGCGCTCGGCAACAAGACTCATGCTCTAAACCTCGGGGATAAAGTGGCCCGCGCCTTCCCGCGCATTTATGTTGATGCCGACGTGGTAGTCACACTTTCCACCATTCGAGCGCTAGCAGAACGCCTGGAGCGGGGCGGGGTTCTTGCAGTCGCCCCACGACCATATTTCGATTTGACGGGCTGCTCGTGGCCAGTGCGCGCCTTTTATGATATCAGATGTCGACTTCCCTCGTTCGGCGAGGGAATCGGCGGCTCTGGCGTGTATGCTCTCTCAGAAATTGCCCGCCGTCGTTTTAACGATTTCCCAAATCTTGTTGCAGACGACACATATGTTCGGGTTCAATTCAAACGTGAAGAACGTGAGACCCTTACTTCTGTCAAGTCGATCGTGTTCGCCCCCCATACAATCAACGATTTAATTGCGATTGAAGCTCGTGCCGACTTCGGTACTTTTGAACTCGCTCGGGCATATCCCGAGCTTTGGACAAACAAGGGTAATGGCAATTACAAAGCTCTTATGTGCCTGTTCAAGCATCCATCGTTGTGGCTACGACTTTTCATCTATTGCTATGCGAGGGCTCTAGCCCGTCGCAAGGCTAAAATGCGCTTACGACACAATGACTTCATTTGGGAGCGAGACCTATCCTCCCGTGGCGCTGCAGGAGCACAGAATTCTTCGTCTCCATCATCACTCTGAGGGTGAGAAGCAAAATAGTAAATAAGGCGTTTTGCTTCTATTGCGCTTGTGACATTGGGACTCCCGATTGGAAGACGATGATGGAAAATCTAAAGGCGAAGATAATCCGTGGCGGTCTTGCGAGACTTTGTGCGCAGGGGGTGAGTTTTATCTTGAGGCTAGCCTCTCTAATGATATTGGCTCGGCTCCTGAGCCCAAGAGACTTCGGATTAGTGGGTATGGTTACCGCCTTTACTGGAGTCCTGACGTTGTTTCGAGATTTCGGGCTTTCGTCTGCGGCTGTTCAGCGTACGACTGTTACCGACGAACAGATTTCAACGTTATTTTGGATCAACATGTTGCTCGGAGCGGCACTTGCATTAATTACGCTAGCAATTGCGCCCGCTATCGCAGCGTTTTATCATGAGCCCGCGCTTTTTGCAGTGACAGCTGTTTTGGCGGCCGGATTCCTTTTCAACGCTGCGGGAATACAGCACTCAGCACTTCTTCAGCGCGAGATGCGTTTTACTGCCCTGGCAGTGATTAACGTTGTGTCATTGACCGTCGGTATCGCAATTGCCATTTATGGGGCCAAAGTTGGCTATGGGTATTGGGCCCTCGTGTTGATGACGGTCACTCCTCCAATTATCTCTACTCTCGGGTTCTGGCTGACCACAAGCTGGATACCGGGGGTGCCACGCGAGCGGGCCGGAATTCGTAGTATGATGCACTTTGGCGGTAGCCTCACTTTGATTGGTCTCCTAGGTTATATCGCGAATAACGCTGACAAGGTTATGATTGGCCGCTTCTGGGGAGTCGACGCTATCGGAATTTACGGAAGAGCCTACCAGATAGTGAGCATTCCGACGGATAATCTGAATTCCGCAATCGGCGAAGTGGCATTTTCGGCGTTGTCCAGGCTTCAAAATCAGCCGGTTCATTTCAGGAGCTACTTCTTGAAGGGCTTTTCACTTGTTCTGGGCCTGACGCTCCCCGTTACAATTGCCTGCGGTCTTTTTGCGGACGATATCGTCTCCGTTTTTTTGGGGCCAAGGTGGAATGAAGCGGCCACGATGGTCCGCTTGCTCGCGCCGACGATCGCAATTTTTGCGATAATAAATCCGTTGGGATGGTTCCTGTTTTCGATTGGACTGGTAGCACGGGGGTTAAAGGTCGCTCCAGTGTTAGCGGCGGTCATGATTACCGCTTACGCTATTGCATTACCTTACGGACCCAAAGCGGTCGCATTCGCCTATTCGGCCGCGCTGACGGTGTGGGTTATCCCGCATATTTGGTTGTGCGTGCATGGTACGGTGATTTCCATACGCGATATTCTGCTGGCGGTGAGCAGGCCGCTGGCCTCAGGCATCCTTGCTGGAGGGCTCGCCTTTGGAGTACGGCTCATCGGCGGTTCATTGGTTTCTCCTTTGCCGCGACTTGTCCTAGAAAGTAGCGTCCTTCTCATTACGTTCTTCGGGGTGCTCTTGTTTGTCGCCGGACAGAAATCACTGTACTTAGATCTCCTTAGGGGATTGAGGGGGGTGAAGTCCTAGACTTACTTGCTGCGGACAGCCCAAGTCGCGCAGCCGTTATCGTCGTTCCCCGTTGGCGGGCGCCGCTTACCATGACCAGGCGGCTGGTAGTGATGGGGGTGATACCCCTATACACTGCCAATGGTGATCAAGGTGTGTCTTCGACGACTTGGCTGTCATGGACCTTTCTGCCAGTCACCGCGAAGCTTAACGGCTGGCGCCGCTTGCCGCGCTCGCCGCACTCCCAGGACCGTACTGTCGATCAGATACAGAGTATCGCGCGACTTAGGACACCAGCCAATCGAAACACGCTTCCAGATGCCTCAGTCCAAGTCAGTTACCCGCATCAGGAATTTCATAAATGTGCACACCATAACCGTCGAACGAATCGTCGAAGGCGCCGCGCGCGATCGTCACATCACGCCTTTCACCTACTACGAGCGCGCTTGTTCCATTGACTCTTTTCAAAGTGAACCGAGCCTGCGATGCCGCGTTAGTCATCGCGACCGCAAAGACGTAGACCGCATTTTGGTATCGCTTTGTCATGGTGGCGATGGGGACGCTCGATTGCACAGTAACTACGCCGCCCAGGTCCGGACCGTTCAAAACGGTCGCCAAAGATTTAATAACCTTATTTTCCTCGGCGATCTCGTTGACCACCTCGGGATGGCGAAAGATCGCATCCTCGTGAAGGATTGGCGCGAATTCATGTACGAAGTATACGATACCCCGCGCGCCGTGTATGATAGCCATCCAGATTTCAGCGCGAAGCTGAATCGGAGAAACGGGATGCCCAGGGTCTATAGCAGTGGTTTCGATTACAGCCCATACTGTTTGGTCGACGGCCGCGAGTTTCACCAGACGGCTCACACCGTGTGCGACATATTCTAGCTTCCCCTTTACCTGCGGTGTCGAGGAGCCGACCGGATAAATATCGAACGATAAAATATCCGCATCACGAGCTGCGATAGAATAATAGCCCTCATCACCGTTGCACGGGCCGCGGCCCCGCCAAAATTCATTTGCGATACCTTGGCCGAAATTAATTATCACCGGTCGGGTGTTATCGTGAGCTTTCATGTCTCGCGTGCGGCGAACGACCTCAGTTGCCGGTATGCAATTGCCGTACCGACCCAAACCTGTTGGTTGGGCGTTATCGGGCTCGTCGTCATGCAGCCATCCCCTGATGATGCCTCGATTCGCTGAATGCAATCCAACGTCATTTTGCCGAGCGACGACGAATATCTCGTATTTTGCGAGTGCGGCCAACTGGTTCTCAGTCGGACCGTTCCATAGGCCGACGAAGGTATTGATGCCGATCGCTTTATATGCCGGAGCGCGCGCAGGCGATTGCAGCCATACCCCGATTGGAAAGAAGCTCGGATCGCTTGGGAATCCATTTGGATGGTCCTCGCGGGCGGCACTGAGGGCCGTGCTGAACAGCAGCACAGAAAATGCCGGAAGCCAAAGCGAAAAAAATTGCCTAAGCATGTTCATGACTGCTGACGACTACGGGACGCGTTAACCGAGGATTCCCCCCTTTAACCGTCGCGCTTCTTTCTCCAAATCGTTCGTACCTGCGCTGAAGGGACGGTCTGCTCCGCACATTCCATGCATCACGAATGGTGGTTTGCGGGCCTGACATTGCCATTTACCATACGATGATATGCATCTCGGTTCTTTGGTTGTCACGTACTTTATTGAACGTTGCCACGCGGATGCTGCAAAGGTGATGTTAAGCGGTGCTGGCTTGGTGAGCAAGACCGCCGCGGATCGAGTTTCTTGGCGCGCGCGATATTAATTACGAAGGTAACATGTCTTTGAAAATATACGTGTATTGCTCATTTAGCGCTTCACGAAATTCTCTTGCCTTCTCTCTAATTAAAGGCTTCATCTGGTCTGCATTTGTCTCCAGGTCACGGAACTTCTGGATCAATCGATCAGCGTTCAGGTCGTTAATGTCCAGGCAGTATCTCGATAATCCCATTGCGCTCATAAGCGACTCACACTTGTGATGGAATGAAATGGCGATAACCGGCTTGTTGCAGAGCAATGCTAGAAGAACATTGTGAAACCGAGTTGCCACTACGATATCCGTTGCCGCAATCTGTGCAAATAGGTCTTCAACGGAACAAATCGGTTCATCGATAATATGCGCTTCATCACACACCGACAGTTGTTCTCTCAGGGCGGCTCTGAACGCTTGCCGAGCATCCGTGTCCCCAAGATCTCCGCTTAGTAACCTGACATCGTATTCGCGAGTCAGCAACCACCTTGCAATCGTCACGAGGCTCTCCAAATAGGCCGAATAGGTAGCATCGCTTGGGCTTGAGACGCTGTATTTTCCAGCACACGCCATAACGCCGAGACCAACAACAGATCTGCGGCTCTTCCTAGTACCCTGATGCGGTATCACAGCTTCGGGTAGGCTAAACGCTAAATCCGGATAGATCCGGTCATTATCCGCGCGGAATCCAATACCTTTAAGGTACTGCATAGTCGAATTATCTCGATAAGATCGAAAGTCCGCCAAAGAGAGGATAGCTCTAACAAAGCATCTGCCCAAGAATCCGTATATGGGACCAGCTCCGATGCTCACAAAGAGTAGCTTGCAGCGGCACACTTTTGCTATCAATGACCATTTGAGCAGGTTATAGGGACCCCAGCCGAAAAGGCCGTAAGCATCCGTCAACAATCCAGTTCCTGGGATGATAAGCATATCTGTGCTCCTAAGCATCATAAAACGCTTAACCCAGCGGTAGGGTTCACTTGGCAGCCCAATGCAAACTTTTCGTATCACTCTCATCGCTGGATTTCGGGGGATCCAGGACTTAACGAACGTCTCGGAAAGTGGAATAGCTTCGATATGGTGGGTCGCAGCGGTAGCCTCGGGGCCGGTGCAAATACAGGTAACTTCAGCGTCCGGCTGGAAGCGTCGAAGGTGATAAAGAATTGCTTGAAGAGTGCTCTCGTTGCCGAAATTGGTTGAATCAAAGTGCCCAAAAAAGGCAATTTTCTTTCGTTTCACCTCGCGTTTCATATTGTCCTCCCGGAGGTATCAGAGGTTCGACCCTCGAGAGACGAAATCGGCCGACGCGATCCGTGGCTTGAAGTGCGGCTCTGTTCGGTCGTCTTTCCGTTTCAGGTTTTTCGCTTCAAGAAGCGCAGCGCCCGCTTTGTTGTCATTCCCGGATTTGACAACAGCCACAGCAATTCCAGGCCCATTATCATTGCTAGATAGGTCCATTGGTATGTCTCGCGTTCGTTCAGCGCCTTTAACGTTGTTTTTTGAAATTCCCAGAACTCCCGCCCCCGGAATTGAAGCGCCGCCCTGGCGAGGAGGCGATAATATTCACTTTTGCTCTCTGCTACGATAGTCGCAGCCTCGTTAGCCTCCAGCAAAACAGGCGCATAGCGTTGCGCAAAGATGTATCTAAGCGAATAGGATGGCGTAAATGACTTAAGAGATTGAAGAATGGTTTCATTGTCTCTTCGTGAGAACGAAAGCACCTGATGAACAAACCCAAAATCCCAGTGCTCCAGTATCTCCATATGTTTTTGCAAGTCAGCAAACGGAAAGGAAACACTATAGAAGGCTTCATGGTCCCGCACCAGGGAGGCCCGGTACATCACCTGAGTTTGCGTGCCGAAAAAGGCAGTGCCTGTCCGCAAATACCACCGGATGCATTCTCTGCCCGGAACCATGGTCGTCTGACGTGGCAAATGCGAGCCCCATAGTTGGTTCCCATCTCGCCAATAGGAAGACACCAGCCCGATCGATTCGGACTGTTCAAAAGCCCGTACCATCAACTGCAAGCACTCCGGGAAAATATAGTCGTCCGCTTGCACGATCTTGCAATACATGCTGTCGTCGCAAATTTCTGCGAGCGCGCGATTATAGTTTGCGAGCTGGGAAAGAAACTCCGAGCATCGAATTAGGCGTATTCTGGGATCGCGGGAGGCGTAAGTCGCGGCAATTTCGCTCGAACCATCGGTACTGCAATTGTCCATGAGAATGTATTCGAATTCCGAATAGCTTTGCGCGAGCACGCTCTCTATGCACTCGGCCAAATACGGCGCCGTGTTGAAAAATGGGGTAACGACACTCACTAGAGGACGGTTCGCCATCGCGCCATGACAGTTGGATGATGATAGAGCAGTGGAAATTTTGCAAACTTTGCCACCCAGCTATCTACTTGTCAAACCGCCTTTTTTGAAGGCTACGAACGCGTTTTCCACGAATGCAATTTGAGCATCACGGGTCATGGATTGTCAGGTTCATTCCAATGGCGGGCACTCGACTGATTCTGTCGCCGAGTTCCGTCGTGGCCCTGTCGATCACGATGGAAGCTGCCTTCTGCGTCGAGACGTTGGAGGAGGCGCTGGCCAGCCATGGCAAGCCAGGCAAGCTTCTTGGCGCCAGGTCGCCCCCACGCTGGTCAAACCAAAGTGAGCTTTCGGGCAAAGGTCTCCACTGCGTCGCGCTCTGGAGCCCAACAGGTGTGTCGGGGGCGGTGGCAAGGCCAGCAGCAACGGGATTGAGATTGTCGATGTCGAGACGGCCTAATTCTTCATTGAGTTGGACGGCAGTGTTCCAATAAACCTTGTTCGTTAAAACAATTTGATTGACGTATCACTTTTAAGTTACTTTTTTCCATTGTTCTCATGTTACTGCCCGGATAAAAGCAAAAGCCGATAAGCGTAGGCGAAGGCTGACTACCAAACTTGGGGTAAGGGCGGCGATGACGCAGCCGTTCGAAAAGCAGTGATGATTTCAAAGTCGTACCAAGCCAGGACGAAGAATCGAGCAGAGTTGGGGGGCTATGGACGTTATCGCGCTTGATATTCCCGACGTCAGGATCCTGAAGCCGAAAAAGCACAGTGATCACATCGTCAAACAATGTCCGACGGCTGGCACACTGGTTTTCTAAGGACAATCGATACCTGGACCTGTTGACCCAACTGTTCCGCGGAGCCCGCCCCCCCCCGGGAGCTTAATGAGGGAGTAACCCGGATGCTCGTATCACCGTCTGCGCATAGGCCGAAAAGTGCTCTCGCCAGATTGTCTCAGTCGAGGTTTCTTCGAACGTATCTGGGACGTCCATATCTTTCGATGAGCATTTGGATTTGGAACCATCTGCCCGGCTCCTTGGGCTCGTGGCGCCCCGTACGTGCGTTTGGCGCTCATTTGCACAATCTGATTCAACTGCGGGCGACACGGAGGCAAGCCGTGGGCACTTTCTTTTTTCGCAACCGCCCCGAACTGGAGCTGCTGATTCGCTTGCTAGATCAAAGGCCCCAGGACTCTACCCTTGGCGTAGCAGTTCTAGCGTGCAGCAAAGGGACCGAAGTATATTCTATTTCATACGCAATTCGCAGTGCGCGGACAAACCTGAACGTCCAGCTTTGTGGTTTAGACATCTCGAAAGATATTCTGGAATTTGCGGAAGCGGGCGTCTACTCCATTAGAAGTCCCGATGGCTCGGGAGTTGCGGGTTCTGACTCTCTGATAGGCGGAGATGTGGCCACAAACACCTCTAAAGATCAGCCTTCATCGATCTTCGAGCGCATGTCTTCGGGGGAGATGGAGGCGATGTTCGACCGGGACAAGGACCAAGTGAGGGTCAAACCGCGGTTCCGAGAGGGGATCACCTGGCATCTAGGGGATGCCCGAGATCCTGGCCTAGCCGGGACTTTGGGTCCTCAGGATATCGTGTTGGCGAATAGGTTCCTGTGCCATATGTATCCAGAGGAGGCAGAAGAGTGCTTGCGCAATCTCGCGCGGTTGGTCAAGCCTGGCGGATACCTTTTTGTCTCAGGTGTCGACCTGGGCGTGCGGAGCAAAGTCGCTCGCGAGCTCGGTTGGCGACCGGTGACGGAACTGATCAGCGAAATCCACGAGGGCGATCCATCGTTGCGACGTGGCTGGCCTTTCGAATACTGGGGCTTGGAGCCGTTCAACCAAGGTCGGATCGATTGGAAGATGCGATATGCCTCGGTTTTCCAGATTGTGGATTCGGAGCATTGTGCGCCTCAGCCCACTTTTAAATCTAGAATGAAGGCACTCGATGACCCGGCGAGGCTGCGACGGGCCGCATCGTAAGCGATATTCTTGGATAAGTATGCAAAACGTTACTGACCGGAATGACAACTTGGATGTCACGATCATTATCGTAAGCTACAACACGCGTGACATGACTGTTGAGTGTATTCAATCGGTTCTCAAACAAACCTGTTCAATTCGTTACGAAGTAATCGTGGTGGATAATGGCTCGACGGATGGATCGGCCGAGGCGATTCGCACCCATTTCTCCAGCATCAAGCTCATTCCTTCGCCGGACAATCTCGGATTCGCACGCGCCAACAATCTCGCCGCAATGCACGCTCAGGCGCGCCGGCTTCTCTTGCTCAACCCGGACACCGTCATTTTGGATCATGCAATCGACAGACTGCACGAGTTTGCCCTTTCGAATCCCGAATGCCGCATTTGGGGCGGTCGTACCGTGTTTGCCGACGGCTCGTTGAATCCGCAATCGTGCTGGAGGCGCATGACGCTATGGAGTCTCTTTTGTAATGCAACGGGGTTGAACAGCCTGAAGCGAAGCAGTTTCTTCAACTCTGAAGGATACGGCGGATGGAAGCGCGACACCGTTCGTGCGGTCGACATTATAGTCGGCTGCTTCTTCCTCATCGACAAGGATCTTTGGCAAGAGCTCCACGGCTTCGATCCAGTGTTTTTTATGTACGGCGAAGAGGCCGACCTCTGTCAAAGGGCACGTCGAGTTGGTGCGCGACCGACGATCACTCCGACCGCGACGATCATCCATTACGGCGGAGCCTCCGAAACTGACAAAGCCGACCAGCGGATCAAAGTACTTGCAAGTAAGGTTACCCTGATAAGACGCCACTGGTCAGCCTCGTTTGCTTTTGTGGGGCGGTTGCTCCTTTTAATGAGTCCGCTCGTGCGATTGGTTATTTATAGTACTTTTGCGACCCTCCTAGGCACAGCGAAATTCCAACGCAACGCTCAGGTTTGGCGTGAAGTCTGGCGAAGCCGTCACCGATGGATCAACGGATGGAGCGATGTAGGCATGCCCGCGCAGCATTAGTTAGAGCGGATTCCGGTCACGTGGAAGCGTAGCCTGCATGTCGGAAGTAATTGGTACATTCTTGCGGGCTGAATGCGGTCACGATGGCGCCAATCCTGCGCGAGAGACGCGGAATGGTTCG
>Ga0187860_1001196_pt1 | contig 23503 bp, 19 predicted proteins | sample June2016WEW_10_4_FD_132981 | JGI IMG/M metagenome (GOLD analysis project Ga0187860, IMG submission 132981) | Peatland microbial communities from SPRUCE experiment site at the Marcell Experimental Forest, Minnesota, USA - June2016WEW_10_40 | ecosystem: Environmental > Terrestrial > Soil >...
CTCTCTCCGTCTCTCTCCCCGCAAGCGGGGAGAGAGGGCAAACGCAGCCCGAAAGGAGTCTATTGGGCCACATATACTTCTCCGCCGCAACAATGGGGCGGCGAAGAATTTTGTCTCACACCCCGCAGCGGGGGATCGCACTGCATTTCGCATTTTTGGGTTTTCTTTCTTAATCGTAATCTTAATCTTGCTCTTAATCCAATGCGGGAGGGCGATGAGATTAAGATTAAGATTAGGAGCAAGATTAAGAGGCGAACCCAAAATCCAAGGGGCCGCCGAGGACAACGCTGGCCGCCGGGAGGGTGGGGGACGGGATTGGGCGTCGCCGGAACGGTTTGCATTGGCGCTGGCGGCCATGATCGCCATTCCATTCTGGAAGGTGCTGCTGGGCTTCGAGACGTTTGGGTTGCGGGATTACGGGCTGTTCAGTTATCCGGTGGCGTTTTTTCACCGGCAATGTTTTTGGCACGGCGAACTGCCGGTCTGGAATTCTTACGATCTGTGCGGGGTGCCTTTTCTGGCGCAATTCAATACGCTGGTTCTGTATCCACTGTCGCTGATTTACCTGCTGCTGCCAATGCCCTGGTCGTTGTCGTTTTTTTGCCTCGTCCACCTGTTCCTGGGCGGGATGGGAATGTATTACCTGGCGGCGCGCTGGAGCGGGTGCCGCGCGGGCGGGGCGGTTGCGGGTGTGGCATTTACGTTCAATGGCTTGATGCTCAATTTTTTGATGTGGCCGAGCCACCTGGCCACGTTTGCCTGGATGCCGTGGGTCATGGTGCTGACGGAGGAGGGTTGGAAAAAGGGGGGACGGGCCATGGTGATGGCGGCGATTGCCGGGGCGATGGAGGTCCTGGCGGGCGGGCCGGAAACGATTCTGTTGACGTGGCTGCTTTTGGGGACATTGGCGGGGGCGAGGGCGGTGCGCACGCCGGGCGCTTTTTGGGTGACGACGCGGCGGTTTCTTTGCATGGGATTGGTGACGCTGGCACTGTCGTCGCCGCTGTGGCTGCCGTTTGCGGATTTGGCGCGGCATGCCAACCGGGGCACGCATTTCGGGACGTCGGAATGGTCGATGCCGCCATGGGGATGGGGGAACTTCATTGTGCCGATGTTCCAAACCTCGCAGTGGCAGCAAATCGCGGTGCAGCGGGCGCAGTATTGGACCTCTTCGTACTACGGAGGAATCGGTGTGCTCTTTCTGGCGCTGACCGGGTTGTGGCGGCGGCGGGAGGGACGGGTTTGGTGGCTGGGAGGTTGTCTGCTGGCGAGCATCATCCTGGCCTTGGGCGATAATGGAATGGTTTTTATGTGGCTCAAGCGGCTGGCGCCGTTTTTGGGGATGTTTCGTTACCCGGTGAAGTTTGTGATATTGACGGTGGCGGTGATGCCATTGCTGGCCGCTTACGGGCTGGCGCAATATGAAAGTTGGAAGGCACGGGGGCTGGCGGCGTGGCGGCCGGAAATGGCGCTTGGAGCCGTGCTGGTTGGTTTGGCGGCGATCATCATTGTGGTGGCGCGACTGTGGCCGGTGGAAGGGGCGTCGTGGACGGCGACGGCCCGCAACGGGTTTTGGCGGGCGGTGTTTTTGGGGCTGACGATATTGGCGGTTGTCTTTTTTGCGACGCGGCCGGGATCACGCGGCTGGGGCATCTTGCTGGTGCTGGGCGTTTGCTGGTGCGATGTGTTGACCCATGCGCCGTGGCAGAATCCGACCTTGGATCCATCGGTCTATTATCCGCAGATAAACGTGCGGATGGATCCTCAGCCGGCGCTGGGAAGATCGCGCCTGATGATGTCGCCGTACGCGGCGCACCTGCTGACGTACAAGCCGGCAACCGATTTGAAGACCAACTACGTGCTTGATCGGATTGTGTTTCTGGCGGATTGCAATTTGCTCGATGGCCTGCCGAAGGTGGACGGGTTCTTTTCGTTGACGCCTCAGGTGTCGGACCGGGTGTTAAGGCTGCTGGAGGCGGCGCGCAGCCGCCAGCAATTGGACAATCTGGAGGATTTGCTGTCCGTTTCCGAGACAATCGCCCCGGGCAAGGTGTTTGATTGGGTGCCGCGGACCAATTACATCCCGATAGTGAGCATCGGACAGGAACCGGTGTTTACCAACGATGAAGGGGCGTTTGAGGCGATTGCGGATATACGGAGCGATTTTCGCAAGGTGGTGTATATGCCGTTGGACGGGCGAAGCAGCATTACGGCCCGGCGTCAACCCGACGCGCGCATCGTATCCGAGGATTTCGGCAACGCCCGCCGGCGGCTGGAGGTGGTGACGCCAGGTCCGGCGCTGGTAGTTGTTGGGGAGGCCTTCTATCACGATTGGCATGCGCGCGTGGATGGGACGCCGGTGGCGTTGTGGCGGGCCAATTATGCTTTCCAAGCCGTGGAAGTGCCTGCCGGGCGCCACGAAGTGACACTGGTGTATAAGGATGAGGCACTTCGGATCGGGTGGATCTTGGGCGCGCTTGGACTGATAGGGTGCGTGGCGGGGTTTGCGGCGTGGCGAAATCCGGGACCGGAACGCCCGGGAGAGGCGCAAGCGGCTGATGGATAAGTAGATGCAGGGTTTCAGGGGTTTAAACTCGATGGGTCAACAATTAAGCGTTGCAATTATATGCGGCGGGTGGCTACACTGTGGCGTGTTCTCTGCTATCAGTTGAGTCTTTTGCGGTTTTGCAAGTGGCGATTAGTGAACGCTTTTCGCATTATTATATAGGAGCCGCTGGCATGGTTCACGGCCGCAGGGACAGAAAGGCAGTGCTATGCAGACCATGAAACAGGGGCAGCGGGGGTTTACATTGGTCGAGATAATGATCGTGGTAGCGATAATAGGGTTGTTGGCGGCCATAGCCATCCCTAATTTCATGCGTTCCCGAACAACGTCTCAGACCAATATGTGTATTGACAACCTGCGGATGCTGGACGCGGCCAAGCAACAGTGGGCGCTGGAACACGGGGAAGTGTCCACAGCGACACCGGTATCGACCGACATCCAGCCGTACCTGGGGCGCGGCAACGGCGTGTTGCCGGTGTGCCCGATTGACAGCGCCCAGTCGTTCGCCACGAGCTACAACTTGCTCAATTGTCAGACACCGCCCGTTTGCCTTATCGCACCATCGACACACGTCATGCCATAACAGAGATCATTGGCCGCGCAGCGCCAGGCGCCAGGTTGCCACCAGCAACGCGGCCAAAGCCGCGAAGCTGAGGAGGTTGGCTGCTCCGCGTTGGAGCGTCTGAGGCTGGGCGTGTCCCAACGCCGCGCCGAAAACCGCGCCGGCGATGAACCCACCGACGTGGGCGACTACATCCGCGTCGGGGTCGAAGCCGATCAGGACCAGGATCAACACGCCGGCAGCGGCGATGCGGAGGAGGAATTTAACGCCAGCGCGGTATTTGCGCCAGAAGGCGTAGGACTGTGCCGTGATCAACCCCAGCGCCCCCATAACCATTCCTGAAGCGCCCAGACTTTGGTGTGGTTGGGAGTAGAGCACGAGGTCGGCGGCGTTGCCCGCGACGCCGGCCAAAAAGGCGGCCAGCAGCGCGACGCCCGCCCCGAAGCGGGCCATGGCCAGTCCGAGGAGAACGAAGCCTGTGGAGCTATTGGCCGCGAGGTGGGGAATGTTCGCATGGAGACAAACGGCAGTAAACATCCGCCACCATTGGCCGTCCGCCACGCGGGCGCTGTCCATGACTCCGGCGGAGCGGACAGCGGGAAAGAGCACGGCGCTCCAATAATAAACGGCGCCAATGGCGGCGACCCAGGCCAGGCTGCCCCAGTGAAAAAGAACACCGGCGGCGGGCAGGGGATGTTTCCAAGCCCAGCCTCGATTCTCAATTTGGTATTGGCGGAGGGCGGCTTGGGCGCGGTCGTGGTCGTGGTCGTCAACGATCAGTTCCCAGCCCTCGGGGGAGTGATTGATGAGCGGCTCAATCCCCTGGCTGGCCAGAACCAACCCCCATTCCATCGCCTGTCGGCGGGAACGGGCGCGGATGTTACGCGGGATGGGATCCATAGGCCGAACCAGCGGCGATGTTCGAGACAATGCGGGAGACAGCGAGAAAGCCGAACGTGCCGGTGACAAAGGTGGCCGCGCCATAAGCGTTGTCGCGCCTGGCCGGGCCGCCGTCGCCGGGATCGGCCGCACTGACGGGGCAGACCCGCGGTTCGCGGGAAAAGACACACGGCACGTTGAATGGTGTCTTGGGGTCTCTTGGAAAGCCGTGCTCGTCGCGCAACGTTTTGCGCACGTGTTGCAAGAGCGCGTCGTGCGTCGTGTGCGCCAGGTCCGCGACTTGCACCGCCGCGGGGTCGCGCCGGCCCTGAGCGCCGCCGGAGGAGAAAATGCGGATATGATTCTGACGGCAAAGGGCGATGAGCAGGCACTTGTTGGCGACCTGATCGATGGCGTCCAGCACCCAGTCGAAGTGACTCAGGATTTGGGGGGCGGTTGAGGCGTTGAAAGATTGCCGCACCGGCAGCGCCTGGCAATCGGGATTGATAGATTGGATTCGTTGGGCCATGACCTCCGACTTGGGCCGTCCGATCGTGCCATCGAGTGCGTGCAACTGACGGTTGACGTTGGTGACGCAGATATCATCGAAATCGACCAAGGTGATTTGACCGACGGCGCTACGGGCCAGCGCCTCAGCGGCCCAGGAGCCGACGCCGCCCAAGCCGACGACGCAAACGCTGGAGCGGCGCAGACGCTGGAGGCCATCGGCAGAGTAAAGCCGCTGGATACCGCCAAAGCGCGACTCAAAATCATTCATCCGCAGAGCAACTATCCGCGTCCGGCGCGCGTCGCGCAAGAAGCATCCGGCGGCGTGAAATTGCAATCAGGGCGGATTCACGAAGGCGGGCAAAGGAAGGATTTGAAGAGGGGTCGAATGCGCCCCGCGCAAGTGGCGGCAAAGGGTCGCAATTATCGGCAATTGCCGGGGTTTTTGAGGACTTCTGGGTCTGAGCGAGTGCCAAAAGGCAGGCTCGTGCGGAGAACGCCGAGGGGGCGGAGAAGGGGAAGGCTTGACTTGGAATGAGGTCACCTTGACTCACCTTGACTCACCTTGACTTCTTCTTGACGTGGAAGGAAGAGATTAGGATTACGATTAGGAGTAAGATCCTGATTATGAGGAAGATGCAGCACAATCGGCGATACCTTGACTCACCTTCACCCAAGCTTGACTTGCCTTGACCTGGCTTGAGTGACTTTAACGTTAACGTGGGCCGGGTTGAATGCGATTGGGCGGCCCGCGCGGTGGGCGGGCGGCTGGAGCTTGCCGTTATGTCAAAGAGCGATCCGACACCGTTTAATATCCCATATTATTATGGGACTTGCAAGTTCTTTTTGAAGTTTTTTTGGAGGGTGGGGAAAGGCTCGAGCAGAGAGTCGCAGCGCGGCAAGCCGCAACCAAAAGGTTTTACAGAAGGAAACAAAGGAAACGAAGGCTGGGGAGAACTTTGCCAAAAATGCAAAGTTGTTGGAAATTGCACCGCAGAGGGCGCGGAGACGGCGCTGAACGGGAATTGGGGGAATGGGCTGGTTTCTGGCGCAGAGAGGGCAGAGGAATGTTCGTCAGAATGATTTTGTGTCAATGGCGAGGAGTGACATGGACGGACACGGACGGACATGGACGGATATGGACAAAGCGTGGTCCTTGCAACTCAAAGGGTTAGCGACTGTTACGAATGCAGCCTGAAATTGCAATGGGCTGGGAGCGGCAAGGGAAGGGATTAGTCTCCGGGCGGCTTTGGCAGATGTTTGTCGGCAAAATCGAGGAAGCATGTCCAGTCATCCCTGGTCATGGAGTGCTTTCCGGGGCGGATGAAATAACCGAGGTTGCTGTCAACAAGGTGATTGGTTTCGGGCATGGTTTGGGCGGACAATCCCCCGGCCCCGACAAGACGATAGACCGCGGCGGCTGACTTGAGCATGTCAAATGTCCCCGCCGGATTGGCCCAGGTGTCCTCCACGGCGGCACACAGGAGGACGGGGCGGGGAGCGCAGAGGGCAATGAGACAGTTCTGGTCGAATGGGAGGCGATCGGGGTGGTCGTTGAATTTTTTGAACTCATCACAAAACCAATGCGGAAAGGTCGTGTTAATCCTCTTGACGGACTCGCCGACGGTGCCCCGGCTCGGCGCGGTGCCGCCACAGCCCGCCTGCAAGGGAATGATCAGCGCCACGCGATCGTCGAACGCTCCGGCGAGCATGGCGGCTTTGCCGAGTCGCGAATGGCCGACCAGCGCGATGCGGGCTTTGTCGATATCGGGATCAGTGACGAGGTAATCCACGGCGCGTTGCAAACCCCAGGCCCAGGCGGCGATGGTGCCCCAATGATCGTCGCCCAGCGGCATCGGGATCGTCTCGCGCACGCCGCCGCGGGCGTCAGGCGTATCCGATTCCACGTCGCCGCAGTAATAGGAGGCGACGGCGTAGCCGCGGTCGATGGATTGCTCCAGTTCCCAGGTATGAATGTCCGTGCCGCGGCCAGCTTCGGTCGCGAGGTTGTTGGTGACATGGGGAGTGTCCGCGGGCATCCAGTAGGTGGGCAGCGGGACGTTGGTGTCTGCGAGGAGGGTATGGTTGCCGTTGAAGTTCATGCCGAGGAAGAGCGGGGCAGGGGAGTGGCGATGGTTGGGCAGGAGCAACAGGAGGTGAATTTCCGGCGCGCCGGGGGCGGCGAGCTTCAAGGTGACAAGCTTAAGGGTGGCTTTGCCGTTGAAGAAATGGGTGTCGCGGTAGGTGAGGGTTCCGGTGACATCGACCGGGGGCGGGAACCAGCCGTACATGTAGTGTTGAAAAAGGGCCTTCAACTCTGGCTGCCGTTTCTCAAACCAGTCGCGCGCCGTGGGGACGGGCGATCCGTCCAGCATCACCAGCGGGTCAGGCGGCTTGGGATTGGCGGGCAGGTCCGGGACGGCTGGGAAGGGGGGAGAAGCGGACAAAGACGCGGCGCTGAGAAAGAGGAGGAGAACAATAAACAAGAGGGCGTGGGATTGAAAATTTGTCATTTAGAATTTGTCAATTGTAATTGTGCAAAGCGAGTGTGTGGCTTGAAGTTCAGGGTTGGTCAAGTTTGCGGAGGGCGAAGGCATAAGCGCCGATGGCGACGGCCTCGCTGGTGCCGAGGCGGGAGACGCCCACGCCGATGCGCTGGAGGGGATCGTATTTGATCTTGCGCTTGGAGCCGGGGACAAGGACCTCGCGCGCCTGGCCTTTGAGGAACTTTGCGCGTTGGGCCGGGTCTTCGAGGTTGAAGGCGGTGGAGGCAAGGCGGCGGAGTTTGTTGCCACTTGGCGCGGTGTAATCGCCATTCAACTCCGCCACCAGAGCCGGCAGGAAAAGGGGCCAGGCGCCTGAGATGCCGCCGCCGACGACAGCCAAACCGTCAATGAGAGTCAACGCGTTGCCCATCGCGTCGCCGACGACTTCGCCCAGGCATCGAAAGGCCTCGATTGCGGCGGCGCGATTGCCTGGATTTTTGCCGGAGGCGATTTGCTGAATGAGGCGGGGCTCGGGCGACTGATCGAAGGGAATGCCGGCCTGGGCCGCATAGACGCGGCGGACAGCCCGGATGCTGGCGCCTTCTTCGGCATTCATCCGCGGTTGGAGTTTATTGCGCAGGAGCCAGACTTCGCCGGCAATGGAGTTGTCGCCGGCAAAAAGCTCGCCGTTGTGGACGATACCGCCGCCGAAACCGGTGCCGAGAGTGACGCCGAAGAGATTGTGGTAACGCTTGGGGCTGCCGGCTTTATTGAGGAGGCCGTTGACGTAGGGAAGGAAGCCGGCAATGGCTTCGCCATAGACAAAGAGGTCGCCGTCGTTGTTGATGAAGGCGGGTATTTTGAACTGCTGCTCCAGCATAGGCCCGAGGGCCACGCCGCCGCGGAAGCCGGGCAGGTTGCCCAGATCGCCAATAATGCCGGCCGGGTAATCGGCCGGGCCGGGGAAGGCAAAGCTGATGGCCACCGGGGGCTTGGAGCATTGTTTTTTGACCTGAGAGAAGCCTTCGGAAATGTTGGCGAGGCAGCGGCCCAGATGGTCGCCGTTGGAAGGCATGGAGACGGTTTGGGTCACAGGTTTGTTGCCGCGCATGGCGGAGAAACGGAAGCTGGTTCCGCCGGCGTCGAGGGTCATGACAATTCGATTATCTTTGTCGTAATTCATAATTCACTGCGAGCGGTTAAGCGGTGGTGGCGGGGGCGGTTTTCTTGCCGGCTTTGAGGGAGAGCAAGAGGAGATAGGCGAAACATGCGGCCGGGACGACGAAGGCCATGGCTTTCCAGTCCAAATCGACCAACCGGCCCATGAGCAGCGGGACGAGAGCACCGCCGGAAATAGCCATGCACATGAGGCCGCTGAGTTCGCTGGAACGTTCGGGCTTTTCCTCAACGGTGATGGCAAAGAGCATGGGCCAGATGTTGGCGAAACCCAGGCCCCCAAGAATGGCGCCAGCAACTGTAAGCTCCATGTTGCCCGTGAGAATAAGCAGGACGCCCAAAAGACCGAGGGCGGCGGAAAGACGGAAAAAGGCGCGAGCGCCGACATTGAGGCTGCCGGCGACCAGGCGGCCGAAGGTGATGGCGATAAGAAAAGCGGTGGGGCCGAGATAATTACCCCATTTGCCTTCGATGCCGGCGTTGTTCATCTGGGATTCCAAGGAACTGGTCATGCAGACTTCAGCGCCGACATAGAGAAAGATACCGAGGACGGCCAACGCGAAAGCCGGCTCGGCCAGGAGACCCAGGCATGAGGCGATGCTGGGCGGGGCGTCGGCCTTGGCCTCGTCGATGTTGAGGGTGGCGACGAAGAGGAAGGCCAAGGCCATGAGAATGAGATAGACTGGAAAAGCTCCGCGCCATTGTCTGTCGGCCAAAAAGGGAATAGCGGCCACCAGGGCCAGGAGGGCGGTGGAGCCGAAGCTGCCGATGCCTTTGATACCCTGGGCAAAGGCAAGGTTGCGGCTATAGGTGCCCGGGGGGCTGACATCGCGCATGATGGGATTGCCAGCGACCTGCAAGAAAGTGGTGCCGATGCCCAGAAGGAAGATGCAGGCCAGGAGCAACTGGAAGTTGGGAACCATGAGGGTGGGGACGGCAACCGCAATGGTGTTCAAAGCCAGGCCGATGAGGAGAAGGTTTTTCTTACCGATGCGGGCGGCGAGCAGACCGCCCGGGACGCTGAAAGCGGCGAAGGCGATAAAGACGAAGAAGGGCAAGAGCTTGGCCATGACAGTGCTGATGTTGTAGGCGTCCTTGGCAGCCTTGCTCATCGGGCCCATGGCGTCGGCCACGCCCATAACGAGGAAGGCGAGGAAAATGGGAAGTGTTTTTAATCGCATAGGAGGCGAGCTTAGAGGCAACGAACAGGCGTGAAAAGGGAAATTTTTATTCGCCTATGATTTTGACAAGGACGCGTTTGCGGCGGTGGCCGTCGAATTCACCATAAAAAATCTGCTCCCACGGGCCGAAATCCAGTTTGCCCTTGGTGATGGCGACGACGACCTCGCGGCCCATGATCTGGCGTTTGAGATGAGCGTCGGCGTTGTCCTCGCCGGTGCGATTATGATGGTAAAGGGTGAGCGGTTCGTGGGGGGCCAACTCTTCGAGCCAGACGTCGAAATCGTGATGCAGGCCGCTTTCGTCGTCGTTGATGAAAACGGAGGCGGAAATATGCATGGCGTTGACGAGGCAGAGGCCCTCCTGGACGGCGCTTTTGTGAACCAACTCTTCGACGTTGGAGGTGATATTCACAAAGCCACGGCGCGAGGGTATGTTGAACCACAGATATTCGGTCAGCGATTTCATGCGAGGGTAATACCACGGGGGAGACGAATTGCAAAGGGTGTGACGCAATTGAAATGCAAGGGGATCGCCAGGGGACACGTTGAGTCCAAGCTCCGCCCGCGATGACAGGCAGAGGCATAGGGAAGCGGCTTTACTGAGGAGTCCGCAAGATAGGCGACAGGAGGCAACCCCTCACCCCAACCCTCTCCCCGCTCCTTCGTCGCGGGGCGAGGGAGAAGATTTGGCTGGCGGTGCGCGCCGTGTAGTCCATCCAATGGACTGCTCTGTAAGCGGTCAGGCCCGGGTGGCGAGAAGTTTATCGACGGCTTCCTTGAGAACCGTCAACTGGGCCGGCTTTTGGATCACCAAATCCACGCATGAGGAATCGGGGGGAGGGCGGCCGGTGTACATGAGCACCGGTGTGGAGGGAGAGCGCATTTTGACGATGTGCGCCATTTCGTAGCCTGTCATGCCCGGCATCATATTATCGGTCACCACCAAGTCGTGTACCCGGGGATCGAAGAGAGCCAGAGCGTCCTGGGCGTTGGGAAAGGATTGAACGATGTATCCGAAGTTGGTCAAAAACCATTTTGTGATGGAACGGGTTTCCGGCGCGTCATCGACCAGGAGGATAGTTTTAGGCTCCGCTGGGTTTGGTTGGTCTGCATTGGCGCCCATGCCGGATTGGTTGGGTTTCATGTTCGGGTGTATTTAGGATTGTCGTGCAAACCGATTAAGGTTATAGCTGGAAATGGGTGTGAACAATGCAGAGTTGGGACATTCATACTCATTACAAGGACACACCACTTCCGGCCGTGGCGACTCTCCATGCGAAGAGAATCAAGTTTCCAACAGTTCAGCGCCTTGGCGGATATACGGCTCAATGATTTTTGAGTTGGGGTGGGTTTTCGCCGTGGCGTCGCGGTTCTTTTTTTGTTCAAAAAGGTAAAGGGCGTATCCCCCGTGTCCGGCGCCGAGATATTTTTTGGCCAGAGCGCCGGCAAAATCAGGAAGAGGAGCCATTCCTTCGGAGAGCTGAACAGAGTAGCTTTGCCTTACAGCGTGGGAAAGCATTTCGATGTTGCCAGCGCGGGCGGCATCGGCGGCGGTTTTTCCCGCGGCCACGATTTGTTCAAAGTCCCTTTTAGCCTTAACATGTTCGGATGCGGTGTGGTCTTTGCCTTGCCAAACGATGAGGAGGCGGCCGGAGAGCCACTGAGGATTGAATTTGGCTTCAAGGACCGGGAGGGGGCCGGATCTCCAGACGCAGAGGCCTGTTTCCGCGATAACGGCCGGGTCCTGCCAGCCGACCCCCATGACAAACTCGGAGAGGATGCCGCTTCTAACCTGAAGGATTGCATGGGCCGCGGATCCGCCGAGGCCGGCACCCTTATGGTATGGCCAATCTGAAAGGGAGACCTTTGGGGTGATGGTGCAGTTGACGATAAAAGAACCGGGGCGGGCAAATTTTGGCACATCGAGCCAGCCTCCCGCGAAATCGACTCGCAGAGGGACTTTCTCGACGTTTTTTATGGCCGCGCGGATGAGCGTGGTGGAGATTTGTTTTTGAGCGCCGGGGCGTTTTTTAAGGACGACGAGATCAATTTTGTGTTGGGCGCAGAAGGTTTTTTTAGGGGAGATATTCTTGTCGTCATCGGTTACGGCGAGGATATCGGGGCGTTCACGCAATATATGTTTTTTGAAGTCAAAGACCGGGTGGGAGTCGGAGCTTATCAGGACATTATCGACGCAGGAGAGTTCCCGGATGACAACCAATTTGTTGTCTTCAGAGACAGCCGGTTTGCGGTGTTTAGTGATGCGCACGACCTCATCGCTTGCCACACAGACGGTGAGATGGTCTCCAAGGGCGCGGGCATCTTTAAAGAACTGGATATGACCGGCATGGAGGATGTCATAAGTTCCTGAGACGAAGACCTTTTTCATTTTTGAGATGTCTGTGAGAGCGGAGGTGGTGGTTAAGAGGGGTTGGCAGACAAAGGAGTTCAAGGCGATGCGAGTTGCGAACCTTGGTTGTTTATTTTGGCAGCGCGGGCGACGCGTTCCAGCTTGCCGCGCAACAGACCGTTGCTGGCCACCATGCGATATTGATTTGGGATGTCAAGCGGGCGATGCCAGAATTCGCCGCCGGCACATTGGACGATCAGGCCGCCGGCGGCGATGTCCCAGAGGGAGATACCCGATTCGATGTAAGCGTCGAATCGGCCGCTGGCAACATAGGCCAGACCCAGAGCGGCGGCGCCCATCATGCGGATTTTGCGAACGCGGCGAACCAGGGCGATGAAGACGGGCAGGTTTTCCAGGAGGCTGGCGTCGTTTTTTGCGAATCCGATGGAAACCATCGAATCGGCGAGGGCACGGCGACGGCTGACATGAATGGGGCGGCCATTCAAGCGGGCAGGCCCTCCGCGGATGGCGGACCAAAGCTCATCACAGAAGGGATCGAGAACGACGCCCAGGAGTGTGACCCATTGTGCGGGGGAGGGAACCCGTTGCTGCAGGGCAATGGAAACGCAGGCGTGGGGCACGCCGTAGGAGAAGTTGACGGTGCCGTCGATGGGATCGACGACCCAGCGCCACGGGGCGCCGTCGGGGCCGGCCGCGCCCTCCTCACCAAAGACGAGCGAATTGGGAAAGGCGGCGAAGAGAGTTTTCTGGATGAGTTTCTGGCAACGGACGTCCAGTTCCAGTTTGATGTCGTGGCGAGACTGCTCGTTGATGATCTTGTCGGCGCGGCGGTTGCGGAGCATCAAAGCTCCGGCGGCGCGGGCGGCGCGGATGGCGCAGGCGAGAGCGGCGGGCCGGTTGAGGTTCATTTCAGTTCCTTGACGTTGAGTTGATAAGAGTATTTGTCGAAGTAGATATTGCCGCCACGCCACTCCAATTCGCCGCGTTGGAAATCGACGTTGTCGGAGCGGAGGGTGAGTTGGGGGGGGCCAAGGTCTGGCAGTGGTCGCTGTTGGCGGCCATGCGATAATAATCCAGGCCGCCGAAATAGAAGTCGTGGAGTTCGCGGCGCTCGGCGGGAGTCAAGGCGGAGCAGTATTGTGTGGCGAAGAGGCCAGCCCAGGGGTCCACCGGCACCCAGCCATAGGGTTGGAGGTAAATCTCGGACCAATCGTGAATGTCCTTAGCACCGGGGAAGATGTTCCAGGCGGACTGCCATCGGGCGGGAATGCCCTGAGCGCGGCAAAGGGTGATGAAGAGGAGGGCTTCCTGGCCACAATCGCCGTAGCGATGGGAGAGGCAGTAATCGCTGAGGTCGTCCAGAGTGGAGTATTCGCGGGCGAAGCTGTATTTGATATTGCCGCCGATCCAGTCGTAAAAGGCTCTGGCCCGCAACATCGGGTTTGTTTGCCCGCCGGCCAGTTGGCGAGCCAGCGTTGTGATCTTGTCGGTAAAGACGACGTGGGGCGCCTGACGGAGGAACGGGGCCAGGGCCGGATCGCTCAAGTCGGCGGGCCGGATTTTATCGGGTTTGAGGTCAAAATAAACGCCGGAGGCGGTGTAGGCGTAAGTGATTTCGAAAGTGGCCGATCCATCCGATTGCGCGGGCTGCTCAAGGAAGACGGACCTGATTGGGCTGGTTTCCGGAGCGAGGGAAGTGAATTGGGGTGAACTGGACAATAAATTGAATTCATCCTGAAAGGGATAGCGCCGCGGAACTGGCAACCAGGCGCGGACGATTTCACCCGAGGGCGCGGCGCCCTTGGCGGCCGAGACGGTCATCGTGCAGACGAAATGATGGGGCAGGACATAGGGCGTAAGTTGCTGGAGAGCGGACTGCTTGATGGCGCGGGCAATTTCCAGGCGTCGAGTTTGCTCCGGGGCATCGTCGGTGCCGTCCAGGCGGCGGGAGTTCAACTCCGGGTATCGGAAAAACAAGTTACGGACGCTGACATCGACAAACCAAATCTGGCCGTCAATGAGCTTGGCGTCGAAACGGCCCTCGGCGATCCAGCGCTCGAATTCGGGGCGGCTGGCGTCTTTGAGCGAGGCGGAGAGTTTGTGAAACAGAGCCTCCTTGGAGAGCGAATAATCATTTTTAATGCGGTGGAGGACATCGCGCTGGAACTCCAATTGTTTTCGCTCGGCGGAGGGCAAGTTGGTGGATTGGAGGGCGGCGTCGAGGACGGCGGCGGCGAGTTTGAAATCGCCCTGGTCGCGGAGTTGGGCGGCATGATGGAGGGCGGCATAGTTGGTGGAAGCCGCGCGGGCCATCGAGCAACCGATAAACAAAACCGCAAGAATGACCTTCGTATGACGCATCACCACAGAGGAGGGTAACGAGGCGCCGGGGATTTTCGAGAACAATCGAGCGGCGGCTTGAGTGCATTTCACCTTTTCTGGCGCATCTGTGCGTTGGGAAACTTTCAACGATTGAAACGATTGAAAATTGGCAATTGAAAATTTGTCATCTGTCATATAAGCAGTGTCGCCATGACGCCCCGGGCCTCTTCCGATGACCAATGACATTCAATGGCCGATTCAATCGAGAAGTCCGGAATCCTAAAGTAATACTTTGCCAACAGGACTTACCCAAAATAGCGAAATGCGCCCGTGTGACTTTACAATGCGGCGACTGGCTTCCGGGCGTTTAGCGGGATGACGGTTGGGCTTTAAAACGTATCCACAAGAGCACGACAAGCCCAGCCGTCAGCACGAGACAGTCGGCGATGGCGCCGCTGCCGAGGTGTTTTGGAAAACAGGCCAGCGCCAGGGCGGCGATGGCCGGGCCGGTGCCGTTGCCCAGACCAATGACGGCCTCATGCATGCCGCCATGCTCGCCCTTGGTTTCGCCCACGTCCATCGAGTAGAAGAGCGATGAGTAGTAGATCAAGCCCACGGTGAGACCGAAAGCTGCTTGCGAAAGGATCAGGAGCCAAACTTGGGGAGCCAACATCATGCCTGCGAAGGAGAGAATCATCGCGGCGTAGGCCCAGGCCAGGAATCGAAAGCGGTAATGCCATCCGGTCCAAAGGCGCAAGGCGACAAAGGCGGCGGCCCGCGTGAAGAGCCAGATGGAGCAGACGATGCCGGCGTGGGTGGGATTGAGTTTCAAACCCCTGGCCAAGGTGGGCACAGTGGAGATGATGGTGTTGATGGCGAGGTAGGCCATTGGATTGGCGACCCAGGCCATTTTTAGAAATGTCCTGGGAGCGACGGGCGATTTGTAACCTTCCTTTTCCGCGTGGAGCAAGGGGAGAGGGGGAGCGGGTTGGGCGGCAGACGGGCTGGAGACGGCGCGTTCCAAGCGCAAGACCAGAAGGAGTTCCACGAGGAGGATGGCGGCGGGAAAGAGGAACATACTGCTCATGCCCCAGTGTTCGAGCATGGCGCCGCCGGTGAAAAAGGCGAAGGCGGCGGAGACGGCCCAGACAAAATTATAGATGCCGACCAACCCTTGGAGGCGTGCGGGGGGTTCACCCTCGCTGACGAGCGCTTCCATGGCCGGCCAGGTGCAACACATACCGAGAGAGCCGGTCAACGTGAAGGCAACGGCCAGCCAGAGGGATGGCGCCTGGCCGCAAGACACGAACGCCACCGCCATGACGAGCACACCGAGACGGATGCTGGTGAAATAGCCGAAACGCTGGGCGAGGCGGCCGCCAAAGAATGAGCCGCCGGCATAAACGAAGCCCAGGAATGACGCCAGCCAGAGATTTTGCAGGGCCTGAAAGTTGAATCGACTCTGCGTATAAAAATAGAGGTAGTAATAGAAATAGGTTGTGGCCAGGCTGTTGAGTCCCTCCAGAACATAGACCATGGTCTTGAGTTTTCGGGAGGTGATGCCACGATGGACGAGCGGAAGCTGCGGCATGTTGATATTTATTCCTTCACGGGCGGAAAAAGTGCCCGCTGGGCGGCGGTCTGTCCAGCGTGTACAAAGCGATTTGAACGAGACCGGCGAAGTGCTACCTTGGCTGAGAAAGGACAGAAAATGAGCAACAGGACCAAAACCCGGAGCGAGGCAAAGGCCGAGGCGCCGACGCCAGGCGCCAAGCCCGCGAGAGCTGAGGGACAATAAGACGCGTGCTTTTCGAGCGACTGAGAAGAATAGGAAGGGCAGTTCAACACGCGAAGCGGTTCCGCGCGATCGTCGGCGTTTTTCTCAAGTACGGCTACGAAGATTTGGCGTTGCGGCTGGCGTTGCCCGGCCCATTACGGCTGCCGTTTGGCAAAGGGCGGGAGGCGAGGGAGGAGATTTCGAGCCTGTCCGGCCCGCAACGGTTGCGGCGTGCGTTCGAGGAGCTAGGGCCGACATTTGTGAAGCTTGGGCAGTTGCTTGCGACGCGGAGCCATTTGCTGCCGCCAGCCTTTGCGGAGGAACTGGCCAAGCTGCACGACCAAGTGCCACCGATACCTTTTGAGCAGGTGCGGGCGGTGTTGACGGCGGAAATGAAACGGCCGTTAGAGGAATGCTTTTTGTCCATTGAGGAAACGCCGATCGGGTCGGCGTCAATTGCGCAAGTGCATCGGGCGGTGCGGGCCAACGGTGAGAAATGCGTGATTAAAGTGCAGCGGCCTGGGATCGAGAAGACGGTGCGTGTGGACCTGGAGATCATGGCGCAACTGGCGGGACTGCTGGAGAACCACACGGAGGACTGGCGGGTGCATCAGCCGACGGCGGTGGTGGCACAATTCACCCGGCAAATGGAGCAGGAGCTGGATTTTGGGGCGGAGGCGGCGCACGTGGAGCGGTTCTCGCATCAGTTCGCCGGCGAACCGACCATCTATGTGCCGAGGGTGTATTCGGACACCTCAACGCATCGGGTGTTGACGATGGAACTGATCGAGGCGGTGAAGGCCTCGAACATCGAGCAACTGGAGGCGGCGGGGCTGGACCGGCGGGTGATCGGCACGCGGATCACCGACCTTGTGATGAAGCAGATATTCGTGCATGGCTTTTTCCACGCGGACCCGCATCCGGGCAACATTCACATTCTGCCGGGCAACGTGATCTGCTTTTTGGATTTTGGGATGATGGGGTTTTTGGACGAGCAAACGCGGGACACGTTTGCGAAATTTGTGACGGGCATCGCATTGAGGAACGAAGCGGCGACGGCGGCGGCGCTGCTCAAGCTGGCGCACGCGGAACTGGACCCGCCCCGGCAAGGGTTCGAGGCGGACGTGGCGGAATTCATGCACCGGTATTTTTACCGGCCATTGGGGCAGATGGTGTTTGGCCAGCTTGTGAGGCAGCTTTTCTATTTGACGGCGCGCTATCGATTGACGCTGCCGCCGGATTTGTCGATTATGCTCAAGGCGCTGGCATTGATGGAAGGATTGGTCAGCCAACTAGACCCCGGGCACGACATCGTGGCGCAGGCACGGCCGTTCATGCGAGAAGTGCAACTGAAACATTTAAGCCCGCGGCGGCTGGGGCGGCAGTGGCTGGAGTTCGGCGAGGAGGTCGGGGTGTTTTTGCGGGACCTGCCGTTGGAAACGCGGCGGCTGATGGCGCAGATCAAAGAGGGCCGGGCGCGGTTGCAAGTGCATCATCAAGGGTTGGAATCGCTGATCAACACGCTGGAGCGGATAGTCAACCGGCTGGCCTTCGCGCTGGTGCTCTCGGCGCTGGTGATCGCCTCGGCGGTGATCGTCCACGCGCGGGTGCCGCCGATGTGGCACGACGTGTCGGTGATCGGCATTTTGGGCTATCTGCTGGCGGGGTTGATGGGATTCTGGCTGTTGATCGCGATGCTGCGGCACGGGAAGATGTGAAGCGTCATGTTCAAGACAAGGCCGGCTGGCCGGCGGGGAGAGCGGCGGAGACGCGGCGCCAGACTTCGCTGAAATTGACGGTGGCGCCCAGTTCACGCAGAAGGTAGATGAGACCCTGGTCAGCACGAACGAGGAATGCGAATTCGGGATTGATCAGTTTATCTTGCAAGATGCGCTTCCAGTGATCGATGCCGATTTGCTTTAATTTGGCCAGCAATTTGGAGTCGGCGCTGTAATCAACTATTAGGTCCGCCGTGGAGCCTTGCGGGTAAACAACGTCGGCCCATCGTTCGAGGAAGGGGAGCGTGCGGCGGGCGCGGGCGTAGGGCACACGCGGTCCATAGACAAGGGAGAGAAAGCGCCGGGCGGCGGCTTCGCTTTCGCGCCAGGCGCGTTGTTGGTAGCCGCGGCGCAGTTCCGCCTGGTCGAAAGAAATACGTTTGACGCAGCCGAAATCAACCAAGCCGATGGAGCCGTCGGGCTGGAAGAGATAATTACCCGGATGATGGTCGGCGTGCAGGGCTTTGAGCCGTTCAAGTTGTGTCTCGAACATTTCGAGCAAGCGGAAAGCAATCATGTCGCGAAAGTCTTGAGGAGGTTTACGGCGGAGCAGATCGGCAAACGTTTCGCCTTCGATAAAAGACATCGTGAGCACACGGTCTGTGGACAACTCACGGTGAACGGTTGGGATGGTCAGGTAAGAGAGTCCGCTCAATCCATTGCGAAAGAAATCCAGGTTGTCGGCCTCATGGACGTAATCGGTTTCCTCAAGGAGGCCGCGCTGGATTTCGTCCAACAACGCGGCCGGAATATGGCCGGTCAATTGAGTCGGGAGAGTGGCAGAGCGAAGGAGCTTGAAATCGTTTTCGATGGCGGAGCGAATGGCGGGGTATTGGATTTTGACGGCCACCTTTCGACCGGAGCGTGTGACGGCGCGATGGACCTGGCCCAAGGAGGCGGCGGCAAAGGGTTCGGGATCAAAGTGGCGGAACAGATCTTCCGGGAACTTGCCGAGGGCGGACTTAAACTGAGCGCGAGCCAGGGTGGGGTGCATGCCCGGGGCCTGCATTTGCAAAAGAGCCAGTTCGCGCAGGGTTTCCTCCGGCAGGATGTCCGTTTGCATGCTCAGCATTTGGCCGAGCTTCATGACCGGGCCCTTGAGGGCGCCCAATTCCTGGCGGACGCGGCGGGAGGCCTTTTGTTGGAAGCGAAGTTGTCGTTGCGGTTGTTGAGCTTCGCCCAGGAAAAGGTTCTGAGCCTGATAGCTGAGATAGCTGCCGACCAAACTGAAGCCCAGTTTTCCGATGCGGAAACCACGGCCCACGGTGCTGGTGTTTTGGCTGCCGTTCACCAGTCCCACCCGCCCTTCCTGAGGACGTGGGCACCCAGTTTGAGGCAGCGATCCAGCAGGGCGAGGGTTTGTTCCTTGCCGCGGGAGCAATCCTGGAGCCAGTAGGTGATCATGGCCGAATGAAAGAGGCCGAAGGCGTAAGCACCGAAATCGCCGACGCGCGGGATTTCACCCGCGGCTTCGGCTTGGGCGAGGATGCCGCGGATGAATTGCAAGTAGCGCAAATTGCGCTCCTGGGATTGGAGGCTCCACGGGCTGAGCTTGGAGGCGGGCGCCAAGGCGCGCAAATAGACGGCGCCAATGAACTCTTCATAAGGGGCCAGGCGATCCAGAAAGCGTTGGATGATGGCAAAGAGTTTCTCGGCCAGCGAGGCGCGCTTGATGCGACTGTCGCGGTCGTACCATTGGATAATGGCGGCTTGCTCTTGTTCGAAGAAGTAAAGCGCCAGGTCTTCCTTGGTCTGGAAGTAGTTGAAGAGGGTGCCTTCGGCGATGCCGGCTTTTTTGGAAATGGCTTTGGTGGTGGTGCGGTAGAAGCCTTTCCGGGCGAATAATTCCAGCGCGGCAGCCAAAATGGCGCGCTTGGTGTTTTCTTTGTTCTCGACACGTTTTCCGCGTGTTGCAGGGCGACTGGCGGGTGTTTTCGGTTTCATATCAAAACATGAGTAAACTCATGTTTGCAAGATGCGCTCCAGCACGGGCGCTGTCAATGGAAAAATGAGCGCACTCATCTTTTGGGGTGTGAGACAAAATCTTCAGGTGACGAAAAAGGGTCCCCTCTCTCCGGCTCTCTCCCCGCACGCGGGGAGAGAGGGCAAACGTGGCCCCAAAGGAGTTTATTGGGTCGCATATACTTCTGTCTCGCAGAAACCGGTCGGCGAAGAATTTTGTCTCACACCCCATCTTTTGGCTCGGTGGCGGGGTTAGTGGTTCGCGTCATGAATGGGAGGCCGAGGGAGGCGGGTCGGGGCGGAATTCCTCCCATTCGGGTTCGTTTTGGAAGATCCAGCGGTAATAGTCGGCGGCCTGGAGTTTGGCGGCGGCGGGTTCGTCCACGACGACGGTGCAACGAGGGTGGAGTTGGAGGGCGGTGGCGGAAATCATGGCGGTGATGGGGCCTTCGACGGCCTTGGCAATGACCTCGGCCTTGGTCGGGCCGGTGGCCATGAGGAGGCAGCGGCGGGATTCGAGAATGGTTCCGACGCCCATGGTGATGGCGCGGCGCGGGACGCCGGCGGGGCCGCCAAAGAAAGAGGCGTTCTGCTCGACGGTGGCGGGGCTGAGCGCTTTGACGCGGGTGCGGGAGCGCAAGGCGGAGAGGGGTTCGTTGAAACCGATGTGGCCGGCCTGGCCGATGCCGAGCAATTGCAAATCAATGCCGCCACAACGGAGGATTTTTTCCTCATAGTCCCGGCACTCGGCGTCGAGGTCATCGGCCAGGCCGTTGGGGAGGTGGGTGTTGCGGGGGTCGATGTTGACCTGGCCGAAGAAGTGGCGGTTCATGTAGAAGCGATAGGAGTGAGGGTCGTTGGGAGGGAGGCCGACATATTCGTCAAGGTTAAAGGTGCGGCAGAGGGAAAAGTCCAAATGGTCGTTGCGATGCATTCGGACCAGGATGCGGTAAACCGATTCCATGGTGCGACCGGTGGCCAGGCCGAGGACCAGGGAGGGATTGGCGCGTAATTCCTTGGCAATGAGGCGCGCCACCAACAGGGCGGCGCTATCCTGGTCTGGACGAATGATGGCTTCCACAGGGGGGCTACAAGAGCAGGCTAGCCGGGATATTCCTTGGCGTTTTCGGGCATGGAAAAGAGGACTTTTTGGAGGGGCAGTTCCACTTTCAACGCGGCGATTTCGTCCGTGCCGGAGGCCAGGGGCAAGGCGATCTGGCCGCCCAGGATGGCGGAGCGGCACAGGGCCATCATGATTTCGAAGCCCTCGTAGGCCGTGGCGAAGTTGCAGGGGTGAACCTTTTTGTCGTCGTCCAGCCAGTCGGCCATGTCCTGGATGTAGGGGGGCATGTCGAGGTCGTAATTCATGGAGCCTTGGCCGGAGAAGGAACCATTTTTGGTGACAGCGCGCCAGCCGCCGCCGGTCATCACTTCGGCAAAGCCATCGGTTCCCTGGGCGCCGATGCGGCATTTGCGCCACCAGTAAGGAACTTCCGGCACGTCGGGGGCGCCGGCGCCGCACTCGAGGACGCCATGGACGCCGTTAGAGAAGTGAATGAAGCCGGCGATGTAATCGGGGGAGGGATGGGAATCGGAGAGTTTGCCGCGGCCGGCGGCCTGGGCGATGACCCATTGGGCCGGGGCGCCGTTGTTGAACCAGAGGGTGTAATCGACCAAGTGACTGAGCATGTGCATCATCCAGCCGGTGGCGGTGGCATAGACGGTGTTGAGGCGGCCAAGGGCGCCGCTGGCGATGAGGTCATGGACTTTGCGGTAATGCTCGCCGTAGCGATGCTGGTGGCTGACGACGGCCTTGACGCCGGCTGTGTCAAGCATGTTTTTGATGTTCATGCCCTCGGTGCTGGTCAGGGCGACGGGTTTTTCAAAGGCGATCAATTTCGCGCCCGACTCGATGCCGGCCTGGATAAGGGCGGAGCGCGAGTTGGGCAGGGTGCAAAAGCAGAAGACGTCGGGGTGAATGGCGCGGGCCAGGGCGCGGGCGTCGGCGCCGGTTTGGGGGTTGCCCAGTTTGGGAGCGGCGGCTTGGAGGCGGGCGTTGTCGATGTCGCAAATCCCGGCGACCTGGAAGCGGGCATTGGCGTGAAAAGCGGCGGCATGATGCATGCCGCGCTTGCCCATGCCGACGATGAGGACTTTGTAGCGGTTCATGGGTGATTAAGCGGGTTGGGCCTTGTCCCAAGCCAGGACTTTTTCAATGACGAAATCGGCCTCGTTTTCGGTCAACTCCGGGAACATCGGCAGGGAGATGCAGGAGGCGGCGTTAAGCTCGGCGTTGGGGAGCGGGCCGGCGAGGCGGGCCTGTTTGCCCCACGGAAAGCCGGCCTGCTGATGAATGGCGATGGAATAATGGGTCTTGGCGTCCACGCCGGAGTCGTTGAGGAGCTTCAAGAGGCCGTCCCGTTTTGCGGGGTCTTTGGTCTCGATGACGTAAAGATGAAAAACGTGGCGACCGCCGGGAACCTCGTAGGGGAGGGTAATGTGCCGGGCGGCTTTTAGTCCGGCGGTGTAGCGGGCAGAGCGGGCGCGGCGGAGGTCGTTCCAGGCGTCGATGTGCTTGAGCTTGGCGCTGAGGATGGCGGCGTGGATGTCGTCCAGGCGGCTGTTGAAGCCGAAGCTGTGGACGTTGCGGGCGCTGGAGCCGTGGTTGCGCAAGACGCGGACGCGGGTGTCGATGGCTGAGTTATTTGTGACAATGGCGCCGCCGTCGCCGAAGGTGCCGAGGTTTTTCTGGATGATGAAGCTGGTGGCGGTGGCGTCGCTGAGCTGGCCGACCTTGAAGCCGTTGCCGTGGGCGCCGATGGCCTGGGCGTTGTCCTCGATGACCAGGAGTTTGTGTTTGTCGGCGATTTTGCGGATGGCCTTCATATCGGCGCATTGGCCGTAAAGGTGGACGGGGATGATCGCCTTGGTGCGGGGGGTGATGGCGGCCTCGATTTTAGCGGGGTCGATACACTTGGTTTTCGGGTCGCAATCGACCAGGACGGCGGTTGCGCCAGCGATCCAGACGGCTTCGGCGGTGGCAAAGAAGGTGTTGGCGTGGGTGATGCACTCGTCACCCGGTCCGATGCCCAAAGCCATCAGGGCGAGCCAGATAGCGTCGGTGCCGTTGCCGACGCCGATGGCGTGTTTGGCGCCGTTGTAGGCGGCGAACTCGGCCTCAAAGCGCTTGAGCATTGGGCCGAGGACGAATTGGCCGCTCTGGATGACTTGGGCCATATTGGCGTCGATCTCGGCCTTGATGTTATTGTATTGGCGAACGTGTCCGTAGAATTCAACTTTCATAGGCAAAGGCTAGGGAGGGGCGCGGAGGTTGACAAGCCAATTCAAAAATAGGAAGGGCAGGGGAGACAGGTGAGGGAGATTTTGTGTGTTTTGCCGGCGTGGTCATTGACGGGGCGGGGCGAGGCGTGGGGGGTGTGGGTGCTTGTCGTTCATAAAAACGTGGAGAAATTCAAAATAGTGTTAATAGTTAATAAGTTGTGCTAATGGTGGCGCCGTTCGGTTGTGTTGCAAGTGGCTTTGGCGCAATGGGTTGGGTCTTATGTGGAGGGTGGCGATCATTTGGAATTAGTGTTGAAAAAAGTGAGGGCCGGGGAGCTTTGAGGCGGAAGGCGCGAAGAAATTGAAAATCGAAAATTGAAAATTGAGAATTTGTCATTTGTAATTTGCTTTACGGCATTGCGGCCTTGCGCCCTTGCGTTAAAGCTCGTGGTCCCGGTGAACGGCGCCGGGCGATGGACCCGGACAGGAAAGGGACAAAAAGGACGAAAGGGACCAAAAGGAAAGGTGTGGGGCCGGAGCTTGGAAGGCTCCGGTTGCGGCGGCGCGACAAGCGGGCGCCGGGAGGTGGACCCGCCTTCACCAAGGCTTCCGCCGTCGCCTATAAGGCTATGGCGGACAAGCCGGCGGGCAAGC
>Ga0187860_1001202_pt1 | contig 23357 bp, 26 predicted proteins | sample June2016WEW_10_4_FD_132981 | JGI IMG/M metagenome (GOLD analysis project Ga0187860, IMG submission 132981) | Peatland microbial communities from SPRUCE experiment site at the Marcell Experimental Forest, Minnesota, USA - June2016WEW_10_40 | ecosystem: Environmental > Terrestrial > Soil >...
CGCGTGTGCACGTCACATCCGATAAAATGCTGCATGGCTTCGGCTCCTTTCCCGGCTCGCCTTGGTCGTTGAGCACTTCCAAGTCTACCGGATTGGAGCCGATGCCGTTATCCAATCAGACCTCAACTCTTGAGGTCAGCGGTTCTTCGCTAGGAGTGTGTCGGAGATAACAGTTCGCCAACGAAGAATCAACAACTTACAGACACTTGAATCTCGCTAAGTTGTTGATTCTACGTACACCGAAATCTATCTCCGACAGGCTCCAAGACTCTCGCTCCCGAACTTGGGGGCAGGCGTCCGTCCTCAGGATTTGCGGTATTTGTATGGGAAGAGCCGCGGACCCCAAAAACAGGGGTCCGCGCTACGAATTTATCTTCTCATGATCTTGTTGTCCCCGTTGCAAACTGAGCTCGAGGGGGGCGCAGGCGGAGACGCACGCCCCGGCTATGTCGGTTGGAGGATTTGCCGGCAGGCGAGGGATCGGGCTCTGAGGGCATCTGCCAGACGCGCGATGATGGGATGAGTGAGGCCCTCACTTGTCATGCGCTGTTTAACCTGGAAAACATGATCGCCTAATTGCCGGGCGAGATCATCCACGCGATGGGCGAGAGCGTCGGGGTCAAGCATCTGGAGAGTGGCGCCACTGTTCGTTGTAGGCGAAAGACAATCTTCCCGTGTTGGCGCGCGCCACCCGCCCCATTTCCCGGCCCTCAATAATCGCGATGACTTCCTTGGTCATTTTCTTTCCCCGCGCGCGGCGGCGACCATGGAATCAATATTCACTATAGGAGCGCCGCCTGCCTCCTTTGCCGGACCGTCTTCCACGGTTGTTAACTGCGTGATCGTTCCATTCATGCTCACCGAACTCACAAAGAGCACGGCGACGATAATCCAAAACTGAAAAGTGCGCAGGCCTTGTCGCTAGGTCATGCCAAGTGGCGCAGCAGAGTTGCGCGGGTGATGCTCAGGGGCGCGCTCGTGCACGTATCGCCACGTGAGCGGCAGTCCCACGAGCAAAGCAAGGCCGCCCAGGCCGAGATATGCCGCACGCCAACCCGCCCGGCTGATCAGGGTCTGGGCGAAGAACAGCGAACCGAACCCCACCATCACGCCGAGGCTCGCCGCCAGCACCACGCGCCAACCGTAATACCCGCGATCGGACTCGCTGGCGCGCGCGGCGAGCTCGTCATTTGGGGATATAACCATGCCTCGCGGTTCGCTTCCCGAATTCCCGATGCGCCTCTTCCGACATGGCGTGTACGCCCGTGGCGTCAATCCATCGATTGTAGAAATTGAATAACGCGCAGACCGTGACGGCGTTATAGATCGCTTCGTCCGTCCAGCCGGCAGCGTGGAGGGGCTGCATGTCGTCCGCGGTAATTTCCCAGGCGCGATGATTTACCTTGGTAACAAAGCGCAGCAGAGCTTTGTCCTTCTCGGGCAGCGCGGAACTTTCCAGATCGTCGATCGCGCCGCGCACCAGCTCTTCACTGCCCAGCAATTCCGCCGCAACTGCGGCGTGATACTTCGCTCAAAACGGACAGTGATTGCCGGAAGAGGTGAAAGCGGCGATCAGCTCGCGCTGGCCGGGGCTGAGCGGGGATTCCCCGCGCATGACCTCCTGCGTGAAGCTGCCCAGGTGGTCGGTTGCCTCGGGACGAAAAGCAAACAAGTGCCAGATCTTCGGGTACTCCTTGCCCGAGTCCCGCATCAGACGGATCATGTCACCACGCCCGCCGGGTTGCGGATGATTCTCAACCTCGGGGAGAAACATCGGCTTCATCTTTGAGTCATGCGCGTCCATGATTTCACCTCGAAGAGGTTGTCAGTGGTCAGTTGTCGGTTGTCGGTCGGCAGTTGTCGGCTGGCAGTCGCTGGAAACTGTTCGCGCTGCTGGCGAGAGATAGCGCACTTTTGCCTTTTGACTTTTGACTTGCTCTTCCGGCCCGCCGCGCCAAACATCGCCCGACCTAGCCCCTGCCGTCAGGGCGTCCTGCCGTACCCTTCTTGGGCGGTCTTGGCGCCGCGTGCCCGGTACATTTCCGGATCGTCCGGCTGCCACGTTGCGAGGCCATCCACGTAGCGGTTGTACATGCAAAAAGCGGCGGCAATCAGGACCGTATCGTGAATCTCCAAATCGGTTGCGCCCTCCCGCCGGGCGCGTTCGATGTCTTCCTTGTTGACCTGCTTGCCGGATTGCTGCACCTTGCCCGCAATCGCCAACAGCGCCTTGAGTTTGCCGGAGACTTCCGCGCCCTGGTAGTTCTGCTTCACGTCGAGCACCAGCTTTTCATTGCCGCCAAGATGGTATGCGGCAACCGCGCCGTGAATGCTCTGGCAGAAAAAGCAGTCGTTCTGCGAGGAAACATACGTGGCGATCAGCTCACGCTCACCCGGCGTGAGGGTGCTCGGTCCCCGCAGCAGGACTTCCACGAGTTCGTTCAACGGCTTCGCGGTCTCAGGACGAAACGCCATGGGGCCGCGAATTCCCGGTAAGCCTTCGGGCAGCGTAATGTAAGGCATGAGGCCCTCCGTCATTTATGCCGCGGTGGTTCCTACTTTGGCAGGCGGCGGGTCCGCTTTGATGTAACCCTTTTCTGCCATCCCGGCGCCCATCTGCCGGTACAAGTGGGGATCGTGGGGCGCCCAGGTTCCCAGGCCGTCCACATAGCGGTTGTACATACAGAAGGCCGCGGCAATCAGGACCGTGTCGTGAATCTCCAAATCCGTCGCGCCCTGCTGCCGCGCTCGCTCGACGTCGGCCGGCGTGACATTTTTACCGCCCTGCTGGACCTTGCCGGCAATGGCCAGCAAAGCCTTCAACTTGGCGGAAACGCGCGCAACCTCGAAGTTTTGCTTAACGTCCACAATCAGTTGTTCGTTGCCGCCAAAATGGTGCGCCGCCGCCGCGCCGTGGCTGGTCAGGCAAAAGTGGCAGTCGTTCCGGGAAGAAACATAAGTGGCGATGAGCTCGCGCTCTCCGGGCGTGAGTGTGCTGGGCCCACGCAGCAGGACCTCCGCCAGGGCACGAAGGGGCTTGGCGGTTTCAGGTCGAAACGCAAACAGGCCAACAATTCCGGGCAATTCGTCCGAAAGTTTGATGTGAGGCATGGACTCAGAACTCCGTGGTACAAAATGTCGCTTACCAGGTCATGCTCGGAACTCCGGGGTATTGCGGGTAACTTCGGGCATTGCCAGGGTATCCACAATCGAGCTTACCCAATCGGCTCCTCGCCACCGGATTTTAGAAAATCCTCTTTCGCGGTCTTCGTGCCGATGGCACGATAGACTTCCGGGTCGCGCACCGATTGCACAATCAAATCCTGCTTACTTTTCCGCTTGGATCGTTGCGATGACAACCGCGCGCGAGCCGGCCCGTTGATAAACTTTGCCGGTGACGACCACCCGTTTAGCCGCGAACTCCATCAGCCGGTCGTTCTGGCCTTGGGCGGGAGTGGCGTCGGAAATCGGCCAATAAATCGTCCCATTGTCCGTCAGAATCACCAGCGGTGACCCCGCCTTGGCGCAGGCCGTGGCGCACTCCGCGCTTATTGGTTTCTTCAAACCCTTCGTAAAGGCGCATGCGGAATCCAGGACGTAGCCTTTGATTGTTTCAGGCTGGCTCTCGGCCCGGGCCATTTGCAAGCCCGACGCCAGGAAAAGAGCCAGCGTGATTCCCCATACGAGCTTCTTTGGATTGATCATAAAGTTGCCTCCTCTCCAGAAACTTGACGCGCTACACTTGGTCTTTCCGCTAGAACAAAAGCTTCAGCGCGAATTGAATCTGTCGCGGCGCCGCCGCCGACTCAACCTGGCCGAAGGTGGGTGAGCTGATGTCATCATTTGGCACGCCAAAGTTCACCCGGTTCAGGATGTTGAAAAACTCTCCGCGGAACTGCAACGTCGCGGACTCCGCCAGGCGAAAATTCTTGGAGACCCCGAAGTCCCATTGGGAGAGGCCCGCTGCTTGCACGATATTTCGGCCGGCATTACCGAAGGTCCCGAGTTGGGTGTTCTGCTGAAACGCCTGGGTGTTGAACCATTCGCTCGCGGTTCTGGGGCCGTTGTTGGGATTTCCGACCAGATTCGGGCGGTCGCCGACAAACCCCGAGATCTCGGGGGATTGTCCTTGGAGAGACGGGTCGCTCGAGTCATAAACGGTAAATGGTGTTCCTGTCGAGGCCGAAAATATGCCGTTCATCTGCCAATTGCCCAGCAAGCTCTTATACCAGATGTGCGAATCCTTCCAGAAGGGTAGCAGCCACTGATAGCTGAAGACCAACCGCTGCCGGGCATCGAAGAGCGAGCGGCCATACTCCGCCTCCAGATCACGAGGATTCTGCGCAAGGTCATTCTCGCCCGCGACGAGTGTGGGAGCGGACCCCGAGATATTGAAACTTGAAACGTCGTCCAGCGACTTGGAATAGGTATAGGAAGCGAGGAACGCCATACCATAAATCAGGCGCTTACGCAGGCTGGTTTGAAGCGAGTTGTAATTGGAGTTGGTGACGCCAGAAATCAGGCCGATAGACCCGTAATTGCAAAGTTCGGGGTTCGTCGGATCGCAGCCCGAATACGGACGGTAAGCATTGACGTTTTGCTGTTCGCCACTGAGGCAGGAGGATTGCTGAGCGAGCGGCAAAGTTGAGCAGAGTGTGGGCGGATTGCTTTCGATGAAACGCGGCAACTTGGTGCCTTTGGTGCCAACGTATCCCACCTCCAGCAACCATCCCTGCCCAAAGGAGTGCTCCACCGTAAAGTTCCAATCCTGCGCGTAGGGCACCTGTAAATGCGAATCGAGCGTGAGCAGGGTCAGCGATTGGGGCCCTCCTGCAAAGTTGGGCGCAAACGGGTTGGATCCAGACGGCAGCGGGTCCGCGAAGTTGGAAGGAAACGATTCCTGAATCGTCTTGAACCAGGGTGGAGCGCTTTCCGGCGCTTGCAGGGGACCGCCTTCACCGTTGTAATAGGGGTCATAGAAGATGCCGTAGGCGGCTCGTACCGCCCACTGCCCCTTTCCGGTCGGATCCCAAGCGAAACCGATGCGCGGAGCAAAGGCGCGGTATTCCCTGGGAATTAAACCCGGCCCCACCCCCGCGTCACCCGGATAAAGCAAGCCTAGTGGAGCGGTCGGCTGGATCGTCGACTGCGCATTGGGCATAAACAACGCGTCCTGGTTGTGGATCTCGCTGTAGGGCTGGGGCAGCTCGTAACGCAGCCCGATATTGAGGGTCAGGCGCGATGTGGCCTTGTAACTGTCCTGCGCGTAGAGGTTGAAATTACTTGCGCGCATGCCGCGTGGGAGCTGGCCTCCGCCTTGCAGGAAAACCACGGGCTGCCCGATCAGGAAGTCTGCTAAAGCATCCCCTATGATGGGAACAGGGGCAAAAACGAAAAATCCGTTCGAGGCAATGCCCAAAAGCGTATTCAGTTGGTCGCGTTGATACTCGCCGCCAAACTTCAGTTCATGCCTCCCGCGAACCCAGGCCAGTGAATCTGTCAACGAATAAGTGTTTTGATAGTCGTCTGCCGGCCCGGTGATGGGATTGCCGACCGAAGCATAGCCCCCGACTTCAACGAAAGGGGGCCCCGCTTGGCTTGCGTACGTGGGGGGATATTGGAACCCCAGCGAGGAGACCGCTGTATGGTTCGTAGCTTCGCCAAATAGGAATTTATCGCGCAGGAACGAAAACCGGAGGACGTTCACGATTGACGGTGTAAACGAGTGGGTTTCTTCCAGGGCGGCGTTCTGAGCGCGAAAATCTTCTCCCACGGGAAAACCGGGCACATTGGCGCCGGCAATGGATAGCGGGTCCAATTGCGAACCGTTGTTGAAGAGGTAGTGGAAAGAAATCGTATCACGCGAGGAGAGGTAGTGGTCAAGTCGAAGGCCGAACTGGTCCGAGGTGTTCTGCAACTCCTGCGTGGCGCCATACGCATTCGGACCGTAGTTGGGCTCATTGGGCGGCGGATAGAAAGCCAGCAAATTCTTCGAAATTGAACTGATCGCGCCCGGAGGAAGTTGGTTGAAGGGGAGAGGCTGCGGCGGCGACGCGAACACGTTCACCAACTGTGTTCCGGTGGGATCGGTGCAGAATCCTTGAGGTGTATAACTGGAGCACTCCGCGGAAAAGTCCCCCTGGCGCTCGGCGGCGGTGGGGACGGTTGTCAATTGCGTTTCCCCCTGGCGGTTGCGAAAACCTTCGTAAAAACCAAACAGGAAAGTCTTATCGCGCCGGAGCGGGCCGCCCAGCGTGCCCCCAAACTGGTTTTGCTTCAAGGGGTCCACGCTCGTGGAAAAGAAATTACGGGCATCCACCGCGTCGTTCCGCAGGAAATCGTACACATCGCCGTGAATCTGGTTCGATCCTGAGCGCGTCACGATGTTGGTGCTGGAACCGGCGTTGTGGCCGAATTCGGCGGAAGCCGTGTTCGTTAAAATGCGGAACTCCGCAATGGCGTCGGGGGGAGGCTTTAGAACGAATCCGGCATTGATGGAGTTGTAGTTCTCCGCGCCGTCCACCAGGAATTCGTTGGACTCCGGCCGCATGCCGTTCACGGCATACGACTGGCCGCCACGCATGGAGCCCCCGGCCAACTGCAAACCTTGCGTGAGGGGCGCGGTGCCGGGGAGCAAAAGGCCAAGCTGCGAGAAATTGCGGCCGTTCAGCGGCAAATCGACAATCTCGCTATCGTGTACAGTCTCACCCAGGTCGTTGGTGGTCTCGAGGAGCCCCGCATCCGCTTTGACCTGCACGGTCTGCTGCGGCAGCCCCACCTCAAGGTGCACGGGCACCTGAGCGACCTGGTCAACACTTAAGCTGATGCCTTCTTGTACGTACTTACGAAAACCCTGCGCCGTAACCTCCAACCGGTAGTGGCCAATCGGCAGCAGCACGAGCAAGTAATCGCCCGCCGCATCGCTTCCACCGCTGCGCGTGAATCCAGTTTCATCCTGAATAGCCGTGACCGTAGCCTTCGGCACCCGCGCGCCGCTAGGGTCCAAGACGGCGCCGCGAAGACTCGCCGTAGTCTCTTGGGCACTCAGCGCTGCCGTGAACAACAGGATGACCGCCGCGCTGACACCAATACGCCTCACATGCTTGCCCATATGACCAAACTCCTTTTTTGATGGCGATAGCCCTGTAAGTGGAATGACCTAAGACCCGACGCAAGTTGCGGCTAATTCAATTATGGCCGTTCGAGAGGCAATCGGACGCCCCTAACACGGCAATTATCAGGGCGCCCACTTCAACCGTCAATAATCGATACCAAGGGGATAGTCCGCTTTAATCAATTAGCTCTTGGTCAAAAACACCAGGCATCGCCTGGTGTGGCGCGGGCATCCTGCCCGTGCGAAGTCATGGCCAGGATGGCCATGCCACAAGAACGAAATCCCGCCGGCGAGCTTCATCTTGACCGGCCGGTAGTGATAGAATTATCAAGATGCTGCGGCGGGGATCTATTTCATCGCTTTGCGCTCTGTTGCTCTGGATTGGCGGATGTCCAAAACGCCAAGCCTCCAAGAGCATGGTTGTGTACGTGCCGGCGCAGGCCCCGCAGGCAACGGTGCAGGCCGCCCCGGCAGCGGCAGCCCCCGCGGAACAGCAGGTCCTGGTGATCGAGGAGCCTGCCCCCCCGCCCGAGCCTGAACCCGCAGAGACTTCGCCAGCTCAGACCACGGAAGAACCCACGACCCAAAAGCGGACACGGCGCCCGGCGCACCCCGAAACGGCCACCGAGCCCGATGAAACTTCCCCGCAGGGAACCCCCGAAACCCCGTCCACGGAAGTTCCCGCCCTCGAACCGCGCCAAAGTACTGCGCAGGAGACGGAACTCCACAACCAGTTCCAGAAGTTGGATCAAGATATCCAGCAGCGTCTTGCCCGGTTGAATGGCGCGCAGCTTTCTGCTAACAACCGGAAAACGCTTGAAGATGCGCGCACATTCTATACCGAGGCCACGCGTGCAGTGGCGAGCGGCGATCTTCCGCGCGCCCTGAAATTGGCGCAAAAAGCTTCACTGCTGCTGGCCGCCTTGGAGTGACAGATTCACCCACTACTGCCCTCCAAGATTCTTATCAAGAAATCGGGCCATGATGTCGAGTGCTTCCCGTGTCTCGGGTAAATGATAGTCATACCAAAAGGCGTGGGGCAGCGCCTCAAACACCACGAGTTCGGCACCCACGCCGGCGCGCAGGAAAGCGCGGTGCAGATCGGAAGTGCCGCTGAGCAGCAAGTCGCGCGTGCTGGTGACGAACAGGGTTGGTGGAAATCCCTTCAAATCGGCGAAGATCGGTGACAGCACGGGGTCTTTAGGGTCGGTCGAGCCGATGTATTCAGAATTGTGCGGCGTCGCCGTCGGAGGAACCAGATTTCCGGCGAGCCCGCGCACATTGTAGAAAGCTTGGGTGTCTCCCGCCCGGCTCATGTCGCCGGTACCGGAGAAGATGCCCAGAACACCCGGGAGCGGCAGGCCGTCACGCCGCAGCCTCGCCGCGACTTCGGCAGTAAGGATGGCGCCCGCCGAGGTGCCGAACAACCCGATTTTTTCCGGCTTATGCGTCTTCAGCAATTCCTTGTATACCGCCTCGGTATCATCCACGGCGGCGGGGAACGGGAATTCCGGCGCCAGGCGGTAGTAAACGGACACCACGGTGGTGGCGGTCAGGTTGGCAATGGGAATTCCCTCGACGAGCGATCCCGAGTCGCTGTTGAACCCGCCACCGTGCACGTTGATGAGCACGCGGTCGTGCTTGGCGGCAGGGGGGTTGAGCGGCGTGATGATGTCGCACCGGACCCCACCCACCGTCTGCTCTTTAATCTCCACCGGAAAGAGCTGCTGCGCTTCTTTTGCCCGGCCAATGCGGAAAAGGTCGGTGCCGGAGCGCCTTTGGGCAAGCGTGGGGTCCGGACCCGGCCGCGCGGGCATCGAGATGAATTTCTGCGCCTCCGGGCTGATCGTTTTCGGTACGGGGATCACGCGGGTGATGTGTGCCGTGCCGTCCGGATCGATCACGCAGGTGTCGGCCTGTGGGACTGCGGTGGTCGGGTTTTCCTGACCTTGCGGCGCCAACCAAATCGGCGTGAGCAGCAAGAGTGCGGCGGGAATCGCGACAATGAGTTTCCGCTTGACCTGATATCGAGTAACGTTCATGAACTCCTCCTCGCCCTAATTGAACATCTGAATGGAGCATGGAAACACACGCCGCATGGAAATGCAAAAGGGTTTTGGCGTGTGAGTTGGTGTAGTGCGGACCTGTTTTTTAGGTCCGCGGCTTTTCCTCGGCAAAGCCAAGGCCTATCAGGTGAAACAAGTTCGGCATGTTATACTGAAATACAAGTTGGGAGGCGATGCAGATGCCTAAATACGAAGTGATCATCTATTGGAGTGAGGAAGAGAAGGCATTCATCGCCGAGGTGCCGGAACTTCCCGGCTGCGCCGCCGACGGCAAAACATACCGGGAAGCCCTTGCCAACGTGGAAGTGGTCATCCAGGAGTGGATCGAAACCGCCGAAGAACTCGACCGGCCCGTCCCCGCCCCCAAAGGCCGCTTGGTGTTTGCCTGATTGCCGGCTGCAAACTTTATCATTACAATAAGAATATGGCAAAAGTAACTTCCAAGCTGCAATTGACTGTACCCAAGGTTATTGCGGACGTGTATGGCATCAAGCCTGGCGATCAGCTCGACTGGACCGCTGCCGGCGATGTCATCCGGGTCATTCCAGCAAAATCCCGGCGCAGCCGAGCCCATCTCCGCAGCGTAGAAGAGCGCCTGAAGTTATTCGACCAAGCCACGGCGCGCCAGCGACGCCGCGAGGCCGAGGCTGAGGAAGTCGAGATTCCAGCCGAGCGCCCACCCAAACCCCGTGAAATCGAGCGCGGCTGGAGACGTGAGGACCTCTACACCCGTGGCCGCTCTCGTTGATACGAACATCCTCCTCTACCGCTTCGACCCCTCGTCCCCAAGGAAACAGGCCATCGCCACGAAACTGTTGAGACGGGGCTTGGCGGAAGGCTCGATACGACTTCCACACCAAGCCATTTTGGAATTCGTAGCCGTCGCAACGCGATCGCGAGGCGGCAAGGCACCTCTAATGTCCCCCTCTGCGGCGTATCGTGAAGCAGAAGAATTGCTTACCCAGTTCATAGTGTTGTATCCCAACGAAGCCCTGGTGCGCACGGCCCTGCGGGGGGCCGCGGCCTACCACCTTTCCTGGTATGACGCGCACTTGTGGGCTTATGCGGAATGCTATGGCCTTTCCGAACTGCTATCGGAAGACTTCCAGCCTCATCGCCTCTACGGCACCGTCCGCGCCGTGAATCCCTTCTTGAGCTGAATGGCAGGAACAACCATTTCTTCACGGCTGGCGACGAGTCCTGACCCTAAGGACTAGGATGTGCCCCGGATTTCTCAGGTCATCGGCTCTCTTCCACGAAATTTCGAAGGAGTGATTGCAGTTGGTCGCGCGCGCGGCGGAATTCCGCCAGCCTCTGCTCTTCCGAACCCTGGACAGCGGCGGGGTCCTCCAGGCTCCAATGGATGCGCTTCGTGGTGGCTGGAAAGATTGGGCAACTCTCCTTGGCGTTGTCGCAGACGGTAATCACATAGTCGAACGCCTGCCCCGCGAACTCATCCACGGATTTCGACCAATGGCCCGAGATGTCGATCCCGATTTCGCGCATCGCGGCAATGGCCTCTGGCCGTACGTGGCTGGGTTTGGTGCCGGCGCTCGCAACCTCAAACGCCGCACCTCCATCGTGTCGAAGCAACCCTTCCGCCATCTGGCTCCGCGCGGAGTTTCCTGTACAGAGGATCAGAACTCGCATGGCTTAACACCCTTCAAATTCGCGAGATTCAGGGTCATTTCCCTCCCCGCCGTTCTCTGCGAAAATCTCCTTAGTCTGGGTAAATCTCTAGCTTGACGGCAACATGCAGCGTCCCGGAGGACGATGCCGTCTCCAGGGAAAGCGTCTCCTCATCTCCGTGCGCATACTTGCTGAATCGAAGACCCGAATTGGCCGTCTCGCCCACTCGATAATCGGGTCGTAGCTTGCTGGTCACCCAGCGATGGTAGGAGTCGGGAGCGTATTTTGAATCAAATTCCCAACTGGCGTTTGCCCCCCACCCTTGACGACTAAGCGGATGTTGGCTGACAAGGCGCGAACCAGATGGAATGGTTCGTTGTTGGAGTTCATTGGCTTCTTGCTGCAAGGACATGTCCGAGTCGAACTTCGGCGTGCAGCTTGGCAGCCCCATCCAAGCTGATAATACGCAGGCAGCGATAATGGATTTCAGCAGCCCATTCACGAGTGCTCTCGGGGCGGTGCCTCTTGCACCACAAACTCTTCGATCTTTCGCTCGATCTGGTCGCGAACACGACGGAATACAGCTAACTTTTCAGCCGCCGTACCCGGTGCTGCGGCAGGATCCTCAAAGCTCCAATCAAGGTACCAAACTGCGCCGGGTAGAACCGGGCACTTCTCTCTCACCTTATCGCAAACCCTGATGATGTAATGGAACCGTTGTCCCAAGAACTGCGCTACATCTTTGGAGTGTTGACCGGAGATATCGATGCCGATTTCCTTCATTACTTCCACCGCCGCAGGGTTGAGTTCTGTGGGTTGGGCTCCCCCGCTAAAGACATCGAAGTGGTCTCCGGCCAGATGCCGCAAGAATCCCTCCGCCATTTGGCTGCGGCTGGAGTTCTCAGTACAAACGAACATCACTTTTTGCTTGATCATGGCTCCCCCCTTCATGTCCTTCTGACGGTGGCAATCGCCCCGTACTATTCAGAGACGTTATTCACTATCCCCGCACCAATTTTGCTTCGCCCACCAGCGCGGGACCTGGTGGGGAGAAAAACCGCTGAAATCGGAGAGAGACTCCCACCAATCCGATCAAAACCGGAACTTCCACCAGCGGACCGATCACGGCCGCGAAGGCCGCACCCGAGTGAATTCCAAAAACCGCCACCGCCACCGCAATGGCCAGCTCAAAGTTATTGCTCGCCGCCGTAAAGGAAAGCGTGGCGGTCTTGGAGTAGTCCGCGCCCAGCTTCTTGCCCATGTAAAACGAGACGAGGAACATCACCACGAAGTAGATCAAGAGAGGAAGCGCAATGCGCAACACGTCCAATGGCAGTTGAATGATGTATTGCCCCTTCAGTGAAAACATCACCACAATCGTGAAAAGTAAAGCCACCAGCGTGAGCGGGCTGATGCGGGGCACAAACTTCTTTTCGTACCATTCCCGCCCCTGCGAGCGAACCAGGGTGAAGCGGGTGAGCATTCCTGCCAGAAAAGGTATGCCGAGGTAGAAGAAGACGCTCTGGGCGATCTGCTTCATGGAAACATCGACGATCGTCCCCTTCAAACCGACCCACGACGGCAACAGGGTGATGAAGAACCACGCGTAGACGGAATAGAATAGCACCTGGAAAACGGAATTGAAGGCCACCAGTCCTGCGGCGTATTCGGTGTCTCCCTTGGCGAGTTCGTTCCACACAATTACCATGGCGATGCACCGCGCCAAGCCGATCATAATGAGACCAACCATGTATTCGGGATAATGCCGCAGGAAAGTAACGGCAAGCAAAAACATCAAGACGGGTCCGATAACCCAGTTTTGCAGCAAGGAGAGGACCAGGACACGTTTGTTCCGGAAGACCTCGCCTAGTTCCTCATACCGAACTTTTGCCAGGGGCGGGTACATCATCAGAATCAAACCGGCGGCAATGGGGATGGAGGTAGTACCTACCTGAAAGGTGGTAATCGCCCGAACGACGGTCGGCAAAAAATAGCCGGAGGCCACGCCGAGGGCCATGGCGAGGAATATCCAAACCGTAAGATACCGGTCAAGAAATGAAAGCTTGCGCGTCAGGTGTTCTGACATGGTTCTACCCTTTCGTGCCGGGTTCTGGGGGCTGGGTTCTGGGGGAGTATCCTGCAGGTCTTTCCCAGCACCCAGTCCCCGGCATCCAGCCCCTAGTCCGGCTTCTTCGCCCGCACGAAGGCGCTCATGAATTTGCCGTCCACCAACGGCGCAATTGCGTCCACGTCGATCCCACTGTTGGAAAGCTGTTCTCGTGCGTCCTCAACGCGGTAAATTCGCGTCGGTTCCATAGTGACCACTTCAAACCCCGCCCGGGCGAGCTTCGCCAGGTACTCGTTTTCCTCGAGCGCCCCCGCCATGCAACCGACCCAGAGCTCCACGCTGCGTCGAATGTCGGCGGGAACCTCCCCGCGCACCACAATGTCGGAGACGGCGAACCTTCCGCCGGGCTTAAGCACGCGATAGGCTTCCTGCAACACCCGATCCTTGTCAGCCGAAAGATTGATGACGCAATTCGAGATGATCACGTCCACGGAATTGTTGGGCAACGGAATGTTTTCGATTTCGCCCTTCAGGAACTCCACGTTCTCAACGCCGGCTTTCCGCTGGTTGTCGCGAGCCAGCGCCAGCATCTCATCGGTCATATCCAGGCCGTAAGCCTTTCCCAAGGGACCCACGCGCTTCGCCGAAAGCAGGACGTCAATACCACCGCCCGACCCCAAGTCGAGAACGGTCTCGCCAGGTTTCAGTTCAGCCAGAGCCGTCGGGTTTCCGCAACCCAGGGAGGCCATTAGGGCTTCTTCCGGGATTTGGCTGGTTTGGCTGCCGTCGTAAAGGTTCGAAGTGATCGGGTCGGAACAGCCTTCCGCCGCCGGCGCCGCGCCGCAGCAGGTACTGCCCCCCTTGATCACACGCAATGCCGCCTGTCCGTACCTCTCTTTCACCACTTCCTTGATACTTTGTTCAGTCATTTGTTTTTCCTTTCCGTGCCAGCTCCCGAGGCCGGCCCGATTGCGACGAGGTCGCCGGGGTCGATGGCCTTGTTCCGGGTGCAGCACTCCGCATACAAAAAGTTCATGACCTCCTGCAATGCTTCCAGGTTCGCCATGTACCAGAGGAATGTGCCGTCCCGCCTGACCTTGACTAATTCCTCATTCTTGAGCTTGTCGAGGTGATGCGAAAGCGTGGAGGCAGGGATCTCCAACTCCTCCTGGATGTCGCCGACTACCAATCCCTGCGGATGAGCGGTAAGCAGCAGTTGCATGATGCGCAGCCGGGGTTCGGCGCCCATGGCGGCAAACATATCCGCATAGCGGGTGACAGATGATGAGTCGTGGCGACTTTTCATATTTCGATTGTACTAGAATTATGCAAGTATGCAAGCGATTTCATCCCTGAAGGGGCAATCCCAGTGGGGCCGGTTTCGGCGAAAGGCCAAGAAAAGTCAGCGCCGCCTGCCAAAATGTCCTATCCTGCTTTATCCCTTCGCAACAGATGTTTAACCTCTCTGTAACATGACTAGCAGAAAATGAATGTCCGCTAGGGACTTAAATCCAGGAATAATCATGTCTTATCTTAATTCCGCCGTAACACACGATTCCGAAACTAGCGGTGGAGGAAAAAAATGAAACTCAAAACTTCGATCACCAGTGTTGTACTAGGCGCGGTGTTGGTTGCTCTGGGGGTATGCGCATTTGTTGAAACGCCCTCAGCAGCTCCCGCACCCCCGCCAGCTTCCAGTTTGTTGATCAACGCAGCAGGCGCGACCTTTCCGTATCCGATTTATTCTAAATGGTTTGACGCGTACCACAAGCTTCATCCGGAGTTGGATTTCAACTATCAATCGATCGGTTCTGGCGGTGGGATCCGGCAGGTCCTCGCCGGGACCGTCGATTTCGGCGCTTCCGATGGCCCCATGACGGACGACCAGCTTAGTCAGGCCAAAACCAAGGTCCTGCACTTCCCAACAGTGCTGGGGGCGGATGTGCCGACCTACAACATCCCCGGCGTCAACCAGGAACTCAATTTCACCCCGGAAGCACTCGCCGGGATTTATCTCGGGAAGATCACCAATTGGAAGGATCCGGCCATCGCGGGGGCCAACCCGGGAGTGAAGCTGCCGGACACCGACATCGTTGTTGTGCACCGGTCAGACGGCAGCGGCACAACCTATATCTGGGTTGATTATCTCTCCAAGATCAGCGAGGAGTGGAAGACCAAGGTGGGGAAGAATACTTCGGTCAATTGGCCGGTGGGACTCGGTGGGAAGGGTAATGAGGGCGTTTCGGGGTTGGTGAAGCAACAGCCCGGCGCCATTGGGTATGTCGAGCTGATTTATGCGATCCAGAACAACATGCCCTACGGCAAGGTGAAAAACGCTGCGGGGGTTTTTGTGAAGGCAAACTTGGACAGCGTTACTGCTGCGGCGGCAGGAGCGGCCAAGGCGATGCCCGACGATTTCCGGGTTTCCATCACCAATGCCCCGGGAAAGGCCGCTTATCCCATCTCCAGTTTCACGTGGCTGTTGGTGCCAAATAAGATTGACGATCCCACCAAGAAGAAAGCGATCGTTGATTTCCTTCGCTGGATGCTGAAGGACGGTCAAGGAATGGTGGAGGCGCTCAGTTATGCGAAACTCCCGAAAGAGGTCGTGGCCAAGGAAACCAAAGCAATCTCACTGATTAATTAGGCGGAAAATCGCGTTGCTTTTTTGTGCCCTGGAGGGGCACCCGGTAATAGCCGGGGGAACCGCCTCCCGCTATTACAAGGATCATTTCCGCACATCAAGGTTGGAACAGCATTAGCATGGCGAACCCTCCATCAGCGGCTGACCACGCGCGCTTTACTTGGCGTGCGCGCAAGTTTATTAAGAAATTGCGGCACGGGGATGAGGTGGCACACCTGATCACCCTGCTGGCCGCGGCCAGCATTATTGTCGTGACGGTAATGTTAGTCTACCAGCTTTACATCAATTGCAATCTGCCCCGCCACAAGTTTGGTTTCGAGTTTTTCACCGGCAGAACCTGGGATCCCGTGAGCGGGGATTTCGGCGCTTTGCCGTTCATTTATGGCACGTTGGTATCCTCTGCCCTTGCGCTTCTGCTGGCCGTGCCGCTGGGGGTGGGCGCCGCCATCTTCTTATCCGAGCTTGCCCCCCCACGGATATCCAATTACCTGACCTTTGTCATTGAGCTTTTGGCGGCGATTCCCAGCGTTATTTACGGCGTGGTGGGAATCTTCATCCTGGTTCCGGTGTTGCGCACCGTGGTGATGCCGTTTCTCAAGCACACTTTGGGATTTCTCCCGCTCTTCAAGGGTCCGATATACGGCGTCAGCATGCTCGCGGGTGGAGTGGTGCTGGCCATCATGATTGTTCCCTACATCATCTCTGTCTCGCGGGAAGTGCTGCTGGCAGTGCCGGTGGAGCAACGCGAAGCGGCGCTGGGCCTTGGCGCCACAAAATGGGAATCCACCTGGCAAGTGGTAGTGCCGTTCGCGCGCGTGGGAATTATGGCCTCGGTCTTCCTGGCTTTGGCGCGCGCCCTGGGAGAAACCATGGCGGTGACCATGGTGATCGGCAATGACCCCAAGATTAACGCCTCGCTGTTTGCCCCCGCTTATTCGATTGCCGCTGTCATCGCCAACGAGTTCACGGAAGCCACGGGTAATTTGTACTTGCAAGCCTTGATCGAGTTGGGGCTGGTCCTGTTCCTGGTGACGATCGTAATCAACGGTCTGGCGCGCTTGGTAATTATCGCCACCACGCAAAAGGGAGCGTCACAGGGGTAGGCAGGTAACAGGTTACAGGTTATAGGGAACAGGGAGATTAGAGTTTACGGGAAAGAGAGCAGTTCGCGTCACGTAGGGGTGCCCCTACGAGACGCGAAAAGGGATGGCTTGTCATCCCCAAGACCGGCACGCGTGATGATTCAATTCATCAAGAAATGAGGAAGGGCGGCGTAAGAATGCTAAGGACAATGAATGACGAAGAGCGAGCAGTCGATATTGTCCACTCTTCCCTGTTCCCTGTCCCCTGTAACCTGTAACCTGTCCCCTGCACTTATGTCCCTTCGCTCCGTCTGGCGCAAATTCGCGAACGTGGTCATGCTCAGCCTCACAGGTGTCTGCGCCCTATTTACGGTTTCCGTCCTCTTTGTCATTCTGGGTTATCTGGTGTATTACGGCGGTAAGTCGTTGAATTGGGCATTCTTCACCCAACTGCCGGCGCCGGTGGGCGAACCCGGCGGTGGGATGGCCAATGCCATTGTGGGCAGCGGCAAACTTCTGCTGCTGGCTTCCATCATTGGCATCCCCATCGGCTTGCTGGGAGGGATATACCTGGCGGAATTCGGGGGCAGGACCTTTTCCTTCCTGGTGCGTTACACCACGGACTTGCTGAACGGCGTGCCGTCGATTGTGATTGGAATTTTCGCTTACACGAACATCGTGCTTCCCATGAACCACTTCTCCACCTTCGCGGGCGGCATGGCGCTGGGGGTGATGATGATCCCCATAGCCGTGCGCACCACGGAGGAGTCCCTGCGCGCGGTTCCCCTTATGCTGCGGGAAGGCGCCCTGGCCCTGGGGACGAGCAAGTGGAAGACCGTAGCGACGGTGGTCGTGCCGGCGGCCATGCGCGGAATCGTAACCGGCATCATGCTGACCCTGGCGCGCGTGGCCGGGGAAACCGCTCCGCTGCTATTTACCGCGCTGGGTAATCGCTTTTGGAGTCCGGGCTGGAATCAGCCTATTGCCTCCTTGCCGGTGATGATTTACGAGTATGCGCTCAGCGCTTACGACGACTGGCACCGTCAAGCCTGGGCAGCAGGACTGGTTCTCTTGGGGTTCGTTTTGCTCGCCAATATTGGGGCGCGCCTCGTCGTTTCCCGGGGAATATCTTTTCGTCGAGCGTAGGGGCGCGCCTTGGCGTGCCCTCACAAAAGGTTTGAGCCGTGACTTCTGCATCGAGTGTTCCGATTATGGCTATGAAGACGTCTGAAGAATCCCGCCCCACCGAGCGTGCGGCGGGAGCCGTAACTCCCTGGCCGGCCGACATCAAGATGCGCGCGGCCGGTTTGGATTTCTATTATGGGGGAAAGCAGGCGCTGCACTCCATTGCCTTGCAGGTTCCCACCGGGCGCATTACCGCGCTGATCGGCCCCTCCGGCTGCGGCAAAACTACCTTCCTGCGGATTCTTAATCGCATGTACGAAACGGTGCCGCAAGCGCGTCCCGATGGCGAAGTGCTTCTCGATGGCGAAGACATCTTTGCTCTGGATGTGGTGAACCTGCGGCGCAGGGTGGGGATGGTGTTCCAAAAGCCCAACCCCTTCCCCAAATCCATTTTCGATAATATCGCCTACGGCCTGCGCATCAATGGAATGGCCGGTAAAGGCTCTCTGAGCGAAGCGGTGGAGAAAAGCCTCAAGCGGGCCGCGCTTTGGGAGGAAGTCAAGGACCAACTCCATAAGTCCGCCTATGCTCTTTCTGGAGGCCAACAACAGCGCCTGTGCATCGCTCGCGCCTTAGCCGTGGAACCGGAAGTGCTGCTGCTCGATGAGCCGTGCTCGGCCCTCGATCCGATTGCCACCGCGAAAATCGAAGAACTGCTCTTCAACCTAAAAGATATTTGTACCATGGTCATTGTGACGCATAATATGCAACAGGCGGCGCGCACGGCCGACTACACGGGCTTCTTCTTGATGGGCCGCTTGATTGAGTTCAATAAGACGGCGATCATCTTCAAGACCCCGGCGCGCAAAGAGACCGAGGATTATATTACGGGTAGGTTTGGGTAAAAAGGTAGAATCGGGTCATCTGGCCATCGGGTCATCGAGCCATTGAAGAACTCCCAATTGCCCGTCGTCAGTGGCTTCTGTCTTTTGGTTTCGCAGCCTCATCTGCTGCGGGCAACAAACCAAGGATGCACGAGCGTCCTTAAATGACCCGACGACCCGATCAGCGGATGACCCGATTCCAAAAAGGGGGGATTTCACCATTGCGCCACTTTGTTGAGGAATTAGATTACTTGCGCAGCCGGCTGCTGGAGATGAGCGCCCTGGTGGAGGACTCCGTCTACCGCAGCATTCTCTGCCTTACGGATAAAGATACCCAGCAGGCGCAAAAGGTTCTCCACAACGAGTCGGAAATTAACCGCATGGAGATCGATATCGACGATCTCGCCACCCGCCTGCTGGCCCTTCAGCAGCCCATGGCCACCGACCTGCGCTTTCTTACCTCCGCCATTAAGATCAATAATGACCTCGAACGCATGGGGGATTTGGCGGTCAACATCGTCGAGCGTGCGCTTTCCTTGATGAACGAGCCCCTGATCAAGCCCCTCATCGATATCCCCGCCATGGCCACCCGCGTCCAGTCGATGATTCGCAAAAGCCTGGATGCTTTTGTGAAGCGCGACTCTGAGCTTGCCCGCACCGTGCTGGTTTCTGACGACGCCGTCGACGAGCTGTGTGGCTCGGTTTACGAGGAGCTGATCGGTTTCATGGAGCGCGACCCCAAGACGGTTCGCCAAGGAATCAACCTCATGTTTGTGGCGCGCAACCTGGAGCGCCTTGCCGACCACGCCACCAATATCGCCGAGGATGTTCTCTTCCTGGTCGAGGGCGTTGACGTCCGCCACCACGCTGAAACCCGGGAGTAAGCCCTCCCCGCCGGTAATTCGCCCCGGCGTTCGGACAGTTTGGCACACCGCAGGTTCTTATCGGCTAGTGGACAAAATGTCAGTTGGCCGGTGCTTGCCCTCCCGTTGGGCGTCTTGGCGGACCGCGTCCCACTTCCGTACCGGGTAGCGATTTTCCGTCCTCAGTGGGATACTTCCGTCGCCACTCCATCCAAACTCTGAGGCGAATTCCGCATCGAACCAACGACCGGCCTTTTGGCCTGTCCTGATTTAGTCTTTGACTGCATTGGCCCTTTGATGATGAAATGAAGGACTCGACGCTGGCCCTTCACTCCGACGGGGCGGCCGGCCAACACTTGGGGGAAATAGGAATGAAGGCAAAGATCCTTGCATCACTGGTAGCTTGCTCGCTCATCGCCAGCATGATCGCGCCGCTGTTCGCGCAGCAGCAGGAGGAAAACCCCAACGTCGACGAGATCACGGTCCCGGAAGGCACGGAATTCAAACTCCAGTTGCACACCACACTTAATTCCAGCACCTCCAAGCCGGGCGACCGAATCATGTGTTCGCTCATCGATCCGGTAGCCGTCGAGGACCGCGATGTGCTTTCGAAGGGCGTGCGCATTGATGGCCACGTGGGTGAGTCCCGGGGCGCGGGACGCAAAGGCAAGGGCGGTTTACTCACGATTGTTTTCGACACCGTGGAACTTGCCAACGGCCAGAAGGTGGCAATCCTGGGGTCTCTCACCGAAGTGTTCTCCAGCGAAAGCGGCAGCGACCCCAACGTCGGGCCGGAAGGGGAACTGAAAGGCAAAGGCCCCAATCGCAAGGAGCAGGCTGCGCTGATCCTGGCCCCGGCAGCCATAGGGGCGGTGGGCGGCATCGGAACCTCCATTGTCCTGGGGGCCGCGGGCATCATGACGGCGCTGTTTCTCCCCAAGGGTAAACAGGCTGCTCTCGCCGCCGGCTCGCTGGTGGGCATGCGTTTGGATCGCGACGTTACCCTGGTGATCCCTTCCGCCGGAAGATAAGAACCCAATCACTTTCCATTGAACCGGGCTGAGGGCGGGTCTGCGCCCCTCCCGGGATCCCGATGCGACAACTATGCAGCATGGAGCGCGGCGGAGCCGCACACGCCTTGTAGGAGCGGGCCTCGCGCCTGCCGTCCTTGTCGGCAAGGCCGACGCGCCAGGGTATCCACGAGACCCCTATAAGATGGGCCGCGCTGACCCTTGGCCGAATGCCGTTCGGCCCTACGCTCGCACCCCGTTTACGCCGCCAGGTTCTGAGCGAGGTAATTCGCCAAGCCCAGTTGCTTGATCAGGCTGAGTTGCGTCTCCAGGTAATCGGCGTGCCGCTCCTCGTCCGCCAGGTTGCCCTTCAGCAATTCCGCCGAGGCATTGTCGCCGGCCTTGGTGCATACGGCGGCTGCGGCGTTGTAGCTCGCGACTGCCCCCGTCTCATCTTTCAGGCCAATCGACAACTGCTCTTCCACATTCTTCCCAATCTGGATTTTCGGCAGCGACTGCACGTCGGGCTCACCCTCCAGAAAGAGAGTGCGGCTAATCAATTTCTCGGCGTGCTTCATTTCTTCAATCGCCCGCTTCGTCGTGTCACCTGCCAACACCTTGTAACCCCAGCTTTCGCACATCTCGGCGTGAAGGATGTACCCGTGCACCGCGCCTAACTCATCAGTCAGCGCTTCCTGCAAGACTTTCAACACTTCCGGTTTACCTTTCATGGCAGACTCCTTTAAGAATTCGACGGGCCCTGCAATCACACTAATGCGCAGTGCCGTCATCGGTTGGACGAAAAGGGCGAGGGGGATATTCGGCGGCAGTATTATACGCCTGAAAGTCTTCCGTACATATTTAAAGGGGGGAACTCAGCGCGGCGGACGCACAAACGCAAGTCAAAAGGCAAAACGCAAAATTCAAAAGGCAAAAGTCAAGTGCCGCAAAGAAAAGATTCACCACGGAGACACAAAGATCACAGAGAAAAGCACTTCAGCTTGTGCGGATCGAGATGACGGATCACTAGTCTGCTGGCCTGCTGTTCTTATCTGCGTCTCCTCTCCGTGACCTCTGTGCCTCCGTGGTGAATCTTTTCTTCGCGGCGCGAGAACAATCGCGAATAGAGGCGGAAGAACGTTTCCCTACAGTTCTTCTGAGCGAACCTTCGGAGCGCGTCCTTTCACTTTTGCCTTTTGACTTTTGCGTTTTGCCTTTTGACTTTCCTTTGCGGCTCCGCCGCCCGGCCCTACACCAAGCCGAGGAACTGCGGGACTCGCAAGAGTTCGGCGTCGGTGGAGTCATTCGGTACGGAGCAACCCGGCGCGAGAATGAAGCGCTTACCCGCTTCCTTCCGGGCGCTTTCATACTGCGAACGCAAGGTCTCCGCGGAGAGTGACCGGAAGCACACCTCATCCAGCCCTCCCATGAGTACGCCGCTGTATTTTTGGCGCACGTTACTCATGGGCACTTGCGTTCCTTGGACGGAATAATTGATCACGCTCGCCGCCCACCCCTTGTAAAAGCGGTCGAGGTAGACTTTGTCGCCGTGAAGATGCAGGGTGTTCAGGGGAGCCTGGGCCGTGGCCTCGAGGATACGCCGGTCAAATGGCTCGCTGAATTTCGCGTAGTCGTCCTGGGAAAGGATGCCGTCCTGGGCGTTGGCGATCGCGAGGAAAATGCCGCTCGCTCCCGCCTCGACTGCCCGCCGCGCGTGGTTTGCTTCTGACTTGGTGATCACCTCCAGCGCATCGAGCAGGCGCTGGGGTTGCTCTTCCTTCAGCCGCATGATTTTCTGAGGGGAGCTCAGGTTCTCGGCAACTTTCCAGGGGTTGAAGATGGTTTCGAGGAAATAAGCCCGATGGCCGAGACTCTGGCCGATAGAGTTCAGCGCCTGGATCTGGGCGGGGAAAGGGTTGGCTTCTTCCCGCAGTCCGTACCACTGACCTTCCGGCTTGGGATAAGGAAAGTCGCTCATGACTTTCACCAGATCGGTTTTGAACCTGGCGTGGAAGTCCAAAGTTGCCTGGACTAAACGCTCCGGCGGCTCTTTCTGAAGCTCGAAATGGTGCCAGAAACTGAACGGGGGGCGATCAACGTCACGCCCTGCGAGGGCATGGTCAACACGCTCGCGGCTGGACATGCGCGTCTCCGCCGGAAGGTTGGTTCTGGCGATGAGAGTACTGGCAGTAACTGAAAGGAAATCTCTCCTGCTGAACTGCATAGTGGCTCCTGTCTCTCCCCCGAGCAGAAAGGCTAAGCCCGGAGTATATTCGAGATGCTCCTGCGCGGACAAGAGATGGTTCGAGCAATGAAGGAGTTACGTCAGAGCAAAGCTACCCCGCTCCCGCGGCGAGGGTGTGCGACTTAAAAGTGAAAGCGGGAATCCCCTGGACGTAGCGTGGGCGTCTCGCCCGCTGGGGCGTGGGCATCCTGCCCGCGCATTCTTGGCGGGAGCGGGACGCTCTCGCCACAGCGGGCGAGACGCCCGCACTACGTCCAAGGGATCGGCTTTCACTTCTACATTGTGCGCCCCCGCCGGGCGGGTGGACGAGATAAAAGTGGGGGCTAAGGGAAGCGAGAGGCCCAAAAGTCTTCAAATCGACCGGAGAGAATGCAACAACGCAGGGCAATGATGGCATTGGCTCCGGCTACGGGCCAGCGCATTCCTGATTGTTTAAGGCGCTCAGCGATTACCGTGCGGCAGCCTGCCTCGACCAGCCCGGAGCCCACAAAGAACTTTTTCCCCCGATATTCGGCATAGCGCATCTGCGGCGCATTATTTTCGAAGTAGCCCAACTGGGTGAGCATGGACTTTTTGCTGGGAGCGGAGGCGGGCAGGTGTTGGCCGGCTTTGCGAAGGAGTCGGCCG
>Ga0187860_1001206_pt1 | contig 23323 bp, 29 predicted proteins | sample June2016WEW_10_4_FD_132981 | JGI IMG/M metagenome (GOLD analysis project Ga0187860, IMG submission 132981) | Peatland microbial communities from SPRUCE experiment site at the Marcell Experimental Forest, Minnesota, USA - June2016WEW_10_40 | ecosystem: Environmental > Terrestrial > Soil >...
AATGGTTCCGTTGGTTCCGCCGTTGGTGCTTGAAGCCAGGTTGGTGAGCACCTGTTGGGACTGTTGCACAATATTGCTGCTGTACGCCGCGGAGGTCCGGGCGTTGTCCACCAGGTGGGCGTTGTAGCCGGCCAAGGCAATGTTCTGCTCGTTCTTATTGGCGGTGCCGGCGTTCACGTTGGCGAGAGAGCCTTGCCAGCATGTCTGCATGTCGACCACCACCCCTGCTCCGCCGATCTGGTTGGCCCAGTAGCCCACGTTGTTGTTGAAACTCTGGACCGGAGTCAGCGTGTAGTTCGAAAACCAGTTGCCTTGGGATTGCCAGGCGTTCTGGGAAGGAAGAAAGCTGCTGAGCCAGCTGTTGATGTTGGCGGAGCTGAGTCCAAAATTGCCCAAAGCATTGTTGTAGATGCTCTGTTCCTGGTTCAGGATCGAAGTTGAAGTACTGAGAATGTTTTTCGCGGTTCCAAGCTGTTGCTGCATGGTTTGGTATTGCGCATACAGCTGCTGGAGCGAGCTAACGTCAATGGTGGGTATCTGAGCCTGCAGAGCAGCGGCGGTGCTGGCTAACGTGATCAAAATGGCGAGTATCCGTTTCATAGATTTTATCCTCTCCTTTTAAGGTAAGGCTCGCGGAGTGTCGCCTGCAACCGCGGCTTAAGGTTTTGGTGATACCATGTATGGATATGTCCTATCCAGGTATGGCACGCTTTCATAGCTTCCAGACGGCAGGTCGATTTGGCGAGTTTTGGGCCCTTTCTTGGCGGTGTCCAGGGGGTCGCTGAAGACGGCCACGTCGTCCCACCACTCGTCATAGACCTCCACACGGCCTTCGCGTTTTCCCTCCTCGTAGGCTTCCATCTTGTCGCGCTGGGCGTTGTTCTGGATCATGGCGGTCAAGCCGGCCGCCCCGAGTCCGCCGACTGCGGCGCCGACGGGAGCGCCCCAGGTTTTGTTGATGGCGTTCCCGGCAAAACCGCCCGCCGCGGCGCCGCCCGCGCCGACCAGCATGGTTGTGGTGTCGAAAGGCGATGTCTGCCCAACGGAGGGATTTTGCGATGGGTAATAGCACCCCGCCAGGAATGGAAGGGTCACGAGGGTTAAAAGTAAGCGTTTCTTCATATTTTTGAGGTGGATGATGGTTTTTCGGCTGAAAGTGCTGGCTTATCGGCTGGCGCCCCGCTGCCAGCCGGCTTGGCTGGCGCCTTGGCGGCCGCTTTGACTGGCTTTCTGCGGATCTCCTGAAGGGGATCAATCGGCACGCCCAGTTTTTGCCCGATCTGTTTCATCTTCTCCCGGTACTCCTTTTGCGTCTCAATCATCTTCTCTTCGCATTCCGAGAACTGTTGGAAGAAGTCATCGAAATTTCCCTGCGCAAGCATCCTGGCGAAAAACTGTTCCTCGGTCCACGTCAGCCAGGCCGGTTTGCGCGAAAGCACCTGCTGATGAAATGCTTTGGGAAGCTCGAGCGTGATTTTGACGGTGTTGTCGGCCATAGACATTACGGGTTGGGTTTTGGCTGGGACGCGCCGGCGTCCTTGAACGCGTCATCCAGTATCCGCTTCACTTCCTGCTCTTTGCTGCGGGTCGGCGCTTCCGTCGCTGGTGCCGCCGACACTGGAATGTCGCCGGTGGATGGTTGAGCTTCGGGCGCCTTCTGCGGCGGCGGCATGGGCCTGGACTGAGTGGCGGCCTCCGGTTGGTTCAAGCTGCCACCGGGCTGCAGTAACGCGGTGGGAATGGCGATCCAGCCCAGGTAAGGGTCGAAGGACAGGGTTTCTCCGGGTTTGAGCACCGCTTTGGCTTGATCCTCTTCAGACCTGAGCGTAAATCCTGTGACATGGACGGCGGACACATCCAAGGAAGCAGTCGGTACGGCTCCGTTCTTCTTGGCGGTGATGTAATCGTAGTAGCTCTTGGACGGCGGCGCCAGTACGGTGGGCATGTTGTCAGCCGGAATATAGTACTGGTTGCCCCTTTTGGCGGCCTCAAGGTTCCAGTGGCCAGGGGTACGAATGACCAGCATTTTGCTGGGCAGGTGTAAACCCCCATCGGAGTCAATAAATTCGGCCATCTCAACCTCTTCGATGACCGGGTTGACGTAGGCTGGAAGTGATTGCTCCTCTATGGTTGCCACTTTTGGCTCTGGCTTTCCCTGCGGAGGAATAACCTGCACCGTGGCTTGGGCCGGATAGGGGTTAACTACCATTTTCGTCGCCTTGTGGCTGGCGCATCCAGTGGCGACGAGCGTGGCAAGCGCGGCGGTGATTCCGAATGTTTTCATTGTCATATTCATATTTTAAAGCGGTTGTGTTTTATTCTAGTCCTTTCGCGGCTGGTGATAGAGTAATAGATGGCTGAAGTAGGTTGGCCGACGCCGCTGGCACTGTTGGCGTCAAGCTGTTCAAGTTCAAGCCAGGTACGGCGTTTTGAGCTTGGTTGATGAGCTGGTTGAGGTTTGCAGTGTTTGGTCCGACGAACTGCTGCTGCTGTTTGATGGAAATAGAGTTGGGAGTGGGAGTGGCCTCCTCTTTGGTCAGAAAATTGGTGCTCCCGGCTATCCGGCCCAGGTTCAGGTCCAAAGGCGATGTCACCAGCAACAATCCGAGGGAGCCGCGTTCAACAATTTCGCCCTGAGGATACAGCTTTTGCAGCTCCTGGACTTTTTGGTTCATCAGCATGGTGAGGGCCTGGGCCGTGCCCTGCAGAATCGAGTTCTTGGCATCCAGCGTGTAGACCTGCTGGCTGCCCGACAAAGTGCTGGTGCCTAAGGCTCCTCCGCTGACCAGCGTGGGCTGGGTGGTGGTATCCTGGGCCGCGGACATGAACGTGCCAATGGTCTGCTGCGCGATCGGAAGCAGTTGGAGCAGGAGCGGGTCGGGCGTGGGATAGCCGTCAAAACCCGGCTCCAGGGCCGTGTTGAGCACCAGGCCTGTAATGGGGTACTCTTTGCCCACTGGATCCAGAATCATGTTGGCGCGGACGTTGACTTTGACTCCGGTGCCTGCCGACGCGGTTCCGAATATGCGCCAGCCAAATGGGATTTGGAGCCTTCCGTTCCACTCCACGTCCTTGGCCACTGCCATTTCCACAGGCAGGGTTCCCAGCGAGGTGTTGATCCTGTCGATGAGAATAACCGGTATTCGATAACCTCGAGGGAGGAAGTGATGGGTGGCGAAGCCGCTCATGCTGCCTTGCTTGGGGGCCTGGGGTTCTTTCACCGCGACGAGTTCGTCAACATAGTAGAACTTGATGCCGTCCAGCGACTGCCCGTCGATGATGTTGGGCCCATAGGGCGAGCTGACGTTGAGCGGACCTGTCGTGGCTCCGGTTCCATTGTTGTTGCCCTGGTTGCCCTGGTTGCCTCTCTGCAGCCGCATGCGCTGGCGGAGCATGGGATCCGTGGTCAGGTGGCCCGGGCCAACCTGCGCCTGAGCTGAGGCGTCAACCGGCAAGTCATTGGGATGAACGACAGGGATCCAGCCTTTGGAAGGGTCGTTGGTTGCCGCCTCTTCGTTGGCCTTCTCTTCTGCTTTCTGCATTTCCGATTGGCGATAGGCGCGCTCCAAAGTCATGCTTCCCTGAGGCCCCGAAGAGCTTTCAGCCAGTGAATTGGGCAGCACAAAGGGCTTGGCCACTGGGTTCCCGCCTTTGCGCACCCTCTCACTGCTGGGCGTGGCAATCTTAACCCCGGTTTCGCGTTTTGGCGCCCACTTGACCACTTTGGCAGTGTAGAGGAGGAAGATGACGGTGGCTCCCATGACCAGGAGAATGACTCCGAAACCAAGACCGTGCTTTCCGTCCGGCTTGGTACGGGTAAACTTAAAGAGGTCTTTAATGTCCATGGGTAGTTATTCCAGTTTGAGTTGGGTGCCGGTCGCCGGCAGGCGGAGTTCGAAATGGATGTCGTCGATGTCCAGGGCATAGCCCTGGAGGAACAGGTATTTGTCGTCCGACTGCCCGGGCAGAAGGACTTTGGTGGCTTGCTGGGTCAGCAGCGGCTCAAACTTGGTGTTGGCCACATAGGGCTCGATCTGGGTGGCGGAAAGGTACTGGGCCTTGCTGGTGGGATTATGCACGTGCAGGTGCAGAATGACGACGTCCTGCTTGTAGTAGTGCCAGGCTTCCAGGAGCGTGACTTCCATGCCATTCCAAAGGTACTGCCTCCCCTGGGCGCTGACCCCCATATCCTGGCTGATGGATTCGGCGTAGTTAGGCTCGTGCGCTGCCTGGGTGATCATCTTGACCAGATTGACCGTATTGATTTCGCTCGGCGCCAACGGCGGCACATGCATGACGCTGTGGGATGCCGCCGACGCGCCTTTGACCGTGTAGGTTTTGCGGTAGTTGACCATCTTGTTTCCGATAAGAAGGCGGAAGGTGTAGGTTTGGCCATCCATGACCACGTGCATGTCGATGTCGCCTTGGGCGACTTTGGGCGAGAGCAGCAGGTAGTTCTCCTTGCTGTCGGGCTGGTTCCGCGTAATGCTGACCATCATGCTGTTGACGGAAACTTCATCGATAGGCTTGGGAAAAATAAGCTTCGTGATTTGCTCGGGCATGCAGTAGACACACTCTATCACCTTGGGTGTTAGGCGGACATTGTCCGAGAGCGGGGGCGCGTACGGGTTGGAAGGATTGGAAAAGTCATCCGCGGCCGCGGCCATGGCCCAGCCGGCCAAGCCAGCCATTAAAAGGAACTGTGTGATCTTTTTCATTGTCTCTCTCTTGGAGTTTATAGTTTCCCTGTGTTCTGTTCAGGTAATGGTATGCCTTCGTTTCGTCGGACGTTGAGCTCCTGCTTCAATTGCTCTGGCGTCAGGTTCTGCAAGCGGGCCTTCTCAATGTTGAACAGTTCATTGTAGTCGCCCGGAGTTGATTCCATGATTCCGGTAAGAACATAGTGATTGTCCGCAAAGATCCACCGGGTGTGGAGATAGATGGGCGCCTGTCTGGAGGATGCCTTTTCCCGCCGAATGAGAGTCCCTTTGGTCATGGCCTCGAAGGTGCTCGGGCTGGAGGAAGTTTCAAAGGTTTCATCAATGGTGAGCTGGACCGTGCTGTTGGTCTTCTGTTTGGCCAAAGCCATGCCGCGCACAACATCCGCCAAGATGGTCTTTCTGACGTTGTTGGTCAGGTACCCAAGGTAGTTGTTGGCGCCCTCCTGGTAGTAGAGCAGCGCGAGGGTGTTGTTGACGAGCTCCATGCGCGCCAGCCTGTGAATGTAGGGATGGGACTCGGTTGTTTCAAACACCAGCCCGTTCGGCAGCTGCGCATAAATGCGGGGAACCCTTTTGGTCTCCCTGGCAATCATCATTCCCAGCACCACGATGGCGCCCAGGAGAAGAAATTGAATGAAGCCGAACATCTGCAGGCGGCGGCGCGACTCGTCGGTAGGACGCCAGGCCTGGCGCTGGTTTTCAGGCTCTTCCTTCCAAAAATTTGTGTAGGGTGTCTGTTCCATACCTAAAACTTGGCTCGATCGCTATCACGCAGTTCGGCATCAAAGGTGTCGGCGGCCGAGCCGTAGTACTCGTCGAACTTCTGCACGTAGTACCCCCAGCGATTCCGGTTGGAAGTGGGCTCCAGAAACACATCCGTCATGGCCCTGTAGGGTTCCATGGTGCTCTTGCCTGCAATGGTGTTCATCATGCGAAAGCCCATTGCTTCTGCCTCGACAACCCTTTTCGCAGGATTATAGCGCCAGCGGGTGAACTTTGAGAGGTACATGGTGTAGATGGGCAGCTCGTCAGGCGGCGTTCCGATGGCTGTCTTTTTGACCGCGGTGCGCTGCTTCAGTTGCATGAAAATGGAGGGCTCAATGGACCCCTGCAGAAGGGCAACGCTGGGGTTTCCTTCCTCGGATGACTCGTTGGCGGCGCAAATGACAAAATGCATGAAGGACTCCATGTTCTGCCGGTCAAAGGAAGAGAACTTGTTGGCGGTCAGCAACATCTCCTCAGCCGGCTGGGGCAAGCCCACCTGAATGTTGTCTCGGTGGGAGATGACCAGCCAGATGAGCACGAGGACGACCACAATGCCAAAAAGCACCATCGTTTTGAGCTGCTCCCATTTCACGAGCCAGCGCGTCCAGGCCAGCGGATACCAGTGGTAGTTGCCGTCGCCGATAAGCTTTGGAGGAAGTACTTCTTCGCCCTCCAGCGGCGGATTTCCGGTGGATTGCAGCTGTTTGAGCAGCTTTTTGAGCGCGTTCTCCTTGCGGGCCGGCTTGGCCGCATCGGGGTCCGCAACCACCAGGGATACTTCTTTCTTTTCGTCGGTAAACATGTTCCTATTCAGCTCCTGCCTGCCCTTTGCCAGTGGGGCTGCAAAGACATTATAGTGCCCGCAACACAATCCTCAACGAAGCCACCTACTTTTCTGCCTCGTCCTGTTTCAGGTTGGAAAGGAGACCTTATAATGTATCTGTCGCGCCTCGCAGAAGCGGACATAGAAGTATGGAAAGCATCGAACTGAACCCGGATAGATCGTCTTTGGTTGTTCCCAAGGAGGGCTACATCCTGATGATCCGGCTCAGAATGCCCAATCGCACCGCCTATGAAACGCTGTTCTGCGATTACGGCACGTTCGTCGGGCGGACCTTGCGCATGGTGGGGTGCCGCTGCAAAACCTTTCTGGTTGGCCAGCTCCCCTGCGATTATGCCGTCCAAGTAGGGGAGCAGGACATAGATCTGAACCACATCATTGATGCGTTTCAGCTTCCAACCCCTCCATGGTACTACAGATTGGAGGAGGATGCGGCTGGGCTGACCGAGGCCGACCATCTTGTGCAGGAGGTTGGGGTGCTGGACGTATTCGCGGAAATGACAGGAGCCAAGCCATGAGTGATAAGCACATCCAGCTTTCTGATGCAGGCAACCGGCTGATTATGCCGGTGGAATCGGAGTTCATTGAGAACCTCAAAAGCATTTTGGGGACGGGGCTGTTTGCGGAATCGCAGCAAAGGCTTATTCCGCTGGCGCTGGATATTCTCCGCATCAGCCTTTTGGGGCACACGCATCCCTTTGAAACGCTCCGCGGCCTGAGCGATCACCAATGGGAGGATCTCCTCGAAAATCCGTACGTCCCGTCCTTGGTCACGGACCTGCTGGATGTGCTGGAAAAGCATCCAAAGCTCCGCCCGCTGGTGCAAACGCTCCACTCCAAAGAGGTCATGCGGCGCCTGCAGGTGGAGTGGATTTATGAAATGACAACCGGCAGGTTCGACCGGACAGTGCCGTACCTGTACCACGAGGAGAAGCTGGTGGCGGAATGGGGTGAGTTCTGCAAGGGCCTCCGCGACGTTTCCGTGCAGCCTTTCACTTTGTGCCAGGAGGCGGCCGAGCAGGCGCTTTTCCAGAAGGGCAAAGGTTTCTCCGAGCCGGCCCGAAAACTCTTCACCCTGTCCTACATGGCCGCCTGCCGGAAGCTCTTCGTCTTCTTCTCCGGGTGCAAAGAAACCTGGGTTGGTTCCTACACGAGCGCCTCCTTCAAGCTGAGTGAGGAGGCTGCGGCCTTGATCGCGGGGCGCGGCCAGCGCGCGGAGCGGCTGACGCTCAAGCTGGGCCCGGTGGACTACATCTTTCCGGTGCGCCCGAGCATGGAGCAGTTGAACCGGTTCAAGGAATGCATCAAGGAGCAGGAACTGGTGTCCAACATCCAGAAGAAGCTCTGCCCGTTTGTTACTCTTGCCGGCACCGGGCTAAACTTCAACCTCATGGCCGAAGTCTTCTTCCGTGTGTACCAGCCCCAGCGCGTCCGCGAACTGCAGAATCCGGTAAAACCGGAGCTGGACGAAGCTTTCATCGCCAAATCCGGCTTGCCCAAGCCTCTTGCGACTCAGCTGGGTTTCCTGCCGCTTGACGCCACCGCGCTGGACCTGTTCACCCGGAAGATCGAGACGCTGCCGCGCTTGAGCCCGTTCCTGAATAATCCCAGAACCAAACGGGGCCTCGTTCGCCAGCGGCTGTACCGCGGCATTCTGGACCAGATTTTGACGTCGGTGACCCAGGAAACGCTGCTGGCTCTCTGCCGGCAATGGAATCCGCAGATCAGAACGCCGGAAGGAGCCGTCATGCACCTCCTTCCTTACGTTGAGGTCAAGGCCATAGTGTCAAAGGAAGCCGCGGCGTCCATGGGCACGGACCATGCGCGGCGCCGGGCCATCATGGATGAGCTGCTGCAGTATTTGCTGCAGAACACCCAGGAGTGGCTGAAAAGCATGGAGAAGGACTCGTTCGTTCTCGATACCAGCCGCTCCTATTTCATGACCGTCCTGGACAAGGCCATTTCTGAACAGGGATCTGAAGAGATGAGGAAGATGCGGCACCGGGATACCTATCGCGTGGCCTGCATTGTGGTTGAGGGCTAATACTCTGTTACCGCGTGCGTGACATCGGGGCAAACTCTTTGAGGGCAAAAAGCTGGTATTTCTCTTAGGCGCCAGGCGCCTTCTCGTGTGGATTTGTTGCGGGAAGTGACCGAATTAAAGGATGCTTTGGACGAGCACCCCATCGTGGCCATTACGCAACCTGCGTTACGCAAGTTGCGTAACGGGATGTCCGTCCCCGGATTTTTCGCTCGGCTCTGCACGTTTTCATTGGGGGATTTGAAGGCTGAGGTTCTCCGTGTACTTGAAAAGGGTGCCGTTTCCGTCCCGGAATGTTTGCCACGTGGTAGTTCCGCTGACCGTGTAAGTGCCGTTGGTTGGCGTGACGCTTTTCGTGATTTGGATGATAGGCGAGCCTTGCGCGGCGGAGATGTATTGGGCAAGGTCTCCCGTGACGGGGACTGCCATGGAGGTTCCCGGGGCGACATACTGGTACTCAACGATGGTGTCCGAGAGCAGCTGCTGGATTCCCGTGCGCAGGTTGGCGGTGTAGACGTTCAGGCGGCTGACGACAAGGAATTGCAGGACGCCTATCACCACGATGGTGACGATGATGACGGCGGCCAGCATTTCGACGAGCGTGCCGCCCTGGCTGTTGTGTGATTTTCTGATTTTCATCGTATGGCTTGGGCTCGAGGGTTCCAGTTGTAGGTGCGCAAATCATGCTGCAGCAGCCCGGTGTGGTTGGTCTGGTGCATGGCCAGCTCGGAGGCGAAGTTGTTCGGGTCTTCCGGACTGATCACCCCGATAAAGGCGTTGCTGACGGCGTCAAAATACAGGGGCGGCGGGATTTGCCAGCTGACTACAGTGTTGGTGAAATTCAAGGTGACGTTGTTGACCGCCAGATGCATGAGGAAATTCGCGGGCTCCTGGTTCGTATAGACGTACGTCAAGGCCAGTGGGTTGGCCGTGTAGTTCGTAGTCAAATCTGCGAAGGCGTAGGTGAAGGCGAGGTTGTCGGGCGATGTCAGGGTGAACTTGGCATAGTTTGTCCCGTTGGAATCGAAGAGGTTCAAAGTGCTTCCATTGTTGGTGGGAGTCAAAGTGTAGCTCCAGGCTTGTCCAAGGCGGTCGTTCAGCACCTGCTCGAACATGTCGAACTGGGCTTTGCGCGAATTCGCCGCCGCGCGGCTCAGTTGGACCGCGTCGCTCGACATGCTCCGCATGGCGCGGAATCCGACGATGATGATGATGCTCATGAGGATGACAACGATCATGATCTCCACCAAGGTGTAACCTGTTTTCCTATTCTTCATCTGGGTTCTTGTTCAGGCGGATTTTTTCCTGCCCGCGCAGTTGCAAGCTGGCTCCCTCTGCAAATGTTCCGCCGAGTACCGTGGGCGACGCCTCCTCGATGACCGCTTTATCAGATCGCTCCAGCACGAAGGGCTGCGACGTCAGGTTGGTGAGCGCAAAGCGGTTGCCTCGCGTGGTGACCTGCTGCTTGAATGGCACGAGAGAGGGATGGCACACCCAGTTTTGCTCGAGATCGTCGAGATTGCCCTGCGCATCGATGCCGAAAACCTGGAGGGTGAACTCCCTTTCTGTCCGCGCCTTTTTTACCTCCACGGTGAACGTGACATCTGCCAGCCCGTTGGTGACGCCGATGATGTCATGCTCCATCGTGACGGAGCAGTTATGCCCGATCCGGGCTAAAGGGCCTTCGATCCCTTTCAGGCGCAGTTGGCATGTTTGGGTGGCCTCTCCCTCGAACCACAAGGGCAGAAAAAAGTGGCGGATGGTGGAAGTGCCCGCATGGCTGACGTCCGCGAGAAGCAAAATCAGAATGGCAAGATGCGTCTTCATTTGGCGGTGATGTTGGGGGCGATGGCCAGCGGAGCGGCGTCGATTGGCAGGATCTCGATTCGGCCGATCCAGACGGTCTTCAAACTCTGGATATCGATCTGCCTGATTTGCCAGGCCGCCGGCGAGAGCTGGCGGGCCACCCGGGGAATGCCCTTGGTGGATTTGGCCGGGTCTATCGGCGAGAGGTTCTGGCTGCTCCAGCCAAACATCTGCTGGTAAGCCTGCGGGTTGATGATGACATCGAAAACCTGCCAGACGTTCGCAGACAGCGCGGTTGGAAGCTCGACGTCTGTGGGAGCGTCAAAAAGGCTGTCGCCATCGCTGCTGATCGGACAGCGCCAGATCAGCTTGCCGTTCTTCTGGCTAAGGGCCGCCAAGGGGACGTCTGTCTTGCCGTGGATCCGGCCCCAAAGCTGGGCGATCTTTTCCTCGTGTCCGCTGTTGGTGGACAGGAGGGCTATCCGCAGGATGCACGGTTCGCCTCGGGCGAGCTGCACCCTCCCCGGTCCCTGCGTGACCAGGGGAAAGAATGCCCGCTGGTTCGCCAGGTTGGGCATCACCAGCCGGTTGGCTTCCCATTTTGATCCGATCCACCTGGCGTTCAGGTGATCAATGCTTTCCGCGCGCAATAAGCTCGGAACAGCGATAAACAGCCACAGGCCGTTTCGGAGCGCTTGTATCCAGGTAGTCATAATATCGAAGCAACGCCAGTTGCTCATCATTCAATTTGTTCAAGTGCAGATAGGCCCAGTAGTTGCCAGGCTTGATTTTGAGTTCCACGCGCAGGTGGATGTACTCTTCCAGTTCCGCGGACGAGAGGCAAACGGGCGCTTGGATGGTTTTCAACCGGACGAGCACATTCACGCCGGCGGCCAGGTCACTCTGCGGCAGGTACCTCTCAGGGTTGGGCGTTCCTTTCGCATCAAGGACGTTCCGGTAGCCGTTTTCCGGGAAGTGCGTGTAGAACCGGCGGCAGGAGACCCCATCGCTGAAGCTTTGGAGCTTGGATCCTAGAGTTCCGAACCGCTCTTCCCGAGGAAAAACGACGGTCGAGCTGTCGACAGCCGACAGCTTGTTTTGAATCGTGGAAGTGCCGCTGAGCAACACCCATCGGGCCAGTGCGCTGCCCGTGGCCTGAAGCGACGGATAAATGTGCGCCTTTTCAAAGCAGCTCTCTTGCGAGATGGCCTGCTTTTCCTGGCGCACATCCTCGGCCGTCAAAGGGCCGGCCGCGGCCGCCAAGCCAAGCAGGGCGCTACTGGCTATGAGTATCCACACGCGAAATGCGAACATCGTATATCCTTTCTGCTTGGTTGGTTTGATAAGTGGCCTGGTTGTGGCTGACGGCATAGGAGCCGATGCCCATCACGTTCTCTGGCTCCAAAGTGTTTCGGATGCGGTGGGTATAGGTGACCTGCCCGTTGATCAAGACGTTGGTCGGGTTGAGGGTAAGGACTTGGTTGAATCCGTTCTCGGTCACAGCGCGTCCGTTGAATTGGGGGGCAGGCCCGTTGGCAACGATGATGTTGGTCATCGTCCAGCCCAGCGTCTGATAATGAAAGACCAGCTGGCGGAGGTTGAATATGGCCCAGTCGTTGGTGCTCAGATCGGTGTAATAGCGGTAAACATTCTGGCTGAGGTCATAGGTGTCCTGAGTGACGGAAGAGGATGTTCGTTTCCAGGCGCCGAGGTTCGTCACCAGATTCCCCGATGCATCAAAGCGGAAGGTGGGCCGGGGCGGTATGGCGGGAGATGTGACGTTAGCAGCCCAGTTTTGCGCCAAGTAATCATACCAGTCAATGGATGGCGTGACGGTGGGCTGCATGTCCGTCATGGAAAAGTCGGTCAAGATGGGCGCGTTGGTGGAAAGCACCGCCGTCTCGCCGGTGGGCTGCGCGAGCTCGTAGTCTTCCGTAAAATCCTCAGCGTATTCCTGGACCGGTTCCAGTGTCATCCATGCCATGGCAAAGTAGGGGCTGGCGAGCGGGTTGCCGTTGGGCTCCAACTGGGCGGCCAGCTGGGCCGGGGTGGCGTTGCTGGGCGTCCAGTCGTAAAGCGTCCCGTAGACAATGTAATTGCCCGGAACCGGATCCGTCACGTCGGAGTGAAATTGAGCCAGGTCCGCGTTGTCGTAGTTCACGGATGTATTGTTGGTGTCTCCCGTGACGATGGTTTCCAAAAGCTGAAGGGGCGACAACGGCACGATGACGATCGAGTTCGAGGGCAGGAGGGGATCGAGCATGACGGGGTCGCCGTTGAGCACGTAGAAGTTGGCGGGCGTGCCGCACAGGCCTCCATCCTGCGAGTAGCCGCCAAAGCTGTACTCGTTGTAGGTGTTGGTGTGCAGCCCCTGGATCAAGTTGGTGGCCCAGCCGGTTTGCAAGGTGATCAGCGGGGCGCTGGACTGGTTGAGCCCAAATTGCATGATCTGGCCGGTGAAGTAGTTCACCAAGTTGGCATTGGGGATGTACCATACTCCGCTCGGGTCCGAGAGCAGCTGGGCCTGCACATTCGAGGACCAGAGGTAAAGCTGGTTGGCCAGGGCGTTGTATTGCGGAGTGTAAATGAAATCAGCGTTGGTCAGGTCCACCAGGATGGTCGGGCGGATGACGTTCGTGGACATCGAGACGGTATAGGTTTGAATGGGCTGCCGGTTGGCTTGCGTGCCGTTGGTGATCGTGGTGACGTCGGTTCCGATGATGGGCAGAAAGCCGAGGTCTCCCTCGACCCGGAATTGCGCCAGATTGGTGTTCACGTTGTCGGCAAAGAAGACGTCAATGCTCGGAGGAAAGGTGACATTGAGCGACCCCGATATGGTTCCGCAGTTGGTGACGACGATGGTGTTGATGGAAATGCCGTTGGTTGCGGGAGGCGGCCCGAGAAGAACAGTGCGATCGACCGGCCCTGTCATGGAAGGCCCCGAGTTGACCATGCCGAGATCAAGGGTGGCGATGAACCCCTGATTTTCCAGGTTGTAGAGGGGGTTCCCGGACGTGACCTGCATGATCTGGTATGGGGTGGCCAGCGCGCCGCCCGTTATGGATTGGGCGACGGAACTGTAGGTAGCAACCGGGTCTGCCGACGACAGATTCAGCCCTTGTCCGTTTTGGAACATCATGCCATACGCCGTGCAGCCCGCATCGATGTCCGCATAGCTGCCGGAGAAATTCTCGTATCGGCCCAGCATGCTTCCGAAGCCGGAGGAAGGTCCGTTGACCCACTTGGGAATGCCGGTCGCCGTGGAGTTGGGATAGCCATCCTGCCGGAACAAACGAATGTTGGGGTCGGAGGCCTCTTGCGACGCTACGATCACGTCCAGCGGCCCGTAGGAGCCTGCCAGCAAGCTGTAGCTCCCCTGTTGGAAGCCTACGTAAGCCCATGCATTGGCCTGGAGACGCACGCCGTCCGTGAGGTTGGCCACGTTGCCGAGCGAAATAGCCTCTGTTTGGGTCCCAGGGTTGAATACCCCGAAATCGCCGATCGGAATAGTCCTGACCTGAAAAGTGTAGGTCCCGACATAACTCGGATAGGCCGTGTTGGTGCTCGTGGCCGATATCTGGACCTGAAATTGGGCCAGGTTCATGCGCAGATCCTGGAAGTACGGGTCGTTGGGGTGAAAGCTGAGCGGCTGAAAATAGATGCTGTCGGGCCCCAGCTGCGTGCCCGTGGTCAAAACCTGCATGCTGTTGACCTGGAAGGGGCCGGATGTGATATCGCCCAGGGGCACGCTCATCACGCTCCCAGCCTGGTAAATCCCATTGGTTTCCAACACCCTGTCCACCAGGGTCAAAATGCGGGACGCCTGAGAGTCCATGGCCAGGCGCGCGTTGATGTTGGCCTCCTTGCTGTGCTCCTCGTCGACTTTCTGCTGGGAACTCAAAATGGCCATGGAAGCAGCTACGGCTATGAGAACGGCGAGGGCTAGCGCCCCGACTAGAATATAGCCAGCTTGGCGGCCAGGTTTAGGGCGCAATACTTCCATGCTACTCATTGTGGGGTTTCACCAGGGGTTTTGCAACACGCTGGGCTTACTTTGTCTCAGGAGATTTTGGAGGCAGGTCCGGGGACGGAGCGGCGCTCTGGGACTGCAGGGTGCTGCGATCAACGAGGTACTTGAAGAAGTGGCTGTTGGGCACCGGCGTGAAAGCGATCATGCAAACGCTGATCAAAACCAGAAGGATGCCGATATCGATGGTTTGAGGAAACATGCTGTCCAACCTGCTTTGCATCATCCGGAAAAGGGCCACAATGATGAAACCGGCGGCGCAAGCAGTCCCAAAGGTCATCTGGTAGTCTGGAGTGTAGCTTACGGCCGGAAAGTGCTTCATGGCGAACTCAAGCCAGACCATGTTTAGGATGGCGCAGCCCAACCCGAAAAACCCCGCAAACAGGAGGTTACAGGCAAGAGCCATCAGGAACTTAAAACCTTTGTTCATACTAGATTCTAATGCTCGCCATTTATGTTCAATTGCGCAGCATGGCCGCGATGCCAATTATTGTAGGGTTTTCAGCGTGGCTTGCCGCGGCAATTTTGCCATCAGGGCAGCGTTTTTTTACCCTCGCAGAGCAGGAAGGTACAGCGCAAATCATGCCGGCGCGGCCCCGGCGCGGGCTTGGGCGGCAAAGAAGGCGCATTTTGCGCTCAACTGGCATTCCCTGCACTTGGCGGCCTTGGCCTCGCAGACGTGCCGGCCATGCTGCGTCAGAATGGTAAATGTGGCGAAACGGCGTCCAATGGGCGTCCACGGTAGTAGTTGCTTTTGCCGTACTTCCGGGTTTTTGGTTGCCGGGAACCACCCCAGGCGGTCGAGTATCCTGAGCGCGTGCGTATCCAGGGGGATGGCTTCATCGATGCCTTTGACGATGAAAAGGAGGATGCCTGCTGTTTTCCGGCCGAATCCCTTAACTTGGGTGAGGGCCTCGATGGTCGGCTCGATATTGCCTCCGTGAGCCTCCAGGTAATCGGCCCAGTTGATGATGTAGTCAGACTTGTTGCCGCTGTGCGAGATGCCCGGGAGAAATGGGATCAGGTCGTTTCGCGTCTTTCCCGTGACCGACTTCCAGTCCGGGTACTGACTGAAGAATCCTGGGGCGGCTTTGTTGACCGCCGCATCGCTGCAATGCGCGGCCAGAACCAAACCACAGCCAACGCGCCAGGGGTCCTTCGTCTCGAGGACCTGAAGCGGGTGCTTGAGCGCCAGGTACTCGTCATAGCGGCTCAGCAAGTCGATCGGCGGGTTGGCTTGTTCAGCGGACATATTTTATTGTTTAAACGGTTAGCCTTCCTCTCTGACGTGGTATGCGTAGAAAGAGCAACGCCAAACATTATACTGTAGTTACGTTTTGTTTGCGTAGCATTCATATGAGCTTAAATATTGCTATTTTGACACAAGAAGGGATCGTCATGTCGGCGGACAGCCAGCTCACCGCCATGACGCCATCCGGACCAAGGCGTGTCAGCGACAACGCGGAGAAGCTTTTCGAGCTGCCTGGCAACCGACTCGTTGCGGTCAGCGGGGATCTGTGCTTCCGCGACGTCTCCGGTCGGCAAAAGCCATTCGGAGCCTTTCTTGCCCAGTTTGGCAAGGAGCCCGGCGCTCAGGGGACGATTGAGGAAGGCGCACGGGCCCTCAACCAGTTTCTCCTGCGCGAGTGCAGGACGCCGTAGACTTCTGCATCTTCGCCACTCAAACCACTCAGACCATCCAAAAACTGGCGGACGGTACCTTCAAAGAAAGCAGCCCGGTCCAAGGGGTGGGTGGCCCGATCGATATCGCAGTCATCCGTCCTGCTGGGATCACTTGGGTGCAACGCAAGCCCCTCCGCCGATTGGGCAATACATAACGCCCCGATCTGGATCGAATTGGACCGCTCAGTCGCGCCATCATGCTGTGGCACTTTGATGCGATGGTTAAGCGGCACCCGCAGGGCAAGAAGCCGGGCCACAAGAAAAGTGGCTTGTCATGTCCCGCCGGCTGCAATCAGGCCGGATGAGCAGCGTCGAATGGAAGTTTGAAGTATTCAAAGATGGATTTTGTCCGCTGAAAAACACGGTCCTCGAACATGGAGGCCCGATCGCAAACCCTGTTCATGTGCGGAAAATCCGCGGCCAGGAACCGGACCAGATCCAACGGTTCGTACGTGACGCTCACGTTCTCGCCTCCATCGACAGCGAGCGAAGCGATGGAGGGCAAGCAGCAGAGCACCATCGTGCGGAGCGTATCCAGTTCAAGATTGCAGAAATACAGCCAAAACGGCCATGCCTCGTGGAAGGCGGAATAGAACCTGCGAACCTCTGGGATGGTATGTATCTCCCTCGGATCCCTGTCCCAGCCTTCAACGCAGAAGTTTAAAGAGTTCAGCATCAACCGCAGACGCCGTCCGGTGGGGAGCTTGTCCCAGGAAAACTGGCCCAGAAAGTGGTTAAAATCCAGCCGCTCAATCTTGCTCCGGCTGAATTGGTAGAAGATCACGTCTGCATCCATCTTGCTTATCTTGCCAAAGATGGCGAACTGCGTCAATCTTCTTAAAAGTAGTGGTATAATTCTGGGTTTGTGTTATACTGCCTTGTACTGGATATGATACCTGAACAACTTCCCGATCAGACGCGGCTTGCCGCGCGCCCCAATGTTTACGAGTTGTTCAATCGCAGGGTTGTGCCCCACGGCAAGCAGCTCTACGTGCTGCTGCACGAGTCGATTGATGCCTCCACGGCCTCTCCGCAAACCGTTTCCGATCTGGTAAATGCGGTAGCGGCTTTCCTGGGGCGATGGGCCCCGGAGGCGGCGGATCGCGTAGTGGTGGACTCGGTGCTGGCGAAGGAACATCTCTCGCTGATGGACAGCTTGGTTGCCGTCTGGGGAGCCGACATGGTTTTGGAACTGGAGACTGCCTTTTTACGGAGCATCGCCAAGGTGTTTGCCGGGCGCCATAAGCTGAGCATTTTTGTCTGGGATGGGAAGCCCAGAACGATCAACGGCATCAACGCGGCGAATGCTTACGCCTTGCTGGATGAGCGCGCGATGCTGGAGGGGTACCACGTGCATGAAGAACTCCAGAGATGGGTGCAGGACCAGGCTGCGACCCTCACGCAAAGAGCGGAACTCGATTTTGGGCAGATGGCCCGGGAATTTGCCGGCGCCGGCATGGATGTCCCCTCCCCTAGCCGGTTTCAAAGCCTTTTTGAGTCCTTCTCAGAGGAGGTGGAGAGGGTTCTTGGGCACGATCAGATGGTGATGATTCAACAGAAGCTCTGCCTGTCCTTCAGAATCTCGATTCAACGGTACGTGCGGGGGCAGGCCCCTGAACCGGCGGAAGCAGCGGTTTCTAAGTGAGGATCCCGCTTTCCCAATAAAGCCTTGACGGCCTCTCCGTTCTTGCGCACAGCCTCGACTTTGGCTCCCTGGGCGTTCTCGTCCTCCTCCGCCTTGGCTGCCTGCTGGGTTTCAGCGATCTGTTCGGGAGTTCGGCTCTCCAGCTCATCGGCAAACTGCCGGAGCTGCTCTGGGGTTAAAGCAAGCAGGACGTCGGACGTTCGGCGAAATCCGGCGATGCGCAGCAAGCTGTCGTCGGAGCTGGCCTCATAAGCCGCATCCATGTGGATGCGTACGGGCTTGGTTTTTGCGTTGCAACTGATGACGAGGAACCTGTTCATCTGCATTTTAAAGTCTGACATGATTATAAAGCGAAAAGACTACCTTGGCGGCAAATCCAAGGTAGTCGATGAAGAACACGGTTAAAACTAATCGATGGTGAAAACGGGCGGCTCGCTGGCCACGGAATCGAGGGCGGGGTGGCGGTCGGTGTAATCGACTACCGGGAGGCGGTTAATGGCGGCAAAAGAGAGAAGTTGAGGCTTGGTATCGCTAATGGCCACCACCCTCCCGCCCTGCAACAGTTCCGCGATGCCTTTCTTGTTGCGGCCGAGCTGGACAGCCTCTCCTGGAACCACGGGGTTCATGCCAAACACCCCATCCACGTGATTCATGGCGCCAGTCGGTATCGATGCAAATTTCATAATCTTTTTGGCTTCGTTGCGCGAAGCGGTTCTCCCCTCGTTATAGGGGGTGGGGGTGTCGCTCTCTACTTGGAGGAATTAAATAATTTTTTGGGAGAGGGGTGGGGTCTAAACCATATACTGAGGCATGGCTAACATTGCTTTAGTAGAAGATGACGCCGTCGCTGAGGTGGATACTTCCTCCATTTTCGAGAGGAACTTGGCCTTTGCGATCAAACGCATAGCCGGAGACAAGGCGGAACCGGCCCTGCAAATGCTTCAGACGGAATTCCCGGAAATAAGGGACTTCCAGAAGCTGCGGTCCATTGCTTCCGCTTTTGTGGCCAATGACTGCCGTCCGTTGCGGCGTGAACCAATTCCTGCGGCGGTTGATCCGGAAGCCTTGACCGGCGAGGCCAAACTTCGCTTTCACAATGGCGTTTTTTACCTGGGAGACAGGGAAGCCCTGATTTTCCGCGGCGAGGAAGCTCACGGCCCTTATGCCAGGAGCGACGTCAACATGATGAAGAAGCGCCTTGGCGCCGAATCCATGACCAACGACAGGAAAGGCCACATTGTGGATCCGGAAGAGGTTCCGGTGCGCCCGGTCATGTCTTCGGACGAGATCGCCTAAGCCGGCTGAATCGGCATTGTGTAAAAGAGGCTGGTGTCGATCAGCTCCATCCGGGCGAGCCTTTCACGGGCTACCTCTATCTGATCGTCGCTGGGCACATCCGGGCAGATTGGAATGGGAATCGCGTCCTTGATGAAGCGGCTGCGCCTGACCAAGCAAGGCCAATTTTTTGGGTTTCTGAACCTGAATCCTGTGGGCGTGTTTTTTTCCACGACGCCGTAGAGCAGGTCTTGGAACTCCGGGACGCATCTCCAGAGCACATCAGGGTTCCACAGCTCGATGTTGAAACCGGGCCTCTTGTGGTCGTACGCGGAATAGATTTCAATGGTCGGCTTGTTGAGCCTGTCTTCGGAAGCCAGGGCCCTTTGGTAAAGCTTGGGGAATGCGTGGAGGAGCCAGGTAATTCCGGCCGTCAGGCCCTGTTCGCTCCCGGAGGTGAAGTGCAGCTTTTGTTCCCTGGTGTCGATGTACTGATAGGGGTCGCTAAAGAACTGGGAAGATTCCTGGTACAATGCATCCAGCATTATCCACAAGGTGGTTGTGTCCATGTTTTCCAGCCCTTCCATCTCTCTCCCGGCGGGGACGCTTTCATTCAGCTTGGCATCCCTAATGACGGGCGCCTCCGTCTTGCCAGGATGGAAGCTGATTTCCACATCGGGCATGAAGCGGACGGTGCAAGAGACAAGAGGCTCTCCAAGCATCTGGCCCGCTTCAAAAATGCGGGAACCATCCGGGACGGTCAACTTCCGGCTGCCGATGCGGACGGTGCTTCCGCGGGGCCAGTGATCTTCCACCTTCTGTTCAAGGACGATGGTTTTCGACGAGCCGTGCAGGAGCAGGACTCTTCGTTCGGGCGCAGATTTGACTGGCTCCATGTGACGCAAAGTAATCTAGGCGTGTCGCTCCAAGGGAAGCGATGCCGGGGTGAAGTATCTGCCAGTAGTATTTAACCGTCAATATCGTTCAGAGTTCTCTGAAGCGAAGGAGGCATTGCATCTGGCATGAACTTGCCCAGGGGAAATGGCTCTCGCGCGAGGCGGGTGCGCATAGTCCTGAGGCCCGGTTTCGACGAGACCACGACCGTTATCAGCCGCAGCTCTTGCCCCAAGCATTCTGCCTTTTCTATTTCGACGTGCTCGATCATAGGTGTTGGCAGATTGCAGCATGCACTTCCTCCACGGACCGCGTCGCGTCGATGACATGCACATGCTGTGGATCGTTGAGGGCAACGTAAGAGTAGCCCTCTTCAACCCGTTTGAAGAACTCCACTTCCTCCTTTTCAAAACGGTCCATATCGTTCAGCGGCAGGCGCGTCTGGCGCGCTGTTCGCCGTTCGATGCAAACCTCGAGTGGAATTCTCAGAAGGAACACGTGATCCGGCTGCAGGTCTCCGACTGCGGTCCGGATAACGCACTCGACCGTGGGCAGCGGAAGCTGCCGGCCGAATCCCTGGTAGGCGATCGTCGATTGAAAGAAACGGTCCATCAAAATAACCTTGCCCTCGGCCAACGCCGGCAAGATGACCTCCGCGACAAGCTGGGCACGGCTGGCATTCATCAATAAAAGCTCCGTGCTCGGCGCCATGGCGGATTTGCTGTGCTTAAGAATCTGGCGGGCCTGCTCTCCGATCTCGGTGCCGCCCGGTTCGCGCAGGCAAATGCAGGTGTGCCCGCTCTCCGTCAGTTTTCTGGCCAGCAGGCCAATCTGCGTGCTTTTTCCAGCGCCATCGCTGCCCTCGAATACGATTAACATTCCACCGTTGTTCATGCCGCTAAACTTTCTATCCCATTATAAACGAGGTCGGTGGGTGTCCGAACGGAAATGTTGTTGGCTTGTGCGGTTTTGACCCAGTCAATGCGGCAGAGGCTGATCCAGATGGAAAAACCTTCTCGGGAGCAGATCATTTTTTGCCCGTTGCGCCATGAAACGAAATCCACTTCTTGGGAATTTCGAAAGCTGAAATCCGGCAGCAGGATGACCTTGTTGCCCGGCGCCAGGCGCTTGGAAGAGCCCATGCGTGCCAAGGCATTGGCCAGAAAGGCTGTATTGTCCGTCTCAACTGCCGGCAGAGCAACTCCCGCGGCTTTGGCCTGTTGCGGAGTCACGGCCAATCGGCAGATCTCCAACAGTGTCGCCAGCTTGATGTTGGTGAACGTGGAGACCGGAGAGCTCAGCAGCTCTGCCCATGGACTTCCTCCCCCTCCAACTGAGGTGGTGAATTCCGCATTCCCAATCCGCAATTTAGGGTAAGACCAGGTTTTTTCGAGCACCAGGCGGACGTGCATTTTGTCCACGGCAACGTAAATGTCCACGCCCGGCCGGGAGGACCAGAATTTGGATCCTCCGTTTCGGTAGTGCTTGAATTCCAAAGTGCAGGGTAATCGGCCTAGTACATTGGGATGCTTCAATCCACTGCCGGCTCGGTCCAGCGTAAATGTGAACCTGAAGAGCATGTAAGGTTTTTCGTCCAGCTTGACGCAGTATTCCCCAGGTACCACTTCGATGGTTTCTCGCCTCGCAACGGCTGCCTCTGGAATCTGAGTGCTCATTATTCCTTTGTTTGGCGAAATTTTTTGCAACGGAACACCCCTCCGCACCTTAGAATTGATCATATGAAAGTTGCGATTGCAGGAACCCCGAAGAATGAGATGAACGCGCGTATTGCCGCGATTCAAATGTGGATCGGCAAAAACGGGAGCAGCATTGCGAATGCCTACCAAGTCCAGGCGTCCACGCTGGGGGAATTGAATGCGCCGCGCGGCGTCATTGAAAAGGTGCTTTGGCGCATTGCCCGGCAGGATCCCCCCATGGAGCTTACGACCCAGTCTCTCCTGGAGGCGCTCGAAGAGCGGAACCTGTTGCGTGAAGTGCGGAAGCAGCTCAAGCTGACCGACAAGGAAGTCAAAACCTCGGCGCAGAATTTCAACAAATCCCGCCATGCCTGGATCGCCAGCCGGGTGCCGGAAGATGTCCGAGATCGGGATGCCCTCGTGCGGGACGTTGAGTTTTGGGTGAAGAGCGAACTCTCGGAGATGACCGACCGCGAAGCGATTATGGAGGCAGCGGATCTCCGCCTGCAGGCCGGCCAGGATTTTCGCCCCACATTCCTCCCGCTGGGCACCCAGCAGCGCCACTTGGATGAACTGGCAGAACAGTCTCCGGGCCGGGTGTACCACCAGAAGCGTACGGGCCGCACTTTCCTGATCGTCAAACCCGGCGAGAAAGCCACGTTGACTGACGCTGGCATTGAGATCAAAGCGCCGGAAGCTCCGAGGATCGAAGCCCCCTCAATCAGTTAAAGCTCCGGCTGTTGGGCGAGAATGCGGTCGTATTTCACGTGCTCAGCACGCTCCACGTTGCAGAGTTCCCGGACAAGATAAATCCCTTCTGCTTCCAGATAGGGCCGGAGGCTGGGAAGCGGCGTTCCGTCGTGGTTGAAGCACCGGAGGGCGGCATCGATGTTGAACAGGCCTTCGCTCCTTTCCCAAACATCCTTCCCTTCGTCCTTATCAAACATCCACGATGTGAACGCGCGGTCCAGTCGGGCCAGGGCTTCGTCCTGGGATTGGGCGACGGTTTTGATGGAGACGACCTTGAGCTTGGTGTACCCAAGCGTGTCAGTCTCGGTAAAAAGTGCTGTGATCTCTTGAGCTTTCATTCCTGGAAACATTATAGCTCGTCTCCAGGAAATTGCCGCCTACAACGGAGGAAGCTGGCCTGCGGCCGCTATCTCAGCAATTTTGGATCCTATACGGCAGATAGCCTCGTGGTACTCAGCGGCCAGGTGGTCGGAAGAATACTGGTGCCCAAATTCGTGGATCAAGAGCTCGTTGATCCGGCATCTATTCTCGGCGAGGTCTCCTGTAAGGTTAAACCAGTCACGGCCCAGCCTGGGAACGTTGAAGATGAGGTCCAGCGAAGGCCCGTAGACTGCAGCGGGGAACCAGCCAGCATCGTCCGCAAAGATCACGTTGATATTCACCCCCATGACCTGTTTGGCCAGAGCCTGGGAGTATTTTTTGACCCTTGCCATCTCTTCGGTTTCCTGTTCGAGCACCTTGTAGGGAGGGGCGCCCGGCGCGAACGGCTTGGGAGAAGGCGTCACTTTGCCGGCCGGCAAAATGGCATCCGCTTCCTTGACCGTTTTCCAGGCATTGGAAGAAAGGGTGTTGCCGTAGACCACGGTGAATCCGCGGGAGACTGCCAGCTTGTTGGCTTCGGGGTCGGATGGGTCGTAGGCAACCCTCTTCTGGGTAAACCGCTTCTCCATGTAGCTCATGACCGCCGGCTTGAGGCACTTCCCGCTTTCAATGGCCTGCTGCACCCATGTGGTGCTGCAGTCCTCTTCGGTCAGCAGTTGATACGTTTCATTGAAAGTGGCGATCCGGAGCGCCGTAAGGAAGGAGGGCGCCACGGCCTTGCGGTCCAAGGTCAAGGGCACCTTTTGGGCTATGTTATAATCCCATTTGTCGCCTGTCTCCATGATGGGAATGCCCAT
>Ga0187860_1001211_pt1 | contig 23246 bp, 18 predicted proteins | sample June2016WEW_10_4_FD_132981 | JGI IMG/M metagenome (GOLD analysis project Ga0187860, IMG submission 132981) | Peatland microbial communities from SPRUCE experiment site at the Marcell Experimental Forest, Minnesota, USA - June2016WEW_10_40 | ecosystem: Environmental > Terrestrial > Soil >...
CATGGCCATGGCGTTCCAGCGGATGTAGCTCTTGATGCGCACTTCCGTTTCCCAATCGCCGGGGAACGGCGGTTGTTGCGCGGCCGGGATGGTGTTGAGGTAGGGTGTGCTGACGGGAACCGGCGCCGCCATGCCCGCGGCCCGCAGGGTCTCGGTGACCCGGCTCAAAAACAGCGCCGTGCGCTCCGCTCCCTGCTGCTTCAGGGCCACTTCGAGCAACGACTCGATCGATCCCAGCACTTTCTCCTCATCGTCGCGGCCGGCCGGCTCCGCGGGCCGCGCAGGAGGCCCGGGCGGCTTTTTTTTATTCTGATGTTTCACTTGATTGCTCGAATCCACTCCACTGGTTACAGTTCCCGGGTCCTGTGCGAAAGCCTGAACCGGAGGCTCACAAGACAGTATGGCCAAGCCGATGACAGTCAATCATAACATGGATCCACCCGTCAAAACGCAGGGCCAATTCATCACGGGGTGGGGACGGCCCGTCCCCGGTGCGGTTTGCGTGCGAAACAGCACGTATCCTGGCGACGAGCCGTCGCCACCACGATTGGCAACCTTCATGAATCAGCCCTGCAGTGCGGGAAAGGCCGGCGACGTTGCGGCGAAGGCGGCCCGTCAAACGATCGGGTCCTCCGACGACGCAAGCCAAATGAAATGCCTCGACCTGACCCTGCGGACTCCGGCGGAGAATCTGGCCTGCGACGAGGGGCTGCTCGATTTCTGCGAGGGCGGCTGCGGGCATGAAATCCTGCGTTTCTGGGAACCGCAGATGCATTTTGTGGTGCTCGGCCATGCAAACCGTGTGGCGACCGAGGTCGATCGGGAGGCGGTCGAGAGGCTCGGCATTCCGGTACTGCGCCGTTGCAGCGGAGGCGGCGCGGTGCTGCAGGGTCCCGGCTGCCTGAATTATTCCCTGATCCTGAAATTCGACGGCGCCGGACCTCTGCGCAGCATTTCCTCGACGAACGAGTTCATCTTGAAACGGCACAGCGCCGCCCTCTCGGCGCTGGCCGGAAGAACGGTCGAGCCGCAGGGCCAAAGCGACCTTGCCATTGGGGGACTGAAGGTCTCCGGCAACGCGCAACGGCGCAAGCGGCAGTTTCTGCTTTTTCACGGAACCCTTCTGCTGCAACTCGATCTCGCGCTCGTCGGAACGGTTTTGCCCATGCCGTCGAAACAGCCCGCGTACCGGCACAACCGCCCGCACCGCGAGTTTCTGGCCAATCTCGGCCTGCCCGCCGAATCCGTGAAGCGGGCGATCCGGGAGGCCTGGAACGCGTTCGAGCCCCTCGAAACGTTTCCGCTCGAAACGATCGCGTTACTGGCGCGTGACAAGTACGCAACGACCGGTTGGAACTTGAAGTTTTAACGAACGAAAGCGCGGCGGCAGTGTCTATGCAATATCAAGCAAGGCGTTTCCAGTAGGAATGGCTCTTGCTCATGAGACAACGAGGCGCGAGGTTCCTGCGGGAATACCTCCGCTGGTCTGTTGGAAATGACACAACCTGAACAAAAAAATTACTGAATTATATGAGATTCGAAAAAGGATTCAAAGGCGCGAGCCGCAGAGATTCTGCGTCGCCATCCATGCCGGAACAAACCAAGACAAGCACTCAAGTTGCCGGGCCAACGCCGAGGACGCCCCAACCGGGTCAGGCAAACAGCAAGACCGTCACGATCGAAGCCAAGATCGACGTCGGATTTGGCAACCGGCTTTATCTGCGAGGCGAGGGTCACGGACTCAATTGGAATCAGGGAATTCCACTCACCTGCGTCGGCGGCTCCGTGTGGAAATGGTCGGGCGAAGCGGGTGAAAAACTCAAATTCAAGTTGCTGTTGAACGACTCGGTTTGGGCGAAAGGCGAGGATCTGGTCGTCAAACCCGGAGAAAGGCTGCAGGTGGCCCCGGCGTTTTAATCCGGCAAGCGATTTGGTGGAGGGAGCGCATTGCGACCCTGAGCCGCGACGGGCATGGCTTGGCGCATCTTGACACTGCCTCCGATCCCACGGACTTCATTGGCTGTCTCTGGAATGGGTGGAACGGGCGACTCGCCGACCGGAAGAGCTGGACGACGGGCGACACTTTGGCCTGAATTTCAAATGGAACGCCCCTCTCCATTTCGTCCGGCGGGTCGCCGGACGGGACGGGCCAGTGGCCGGTGTTACCATTCGAGCTTTACACGCTGGCTCTAAACGCCGCGCTCCGTCCTGTTTGCGATCGGGGGCAGTCTCAAGATGCGCCCGTCTGTCCTGCGTCTGTCGAATCGGTCTAGCCAACCGTGATTCTCTTTGTTAGGTTTCTCCCATGAATTTCCTGGCCGACACATGGGTGGGCGCCTGGTTGGAGGGACTGGGCCGGATTACCCTGTTGACCAAGGAAACCCTCACATCCCTGCTGCGCGGGAGGATCGATTCGCGCGACTTGCTATATCAGCTTTATTTCATGGGGGTCAAATCGCAATCCGTGGTGCTGATCACGGGCGCCTTCACGGGAATGGTGCTGGGGGCGCAAACTTTCTTCCAGTTTCACAAGGTCAAAATGGACACGGCGACGCTCGCCGTTGTCAGCGTCTCGATGTGCAGCGAACTGGGCCCCGTGCTGACGGCCCTCATGGTCGCCGGCCGCGTCGGCGCCGCCATCGCGGCCGAGTTGGGGACCATGCGCGTGACCGAACAGATCGATGCGCTGCGCACGCTGGCGACGGACCCGGTGGACTACCTGGTCGCGCCGCGGCTCCTGGCGGCGCACATCGCGCTGCCGCTCCTGACCGCCGAGGCGATTGCCGTCGGCATCGGCGCGGGTTACATCGTCGGAGTTCATCTGCTGGGAATCGATCCGACGTATTCGTGGTACAACATGCTGCGATACACCCAGACCGGGGACGTGGCCGTGGGTTTGATCAAGGCCTTCATCTACGGCGGCATTGTGGCGATGGTGGGCTGTTACAAGGGCATGACGTGCGGCGAAGGTGCGGAAGGGGTGGGACGCGCCACCACCGAGTCGGTCGTTTATTCGTCCATCACCATCCTGATCGCCAATTTCTTTTTGACCCTGTCGCTGGGAACGATCTTTCACAGCTTATGATCGAGGTCCGGGATCTGAAGAAGAGCTTCGGCCAGCAGCGGGTTCTGGACGGAGTCAGTTTTCGGATTGAAACCGGCGAATCCGTGGTCATCATCGGACGCAGCGGCGGCGGCAAGAGCGTTCTGCTCAAGCACCTCATCGGCCTGTTGAAGCCGGATGCGGGGCAGGTCTTGATTGACGGCGAGGACATCGTGCCGATGGACGAGCGGGCCCTGCTCCGGGTGCGGAGCAAGTTTGGCATGTTATTCCAGGGCGCGGCGTTGTTCGATTCGATGACCGTGGCGGAGAATGTGGCGTTTGCGTTCCGGCATAACGGCTCGCTGGGGCCGGAGGAAATCCGGCAGAGGGTCGCTTCGGCGCTGGAAGTGGTGAATTTGCCCGGCATCGAAAACCGGAGGCCGGCGGAGCTGTCGGGCGGCATGAGGAAGCGGGTGGGACTGGCGCGGGCCATCGTTTACCGGCCGGAGATCGTGCTGTATGATGAACCGACAACGGGGCTGGATCCGGTGGCGGCCGACAGCATCGACCAGTTGATTTTAAGAGTGCGCGACCGGTTCAATGTGACTAGCGTGGTGGTGACGCACGAAATGCGCAGCGCGCATCGCATCGGCCAACGCATCCTCATGTTGCACGAGAAGAAAATTTACGCGGCGGGAACGCCCGACGAGATCTTTCACTCCAGCGATCCCGTGGTGCGCCGTTTCATCGAAGGCGTTTCCGATCCGAAGGAACCGGGCAATTGATATGGAAAGGAAGCGCCTCGAGTGGAGAGTCGGGCTGTTCGTTTTGGTGGGACTGGCGATGCTGGCCATGCTGCTGCTCGAGTTCAGCAAAGGCACCTCTCTGTTCCGGCCGACGTACAACCTGTATCTCACGGCCAAAAACGTCGGCGGGTTGAAAGTCCGCGCGGCCGTTCTGATGGCCGGGGTGCAGATCGGCTCCGTTTCCGCCATCAAACTCAACCCCGACGGCAAGGATGTCACCATCACCCTGCGGATCTACAAGGAATATCGCATCTACAAGGACGCCCGGTTCGTGATCGAACAATCCGGGTTTCTCGGAGACCAGTTTGTGGCGATCGAACCCACCCACAACGAAGGCCCCACCTTCAAGTCCGGGGACATGGCATCCGCTCAGGAACCGTTCAACCTGCAGGAAGTCGCCCGCTCCGCTTCGGGTTTCATCCAGCGCATCGATGAAACCGCCACGAAGCTGAATGACGCCATCTCCGACGTGCGCCGGCTGGTGTTGAACGAGCAAACCCTGACAAACCTGGCCATCACCGTGGACAACATGCGCGTCGCTTCGCAACATGCCCTGGCCACGGTGGACAGCCTCAACTCGCTGGTGGAATCGAACTCCCCCTCGATCGCGCTGGCTGTCAGCAACATCGACTACTTCTCGGGCCAGATCAACCAGCTCGGCGGCAGCTTTGGCGGCATGCTGGCCACCAACAGCGCGGAAATTACGCTCTCGGTGAAAAACATCGAATCTTCCACGGTCGTGCTGAAATCCCTGCTGGACGATTTGCAGTCGGGAAAGGGACTGGCGGGAAATGTCCTGCGGAACGAAGTCCTGGCGACTCATTTTCAGGAAATTGCCGGCAACCTGGCCGTCACCACGAGCAACTTGAACCGGGTCGGACTGTGGGGGATTCTGTGGAGCAAAACCCCGCCCAGGACCGCCGCGCCGGCCTCGAAACCGCTGGCATCGCCGAAGAACGCCTCCGATTGATATGATGTCGCTGTGGGTCATCCGCATCCTGTTTTTGTGCCTGTGCACGACGGGCGGTTACGCCGTCAGCCAGGTACGCCCCGAATTCGTGGGCGTGCCGTTCTCCGGAGTCCTGGGCATGGTCATCGGCTTCGGCTTCGGCTGGCTGATGATCGCGGTGGATGAAATGTTGAAGGGGTTCTCCCTGCGGGCCTTCTCGGCCACGACCTTTGGACTGCTGCTCGGAACGGTCGTCGCGCTGCTCATCGATCATTCAGGCCTGTTCGAGAATACCGAGGATAAAGTGCGCTGGCTCATCCGGCTGGCCTTGTTTTTGAGTTTCAGCTACATCGGCATCGTGCTCGCCATGCGCAGCAACAAGGAGGATTTCTCCCTCATCATCCCTTATGTCCGGTTTTCCCCGCAAAACCGCCCGGATAACCTCCTGTTGCTCGACACCAGCGTCATCATCGACGGACGCATCGCCGACTTGATCGAAGCCAACTTTCTCGAAGGTCTGATCGTCGTGCCGCGATTCGTGCTGAAGGAACTGATGCAGGTCGCCGATTCCAATGATCCGATCAAGCGCGCCCGCGGCCGTCGCGGCCTCGAAATCCTCAATCGCATCCAGCGCAACACCCGCAACGAAGTGAAGGTTCACGATGGAGATTTCCCCGAGGAACAGGGAGTGGACTCCAAGCTGGTCCGGCTCGCGCGAAATCTCGGCGCGAAGCTGTTCACGAACGATTACAACCTCGCCAAACTCGCGGAACTTCAGTCGATCAATTGCGTCAACATGCACGAGCTGGCCAAATCGCTGCGCGTCATCCTGCTCCCCGGCGAAGTCGTCAACCTGCGCATCGCCCGCGAGGGCCGGGACAAAGGCCAGGGCGTCGGCTATCTTCCCGATGGCACCATGGTCGTCGTCAACCACGCGCAGGCGATGGTCGGACAACAGGCGGACGTCCAGGTGCAAAGCACCCTCCAGACCGGCGCCGGTGTGATTGTGTTTGCCGATCTGCGGCTTCCGCCCGTGGCCAGGAGCGAGGGCACCCCGATCCCTCCATGAGCCTGGCCACCCTCTTCACTTCGGAATGAAGCCTCCCAAGCCTCCGTACGGCGCCGCACTCAAAAGACTCCTGCCGCGTGAAATCAATCTCGATCCTTCGACGCTCGAACAATATGCCGGCGACAAATGGTTTGCGGCACACCGGCCCGATGCGGTCGCTCGGCCGCGAAGCACGCAATCCGTGTCCCGGCTGCTCCGCTTCGCCAGCCGGCACCGGATCCCCGTGACACCCCGCGGCGCCGGTCACGGTTACGTCGGCGGTTGCGTCCCGGTGCGCGGCGGCATCGTCCTCTCGCTGGAACGCATGAACCGGATCCGGGAGATCAACGCGGCCGATTTCGTGGCCGTTGTCCAGCCGGGGGTCCTCACGCAGAATCTTCAGGACGCCGTCGAAGCGCTGGGGTTGTTTTATCCGCCCGATCCTGCGAGCAAGGCCGACAGTTCCATCGGCGGCAACATTGCCACCAATGCGGGCGGACCCCGCTGCCTGAAATATGGAGTCACCCGGGACTACGTTCTCGGCCTCGAGATCGTCCTGGCGGATGGGACGGTGGCTCGCGTCGGCGGGCGCACCCACAAGAACAAGACGGGGTTCGATTTCGCCCGGCTGTTCACGGGTTCGGAAGGGTTGCTGGGTGTGATCACCGAGGCCACGCTGAAGCTGGTTCCCCTGCCCCCGTCTCGGGCCTGCCTGGCCGTCGGGTTCGGTTCCATGCGCGCGGCAATCCAAACCCTCCACGTCATCTTCAACGCCGGGTTCCTGCCGTGCGCGCTGGAAGTGGCCGACGCATTCACGCTCGCCGCGGCGTACCGGCGCACCCGAAGCGAAGGCCTGCGCGGCTGCCGGGCGCACCTGATCGTCGAAATCGATGGACAGAGGAAGTCCGTCGCCTCGGAAATCCGCGAGTTGGAGCGCCTGGTGCGCCGCCAACAGCCCCGCTTCATCGAGCGCGGCCTTGGCCCCCGCCAGTGCGAGGAGATCTGGAAAATCCGGCGCGAGTTTTCGTATTCGCTGCGCGACATCGGACTGACGAAGTTGAACGAGGACATCGTGGTTCCACGCGGCCGGCTCGAAGATCTGTTCCGCTTCGCGGCCACCCTGCAACGGAAATACCGCCTGCAGATCGCGTGCTTCGGTCATGCGGGTGACGGTAACATCCACACGAACGTGATGGTGGATTACACCGAGCCCGGCGCCCGCCGCCGCTCCGAGGCGGCGCTCGACGAACTCTTCGCCCGGATCGTCGCCTGGGGCGGCTCGATCACCGGCGAACACGGCATCGGCCTCGCCAAAAGGAGATGGTGGCCGCTCGCCGTCCCGAAGGAGGTCCGGGAACTGCATCGCGCCGTGAAGCAGGCCCTCGACCCGCGCGGCATCCTGAATCCGGGCAAATTCGTTTAACAGCCCGTTCAATTCCGGCGCGCGGCTCTGTGAGCCGCAGCAACGCAGGAACATCCACACGCACGACATGCTCCACCCGCCCGTTGCCTTGCCAACCGTGCTGCGGGTCATAGACCCGCTCTCCGGACCGCGGCTCTGGGAGCCGCAGCAACGCAGAACATCCATATGCACGGCATCCTCCACACGCCCACTGCCTTGCCAACCCTGCTGCGGGTCGCAGACCCGCGCGCCGGGGGCTTGCGAATGTGGCGCGATTTTATTTCAATGTTTTGCGTGAGCCAGCCTCCCAAGCTGCGCCGTCCTGGGCCACCACACAATCCCGGTGTGCGCGAGCTGGTCCAGGGCAAGCGCCGATGGTCTTCGCCGCCGATACCGGAAGACACTGGAAGCAGTTTTCGCGGCTGGCACGAGCGCGGTTACCTGCCGCACCGAGACGAGCCCGGACTCACGCAATTCGTCACGTTTCGTCTCGCGGACAGCTTCCCCGAATCGCTTCGTTCCGAATGGGCGCATCTCTTGAAGATCGAGGACGACCGCGAGCAACAGGAAGAGCTCCAAGCCTATCTCGACAAGGGTCGCGGCGTGTGCGAACTGCGTCATCCGGACATCGCTAAACTGGTTGAAGAGAACCTTAGGCAGTTTTCCGGCCCGCGCTACGATCTGCTCGCGTGGGTGTTGATGCCAAACCACGTTCACGTTCTGTTCAAGGTGGGGACCGCTTCGATGTCGGAGACTGTCGGTGCCTGGAAGAAGCACACGGGCAGGCTCGCGCATAGGACTCTCGGAAAGCAGGGCGCATTCTGGGCGGAAGGTTACTTCGACACTTACATGCGCGATGCTGAACACGAGGAAAAGACGATTCGTTACATCGAGAACAATCCGACGAAGGCGAAGTTGGTGCTTGATCCGAAAGACTGGCCATGGAGTAGCGCGCGGTTCCGGGATGAATTCGGAAATCTGAAGCTACCCTCGTGATGCACATGCTGCGGGTCATAGACCCGCGCGCCGGACAGCGGCTCTGTGAGCCGCAGCAACGCAGGAACATCCACACGCACGGCATGCTCCACACGCCTCACCCATTGCCAACCCTGCTGCGGGTCGCAGACCCGCTCTCCGGACCGCGGCTCTGTGAGCCGCAGCAACGGCTGATGAATCCAGATGCCTTGCTATCTCCACTCGCCTGTTGCCTTGCCAACCCTGCTGCGGGTCGCAGACCTGCGGGCCGGAACGCAGACTCAGCGGTCCGCGCTCCAAGCCCGCTCTATTTCGTCAGCTCGAAGTCGGCCGGTTCCCCCGATGCCGAGTCCTTCGCAATCCAGAGTTGAAACCTGCCCGGCTCCACCAACCGGCCCCCGGACGCGTCATCATACGCCAGTTCGCGGTCGGAAACGGTGAATTCCACGTCGCGTGATTCGCCCGGATTGAGCCGCACTTTCTGGAACCCTTTCAATTCGCGCACCGGGCGCGGCCCGGCGGAGGCGGCGACATCGCGAATATAGAGCTGCACGACTTCAGTCCCGGCCCGCTTGCCGGTGTTTTTCAACTTCACCCGCGCCGCGAGTGTCCCGTCCAGCTTCAGGGACTTGGAGCTCAGGATCACCGGGCCGTAGTCGAACGTCGTGTAGGCCAGCCCGAAGCCGAACGGGTAAAGCGGCTGTCGCGGACCGTCCACGTACTCGCCCAACGGAGGCCGGCCGGTGTTGTAATGGTTGTAATAGACCGGCACCTGCCCCACGCTGCGGGGGAACGACACCGTCACCCTCCCGCCCGGATCGGCATCCCCGAACAACACGTCCGCCACCCCGTTGCCGCCCTCCACGCCCGGATCCCACGCTTCGAGGATTGCAGCCGCCTTTTCCTGGATCTCCGGAATCGCGAGAGGCCGGCCATTGATGAGCACAACGACGACGGGTTTGCCGGTCGCGGCGACGGCCTCGAACAGCTCCCTCTGGCGTCCGGGCAGATCGAGAGTCGAACGGCTCGAATTCTCTCCGCTCCAACTGGCCGGTTCGCCCAGCACGAGCACGACCACATCGGCCTTGCTCGCGATGTCTGCGGCCCGCCCGATGTCCGGCTCCTCTCCCACGGTCAACCTGGCTGGCGCGGTAACCTGGGTTCCGTCCAGAAGATGGATGGTCTTGCCGGTCTCAATCGCGTTACAACCCCGGGTCACGGTCAATTCGACGTCCGGCGGGCATTTCGCGCGCAGGGCGGACGCCACGGACACGACATCGCTGGCGCGACCCCTGGCGGCCCAGCAGCCCAGCAAATCGCCGGTGGCCTCTGCGAACGGGCCGATGAGCGCGATGGTCTTCGTCCGCGACGACAGGGGAAGGGCGCCCTGTTGGTTCTTGAGAAGGACGCAGGATTTCGCGGCCGCTTCCCGCGCGAGCGCCAGGGCGTCCGGTCTCAGGAATGCGCCGTGGTACAGGCTTTCGTCCACATACGGCCGTTCGAAGAGGCCCTTGGCCAGTTTGACCGTCAGCACCCGCCGCGCGGCTTCATCCACGACCGATTCCGCGACCGCCCCTTCCCTCACCTGCTGATTGAGGGTGTCGCTGTAGTTGCTGGAAACCATCTCCATGTCCACACCGGCGGTCAGCGCCAGCCGGGCGGCCTGCGCTCCGTCGGCAGCCACGCCATGGGCAATGAGCTCCTCCACAGCCGTCCAATCGCTCACGACGAAACCCGGAAACTTCCATTCTCCGCGCAGGATACCCGTGAGGGCATGCCGGTTGGCGGTGGCGGGAACGCCGGACAGGCAGTTGAAGGCGCTCATCACCGTCCAGGCACCCGCATCCACGCCGGCCTTGAACTGCGGCAGATAAAAATTGCGGAGTGTGTATTCGGAAATCTCGGTCGTGTTATAATCCCGGCCGCCTTCGGCCGCGCCGTATCCGACGTAATGTTTCAGGCAGGCGATCAGCCGGCCGGGGGCGGCGGGATTCGTTCCCTGAAATCCCCGCACGCACGCCGCGGCATAGAGGGCGCCCAGCCACGGGTCTTCGCCAAACCCCTCGGCAATGCGGCCCCAGCGCGGATCGCGCGCCAGGTCCACCATCGGCGCGAAAGTCCAGTCGATTCCCACCGCGGCCGTTTCGCGCGCGCAGATCGTCTGACATCGCGTGAACAGGTCCGGCTCCCACGCGCACGCCATCGCCAGAGGGATCGGGAAGATGGTGCGAAATCCGTGGATCGAATCATGCCCGAAAATCAGGGGGATCCCGAGCCGGCTTTGCTCCACCGCGATCCGCTGGAGCCGGTTCCGGGAGCCGGGCGTCTCGATCAGCTCCGACCCGTCGAGGAAGGACCCGACCCCGCCGTGACGCAGCCGGTCGCCGAACGTCTGTTCCGCGTCGGCTTCACGGTGGGCCTGGATGAGCTGGCCGATTTTTTCGTCCAGAGTCATCCGCGCCAGGAGATCCGCCACGCGATTTTGGATCGGCTGCGCCGGGTCCTCGTAGGGGTCCATCCTGCCGTTTTTGTCCAGATCGTTCCAGTCGCCGTGATACATCGAGGGTTCCGAAGCCCTGGCGGCACACAAACAGAGCGCACAGCCCAGCAAAAACGCGGTTCTCATTGCCGCCACTTTGGGTGGTTGCCGAGCCGAATTCAAATTGTTTTCGCGAGGGGCGGCGACGGCTCGTCGCCGGGATCTCTGGAGTTCCTCGCAAGCAAGCTCACTGGGGACGAGCCGTCCCCACCCCGGCGTTATTCCGCGGGCCCGACCAGCACCACAAATTCGCCTTTCAGCGCGCGCTTCGCTGTCAGGGCCAGCAACTCCGCGGGTTTGCCCCGAAGAAACTCCTCGAATTTCTTGGTGAGTTCGCGGGCCAGAACGATCGTCCGGCCGGGAACGACCGCGTCGAGCTCGCCGAGCAGTTTTTGGATGCGGTACGGAGATTCGTAGAAAACCAGCGTCCCTTCCACCTGCTTCAGTGATTCCAGCCTCGTTCGTCGCTGGCCGGACTTGTGCGGCAGGAACCCGATGAAATGGAACTCATCGGTCGGCAGCCCGCCGGCCGTCAGGGCCGCCACCAGGGCGCAGGGGCCCGGGACAGGTTCAACCCGCAAACCCGCTTTGAGGGCGGCTTGGACGACGCGCCCGCCCGGATCGCTGATTCCCGGGCTGCCCGCGTCGGTCACGAGCGCAACGGTTTCTCCCCGGCGCAGCCGTTCGATGATTTCCTCGCTGCGCCGCGCTTCGTTGAACTGGAAACAGCTCACGAGCGATTTGGAAATGTCGAAGTGCTTGAGCAGTTGTCCGGAGCGGCGCGTGTCCTCGGCTGCGACGACACTGCACTCGCGCAGCACACGCAGGGCGCGCAGGGTGATGTCCTCCAGGTTGCCGATCGGTGTGGCGACAAGGTAGAGGGTGCCGGGGGTTAGCGGGGGCGGTTCCATGCCCTGACTCAATCAATGGCCCGGCGTGGCAGGCAACGCAAGGAACGGAATTTGTGGAACCGCATCATTTGCCGATCCCCCGCTCGCTGGCGCGGACGAATTGAATCAGATGCCCGACCTCGGGCAGCGCAGGCAACTCCTTCTCGATCTTCGCCAGGGCGTTCGAGAGGGTGAGGCCTTCGCGGAACAACATTTTGTAGGCCTGGCGCAAGGCGGCCTGCGCGTCTTCCGAAACGCCGTTCCGCTCCAATCCCACCTTGTTGATCGTCCGCGTCCGGGCCGGGTTCCCATCGGCCAGCATGAACGGCGGCACGTCCTGCACCACCTTCGAGCACCCGCCGATGATGGCCATTTTCCCGATCCGGCAGAACTGGTGCACGGCGGCCAATCCGCCGACGACCGCGTGGTCCTCGACCGTGACGTGGCCGGCCAGCGTCGCGACGTTGGACATGACGACGTGGCTGCCCACCCGGACGTTGTGCGCGATATGGCTGTAGGCAAGAATATGATTGTGCGAACCGACGATCGTCGATTCGCCATCACCCGTCGCGCTGTGAATGGTGACGTATTCGCGAAACGTGTTGTCGTCCCCGATCTCCGTGCGCGTGACGCCGCCGTTCCATTTCAAATCCTGCGACTTGAGGCCGATGCTGGCGAACGGGAAGATTTCATTGTCCCTGCCCAGTTTCGTGTGGCCGTCGATCACCACGTGCGAATGCAGCCGGCAACGCGGCCCCAGCACCACGTTCCCGCCGATCACGCAGCAGGGACCGATCTCACACTCTTCACCCACCTGGGCTTTCGAATGGACGACCGCGGAAGGGTGGATCATGTCGGTGCGAGATTTATTGGTTTTCCCGCAGCATGAACGTGACCGCCGCTTCGCTGACGACGTCGCCGAGCACCTTGCAAACGCCCTTGGCCTTGGCGATCCTGCCCCGGACTTTGATCAACTCGACCTCGATCACCAGCACGTCTCCGGGCACAACCGGTTTACGCCACTTCACATCCTCCGCGGACATGAAATACGCGAGCTGCCCGCCGCTTTCGGCGCGTTTCATCATCAGGATGCCGGCCACCTGGGCGATCGCCTCGAGCTGCAGCACTCCCGGCATGATGGGGTGGCCCGGGAAATGCCCCTGGAAAAAAAATTCGTTGACGGTGACATTCTTGATTCCCGTGATGAAGTTTCCATCGATTTTGACCACCCGATCGACCATGAGGAACGGATGGCGATGCGGCAGAATCTGCATGATCTGCACGATATCCATGCCGCCGTCCTTCGCCACCGCCTCGACCGGAGCCGTCGGCAGCTCTGTGCCCTGTTCTGAAACGGCCGGCGGCGGGCCGAAGGTCTGCGCGGCCGCCAGCGGCCGGCGCATCTGCGCGCTCACCCGGCGAACCAGTTCGCAATTGGCCGCGTGCCCGGGTTTGACCGCGATCAAATGGCCGTGCAAGGGCTGGCCCAGCAGCGAAAGGTCCCCCACGATGTCGAGAATCTTGTGCCGGACGAATTCCTCCGGATATCTCAATGGCTCGGTCGTCAGCACCGCGTCATCGCGAATCACGACCGCATTCTCGAGGCTGCCGCCCTTGATCAGCCCGTTCTTGATCAGGTATTCGATCTCCTCGTAGAAACAGAATGTGCGGGCATGGGCGAGCTCCCGCTCCCAGGTCTTGGGCGTCAGCTCGAGGGTGAAAAACTGGGTGAACCGCGCTTCCTTGTCCGAACTCGTGCAGGTGATCTTGAAACCCTCGTCCGGAAGCAGCACCATCTCGGTCTCTCCCATCCGCAGCTCGATCGGCGCGGTCACCGTGTACGGATCGAGACGCTCGATCTGCGGCGCGATGCCCGCCGCCTGGATCATTTTGCAGAACTCGCGGGAACTCCCGTCCGCGATCGGCGGTTCATTCGAATCCAGCTCGACGACGGCGTTGTCGATCCCGTAACCCGCCAATGCCGCGAGGACATGTTCGACGGTGTGGACGCGCGTATTCCCCTTGGCCAGCGTGGTCGAGCGGTTGTTTTCAACCACGTTCTCCACGCGCGCCTCGATTTCCGGTTTCCCTTCGAGATCCACGCGCCGGAAGCGGATGCCGGCATTCGCGGGCGCCGGCTGAAAAGTCATCGTGACCCGATTACCGCTGTGCAGGCCGACCCCGGAATAACTGGCCGGCCGGCTGAGCGTCTGTTGATGTAGCACCGCGGCATTAAACAAACCAACCTTGCCCTTGGCAAGCGGCGAGATGCGCCCGCGCAGTCAACGCCCGGCCCGTTGAATCTTGTCAAAGCCACCCGGTTAAGCTAAGGTCATGCTATGTTTAAGCACACTGTCATTTTGTTGGCCCTGATTTCTTGCAGCGCCCCGGCGGCGCGGGCCGACACAGTCCAGTTGAAGGAGAAGTATTCCGTTACGGGAAAGTTGCTTGCGGAGACGCGCGGCCAGATTGTGGTGGATCTCGGTTACACGGTGCTGGTCATTCCGCGCAGCCAGATCACAAAAATTCTAAGGAACGACACCGCTCCCGCGCCGATGTCCGTCGCGGCCAGGGCGACGGAGGATTTGGACGGATCGGCCGGCGGAACAGACTCCGGATTTTATTCCGCGCCGAGGAAATCGGCTCCGGCGAGCAGTGTGCGCGACCTGGTGAACCAGCTTGGCGAGGCGGTCGTGCAGGTGCGCACGCCGGGCGGGCTGGGTTCCGGATTCATCATCAACGAGGACGGGTTTCTGATGACCAATTTCCACGTGATCGAGGGCGAGACACAGATCAGCGTGGACGTTTACCTGATGCGCGAAGGTCAATTTGAGCCGCGGACGTACAAACAGGTGCGGATCGTGGCGATCAACAAGTTCGAGGACCTGGCGCTCCTGAAGATCGAGGACAAGGACGCTCCCAAATTCAGGCCGGTGTCGCTGGGCAGATCGGACGCGCTCGCGGTAGGGGAACGCGTCTTTGCCATCGGCAGTCCGCTGGGGCTGGAGCGCACCGTGACGGAAGGCATTTTGAGCACCAGGACGCGGGAATTCCAGGGGGAGCTCTACCTGCAGACGACGGCGCAGATCAATCCCGGCAACAGTGGCGGCCCGCTGTTCAACATGAGCGGGGAAGTGGTGGGGATCACGAACATGAAGATCACCTTCGGCGAGGGCCTCGGTTTTGCGATTCCTGTTGAAGCCGTGAAGTATTTCCTCGATCATCGCGACGCATTTGCCTATTCGAACGACAACCCGAGCAATCCTTACCGGTATCTCGAACCGCCGAGCCACGCCCGGCAGAACGTTTCCGGGGAATAGGCGCCTGCGAAGAGATGGGGAGAATGGGCGACCCGCCCGTTCCGGTCGGCGACTCGCCGACCGGAAGAGCCGGACGACTGGCAGCAGTCTGAGCCGGGCTTGCACTGCAATCCCCACTTCCCGTCCCGTCAGGCGGGTCGCCCGTGCTACTGCTACCCCGGGTCGGCTGCTGAGACAGGCTCTGAACCTCGCGGACGCGCCGCGGGACAACTCCGCCAAGTCACACTGGCGGCTGCGAAGAAGACCCGGTTTATGAAAAAGCTTCCCTTGTATCGTCCAATGCCGGCCCTCCTGGCTGCCACCCTGTTCGGCTTTGCGGTTGGCGGCGCGGCCGCGGTGATTCCATCGCCCGAGAGGCTTTTGCCGGATGACACGCTGGTGATGGTGACGGTTCCCGATTTTTCGAAGGTGCGCGAACTCTGGAAAACCTCGCCGCAGACCCGGTTGTGGAAGGACCCGGTCATGAAGCCGTTCAAGGACGCGCTCCTGGCGAAGTGGGATGGGGAATTCATCGAGCCTTTGGAGCGGGATCTCGGAGTGCGCTTCGACGATTACAGCAGTTTGCCCCAGGGACAACTGACCCTGGCCGTGACGCAAAACGGCTGGCAGGGATCCGGCGATCCGGCTCCCGCGATGGTTCTGCTCCTGGACACAAAGGACAAGAGCAGCCAACTGAAGAGGAACCTGGCCGATCTGCGCAAGAAATGGGTGGACGCGGGCAAATCGATCCGAACGGAAAAAATCCGCGGGGTCGAGTTCTCGATCGTTGCGTTGTCCAGCAACGACGTTCCGAAGACGCTGCAGAAATGGTTTTTGCAGTCCGACAACAACGACCCGGCGGATGCAGGCGCGAAACCGCCGCCCCGGAGCGAGCTGGCCGTGGGCCAGTTCGAATCGCTGCTGATCGCCGGGAATTCGACCCGTGCGGTGGAGAAGGTGATGACGCATCTGACGGGCGGGGCGATGCCGGCGCTGGGGGACCTGGCGGTGTATGAAGCCAACCGGCTGGCATTGTTTCGCGACGCTCCCGCCTATGGCTGGGTCAACGTGAAAACGTTCATCGATCTGCTGGCGCGCAAGCCGGCGGAAAAGGATGCGGGAGACACTCCGGACCCCTTCGACGTCATGGGTCCGGAAAGAATCCTGAAGGCCGTCGGCCTCAGCGGCCTGAAGACGATGGCGTTCAGCGTGCAGAGTTCGAACGAGGGTTCGGGGTTTCAAATGTTCGTCGGCGTGCCCGAGGCGGACCGCCGGGGCATTTTCAAGGTGTTTTCCGGGCAAGCCAAAGAGTCGAGCCCGCCGCCGTTCGTGCCGGCCGACGTCGGAAAGTTCCAGCGTTGCCGCCTGGACGGCGGGAAGATCTGGGCCACGCTCCAGGCGATGATGAACGACATCAATCCGCAATTGCTCAGCGGCCTGAATTTTCTCCTCGATACCGCGAACGCCGCCGCGAAACAAAAGGATCCCGACTTTGACATTAACAGGGATCTCTTCGGGAATCTTGGGGATGACATGATCAGCTATCAGAAGGCTGCGGGCGGCGCGGCGGGGTCGAACTCCGCCTCCTCGCTCTTCCTCATCAGCTCGCCGCAGCCCGAGCACCTGGCGGCCGCGCTCAAGAACATCGGCGTGCTCTGGACCGCGCCGGGGACGGCGCCGGCGGACCGGGAATTCCTGGGACGAAAGATTTTTTCGATGCCGCTGCCGGCCATGCCATCGCCGGCGGGGAATCCGTCCAGGTCGGCGCCGCAAACGTTGAGTTACGCCACCAGCAGCGGTTACGTTGCGCTGACCACGGACGCTTCGCTCCTCGAGGAATATTTACGGAGCGGCGACAGACAGCAAAAGGAATTGCGCGAGCTGCCGGGGCTGATCGACGCGGCGGCGAGGGTGGGAGGGATGGGCACCGGGTGGTTTGGCTATGAAAACCAGGCGCAAACCGGGCGCGCGGTGTTGGAATCACTGCGGAACAGCACGGACGATCCGGCGACACGGTCCGTGGTTTCGCGTTCCCCGTTCCTCGGCTTGCTGTTTCACTTCGCGGATTTCTCGCTGTTGCCGCCGTTCGACCAGATTTCGAAGTACTTTTACTTCGACGTCTATGCCGCGAGCGTGAACCCGGACGGGTTGACGTTCAAAATGTACGCCCCGGTGCCGCCGGGGTTGAGGAAGTGATCGTCATTCCTGGGGATAAACCAGGATCCGGTCGTGCACGATCACGATCAGGTCGTTCTTTCCGTCGCCGGTGACATCGGCGACGGCCGCTTCGCGCGGTTCGGGCAAATCGCTGCGGCGGCTGCGAAACGTGCGCTCCTCGAAAACCTTCCAGCGGTTTGCCGGGACAAGCTTGTGGTGTGAATCAAAAATCACGAGGTCCAGATAATTCTGGGCCGTCTCGAGAAAGACCAGGTCTTTGCGGCCGTCATTGTTCAGGTCGCCGGAGACGACGTCGTTGAGATAGCCGTCCTTGATCGGTGTCTCGTATCCGTCGAGTTCGGTCAATTCCCAAACAGGCCCGGCCACCAGGGGCATCCAGGCGACGGTGTTCAGGCCGAGGAACGCGACTCCGTTGAGGTTGGTGCCGCCCAGGGCAATGGGTTGCAGGCTGGAAAACTCGGAGACGGGCAGTTCGAGGTTGCGGACCACACGCCACACGCCGGTCTTGTCCCGCTCGCACAAGGTCAAGGCCCGGTGTTCCGCGTCGAGGAGGAACAGGGACGGAATGGAGTTGGTCCCGTTGCGGACGGACGCGGCGCCTGCCAGGCGGGAGTCGCGGGAGCTGCCATTGATCTGCTCCTTGACCCTGAACACCCAGCCGCCCTTGTTGGTGGAACTCTGCAGCGAGGCGTCGGCCTGCATCACCACCGCCCGCAGGAAGTTTTTCTGAGGAAGAAGCAGTTCCGGCTTGCCGTCGCCGTCCACGTCCAATTCGCTCAACCACGGCTGCTCGACGGCGCCGCCCGGCGTTTCAAGATCCACTTCTTCAAAGTCCTTCCCGGGAACCTGGCGCAACACCTTGATTTTTTCGTATGGAATGAGGACGACCAGGTCGGCCAGCCCGTCCTGGTCCACGTCGTGGAACGACAGGCTGGTCGGGTTCGACTTGAAATTCTCGCTCAGCTTCTGGGTCCGGGTCTTTCCATCGGCGGTGCGGATGAGAAGCGACCGCCGGCCGTCCTGATCGACGATGACGGCGAGGCTGGGTTTCGCGCCGCGCTGCAACGCGCCGACCGCCATGACGAGCGGTTTGCCGTCGATGGGAATCAGGGTGGGAAACGGCAGGCGCTGTTGCTCGTCGAACCGGGCCACGCCGATCCGGCTTTCGTCATCGCTGAGCATGAAAATCGACGGTTTGCCACTGCCGTCCCAGTCGGCGACCGCCAGGTCGGTGATGCCGGCCAGGGTTGGAAACGTTCTGGCGGCGGAGAGCGAGCCGTCCTTTTCCTGAAAGCAGACGGAGATCTGGCCGCTGTCGGGCTCGGCGACGAGCAGGTCGGCCAGGCCATCCCCGTTCACATCGGCCCACAAGATGCCGCGGCGGGCCTTGTCCGTCTTGGTCAAGGGCAGCACCTGGAACTGGCCCTGCCGGAGGCTGCCGGACAGCGGCGCCGCCGGCTTGCGATCGAACTCGGAGATCTGGGCGCGTCCGGAGTTTTGCGCGATGGTGATCACCTGGACCTTCCCGTTTCGCTCCAGGTTATCCGCCAAGTAAGAGCGAATGGGGGGCATGCTGAAATACATCTCGGGCCCCAGCTCGCCGTCGGCTTTTTGGAGCCGGAACCGGAACGGATAGCGGTCCTCCCAGTTCACCAGGAGCAGATCGCTCCGGCCATCGCCGTCCACATCCAGAACCTGGACGGCCTTGACGCTTCCAGAGAAGGGGATTTTTTGCGGTTCGCCGAGCGTGTGATCCTCCTGTTGCGGCAGAAAATAAAGGCAGTTTTCACCGAGCAACACCAGGTCCGTCCGGCCGTCGCCGTTCAAATCCCCCGCCGCGAGCGCATTGGGCGAGAGCTGGCCGTCGTCGATCGGCCAGTGTTGGGGAGCGCTCCAGACGTTGCTGCCCTCGTTGTATTGCACCACCAGCTCCTTTGGCTCCCCGTAATAGGCGATGTCGGGGCGGCCATCCCCGTTGAGATCCGCCACGACGAGCGACGCAATCCGCTTCTCCGAAGCGATGGACTCGAGCCGGAACCGACTGTCCGGGGGCAATTGATTGATGTCGCTCCCGTCCATTCTGGAGGGCCCGGAGACGGAGTTGGTCTTGCCGGTTCGATTGTAGAGGATGTTGATCTTCGAACGGGCGTTGTTCACCACGAGAATATCGTTCAACCCGTCCCCGTCGAAATCGGCGACGTGCAGTTCGCTGATCTGGCTGTCGATGGGAAAAATCTCGGGGCCGGTGAACCCAAAGGTGTTGGTTTTGGTCTGTGCGTGACAGGCGAGACACGCCGCCACGGTGATCGTGGCGGCGCAAAAAAATCGTCTGAACGGCATCATAATAGAGACGCAGCGGAAGGTGCCATCGTTGGATCGGGTTGGCGAGCCTATTGTGCGGATGGGGCGGATGGGCAGGGCCAATTCATGAAGGTGACGATATCGGGGCGGGGACGGCCTCGTCCCGGGTTCTCTGGAGTTTCAGCAATCTCACTGGGGACGAGCCGTCCCCACCCCTCATGAATTGGCCCTGGCGGATGGGGCGGATGCACGCCGCAGCCCGGGCTATTCGCCGATCATTTGCGCCGCCACTTTGCGGGAATGCGGGGACCGGCGGTGTTCCCAGAGATAGATGCCTTGCCAGGTCCCGAGCGCGAGGCGGCCGTCATGGACCGGGATGCCCAGGTTCACGGTCGTCAGCGCGGTGCGCACATGGGCGGGCATGTCGTCCTCTCCTTCAACCGTGTGCACGAACAGCGGATCGCCGTCAGGCGCCAGGCGCCCGAAAAACGCTTCGAGATCGCGTCGCACGTCGGGGTCCGCGTTTTCCTGGATCAACAGCGACGCGGATGTATGGCGCAGGTGCAGTGTCAGGAGGCCCTGGTTGAAGCCGTTCTTTGCAATCCAGGCGGCGACCGTGCCGGTGATTTCGCACAGGCCGCGTCCGCGAGTGGCGATGGTGAATTCGTGAAACGCCTGTCGCAACATGGTCAACTGAATTTGGATTCGCTCAACATCGATGACCGCCGCGAACCTTCATGGTCCCAGTATTTTTTCCAGGTCCGGGTTGGGGGGAAAGCCGCTGTCGATGGCTTTTCTGTAATGCCATCGCGCGAGTTCAGGCCACGGGGGGGACTGGGTGATGTAGAAGACAGCGAGGTTGTAGTGGGCGCCGGCGTAGTGGGGATCCAGTTCGATGGCCTTTCGAAACGCGGTTTCGGCGGAGGTGCGCAGTCCTTTCTGGCTCAGGGTCAGGCCCAGGTAATTTTGGATTTCAGCGTTCTGCGGGTCCGCCTTTGCGGCACTGCTCAAGGCATCCAGCGCCGCGTCATATTGTTCGCGCCGGATCTTGATCTGGCCGAGGACCAACAGGCTGTAGGAATCGTCCGGGCTGACGGCGAGCGCCTGGTGAATGTGTTGTTCGGCGTCATCGAGGTGATTGAGCTCGAGCTGGATGGCGGCGAGGTTGGCGAGGGTATAAACGTTCTTGCTGTCGCGATGGAGGATCTGGATGTATTTCTCCTCGGCTTTGTCGAATCGCTTTGCGGCAAAGTCGTTCCGCGCCTCGGCGACGAGCGTGGCCGAGCCGGAAGGCAGTTCCTTGACGGATTTTTGGCGGGCCCTCGGGTTGACGGCCTCGAGCGATACCTGGGTTCTCCTGAAGAGCGCGCGTTCTTCCTCCGTGTAGGGAATCTGCTGGGTTTCGAAGACGGCCAACCGCGCGCGCAGGACCGCCAACTGGCCCGTCAAATCCTCGATTTTCGAGGCGACGTTCCTGGCTTTTCTGCTGGCGAGTTCCTTCTGCGCCACATCCAGTTTTTTCCTCAGGTCCGCGCTCTCACGCTCGAGTTGCTTCACCCGGCTCGAGTCTTCGAATGTCGTCACGGCAGGGACCGGCGCGGGCGCGGGAGTTGACGTCGAGGAAGCCATCAATTGCCTGACCCGGTTTTCCAGGGCGATCTTTTCGAGCCGCCAGATCTCCTGGTCCGATTCCAGCGCGGCGATCCGGGCGCGGGCCTCGGCCAGTTGCCGGGTGACTTCGACCGCCGACCCCGCGGGCGCCGGCCGTTTCAGATCGGCCAGTTGTTTCTTAAGGATTTCGTTCTCGGTACGCAGGGCGGCCAGTGTCCCCGAGTCGGCTTCCAACGACTTGACACGCCCCGTCAGGGTCTTTTTTTCCGCGCCGAGCCTGGATGCCAGCTTGCTCTGTGCGGCGAGCTTTCGGTTTGCGTCCTCGAGGGCTTTTTTGGTTTCACGCAGGTTGGCGGCGTTCCAAGGGGCCGGGATAAGGCTGTCCAGCTTCGTCTGGAGTGTCTGCCTTTCGGCCGCCAGGGCGTCGGCTCTTTTCGTCTGGTCGGCCAGCCGTTGACTGCTCTCCGCGAGTTGTCGCTTCATCTCTTCGACGGCGGCCGCGTTCACCGGCGAGGCCGCTTGGGTCTGTTGCTGCGCCAGGCTGACCTGCAGAAGACTGTTCTCCTTTTCGAGCGATCTTATTTTCTCCCCGGCTTTGGCAAGTTCCCGCGGGTCCACGGCGGCCGGCTGCGCGGCAAGGGACTCCTTGAGTTTCGATTCCAGCGTCATTTTATCCACCTGCAACTGCTGCACCCGGCTCTGAAGCGTGTCGAGTTGATGCTCGAAGTCCTCGCGCTCGCGCGGCTGGAGCGACAGGACAGGAAGCGCGGTCGCTGGCGGTTTTGCGGCGATGGGTTTCTTGGTTGCGGCGACGGGTATCCTGGCGGATATCTCCGCGATGCGGGAGGCGAGATAGTTCAGTCGAAACTGGACGACCTGCCTGTTCCAGTCGGGATAGATTCTCTGGAATCGTTGGAGCGTAGTTTGGGCCTCGATGTACTTGGCCAGGGCATCGCCGGTCTGGCTGGAGTTGCCGAGGGCATCCGCATCCTGGATGAGGCCGTAAATCTGGATGTATTCATCGTCCTGCGCCATGGCGCGCGCGCAGGAGAAAGCCAGGAAGCCGGTCAAGCCGGCCAGCACGAAAAGGCCTTTCATTATTGTCCAGCATATCGGGACGGGCAAACGATTGGCAAATCATTATGGTTTTGGCTTTTGCCCGTTTCGTCCGGTTGGTTTCACCGGTCAATGCGTTGACATAGGAAGGCGTCTTGTGTAGTGTGGCGCCGGTTGGATCGGATATGAATTCAGTGCTGAACCAACATGTGCTGGTGCTCAATCGCCTGTGGCAGGCTGTCAACGTCTGCACGGCACGACGCGCGCTGACGTTGCTGTTCCAGGGCCATGCCCAGGCCGTCCTGGGTTGCAGCGACGGTTCCTTCCGGACCTATGACTTCGGCGAGTGGCACGATTTTTCGCAACAGGAACCGCACCCCGAATCCGTCAGCACCATTTCGTTCCGCATCCGGATCCCCCGGGTTATCCTGCTGGTGCTGTTCGACCGCTTGCCCAAGAAGGAAGTCAAATTCACCCGGCACAACATTTTCGAGCGGGACAAGAACACCTGCCAGTATTGCGGCAAGGTGTTCGATCGGAAAGATCTGAACCTGGACCACGTGATCCCGCGAGACCGCGGGAGCCCGACGATCTGGGAGAACATTGTGTGCTCGTGCATCGAGTGCAACACGCACAAGGCCAATCGCACGCCGCAGGAGGCCGGCATGCACCTGATCCGCAAACCCAAGCGGCCGAAATGGCGCCCGTTCGTGCAGATCAACCTGACACTGAATCAGCACGACAGTTGGAAGCATTTCATCGACCTGGCTTACTGGAACGTGGAATTGGGCGAAGACGTGCAGTGACTGCAACTCCCGTTCCCTCGTTCGGCCGGGAGGGAACATCCAACATTCAACATCGATCTCCCAACATCCAAAGGGCATAAAGAACGGTGTTTCCGCGAAGGACGCCGATGGGCGCGAATTTGAACACACCTACTGGCCGGCATAGTGGTGCAACCTTTCCGCACCGCAGATCTGGCCGAGCCTGCTGCGGCTCACAGAGCCGCGGTCCGGCGCGCGGGTCTGCGACCCGCAGCAGGGTTGGCAAGGCAATGGGCCAGGGAAGATAGCGTGGCGTCTGGATTCATCAGCCGTTGCTGCGGCTCACAGAGCCGCGGTCCGGCGCGCGGGTCTATGACCCGCAGCA
>Ga0187860_1001226_pt1 | contig 23123 bp, 30 predicted proteins | sample June2016WEW_10_4_FD_132981 | JGI IMG/M metagenome (GOLD analysis project Ga0187860, IMG submission 132981) | Peatland microbial communities from SPRUCE experiment site at the Marcell Experimental Forest, Minnesota, USA - June2016WEW_10_40 | ecosystem: Environmental > Terrestrial > Soil >...
AAGAAGGCGGAGGGCATTGTCTTCAAGGATATCAACGCCGCTTTCAAGGCTGGAAGGCCAAACAGCGGGGGTTCCCAGCTGAAGCATAAGTTCTATAGCACCGCCTCCGTTTTGGTAATCAAAGTCAACGCTCAGCGCAGCGTCGCCATGGCCCTGTTCGACGGTGAGAAGCAAGTCAACATAGGCAACGTAACCATCCCCGCCAACCAACCTATTCCCAAGGTAGGACAGGTGATTGAAACCCGGTATTTATACGCCTACAAGGGTGGCAGCCTTTATCAGCCGGTGTGCCTGGGGATCCGCGACGACGTGGAACCCTCTGAATGCGTCTTGACCCAGCTGAAATACAAGGATGAGGGAGAGGAAGAAGGGTAAAGGCCGGAGACGGCTTCGCCGACGAAGCCATTGCGCAAGAGGAACCAACCATGGAAATGAACGCCGTCAAAAAGACGTTGCAGGAGCTGCTGATCCAGCTCATAACCGAATGCAATTGGAATACCAAATCGCCGGAGCGGCACGTCTCGAAAATCGTTGTCGCCGCCTACTGGGATGGCATTCCAGAGGCCATCCGCAACGAAATCAAGGCCCTTGGGCCCGACGCGGAGAAGTATCTGCAGACGCGGCAACGGGCGCAGAAATTCAAAACGATAGCAGAAGAACTGGATCACTACGAGACAGCGGAGATACGTAAGGCCGTGGATGGCATTCTGCTGGATGAACGCACGCTCAAGCAGGCTGGAATCCGTTTCAACACCTGCAACTACAGTTCCCTCAAGACGCAAGGCCGAATCGATCTGCTGCCGGATTTCGATACCCAGTTCCGCGGCAACATCAAGGCCCTGGTAAACATCCCTTTCACCGGCAGCGCCAAGACCATCATCCACACCGAGTGGAATGGTCGCGACGCTTATTTCGTCGGCCCAGCCAAAAAGCAGGACCCCTTTCTTCCCATTGCGGTGGAGCAATTCGACCAGTTCGAGCACGCGGTTGCATATTGCTTGAGCCAGTCGCACTATAAGGCCATTGTTCGCCTGCTTGGCAACGACTAGCACAATCTATGGAAGCGAATTATTTCCGGGACACCGGTGGGTATTTGTATCACATCGAGCTGCGAACGACGGCCGACGCCCACTCTCGCCGAGTGTTGGTGGACGGCCAAGAGGTCGGCCTCCTCCTCTTTCACGACTGGCAATTCCTGTTCGAGACCACAACCCCCAGGTTCAACCTGCGGATCATGCCCAGGCTGCTGCAGGCCATCAATGAGGACAGTACCATTGCCTTCCAAAAGCGCGAGGATGACCGGGTAATTATGGCCAGGAACGCTCGCAGCGCGCTGGCGGAGGCTGGAGTGGATCACTCGAAAATGACCGACCAGGAAGCGGTAATGGCCTACATGAATCAAGGCCAGCCCCTCACAAAGACAGCTTAAAACCAATATGAGTTACCAGATCAAAATCCGCCATCCACTGATTCGGAGCATCCTCGACGGCATAGATTGGTATAAGGTGAGCATGGGCGAGGTCGTGTTTCATGATTTTTCCAACGTGCAAGTGACCTACCGGTTCACCAACCGGGGGAAGACCGTTTTCCCGGAAGGCTTTGATGTCGAGCTGCGCAACCAGATCGAGATGCTCTCGGACCTGGCCCTGACCTCGGCGGAATTCCAGTGGATGATGACCGTCACCAATTACCTGCGCCCGACCTACGTCGAATGGTTCCGCGGCTATCGCTACGACCCCAAGACGGTGGATATTCGCCTCGGAAAAGGCGTCCTGGAGATTACGATTTCGGGGCCTTGGTACAGCACCATCTTCTGGGAAACCACGCTCATGGCGCTGATTTCCGAGCTGTATTTCCTGCTTGCCACCAACCCGGTTCCGGGAAAACAAATGTTCGGGATCGAGAAGGCCGGCGACTGGGAAGCGCGAATCATCCGCAAGGCCGACCTCCTTGAGGAAAACGAGTGCCACTGGATCGACTTTGGCACGCGGCGCCGATTCTCATTCGAGGTGCAGGATGCAGTCGTCAGCAACATGCGCGGACGGAAAGGGTTTCTCGGCACTTCAAATCCATACCTCGCCTTCAAGTACGGCACCGTTCCATCCGGGACGTATGCCCACGAATGCATCATGGCCATGCAAGCGATTTTCGGCGCGCGGATGGCGAACCATGAGTGGATGAAGCACTGGGCGGAGCATTTTGACGGCAACCTGGGGATCGCCTTGACGGACACCTTCACCACCGACGTCTTCCTTCGCGACTTCACCTGTGGGGTGGCCAAGATGTTTGACGGCGGGCGCCACGACTCCAACGACCCCTACGCCTGGGGAACCAAGATGCTGGCGCACTACGACAAGCTCGGCATCCTGACCGGCAACAAGCGCCTGGTCTTCAGCGACGCTTTGAAGGTTGGCGATCCAAAGGAAAAGATGGTGGACGGCGCCTTCAATTACATTCAGCTGGATAAAGTCTTCCGGCAACGGGCCCAGCCTTGCGGGGGCATTGGCACCTTCCTGACCAACGATGTGCTCACTCCGGAGCAGAAAGCAGCCGGCCTTAAGCCGCTCAACATGGTCATCAAACTGGCCACGGCGGATTACGGGCGCGGTCCCATCCCGGTGGTCAAGCTTTCGGACGAACCGGGGAAGCATACCGGTGATCCGGAGGCCATTGCGCAGGTCAAGCGAGAGCTCGGCATCGCATGAGGTTGCTCCACGGCACATCAAGCAGCCTGCTGGAGAAAATCCAGAAGGAAGGGCTTCATGAGCCGTTTCTCACCGACCAAGAGGAATTGGCGCGCTACTACGCCCAAGAGGCTTGTGACGCAGCCGGAGGCAACCCCGTCATTCTCGAAGTAGATGCGGACCCAGGTTCTCTGCGCTATGACGGCAGCTCCATGGATGAACCTGTCTCCTATGGTGGGAAGTCCATCGCCGAAATTGAAAAGCGCGTCAAGGCAGCCTGGCAAAAAGCGGCGCGCGAGCACCCAGAGTGGAAACACGGTGGACACATTGTGATTCCGGAGACCGAATGGCGCATTTCCCTCAGGACGGTTGGAAGCGTCCTGTGCGCAGGCCGCATTTCTCCGGAAAAGCTCGTTATCCAACGCGCTGCTTGACCACGCAGGCACGGTAAGGAAGGCGAAAGCTCAGATCGACGACATGAACTTCCCCGTCACCGACCTCAACCGCCGCGACGGTCTGCACGGCAGGCGGTAGAGGATTCATGGCGAAGGAAAGAACTCAGCCTGGCCCTTCCAAAACTGGAGGGGCCGGCTCCAAGTCGGAGCAAACCAGCAGTACCAATAGCGACATTAGGCCTTATACTTAACGCAACTGGAGAAAGATTATGAAAAGCGCAAAGCAGAAAAAAGGGATGCATATTAATGAACTGCTCATCGACGCCAGCAGCCTGCCTTGGAGTGTCAGAGTGCGCAAAGGAGTCATCACCATTGTTACCGGAGGAAAAGAGGTGACGGTCGGGAATATGGCCCTGGCCGACGCCCTCTATCTCTGTCACGCGGCCAACACACTGCAGGACGCCGTCCACGCGCTGGGGATACTGTTGAAAGACCAACAGAGACCCAAATCTGAACTATCGAACGGGCAATTCAAATACTGCCAAAATGCCTACGAAAACGCCAGCACGGTGAGACTGCATCGAGCTTTCAAAACCTGGCCGCGCACCTGACCCCGGCCTGGCGCTCCGCACAACCAAAATCAAAGCATATGGGTGCTTACGTATATGGGCTTTCGGGGGATTACAAGACAGCCTCCCACAACGGGGCCAAGGCCCTGATTCAGCCTGGAAATCTCGCCTCAAAACGCATCCAGGAGCTGTAGGCGAGACTGGCACAAGGCAACCGGTGAGCGAGGACGCCCCTATTTACGACGAAAAGCAGCGCCGGGCTCTGTGGGCCGCCGGGCCGCTATCGCAAAATTTCCCAATCCGATACTCGAATGGCTCCCAGTGGAACGAACTGACGGGCTTTTGCGCCAGCTGCAGGCAGCCTATTTCCAAAGAGAATTTCCGCGGCACCGTCCACGAGACCTTCCGAGGCGTGCATCGGGTGGAGGCCGTCGGCCGGTGCGGCAATTGCCGCATGGTCACATGCTTCCGCTGGGACATCAAAGAGGACGGAATCAGCGGGCGCGACCAGAGCGGAAATTGGACCACCTGGAGAGCAGAGGCTAAAAAGGGGCCGGCCGCCTGGTTTCGGAAGCTGCTGCGCCTCTAGCCCCATCCTGGAAAATGAACCTTGCAGATACCGCCGTGACGTACTAAACCAGCGAACTGACCGAGAAGCATCATCCTGGGCTCTATAATGTTTTAGGATGATGCAAGATGAGGCATAAGACAAAGTACTGGCCAGGCAGGTGGGAGACACGCCCTGCGTCAGCATCAAAGCCTCAGCCCTGGCCAGCCTCGTTCCTCCCCAGGTTCTCAATCCGGCCGTTTGCCACCTTGTCACGCTGGCCAGCATCATCTTCCCCTATCACGAGGCCGTTCTTCAAACCCCCGACGACACCCACGAATTCATCAAGCGCCACATGGGCTACAAAGTGAAGGAGGCCACACGAGAGCATCCTCTATGGGTGCGGGCCGTTCCCGTCACGGGAAGGACCGTTTTACGATTTCTGATCCGGCGCGGCATGATTTTTGACGCCCAGGTTCGCCGGCAGATCACGGCGGCCCTTCACCTGTTCCCGAACGGCTGGAAGTTCCACATCATGAGCCAGCCGTTTATCGACGGAGGCCGGATTTACTTTCACCTGACCGCTCAAGATCAGGCCCAGCTGTCCGAGTACCTCCTTGCCCCCAGCCCAGCCTGACCCCAGCTAACGCTGAACCATAACACCCTGGAAATGGAGGACGAGGTGCCTCCTGCGATCCAAAATTTTACTTGCCAGCATTCAGGAAAATGACGCCCCGGAGCCTTAGAATACCATAGAAGGTGTGATAGATGAAAAAGGGTTTTACCCTTAGCTGAACGGGAAACGGAAGCAGCTCACGTCTACCAGCCGGCAGCAAAGCAGAACAGAAAAAAAGAAACGAACATGAACAAGCGTTCACTCATTTTTACCATCGCAGGCTTGGCCTGTCTCCTGGCCGCGGGATGCGCTCACCGGGACAAAAAACAGGACAAAATCATATACGTTTACGTCCAGGCGCCTAATTGCTACGCGCCGCAGTACCAGGATCCTCCCGTCCCGCCGAATCTGGACACCAAATCCCTTCCCGTGCCGCCTCCGCCCGTCGCCCCCTCGTCCGTGGCGCCCGGAGCTCCTCCGCCTCCGGAGGTAGAAGTCATCCCAGTCCGTCCCAACCCCGCCTTTGTGTGGGTGCCTGGGTGGTGGACCTGGAATGGAGGGTGGATATGGCTGCATGGCTACTGGGGCCGGCCCCCGGTGCGAGGAGCAGTTTGGATCGGCGGACAATGGGAACCGTGGCATGGGCGGTATGTGTGGCATCGAGGCCATTGGCGCTGACAGACGTCCATCGAAAGCGTGTATGGACTCATTTGACGCCTATTGGTGTCGGCAGGTGGCCCGGAACCCGCAGCTGGGAGCGGTGCGGGTCAGGATCACAACGGTCAGCCTGAGAGGATTCGTCCAGCACGCGCATCGCAACGGCTATCGAAGCGATCCATTTGAGGCGTTTTGGGTGGGAATCCTGGCCAAGAGCCCGGCGCTGCGAACCGCCAGAGTGGAAATCAGCACGGTCAGCATCCGAAGCATCGCTGCCCACGCTTTTGGCCAGACGAGCGGAACCAACGACAGCCCGGCAGCAAAAGAGGTGGGCGCCCTGTTTGAACGACTATTCGGCATGGCTACCGATTTGACAGGCAAACGAAAGAAAAAATCCGATGAATACTAGCAAAATCAGCGTTGGGACGAGGCGCGCTTTGGTCAAACCAGTGACGGAATTTGCCCGGGCCCACAACCAGCCGGTCAGCCTCATCATGGCTGCAGTCTTGTGGGTGGGCGAGAAAAAGCCGGAGCAGATACTCAGCCTCGTCAACGGAGAAACCCTCCAAGCCTACCGGGAGGAACTTGCCCGCCGCGCGCACGCTCGAGAGCTTCAAGTCAAAGGGATGATCAAGGGCGCCTTGCCCAGCGGCGAACGAACTCCGGAAAACGTGGAGGAGGTCGCAGGGCGTGTTTTTGCGGTCATCACCGCCGCCAGGAAGCTTTCCATACCTGCTTTGAAGCAGGTCATTAACACAGAGGTAGCTGCCCTCGGGAAAAAGGCTGCCGCCTAAACAAACCAGAACGCAAGTCCCGAAAGGAAACAACACAAATGAACAAAACAACAAAAAATGGGCGCATCAGCGTCCGCAATCGCCAAGCCATCAAAGAGCCTGTTGCCGCCTTCGCCAAGGCTCACAACCTCAACACCAACCTGGTCATGTCGTCCGTTTTATGGACCGGGGAGCGCATGGCCACCCGCATGTGTCCGAAAGCCCTGAAGGCTCTGATCACTTTGGAAACCGTCGCCGCTTACCGCCAGGAGCTCGACCGCCGCGCGGCCTACTACACCAACCAGGTCAACGGCATGATTCGGAACAGCCTGCCGCAGGCCCAGCGCACCGCGGAGAACATCGCCCGGGTGGCCGCCCGAGTCGCCGCCCGCGCGGCCGGACTTTCCATCCCGGAACTGAAACAAGCCATCCAGGAGGAGGCGGGAGAAACCGCCGCGGCCTAAAAAACGAACTGAGCCAAGGCAGCCAGGCAACGCCGGCTTGGCTGCCTTAAAGAGTGCCTAAACAAAGCGGCCAAAGATGAACCAAAATGAAAAAGATACTCATCAAATGTGCGGTTGGCCTCGTCACGCTGGTCGTCAGCTTCCAAACTGTTCGCAACGCGCATGGGCTCGTCAAGGTAGAAGGCAAATCCATGTATCCCACCTTGCATGATGAGCAGACATTTCAAGCCGTTCCCGAAAAGCCGTCCAGGCTGACGAGAGGAACAATCATTGTTCTCAACGACGGGATGGGAGGATTAGCTGTCAAGCGTATCGTCGGGTTGCCAGGCGAAACGGTGCAGTTTCATCGGGGCGACGTTTACATCAACGGTTTGCGTTTGGAAGAGCGCTACCTGCCGGATAACGTGCGGACTTACGGGGACTACCGCCTGGGTGATAAGCTCAAGGCGGGCAAATCGCAGTACATCGTTTTAGGCGATAATCGAAAATGCAGCTACGACAGCCGCATGTATGGCGACGTTCCAATTGGCCACATCCACGGTATCCTCGAAATGGCCACGCTCGCTCCAGTCATCCTGAAGAACAGCCCCCTCGCCGCTCATTCGGCCAACATGGGCGATATCGCTCGCTACTAAGCCAGGTTCAGCTCCAAAAAACTGAGCCGAACAATAAAGCAGGGAGTTGAATAGCGATTCACAGTCCAACTCCCGTCCGTTCCTCACAGCGAGATGTGAGCCAGTGGTGAGTTGGTACTATTGGAGTTTGCGTTCCCGCCGGGCCGCCGGGATAGCTCGCAACGGCCCAAGGCTTTCTGAAAAACAAAATGTATGGCTTCGCCAAATAACCTGAATCAAGCATGAAGATTGAATCCCTTTTGAAACTGCCGGCTGCCCTGCAGGCCTATTTCACGGTTGTCAAAACGCTCAAGGCCAAGGAAGCCAGGAAGGAAAGCACCAAGCAGGAGGCGCTGGGCGAACTGGTGCAGTATCTCGGGGAAGACAAAAGTGTACTAATCGTGACGCAGAACGGCCTGGCGGTGTGCGACATCAATCCACAGGCCCATGCGGAATTTGACCCGGCGGATACCAGCCCTGAAATCAAGGCCATTTTGGCGGCCAAGGAGGAAGTCAAGTCCGCCAACGCCAAGCTGGCTGCGGCCGTTGCAGCGGGCAAGCAGGCCAAGAAGGTCACTGTGACCAGTGAGAATTCCATCCGGCTGGAAATCCTGTCACCTGAAAAAGAGGAAGGGATGATGGAAAAATTTGGTCCATCCATCCGCGCCATCCGCAAAGCAAAAGCCCCGACCACATTCGTCGCAGCCTAATCTCCAAGGCTTCTCTGGCACCAAAACGCAGTTTTTGCAGTTTGGTGCCAAAAAATCGGCACCAACTTCTGGCACGAAAAAGCAGCAAACGCTGCTTCTTGGTGTCCTACAGCGCCCCTCGGCAGCTTCGCTGAAGAAGATCATCCAAAAGTCGGACGGGCCTGTTTTTCAGCCGAGACCCCCAGCTCGCACCTCCTTGGCAGGCCCGTTCGATCTGTTCAAATCGGAACGGGCTCTTCAGTGCGGCTGCAGACCTCCGCCTCCTTGGCGAAAAAGGCTTCGATAACGAAGACGTAGGCTTCTCCCCAAAGTGAAAGCCGTTCTCGTCCTCGTATCCCAGCGGGACTGAAAACGCCAACACCGCGGCTTTCCACAGCACAACCATCAAGCTCTTTTTTGCTGCTGCCAGCCATGCCAGCGCATGCGCGCCGGTCTCTTTTGCCCAACGGCCTTCTTATCATGCAGCTATCATCGGCAAAATAGAGGAGACCGACTACTCAATTATTGCCTATAAAGTGGCAATATTTGTGCAGACTCCATTAGACATTGCGCCGATGTTTTCCCCTCTTGTGGAACGTCTTTGGCATGGCGCCAAGGAGATGGCGCAGCTGCAGTAGAAAATAAGCTGACGCTAAACTAGAATAGACCGCAAGATGACAGTGGTCGTTTTTCAGCCGGGTTCCTCTACCCGCACCTCCTTGGGGATCACTGCCACTTTCTTTATCAAACTAAAGTTTATGAGCGAGCAAAGCAGTTCAGTTGGTTCAAGCCCAAAAGCTGCGCTGAGCCAGATTAACCGGTATGACGTTTGACAGCATCAAAAACGCCGTCGGTGCGCGAACATTTCAACCCAGCAAGCCGATCCGGGAAATCCGGCCAGTTGATCTGCAGCGGAATCCCCAAATCATCGGGAGCCGGAAATACAACGGAAACTTCGCCACAGCCATCGTCGAGAAAAACGGAGTGGCCTTCTTTACGGCTTCCAATCTGCCTTTGACTACCCTTCACGGCAGCAGCCATTGGGCTGAAGTTCCTCGCTGGATGGACACCATGTCGTCCCTTCCACCCGGAACCGTTCTTTTGGGGGAAATCCATATTCCCAGCGTTCACACTGAGAATCTGTCCGCGTTCCAGGAATGGTACACGTGGCATGCCAACAAACTGGATGGAACAGCAAACCCGCCGCCGCTGGCAGCCACCTTCAAGGCTTTTGATGTCCTGAGCTGGAGCGGCCATTCCACCAATCAGCTGCCTTACCGGGACAGGCTGCCTTATATCCCGGAACTGCTGCGGGTGGAACTGGCGCCCTACACCAACCTCCAAGAAGCAGCCGGCGCCGTGGAAACGGCCCGGGCCAAGCAAATCGAAGGATTTGTGTTCTGGGATGCCAACGCCAAGACCTTCTGCAAGCTGTCCGGCCAAAACAAGGCGCGCGGGGGAGCCTGGAAGGTGAAGCCTCTTTACCAGGAGAAGTTCGCCCTGCTGGGCTTTGTCAATCCTGATCCAGCCAAGCTCATCGCCAAGCTGGGAAACTCCGCCATGGAATTCAACTGTGGCAGCGGATTAACATTCAAGGAGCGCACGGAATTGGTTCGAAACTATAATGACGGGAAGGGAATCGTAGTTACTGTGGGGCACTACGGCAACGACGAAGCCGGCAAGCCGGAACTCCCAGTGATGCAAGCGTATGAACTGCTCTAGCAACTCAGAAGCAAGAAAGGAACAGCCTTACCCAGCAATTCCTTTCGTGGCCTGGGCTTTTCAACAAGGCCGCCAATTGGGATTGGAGAAGGACCTCACCCAGCGTGGCATCATGGCCTTTGGCCTGGGATTTGCCGCCGCACCCACAGATGCGCTCAACGTCAAAAATTGGCTCAACGGCTTTGAACAAGGCCTGCAGGAAGCTTCCCCTGCCACGGTTCCCTCCTCCCCGTTATGGCCAGCCCAATTGAGATCATCCACAAATTCTGCAACGATACGGAAACCCATCCCAAGGATCTGGTTATCCAGTGGAACATGCAGCGGCATCCAATCGTTTTTGCCCAGGGCCGGAACGGCCAGGTCGTCTACATGCAAATCTTCGAGCGGATTGATCGCGTCGTTGAAGCCATTCAGCTTTGTGCCACAAGGCATGAAGACAAATTCGACAAGTTCCTTGCAGCCCAGGAAGCTGTTTTTGACAAATACCGGGAACGGGCCGGAGAGACAGCAGAAGGCCTTGCGCCGCCCCAGGCACTCAAACCGGGCAAAGAACAGACCCCAGCAGCGGTCACGCCCGACTGGCACCAGATGAGCCATGTCGGCAAGATCATGGCGGCATTTCCACTCCACCCTACCGCCGACGACATCATCGACCTTTACCAGAAAAACAAGACCCTCCGAAGCAAGAGGCTGGACCAGTTGTTGCGGAAACACAGCGCGGAGGCGCCAAAATGAAAAAATCCCGCGACATCCAGACCACCGGCCGGCGTTACCGCAACTTCCATGCCTTTATGCGCGGAGAGAAAATCCCGAAGAAAATCCAGCGCATGGTGCGGGAGCTGGCGGAGAATGATGAAAACGCCAAGCGGGCCAGGCGCAAAGCTCCTTCCAAATGAAAACCTTCACCATCAAAGCAATCATCCAGCTGGGGCGGAGTGCGCCCGCTGAAGTCCAAATGACCTTGACCGTGGAGTCGGACCGGGCGATCACCGAAGCCTTGTGCGACAACGTGGTTAAGGCATTCTATCCGCATCACGCCATCAAGAAGGTGGCGTTTTCTGTGCATGGATAAGCGCTTCGCGCAAACCATTCCATCGATTGATGCCTGAGATTCAATTTCTCCACGTGGGAGCTTTTCGCGAGAACGATTCAGATTGGGGCCGGATCCTCCAAGTGGCTGAGGACCTCAAGAAACGAGGGTGGCAGTCAGCACCAGGAAAGGCAACGCTCCTGTCCAATCCGCACACCTTTTGGGACCTCAATCACGGCCATGATTTCTTCGCACCAGCAGAGCAACCCTTGTTTGACGTGGTAGTACTCCATTGGATTTACGACGGGCCCAGCCCGCTGGTGGGAAAGCCCAGCCTCTATCGAGTATCCCCCTTTCACTCCATGCCGAATTGGCGCCAACAGCTTGCGGCCACCGGGGCCAGGATGATTTACGCCTTTGGAGGAGAAGACGAGGTGGGCTCCGCCAAGCTCGGCGACATGCAAGGATACAAAATGGAACCGGTTTTAGCTCCAGAAGAAGCTGGCTACAATGAAAAGTGCGTTTATATCAAACAATTTGGAAGCAACTACCCACAACACCCATAAAATATAACCAGGTGAGCATGAATTTGCAGTTAGTACCTCAATTCAAACCCAAGGAAGCACCATGACCAAAACATACTGCCTCGACACCAATGTACTCGTGAATGATCCGGCCGCGATTCAGGCCTTTGAAGACAATGCCGTAGTCATCAACGAGTATGTCTTAGGCGAACTGGACAGGCTGAAGGAGGGATATGAGGAGCGGAACCGAAGCTCGCGCGAGGCCATCAAGCTGATTCTGTCTCTCACCCGCCAACTTAACCTCAAGGTCACCAAGGAGCAGGACTTCAAGAAGCAGCAGGAAGGCGGCTCTTCGTTCCAGCAGCTCCCTGAAATCGACATTCCAGGAACGCCAGGCGGCAAGCTTGTTCTGCTCATGGACGACCCCAAGGACCGGGTGCAGGGAGAGAGCCAGGACGACCGGATTCTCGGGCTGTTTTACAAGCACCGGACCGCTTTCAAAACACCAATAATTCTGGTTACGAACGATGCCAATATGGCCATCAAGGCCCTGGCTCGCGGCTTTGGATTTCAAGAATACCGGAAGGAACAAGCCAAGGTGCAGGTACAGAAGCTGCCGGTTCTGGATGCCAAAATCCTTCCCATGCAGGAGCTTTTCTCATCGCCCGGCAAGCCAGTGCCGGCGCCCGACCTGCTGAAGCAGACCTACGCGGACGGGGACAAAAATCTGCCCATTATCCCTGGCTACTACATCGTCAACTGTGAAGACGGCAAGGAGTTGCTCGTCGCCATCGACGAAAATGGCGCCATCCGGGCCATCACCAACACCCCGTCGCTTTGCAACGGCAAGATAAACCGCGGCATCCGGGCCAAGAATGCCGAGCAGATGGCGGCCGTGGATTCGCTGATGGCCAAGGACAAGACTCTGATCTGCCTGCTCGGTCCGGCTGGAACCGGCAAAACTCTCCTGGCGATCGCCGCCGCGCTCGATCTGGTACGCAAAGCCAACCGGGCCTGCGAGCCGGTCTCGATCAACGGGGGAAACAAGGAAGAGGAAGTTCCTATGACGAGGGCCAACAAGAAGCGCATTCGCGGGATGCAAGAGGACGCGGCGCGCGGCAAAATGCGCATCGAGCGCCAGCGCATTTTGATCGCCCGGCCCATGGTGGGCATGGGAGAAGAAATGGGATTCTTGCCGGGAACAATCCATGACAAAATGCTTCCTTGGATGATGCCGATACTTGATAACCTCAAGCTTCTGGTCGGTGAAAAACAGGTCAGCGAATACATGGAAGATGGCACCATCGAATTGCAGCCGCTCACCTACATCCGTGGCCGGTCCATCTCCAACGCAATCCTTATTGTGGACGAGGCGCAGAACACGAGCTTGCTTGAGATCAAGACCATCATCACCAGAGCGGGCGAAAACTGCCGGGTCATTCTCACCGGCGACCCCGACCAGATCGACAAGAACTACGTGGGCAAGATGTCCAACGGCTTGACGCTGGCGGCCGATCGCATGGGCAGAACCCCTTACACCTCAGTTATACCCCTAACTAAATGCGAACGTAGCCGCATGGCGGCCGACGCCGCCCAGTTGCTTTAGAATAGCCTTAGACCTAGAAAGATTATGATTACAGCAACACTGACCATTCTCGAAGCTATCCAAGTCGTCTTGTATCTGGACACGATGCAGGAAGACGAAGGCGATCCGCTCGACATGCTCAGCGAAACCATCGAGGAAGCTCTGCGCGCGGCAGGGCTGAGCGATGAGGAGATTTGCGACGCCGCCAGCGACGAAAAGCTGGAGCAACAAGCCGTCGAGCGCCTTCTCGCGCAGATTGAAATACAGGAGGGCGCTGAACCGGAAGAAGGCAGCATTTCCTTTGCCGTCACCGAAAAGCAGGAAGATGCTTTGCTGGCGGTCGCCATTTAAGCATATGCTCAGAGCGCATCACATGCGGCAGATTGGACAGGGCGGCATTCCCATGCGCCGGTTCATGGACTTCGAGGAAGGAGACACCTTCGTCGTGAATGGCGAGGAGTTGGTCAAGCTGGGAGGTCGCGCCTGCCGGACGAACGCCAGCGATTACCGAGCCGCTCCGGAATTAGCCCAAACCCAGTGGTGCTACGAGTTTTAGCCGCCACCAGGCTCCGCCAAAGTCGACTACACCGAGAATGAACGTCCACATATCGCAGCAAGTCCTTCAAACTATAGCCAAAGAGGTCAACGAGGAGGCCTTTGCCGCTCAGGCAAAGGAGCTTGGAAGGTACGCCAGCGCCAAAGATAACGTCAAGGTCGACCTGGCCAGCCTCAGTGAGCGGCAGATGGAGATTTTCAAGAAGTGCGTCGAGGCCCTGCCGGACACCGAGAAGAGCAAAGAGAACGCCCTGCGCACCTTGCGCTCCTGGGAGGCTGTGAGCAAGGACCCCAAGGGCGCCAAGTGCGGCTCCCTCCAGCACCTGACCACCTTTCTGCGCAAGCGCCTGGAGCAGTGCCCCAATCACTGGCTCTTCCACGAAACCCTGGACGGCTTCATGACGCCTTACTTCGTCATGGAGATTACCTATGAGCAGCCTGACGCGCGCTACCGGCAGGAAGCGCAGGTCCGGGTCGCCCTGAAGGCATTCAACAAGTTCATCCCCTGCCAGGCCAACTTGTATTTCCACCAGAGGGACTTGTCCGGGCGGAAAACCGCGGACGAGCTGTTCGCCTCCAAAGGCTACTTCTGCGAGACCGAGAAGCTGGTGGCCGCCTACGACAAGCAGGTGGCCGCCTACAAATCCATCAAGGACAAAACCGGGGAGCAACACCTCGGCCGCGGCAAAGCCATCAGCCTGGGAGACCACTACCGGGAGGAAATTGTCCCGCTCGAGCACGAAGGCGAGCCGGCGCACTGCGTCATCGACGACATCGAAATCGAGGATAACCAGCTCCGGAACAAGGACCTTGAAGCGACGGTCAGCTCCTCCTACTGGACCGGCAAGGAGGAGGAGTCCGAAGTGCTGCTGCCAGTCCTTCCCTACGTCAAAGTGTTCGACTTGATCCAGCATTCCCACGCCATGGTCCACGTCGACAATCTGACCCCCTACCCTTACAATCCCGACCTGGATCAAAAACTGATCCTGCCCGAGGAAAACAAGGACATCATTTCCACGCTCGTTCACGACGCCGGCAGCAACTATGAGGATATCATAGCCGGGAAAGCCGGCGGTATCATAGTGCTTTCGACTGGCGAGCCCGGCGTCGGAAAGACCCTGACTGCCGAAGTCTACAGCGAGGTTATCGGCCGAGCCCTTTACGTGATTCAGTGTTCCCAACTGGGGACCGACGAGGAAAAGCTCGAGAAGAACCTCCGGCTGGTGCTCAAGCGGGCCACCCGGTGGAAGGCGGTCCTGCTGATCGACGAGTGCGATGTTTACGTGCGGGCCCGCGGCGAGGACCTGCAGCAGAACGCCATCGTCGGCATCTTCCTTCGTGTGCTGGAGTACTACAAGGGTGTGTTATTTCTCACTTCTAACCGGGGAATGATCGTCGACGACGCCATCATGAGCCGGGTCACGGCGCACGTCAAATACGAGTATCCCACCCAGGATGAACTGCTTCAAATCTGGGACATTCTCTGCGACATCAACAAGATCCAACTGTCGCAGGAGGAGAGGAAGCAGCTGGTCCAAACGTTTCCCAATGCCACGGGGCGCAACGTGAAGATGCTGCTCAAGCTCTTTCAGCGGATGAAGCACCGCCGGCCCCAGGAGGACAATTTGAAACTCTTCCAGCGGGCCGCGAAGTTCGTCGACATGCCGGAGAGGAATCCGATGGCAGCGGCGGCTTGAACTAGCACCAGCTCCAGCGGCTTCGCCAAACAATCCTACAATGAGAAAGGACTGAATATGACGACGAAAGCGGAAGACGAGACCAAAGCAAAGGCGGTCAGGCCGACTACCTGCAGTGGCACGATTCATTCCCGGCATATTGAAGAGCCCAAGGAAACTTTTTATATCTGGGTTTGCCGGGCGCCTTGCTTCAACGTCTTTCTCCGCCCAGCGCGTTGGGAAATGTGGAAGGTGCTTGCTGAGACCGCCGAAGGAGCGATAAAAATCGCCAAGTACCACTTCCACAATGCCCAGGAAATTCAGTTCATTGGAGAAGGATGACAAAAATGAACTGCCAAACGCAACCGCCAAACAAGACGAATGAGAACGCAAGCACCATGCGCCCCGCGGAAGGAACCCCAGTTTTAGAAGCCATTATCGACGCGTGGGAAAAGGCCTGTCAGGTAAAGAACTCCATCTTCCCGCACATGAACGGCGTGGTTCTCGTCATCACGCCGGAGAGCACCGTCACGGATGCGTTGATCCGCTACAACCACATTGCCTGGATGCTGGAGGAACAGGCCAAAGCATGACAAAATACACGCTGCTGACTGCCTTTTGTAAGTTAACCAATAATTTTACCCCGCCCGCTTAAATGTTTTTCCGTGCCGCTGCAAGTAATGTAAATGCAGCCTCTTATATCATTTTCAATTTTTGCCATGTGTCATTTTGGGGTTATGGGTCGCTGGATTGTTGCTGCGGGGGAAATGTGAATAAGCTGTGGGCAACTTTGCATCGCTAGGGCTTTTGGTCGCGGGGTATGCTTCTGTCCCATTATGAGATATATCGCGCTGAGGGCCTTCAAACTAGGGCCGGAAACACCAATTGTCCGCCCAGACGGATCGGGCCAGCGGCATCTTGATGAATATATGGAGTTTGATATTGACGATGAACAGCTAAAGCATAAAGACGTTCAATTTTTCATCAATTCAAGGCCCCAATACATCGTTGAATCGGACAGCGAAGCAGGAAAGAAAAAAGCAGAAGAAGGAAGGAAACGAAAATCAGAAAAAGAAGCCCAAAAAAGGAAAGAGGAGGCTCCATTATTGGTTGAAGATGTGAACCACGCAGTTCACAGAAAAACCATGCGCTGGACTATCATCGGGGTAATAGTGGCGATCATACTGGGGATAGCCAGCCTCATCGTCGCGTGGTTAAAATAGTTCTCACAACACGGCCCCGTCAAACCGCATACGCCACCACCATCCACAAGTCTCAAGGATCGGAATTCCCGGCCATCGCCATTCCTTTGGCCATGCAGCAGTTTATGTTGTTGCAGCGAAACCTGGTTTACACAGGCATTACCAGGGGCAAGAAATTGGTAGTGCTCATCGGACAGCGAAGGACGTTGGGGATGGCAGTGCGGAACAGCCGGACCGAAAACAGGTTTTCGGGGTTGCTGGCGAGATTGGCCGGGCCGGCTTAATGCCCGGCCGTGATCGTGTATCAAGCCTGTCACAAATCATCCGTGATTTTTGCGACCAATCCAGCGCATTCCACGCCGACGATGCCGACGCCTAGCCTAAATTCCCCTGTTGCTGAAAAACAATGATCCGAAATGAAAAACAAAGAGCCGAAATTCCCAGATTGCCCCAACTGGCCACAAAGATGCGTCAGGCGGGGTGTCAAACATCACATCCTCATGGTTATGTTTGAATCCAGTAAGTAAATAGGCTTCAAACGACATTGTCTTTCACCCTCCAGTTGCATCGGCTTCACTAATTCGAGCCACCACAGCGTCTAGATACCCCGATTTCGCATCCAGATATCGCCTAAGGGTCCATGATCCCGCATTAAGAATACTAAGTCGCTGGCGCGTATACTCCTCACGCGCTTTTGCTTCGCTTCGAAGGTAATCGCGAAACGCCAGGTTAGTACTCCAACGTTCACTTGTTTTAACAATTAGATGAATATTGAAATTTCTCGATCCACGCTTCCGATAATAAAGCTGCCCGCGGGACAGCTTGTCACCTAAGAACTCGTATTTGAGTAAAGCAAGATTAAACGGTGGACGCCGCACGTCGTCTAACGCATCCATACCTATTGCAATGTCAATACTTGGGACGCCAGGCATGTCGGCCACAGCCGTGCTTCCGATATGTTCAATTGGGAATTGTTCATGTATTACAGAACGGAGGTAATCTCTTTCCTCCTCAAACCACTGTCGCCAGCTCGGTTCATGTGGAACAATTGTAATCTGTTCGTCGACTGCATGCCGGGTGCCGTCATCCTCATAAAAACTGGTCGCATCAAACGATTTAATGTCGTCAATAAAAGGATTTCCGAATGTATAGGTGATAACGAAATCGTTTTTATAAGTGGGATTGTGAACCTTGTCTGTATCAGTTCCGCACATAAATGTCCGGCTTGATAGATGCCCGTTTTCGACTCGAACATCAAAAGCTCCGATGCGCTTGAACTCGGGTCCCGTGAATTCACCGTATTGGACGGCACCCGCGACGTTTATGTAGTTGGAATCATTGATGACGTCCCACAGTCTTCGAAACGCGGCAAACTGCGTGCGGCACGGTGGAGCGCTGAGATTGAGCTGGATTAAGTCAGCGTAACGCTTTTGCGCGTCAGGGTCACCGAGTTTATCAAACGAAAAACCATCTGTCGTCAAAATCTCTTCCCATTTCGGCTGAATGGTCTTTTGATCAACGTAAAATTTTGCGACATGAATGGTTCTGCTCGCGGGACAGTATCCACCAAAGAAAAAATCAATCTCGTTGTGAGCTTTAAGCTGTGTTTTGATCGTGTTGTGAAAATGCTGATGATAAGCAAAAACAAGGGCGCATATCCTTTCAAAGGTGATAAGCTCCGGCGGGCCGAGGAACTGAACATTGCTCAGAACCTCTGCCACCATCTCTTTCAACAAAAACGCTGCCAAATAGCTCCCCGCGAATGCCAGACCGTATGTTGCTTTGAACACTGGCTTAGGAGTGGGGCCAGCCGACAGGACGAGGATCGGGATTTCTAGAACCTTAATGCCGCCGTACGGCATTACGTCTCGGAGCAGGACGGCGCACGAATCGGCCGCGAAAAAGACTTGGCAGACATCGCGGTGTTTAAATTTCCATGCAACGCACAAGCTCATTTCACATTCTCCTTGGTCGTCGCGATAATCGCGGCATTTTACTTCCAAATAAATCCGTTTCGATCCTATCCTCCAACAGATCGCGAAGGACAGGTGGTTCGCCGGTGACGGTCGGGGCCTGGGATTGACTCTGTTGGACAGGTGCAACTGGGGTACTGATGGAGCGGATGAGGCGGAGGTTTTCGGCGTGGCGGCGGCATTCTTCCCAGCTTTCTTCCACGGTGCCTTCCAGTTGCCACGGGTGGAAGCGTTCGCCGAGGCGGGCGGCCACTTGTTTTGGCCGGCGGGTGCGAGTATCGTGGCCTTTCACCTCGATGGCACCTTTCAAAGGCGAGGCCATTGGAAAACGCCGCAATGGCCCTGCGTCCGCAGTAGGGGCGAAATGCGGTTTGACGGCCATCCGGCGGGTGGCGCGACCAAGAATGTTGAACTGGGCAAGCGGCACCGGTTCGACTCGGGAGACCGGAGGCAGTCCCCTGGATTGAATCAGTTTGAGGCAGGGATCGCGTTCCCAGACGAAAATCTTGTCGCGGCTCTCGTCCCGGTCGGCACAGATCACAAGCACCAGGGGAAGGAGTCCCTTGGCGCTTGGCGCGTTTGGCTCTACCCTGGAAAGCACTCCGTAGCGGTTCCGAACCGCTGCCGGCATTCCAATTCCTGGAGACATCGTTGTTCAGAGCGGTCAGGCGGCATTAGAAAGGATTGTGGCTCAAATACCAAGAAGAAAATGGCTGCGGAAACCCGACGGGGCCGTCGTCCTGACGAGCGTGTCGGCGCATTCAGCGGCCTTCCAAATTCACGAAATTCAGAGCACTTTTAGGTACTGAATTCCACTTTCCGCGCGTATCGACAGGGCCGGCCTGAAAACGCTGAGACGATGTTTGTTCGGATGACAGGCGCGTCCGTCGGCCGCTCAAGTTTGACGAACCCGCCAGAGTGGGATTTGGGCTGCAAGATGGGAATCGTTTTGATTGAAAAGAACGAAGCGGACAGCCGCTCTCACGATGATTCTGTTGAACAGATCACGTTTGGTCAGTTTATAGTGCGCAAAGTCATGGGGCCACTCGTCGGCAATCGCCAAGAGACGGGTCGGGCTGATGGGGAAAAGAATTTGGGTGCCTGGTGTTCTGAAGCCGATGTTTTTCTTGGTCGCTGTGCCGCGATGCAACACTACCGGATAGTCGGACGTAACAAAGGCCGGGCTGTCCGAGAACACGATTCCCCAACGCCGTTGGACAAGGACGTCCGCAATGCTTTCGATTTGAGCTGGTAGTAGGCGTAGGAACGCGCTCTTAATTGTGTCTTTATCTTCCCCAGTGCCTTGAAGCACTTCCGCAACGGTGCAGACCGCCGACTGGGTGCCATGCTCTATCGAAATCGTGTCGTCAGGGGCCATTCCTGAAACCGCCGCTCGGAAGGAGGCGTTCAAGTGCCGGACTTGAGCTTCGCTCTCCGGGTGGCGGAGGGCCATCAAGGCTACAAAACGAGCAATGTTCTTGCGCGTATCGGGATGTTCGGCACGATCACAAATGTCGGGCCATTTGCTGGCATAATGGCCCTCAATCTTGGCCATGATTTTTTCGGTGGCAAGCGGATATTTTCCGTCTTTGACGGGATGGGAGTATAGCCCCCTTTCGCAGGCAACATTGTCAACGGATGTTTCGAACGGCTTGCCGGCAGAGACCGGAAAGCACCAGATTGAGCCGGCGGCGTTCGCCCAACTGCGAAGATAAAATCGCGGAACGTAGTGCTGTTTGGTGTTTGACTTCATTCGTGACGGGACTGCTGAGAGGTGTTGGCATGGCTAATGGGTGAAGGTTTGATTAGCGATGTTCCCCACACGCGCAGTCGGTGGGAAAGGCTGTCCAAATGACCTCCGGCGGTGGCATGGGCGATGAATACCTCATCGGCCAAGGCGGCGACAAATTCGTTGCGCCGGATGGCTAGGGCGGCCGTGACGCGGTTCTCCCTGGCGGAGAACGCGGACAGGACTAGCAAGCGGCCGGCGGCCAGGGGTTGCCTCCATTCTGGTGACACCCGCCGGGGCAAGGAACGGGCTGGACAAATGATCATGGGCCGCGCGCCACGCAGTAGAATTTGCGGGCATTCCTTTTCCACGGGTGAATGGAAGCCGCTGATCACGCACCGACCCGCGTCGCGCCACATGGCGGCCTGGTCATATGCTGTTAGTATGACATTGCCATGACAGCGGGAGGAGCAGAAAAGTGCAGTTTTGGGCACCGCGAGCAACTCGAGGTTGCCGAGGGCCGAGAATTGCCTTGGCGCCTTGTTTCCCAGACGGCGCGTAATTTGATACGGATACCCTTTATCCGAAGGCCCGATTTCGATTTGGGGCATTTGGGTCATCGCTGACCAATGGCTCATGAGATTCTTTTCAAGTAATCAAGCAGTTCCTCTGGGGAGCTGCCGATATGAGTGTCATAAACCTTGCCAAATTCGAGCGGCTTGTTGCGCATCTTCTGGGCCATGAATTTATCGCAAAATAAGGCGTCGCAATACGGCAATGCCTGCGCGGCGTGAAGGAAGTCGAGCATATCGTTCGGTTGCACTTTCCTGTTGGCTTCGAGCGCGAGTGCTGCACTAAGGCCTGCGACTACCTCTAGAGATGGCACGGCTTTCGGGTCGCGCCCCTCATAAATAGGGCCGAGCACGGCCTCGACGTGGTCTTTGGGATTTCCTGGAAGGCCACTTGCAATCGCGAACCACCTTAAAAACTCGTCCTTGAGCGCATCGAAAAGGTCAACTCGGGACTGCTTCACCAACTGCTCAAACGTGGGCTTCGACCCGGCAGGTTGGCCTTTTTTTTGATCGGCTGCTTTTACCCAAGCGGCAATCCCTTCGTCCGGAATTGGAGTCCAATCCGGCATGGCTTGGTACTCCTCGAAGGTCATATTCCAACGCAAATCGATGTAAACTTTTGCCATCAACACATCGTCTTCACCCGGCAAATGCGGGAAATTGACTGTGTGTTCCCCCGCCCAGTAGCCGGCCTTCGTCCATGCTGGAAATGTCGCCTCGTCGGCCTCCCCTCCTCGCAATGTCCGATGAACATGCCTCGCGAACTCCATTTGGACAAGATTCAGCCAGTACTGAACGCACGCGCCGCCGCTCAGATAATCCATCATTCGAGCGGTTGCCAGTCGAGTCGCTCCATCGTTTTGTTTCATCAGTTCCTCAAAAAGCGCGGAACTGGTCGGGCAACAAATGCGTTTTTTTTGCCTCAGTAATTCCAGTAAACCCAAGATTTCGTCGTAGATTGGTAGGAGCAGTGGACTCTGCGTGACAACATGGCGCAGATTCACCCAGTATTTTGTGTCTAAGTAAATTAGCTTTTTGTCCTCCAGATCGCCAGCGAGTTCGATCCGCATTTGTCCGAGATACTCCTGCGCCGTCAAGTCGGGATTGGCCCTGTGTCTGTCAGCAAGCTCTTGGGCACGCCGGCGAAAATGCGTCCTAGCCTCCCAGTCCCTCCAATTGTTGCCGGCCCCAACCTGGGCGGAATGTACTGGTTCCGCTGATTGCATCTGGAACAAATCTTCAATTTTGTTTTCGTTCATGAACCGTTCCTTGGCCCGGTTGAAATCAATTGTGCCCACGTTGCGGCACGCCTTCTCAAAGAAATCCAATGCTTCGCCGAGGCCGTAGTTGTTTTCAAACTCGAAGAACCCTCGCTGTTGTCCCGCAGTTCCGACCAGGAATAGATGCCAGTGTGTTTGTGCTGCCAGATTGCGCCACAGCCTCATTTGTGTTTCATTCTTCGGGTCAACGTAGCAATCCCACGAGCTGAACGGCTCAGTCGGGTCCGCTGGGTTTTCGACCCAAAAAAGGATGAAAACCAGCGGCCCGAAATCATTGCGCGCACAACCGTTTTTCATCATCAGGCGGAACGGGTTCACCTGCCTCAGTTCCTCCATAAAAGGCGTTTGGTCGCGCACAAACAGACCCACTTCCGCCCCCGCTGCCGGGTCAAGGATTACAGGCAGCGGCAGAAAGCCGTCACGCATGCCCATGTAGTCATCAAGCGCCGGAATTACAAATCTGGTCAACCCTTGCTGCCACTTGTTTTGCTTTTGCTCGCTCATTTTAATTTTTTGTAGGCCATGAAGTGGGGTGCCGCGCCATTAGTTCTGCCCACCCATCGGCGGTAAAACGGTGTTCGACTTGTCCTCTTATTGATCGTGGCAATGCATGAATTATTCGAAGCGCTTCCTGTTTTGCCTTCCGAAACTGCTCCTTCTCAGGGCTTACATTTGAGACTTCGGTCCATGCGTCTAATGCGACGAAATCCATTTCAACGTCGATATCTTTTTCCGTCGGCAGTTTTTCTTGGATTGGCGCTTTCGCATGCAGGATTGTAAAGCTGTGGAAGGGAATCTCCGCGTGTTTTGGATGCAGGAGAAGGCTGTCCTCACGGGAAACGATGACAAGTTCACCCAGAATCGAAGCGTCCGGCGGCGTCCACCGCAGTATCAGCGAAACGCGTGACGAATCTGTCAGGCTGATTTCAAGGAGCGGTTCGGCGAATCGAGGGTCGTTCCACATGCGGGTCACAGTTCCCAGCCTTGGATTGGTGAGGCGCGAGGCTTTAGCGCTCCAAAGTGTAAAATGGTGCGTCGGCTCAGTGGGTTTGTCGAAACAGGCGTGTTTCGGCCACGGCCAGCCAAGCTCGTCCACCCATACCGAACCGCCGTTGTGTCGGAGGAAAAACACGTCCTGGCCGCACTCAGGACAGGTCGTGGAGCGGCAAAGGCTCTCGTTACGCAGTGCCCAGTCGCGAACGCCGCTGGACCTAACTTGCGACGAAGTCGTATCCGAGTCGGACCCCGAGCAGTGCCAACCGCCGCC
>Ga0187860_1001232_pt1 | contig 23008 bp, 17 predicted proteins | sample June2016WEW_10_4_FD_132981 | JGI IMG/M metagenome (GOLD analysis project Ga0187860, IMG submission 132981) | Peatland microbial communities from SPRUCE experiment site at the Marcell Experimental Forest, Minnesota, USA - June2016WEW_10_40 | ecosystem: Environmental > Terrestrial > Soil >...
ATGTCCGCGATGGACTCAACACTGCATTTCATTCCCTGAATCGTGTCACGGCCGATACGGTTCCTTCTCCTATGGGACAAGTCCGCACCTCGACATGGGGTCGTGCCATCGACACTGCAATGTGGGCAGACTCTTCCACGTCCAACGGAATGCCAAGAAAACGCGGGTATGCGGTTTGGCATCGTCCTTGCCTTACTACTCAGTGAGAAAACACAACGCGGAGCTGCAATGCCGACTCGACGGCGCAATCTATCAGGTCAGGGGCGACAAAAGCGTGAAGCGTCGCGGAGACGATTTTCAAAACGCCGGGGCCTGTGCTGATCGGAGTGCACGTGAAACTGGTTTGAACTGGTCCACGAGGGCAGCTCGGTGCGATTTGGGTAATCGTGTTGTAGCGAAGATAGAGACCAGATTGTTTTCTAACCATCATCTTGGTGCGACAGGAAGGAATGATATGAGCGTGACACCGAAAAAACATTTAGGCACTACAACCACGGTACTCGACGGCCCCCACAGGTCCAAAACACAGGAAAGCAGTGACACTCCCTCACGAGCGCGCAAGCTGGCAGCGGAGGCGATTGGGATTGACAGTCACATCGACACGGTTCAGCGCGTATTGGTGATGGGCGAAGACCTGGCCAAACGGTGGGATGTAGGTCACGTAGATATTCCACGGCTGCACGAGGGCGGCACGCATGCGCCGTTTTTCGCGCTGTGGGTTCCCGTGTATTTTCCAGGTTCGGAAGCAGTACGCAGGACGCTGGATCTGCGGGATGCCATGCAATCGCTGTTCGACACGCACAAAGATCAGATCGAACACGCGACCACGGCGGCCGACATCGAGCGGATCGTAAAGGCGGGCAAGATCGCGGCGTTTCTCACAGTCGAGGGCGGGCACACGATCGACGACGATCTGCGCGTGCTGCGAATGTACTACCAGTTGGGGATACGGTCGATGACTTTGACGCATTCGCGCAACAACAACTGGGCGGATTCTTCAACCGACGAGCCAGCGCACAATGGGCTGACCGATTTCGGCAAGGAAGTAGTGCGGGAGATGAACCGACTGGGAATGATAGTCGACGTTTCGCACGTCGCCGACAAGACGTTCTACGACGCGCTCGAGGTCACGACCAAGCCGGTGATGTGTACGCATTCGTCGATGCGGGCACTTTCGGATGTTCCGCGAAATGTTACGGACGAAATGCTGTGGGCGCTCGCCAAGAACGGTGGCGTGATCGGCATTACTTTCGGCGAGGGGTTCGTCAATCCGCAGGACGCGGAACTGCTGCGAGCTGACATCAAGATTGAGACAAATGCGCCGTTGTTGAGCGGGAGGACGCTGGATGACTACGCGGCGGAAGATGTCCGCAAGCTGTTCGGCACCCGGGTAAAAGTGGCGGCAAAGGTGGAAGACGTAGCGGACCACATCGACCACGCCGTGAAGATCGCAGGCATCGATCACGTGGGAATCGGAAGCGATTTCGACGGAGTCTCGGGGCCGCCAAATGGCTTGGACGACGTTTCCAAGATGCCGGCGTTGATCGCCGTGTTGTTGGAACGGGGTTACAAGGAACGCGATGTGAAGAAGATCCTCGGCGAGAACACTCTGCGCGTGATTCGCGAGGTGACAGGCAAGTAAAACGAGGGCGAAAGCACGCAAGCCGCGCAGTTTGCTAGTTGTTCAGGATAGAAAACGAGACACACAAACAAAGGAGATCGATCAATGAAGACCCAAGAGCAGGCTATCAGTTTCACACCGGGCATGCTGTTTAGTAACGGTTATGTCGCCGGCAATACGCTCTATGTCGCGGGGCAGCAAGGACCCGATTCAAAGGGAACAGTAATAGGCACGGATATCACACTACAAACTACGAACGCCATCGCCGCGGTAAAGCAAGTTGCGGAAGAGGCGGGCTTCGAGATGACTGACATCGTCTCCGTCACCGTCTACGTCACCGACCTGAATGATGTGCCGAAGATGAATGAGGTCTACAAAAAGCTGATTCCGGACCCCAAGCCAGCACGAGTCGCTCTTCAAGTCGCGGGGCTGATCGGCGGCGCAAAGATTGAAATTGCGGCGATCGCAGTCAAGCGTTAGCCGAAGTGGACATCAACCGCTGCAAGCCGGTGCAAAGAGCGAGTAATTGTGCTTACTGGATGGCAATTGCCTGGATGTACCGCGACGATTACCAGCGGGGCGGCTATCTGGTTCTTCCGAGAACTGTGCTCAGATCTAAAATTCTGGCTTGGCAAAGCCTTGTGCCATCGTTCGCGCTCGTCCCGATGAGCATTGTCTCGAGGCTCCTAGGCTTTGAGGGTCTGGCCTATACAGCGGGCGCTTTTGTACTCAGCATTGCTTTTACGTATTACGCAATAAAGTGCGTGGCCAACTAGACCAATGCCGGAGCGCGTCTCCTATTAATGGCATCGATCCTGCATCTGCCGCTGATCTTTCTTCTGATGGTAGTTGATCGAGTTTAATTTGAACGCGGACCGGTGTCTCTAAATGCTGATTGGCCGTTGAGATGCACTGTCCTCAGCAAATAAAGAAAGGAGTGACAGGGTCGCATTGGGAGCACTGGAGCAATGAGAGTCACAATCTATATGGCAACTTTATTTGTCGTCCTGCTCGATGCTAATCATGCTTCGCCGCAGAGTGCACCCGCGTCTGCGGATCGTCCTTGGCACGCCATGGCGGAGAGACAGATCGAAAGTGATGCTCGCCAACTTCGCGATTCGAGTCTGCGCCTAGAGTCGGCCAAAGCCTATTCATTGGCGGAGTTGGTCGACTTGGCCGAAGCACACAATCCCGAGACTCGCGTCGCTTGGGAACGTGCGCGTGCGCAAGCTGCGGCTCTTGGCATTGCGCGCAGTGAGTTATATCCCACATTGGCAGCCGCCGCTGTTTCCCAAACAGGTCGCAGAGAAATCTTGTTTGGAAACCACTTCGGCTACCAAACCGTTCAGAATTTCCAAACAGCCCTAGCGCTCAGTTACACGATCTTTGATTTCGGCGCGCGCTCCGGGCGCATCGACGCTGCCAGAGCCGAAGTGCTGGCAGAGAATTTCGCATTCAACGATGCACATCGTAATGTGATTTATGGAGTCCAACAGGCTTATTACCGCTTGCTCAGTTCGATGGGGGAAGAAGATGCGGCACGCGCGAACCTGGCTAATGCACAGACTGTTCAGCAATCAGCGGAAGAACGGCTGGCAAATGGACTAGCAACGTTACCCGATGTCCTAGAGGCAAAGAGTGCGACTGCACAGGCGCAATATGACTTGCAGGCGGTGCTGGGAGACGAAGAAATAGCCCGTGGTGATCTGGCAACCGCCGTGGGGATCTCGGCCGAAACCAAGATTCCTATCCAGCCGCTAGATGAGATTTCAATTCCTGAGTCCGTCGACAACACCGTTGACCAGGCGATCAACCGCGCACTTGAAAATCGTCCGGACCTTCTGCAGCAGGTGGCTGAGATAAGGGTCGCGAATGCAGGGATCAAAGAGGCGCATGCGGCATATTATCCGGCGCTTAGTATGGCCGTTGCACCGGCCGCGCAATCTCTATACGGAGTGGAGTCGCCCTTCGCATGGGCCCACACGAGGGGTTTAGCGGGGAGTATAGGTTTCAGCCTCCAATGGACTATTTTCGATGGAGGTGCTCGAAGAAAGAGGCTCGAAGAAGCGCGGGAAACCGCACAGCAAGCTGAAGCCCAGGCAAAAGTTCTCGGTGATCAGATTGCCGATGAGGTTTGGGTCGCTTACTCTAACCTGAACACAGCCTTTCGGCAACGGCAGGCCGCTCTTGCGCTTTTGGAGGCCTCCCGTCAGTCCTACAGCGCAGCTTTGGAGTCGTACAGAGACGGTGTCCGGAGCTTGCTCGACGTGACGGCAGCTCAGCGCACCCTCGCTCAAGCACGTTCAGCAGACGTGTTTGCGCGTACCCAGGTGCTCGCCGCACTATCCGAATTGGCATTTCGTACAGCTGATTCCATTCAGGCCAATTACCCAAGGCCGCGACCATGAACACAAATCGAAAACGAAAGTTTGCGCGCAGTGTCATCTCCTTTGTTCCGCTATTACTTACCGGCTGTGGACGAGCGCCATCATTCGATCTTCTTGGGTCGTTCTTCCCGGCGTGGCTGGTCTGTGTTGTTGTGGCTATTCTACTCACAATTGTGGCGCGATCTCTGTTGCACGGTCGGGTTGAAATTGCTCTTCCGGTAATCGTGTATCCGAGCCTGACAGCCGTGTTCACGTTCGCATTGTGGCTCGCATTATTTCACTGATCCGCTTTTGGACGAAATGAAGACTAGAACATGAACACCGACACCTCTCAATCCAGCAAGTTACTTGGACGCTGCGTCAGCATCGCGATCGCGACCACGGCGCTGGTACTCGGGATGATCGTTCTGTATCGGTCGAATTACTACCCGCGAACCGACGATGCCGAAGTCTTTGCAAACTTCATTGGAATCGCGCCACAAGTCGACGGCCCGCTTTTGCGTTTGAATGTACGGGACAATCAGTTCGTCAAGAAGGGTGAGTTGCTTTATGAGATTGACCAACGACCATACCAGTACGCTCTGGAAAGTGCTCTTTCGGAACAGTCCGCTTTGGAGGGGCAGATCTCCGACGAAAGCCGAAAGATAGCAGCTTTAGTGAGCGCAGTTTCAGTTTCGCAAGCTAATATACGAAGCGCTGAGGCAGATGTCACAAACTCCGAACAAGGTGTTAACCGTGCCCGGGCCGAGTGGACATATGCAAATGACAATCTCCACCGTTTAGAACCACTGTTGACCAAGCAGTTTGTCACCGTGGACCAGGTCGATCGGGCACGAACCTCGGAAGCTGCGCAGGCCCAAGCCCTTCAGCAGGCAGAGTCTCAACTACAGCTGGCCAGATCGGAGTTGAACTCTGCTCTAGCGCGTCACGAGCAAGCGCAGCATGCCGTGACAACGCTTGAACCGCTCATCAATCAGCGGGGAGCCAAAGCGGCGGCTGTTAAGAGCGCCCGGTACAACCTTGAGAATTGTCGTGTCTATGCACCATTCGATGCTTGGGTGACAAATCTCACAATCTCCGAAGGGGCTTACGCGCACATCGGTCAGCAGCTGTTTACGCTGATCGACGCTCGGGTGTGGTGGGCGATTGGCAATTTTCGGGAGGGCCAACTGAGGCGCATTACGCCTGGCATGCGCGCCGATGTCTATTTGCTTTCAAGGCCAAACGTGCGTTTCTCCGGAGTTGTTGACAGCATTGGCTTCGGTGTCACTCCAGATCCAGACGTAATTGGCACTCTGCAGTCTGGACTTCCCGATGTGCAACGCAATTTGAACTGGGTTCATCTAGCCTCGCGGTACCCTGTTCGAGTGCGCGTAGAGAATCCGCCCGCCGAACTCTTCCGAGTAGGCGAATCGGCTGTTGTAACGATTCGCGGAGATTGAAATGGCTTCCGCCGCACAGAGTCTGCCCGAGTTGTTGCGACCATCGATTTGGTTGCACGAAGTTCTCAAAGAGGAGTTGTCCCCGTATCCAGGCAGAACTGAGACTGTTGCCTGCATCGTGATATCTGCGACTTTGGTCATGATCATCGGCATGACCTTCCGTATCCCGTATACTGCGTTCGCGGCGATCTTTGCTCTCCTGGTTGGGCGGGAGACTCCTCGAAATGTAATACGTTCCGCCGTGATGAAAGTTGTTTTTGCAGTCTTCGCTACAGCCTACATCCTGATTTCCGTGCAGTCTGTGATCAGCAGTCCGTTGTTACATTGCATCTGGGTCATTGCTACATTTTTCGTTGCCATGTTTGTACTTGCGACCGCTGCCGACTTTGGCTCCGGCGCAGCATTCACGGTTGTGATCGCAGCCGCGGTCCCCCTGTGGGACCAATATGTTTCGGCGGAGACTAAGGTCGAGGATACGCTCTGGCTGGCGTTATCAATATTGATTGGAATAGCGGTCACGACGTGTGTGGAAGTGAGTTTTGCCCGCTTTCACCCCGAAAACCAGATTCTGTCGCCAATCTCCGAGCGTTTGACCGCGGTGGAAAACTTGTTGCTTTGCTACGCAGACGGCTCGGCAGCAAAGGACGATGCTGGGAAGAAAGTTGCCCGCCTGGCGATACTCGGAACATCAGATTTGCGTTGGGCCTTGCAACGCTCCGGCTATTCGGCACATTACCGCGCACAGATGAGCAGCGTTGTCGCTCTGGTCGGACGACTGGTAGACATCAGCGCAACCCTCCGACAACTCAGCTTTACGTCGACAGAAGCCGATCGAAAGCGATTGCGCAACCTGACTGCGAACATCGCAGCGATTTGCGCCTATCTCGTGAACGCGCAAACTCCGAAGACGTCCCCCTACGTTCTCGGCGAAATCCCATCGACAGGAATGCCGCTGCTGATCGAAATGGAAAACACCGTAGCACTCATTGATCACGCGTTGGCGCATTCGGATTCGACGAGAATGGTCCCGGCATATTCCGACGAAACGCCGAGATGGCGCTTCTTCGTCCCGGATGCATTGAGCAATCCTGAGCATCTTCATTTCGCCCTCAAGGGCTGGTGCGCGGCCAGTGCTTGTTACATGATCTACACCGCCATCGACTGGCGAGGCCTAAGCACTGCGGTGACGACCTGCCTCGTCACAGCGCTTTCTACCATCGGTGCATCTAGGCAAAAACAAGCCCTCCGGTTTGGGGGGGCAGTCGTAGGCGGATTTCTTTTCGGGACGGGCTCGCAAATATTCATTCTGCCTCATATCGATTCTATTGGGGGATTCACGGTGCTCTTTGCGGCGGTGACGGTCTTAGCCAGTTGGATAATGACATCTACTCCGAGACTTTCATACTTCGGCCTGCAGATCGCTGTTGCTTTTTACCTGATTAACTTGCAGGAGTTTGCTTTTCAGACGTCGCTCGCGATCGCTAGGGACCGCGTCGCCGGTATTCTGCTGGGTCTTTTCATGATGTGGCTGGTCTTTGAGCAACTTGGGGGGCATCCGGCCTCGCTGGAAATGAAGAGGAAGTTCGCGTCTGGTTTGCGACAGTTGGCTCAATTCGTGAGGGAATCCAGTTTCACAAACCTAGCGGTTGCGAGCGAGCGAAGTTATTCCTTTCGGGAGACAATCGGCAACACCTTCGACCAAGTCAGAGCGCTTGGCGATGCAGTGCTATTCGAATTCGGACGGTGGCGACTGGAGAATCTCGCCCTGCGCAGGCAGGTAATCCACTGGCAGTCACAGTGCCGAGTGTTGCTGTTGATTCGAATTGCTTTGTGGAAATATCGTGCTCAGCTTCCGGGTTTTGAGCTTCCACTGGACGTTCTTTCCATCCAGCAGGCTTTCGACTACCGACTGGCACACAACCTAGATGTGGTTGCAGACAGAATGGAAGACCATAGCCCGCCGGGCCTACAGCGCTCGATTGGTTCTCTGAACGGCTTTGAGGAATCCTTGCGAAACCGGGCCCTGGAAGAACCCAGGCAAGTTTTGCAAACTCGGTTGGAAACCCTTGTTTCCTTTGATCAACAGACCGAAAACATACTGCTCTCCGTGGACAAGGAAACCTCAAACTTTCAACCGACCATGGATGGTCGGCACCGCATGCCAAGAACCCATGCTTAAACGGATCTGTTCCGGGCTCACCCACGCGACAGCGTCCGTCGCGCCAGCGGCTTAGTCCTTGTCGGCAAACAGGGAACTATCCCGCCGGCCCGCATTTTTTCGAGGCTCTGCCGTCAAACCCACGGGGGCGGAAACCAGAACTAAGTGCTTTCTGTCGTTCGCGCTTTGCCGATTCCAGTCCGCAGGAGGTTTCTAGGATGAAGAGAACGGGCTCAGGCCGGCGCCCAACGAGCTAACGACGCCATCGCAGCCGTTCAAGGCGCGGATGAGGGTGCCCTCGTCACGAGCATCGCCCTCGATCATGTCTACTCCCGGCAGATCGGCGCTCGCCTTCGAGCGAACCAGGGCCACGACGGAATGGCCTTTTGCCAGGGCGGGACCGGACGATCAGCCGTCCGGTTCCGCCCGTTGCAGCCAAGACAAGAACTTTCAAGTTTGAGCTCGATCTTTACTTGACGTTCGCGGCGCAGTTCCCGAGGAGCCGGGCTGACTCAGCTTGCCCCGGACTCACGCCTTGAGGGCGTTCCGTGCAGCCGCAAACACATCGCGTGCGGACGTCGTACCCGCTACGTGCTCCGTACCCGCGATTCCGAGGTCCATCCATCCCGCGTTAATGCTCTCAAACATTTCTTCGGCAGGTCCAGTGTGGCCCTTCGGGATGCCGAACTGCTCGAACGCTTCCGCCCACCCTGCACGCGGGACTGCAAAGGCTTTTACGTCGAGTGTCAGAACTTCACCCAATTGTCCGGCCACTTCATCCGCGCTTACCATCGAACCGAGCTCGATGACGCGATGCCCTGACCACGCCGGCCCGGTCAGAAGCGTTGCCACCTCTGCGCCAATGTCGTCTGACGCGACCATTGTCGATTTCCGGCTTGTAGGATTGTAGAAGACCGGTAGTGTTCCGCCTTGGGCGGCCTGTAAGCCGAAAAGAAAGTTTTCGAAAAAGCCGCCTGCGCGCACAAATGCGACCGGAGATGGCAGGCTGCGGAAACCTTGCTCCAAAAGTGATAAGGCCGTGCTGATCCCCGCCCCGCTTGTTCTATTCGCGCCCATCGACGAGAGCGCTACCACCCGCAGGGGCACTACCTTGGTCAGCGCCTCGACATAGTTCGCAATCACGCCCTTTGCTTCTCTGTAATCAGGCGAGGGTGCCCATCCACCCGGCAACATAACAAACGCGCCCTCAACACCTTTGAGCGCCGCCGCTATGGCTGTCGCATCGTTCCAGTCTCCATCCACCAACTCCACGCCTTGGTCTGCCCACTTCGCCGCTTTCTCGCGACTGCGCACAAGCGCCCGCACCTGTTTGCCTTGCTTCAGCAGATGCCGCGCGGTGGCGCCCCCAACTTTTCCAGTAATGCCCATGACTAAATACATACTCGTTTTCTCCTTGTTAGAACGAAAGTGATGCTCTGATGCGAACGCCAGAGCTTGTGAGTTGCGCAGCTAGCACTCCGCTAGTCCCGTGAGTTTCCACAGTTATCTGTCGCATGAATAGTTACAGGCCTTTACACAGCCGATCGGATCGCCTCGATGAGAGAGGTGGTTGATCCTCGCGGAGGCCTTGCTATGTGGTCGTCACTGTCACGGCCTGACGCACATACCGGCTGCTTTCCAGTTGCTGCACCATGAAGGCTGCCAGATCGGCCCTCCCGATCTTGTGCGCCTTCTCGCCGCCCTCCGTGCTCAGGACCCTGGTAACGCCGGTCTTCTCGCCGTCGGTCAACATCGGCGGCCGCACCAGCGTCCAGTCCAAGTTGCTGCCTTCGATCTCGGCCTCCATGCCCGCCTTGTCTACCAGCAGACCCCGCAGAAACGTCCTCATGAGCAGGTGCTCGTTGAAAAAGCCGGCGTTCTTGACGCTCTCGCCCGCACCCACCACCGAAATCTTCAGCAATCGCCGCACGCCATTGCGCCGCATCGCGTCCACAATATTGTGTGCCGCGCTCGTTTCCATGGTCGTCACTTTCCACGGCGTCTTGCCGCCCAGCGCGTCGATCACCGCATCCTGTCCGGCGACCGCAACGTCGACCGCGGCCGCGTCCAGCACGTCGCCCGCAACAACTCTGACGTTCGCCTTCTTGTACTGCGCGGCACCGCGCACGAAAGCTGTCACCTTATGTCCGGCCGCCAGCGCCTCATTTACCAGCGCTTCTCCGCTCTTGCCCGCTGCTCCAATCACTAGAACTTTCATCACATTCTCCTGTTTGCCTTGTATTTGGCCGCCCATCCAAATGAGCGATCTGACTATTAGAGGCCGGATAAAACCATTGGTCGCAAATTATTCAGTGGTTATAAATAAACAATTGGTCGCAGAAATCGTCAAAAGGGACTAAGCTATTGAAGTGACATCCACATCACCAAGTCGCCGGGTAGAGCGCAAGGAAAGGCTGCGGGGCGAAATCCTTGCGGTTGCAAGCAAAATGTTTGCCGATCGCGGCTACGAAGCCGTGACGCTTCGCGCGATCGCTAAAGAGATCGGCTATACGCATGCCGTGATTTATCAGCATTTTCCCGACAAAGGGCACATTCTTGCCGAGTTGAGCCGCGAGACGATCGGGCTGCTGATTCAGAACTTCGACGCGATTGCCGCTAAACATCCTGCACCGAAAGAGCGTCTTTTTGCGACTTCACGCGGCTTGATTCAGTTCTGCACTGCCCATCCACAGCAGTTCCGCAACGTCTTCTTCGGGCCGGAGAACCGCAACGGCATCCGCGCTGGACAATATATCCACGACATTGGCACGCCTTTGTTCAGACGTTTCGTGCAACTCTTTTTCGATGTTGCCAAGGCTGAAGGATTGCCAAATAGGGACGACATAGTGGTAGCCTACACCTGGTGGTTTAATATTTTTGGCCTCGCCACACTCATGGTCATCCAAGGGGTTGTGCCTGACTTGCCTGACCAGACTCTGGTGGTCGAGCAAACGATCGCAACGCTTTGGGCGGGCGTTCAGGTTGTTCCGCGATTGCCGAAGAGCGCAGTCTCCAAGCGGTCCAGCCGGTCCATTGTTCCAAAGCACTAACAGCTTCTGTCTACTTAGGAGTCGTTGGAGGTAGGCCCGTGGAGTACCAGGACTCGAGGCCAGTAAAGCTGAAGACTTTGGGCGAAGTAGAGTCCCAGCGAGCGCTACCGAAGCTTCCTGAAGTCCACTCCCAAAAACCCACCTTCGCACGCCTGAAATGCAATCGGGCGCGGACTGCTTTCCAAGAAGAACACAAGGCGAACAAAACTTACCGGCAGTTTTACCGGCAGTCGACCTTTCCTGCAATGACTTTCAGTAACTTACAGCGCCGGGAGGCACCTCTAAGTACTTGCAATCACTGTTAATTTTGGCTGAAAAGGCTGGCGTCGGCGGTTCAACTCCGTCCCTGGCCACCATCATTCCAAAGAAGTTAGCGGAATCACGTCTTGCCCTCCCAGTCCGCTCTCAGTCCGCTGTTTTTCGGCGAGATCCGGTTCGGTTTCCGGCTATGATGATGGTGAAGGACTTAAACTCGCATTGCCGTTCGCTCAGTCCGCTTTCAGTCCGCTTCTGTCTGCGGCGTGGCTGAAAATCGCAGTCGGCATTGCCACTGCCGCAGCCATGCGATTCTCGCTGACACTGTGGGTATAACACTGAAGGGTCAACTTATGCGACGGGTTCTGTATCGCTCTCCGCGCGACTAGGACATTGCTAGATTCAAGGTCTCGGAGCGTAAGTCCGCTGCAGTTGGCCGCCGCGGCGCGCGAACAGGGGAAGGCGATTCAGGCCTGACACCTCTGGTCACTATGTTTTCCGGAGCCAGACTCTCGTACGATATCCCCCCGGATTCCCCTGTGCCAAAGCGAAATGACCGACAGAAAATCGAATTAAATGTTGAGATCCTTGAGGGCCATCTTGGCTGCATGAAATCCACACATTCCATGAACGCCGCCACCTGGGGGCGTTGATGCTCCGCAAAGATAGAGTCCCGAACGCGAGGTGCGATACAACGACCGTGTAGGACGAAACAGTAGCTGGCGGACATTCATTGCTCCCCCCAAGATATCGCCGCCGACTAGATTGGAATTCCAACTCTCCAGATCTTTGGGTGTAGAGAAGGAACGGGACAGAATGCAATCGCGGAATTCGGGAGCGAAGCGTACGATTTGGCGCTCAATGGATTCGGTGTAGTCTTCGGTGCTGCCGTTAGGAACATGACAGTAGGCCCAAGCAGTATGTCGACCAGAAGGAGCTCGACTGGAGTCGAAGAGCGATGGCTGGCCGAGCAGAACGAATGGTTTGTTGGGTGAAAGGGTCCTTTCAGCCTGAGCAATCTCTTCGAGAGAGCCTCCGATGTGTACGGTGGCGGCCCGCAGACATTCGCGAGCGGTCCACGGAATCGGTGCATTCAGTGCGTAGTCAATCTTGAAAGCACCGGGTCCATACCGAAATCGCTCCAGTTGCTTTCGATAATCAGTGGATAGATGGGAACCGGCGATGCGAAGGAGTTGGCGCGGGGTGATGTCTGCGAGGACGAGGTCGGACAAAGGTAGCTCGGTTACTTCACGACCGGTTTCAACTCGGCCTCCGAGATCCTCTAAATGTCGGACCAGGGCATCCGTGAGAGACTGCGCACCGCCACGCAGGATCGGCCAACCTCTCGTGTGTCCAGCGGCTATCATCGTCAAGCCAACAGCAGCTGAAGCGGTAGTTTCTAAGGGGAGGATGGAATGGGTTGAGACGCCAGCAAAGAGGGATCGAGCCCGTTCTCCAGCAAAATGGGAACGAGCCAACGACAGCGCCGGCAACAGAGCGGATAGGCCAAAACGCGCCAGCACGAACGGACTTCTGGGGATATGTAGGATGGGGCCGAGAATTTCTTCGACCAAAGCAGCGAAGTTAGAAACTACGGGTTCTATCAGTGATCGGTATGCTTTGCGGTCACATGCATCCAGTTGGTCGATTGTTTCTTCAATCGAGTGTTCAAGCACGACCGCGGTCCCGTCATCCAACGGGTGAGCGAATGCCGCGTGCGGTTGAATCCAAGGAATGGTGAAGGGAAGAGAACCATAGAAAGGGCTTGCAGCGCCCAGGGGGTATGTCGAAGAGCCCAGGTCGTGAAGAAAACCAGGCTGTGTGATCTCGGCGGTCGAACAGCCACCACCAATCTGCCCATTACGTTCTAGTACGGTCGTCCTTACGCCCGATGCTGCAAGGACAATTGCGGCTGAGAGTCCATTCGGTCCTGAGCCGATTATCGTTGCCGTAGACATACCCCCCGCTTTCTATAGCTCGCGTACACGTCGTTCCCCTGCAAACGGGCGTGGGATGCAGCTTCTTCAATCAGAGAATCATGCGTCTTCTTCCGAACGGGATGGCATCAATCGACCAGGCACCAGGCCCGAGCATAGCGAGCGCAACGCCCACTGCGGCCATCAGGACTAGGGCCCAGGGATCGTCGGTTCAAGAAAATGCGGTCCAGACTGCGACGCCAGCCATCATGCTGCCCGCGACGTCCCTACGGCAATGATTTTCTGACTACGTCACCATGCTCGCCGAAACCGCAAACCAGAACACGGTAAAAGATCGGGACGGTTGTCATCGATGAGCCGCGCGCTGCTGCCGCGATTGACGCTGCGGCAACCCAGCCGAGTGGCTTATATGTCTGTCGAGTCCTAACGTGTCCGTAAGACTTGCCAACGCTGGCCCGTCGCGGCACTGGCCACTACGGCAGCGTTGGGGGTTCGATGAGGGTTCGATAAATGTTCCCGAGGGTGTTTAAGGGGGCTCAGGGAGCCATCCGTACCCTTTGCTTTCAATTAGTTTACGGACCATGAGTTCCCTGTCAGGGCAGAGGCCGCCGTTTCACTAACCTTTATTTGTCCTTCAATCCTGAATATTTCTACCCTGTCTGTGGTTAAGATCGCGAGAGCGACGTCGACCTGCTTTTCAGCCACCCAGTTTCACCAAGCTGATTGTGTCTTAAGGTGTTTCGTGCGACCAGAGGGTTTCAGCCAGCTTCAAAGCTGCGAAGCTCCGGTGTCGAGTGTAAAATCAGCACATATTCGTTTTCTTCTCTGTGGGGTATGTATTTCTGAACTGACAGTGCATGAACACGTCAGTTTTTTCCATTGGGTGCCCCTGAGTAACGTCCGCAACGGATGATTCCGTTTCGCAGAGAGTTCCTCATGTTGCTGCGCGCAAGGACCAGCAGATCGTCGTCTATAGCAAAAACCAAAGTAGAACGAGGGCTTGAACCCAGGCGCAGAAGGAGAGCGGACAGATGAAAGCATCCGTCTTGTTCGGGACCGGCTGGGAGAACCATTCCGTAGAGGTGCTGTGGCAAGATTCCGGACGTGCCTTCTGCAAACTGTGGCGCAGTGACGCCGAGGTCGAGAAGCACGCATTCATACCCATCCCGGCCCGTGTTGAGCATCCGACTCTGGATAGTGTCAATCGCCTGACGCACGAGCACGGCCTTAAGAGCTACCTCGACAGTGCTTGGGCGTTGCGTCCGCTGGAATTGGTACGCGAGCGGGGGCAGACAATGCTCGTGGTCGATTACACAGGAGGCGAGCCGCTCGATCGCCTCGTCCGGGAGCCGATGGAGATCGGACAGTTCCTCCGACTCTCGGTCGCGTTGTCTGGCGCAGTCGGTCAGCTGCACGGGCGAGGGTTGATCCACAAGGACATCAAACCCGCAAACGTGCTGGTGGACTCTACAACTGGGCGAGTCCGTCTCACGGGCTTCGGCATCGCATCGCGCCTTCCGCGCGAGCGCCAAGCGCCCGAACCTCCAGAGTTTATCGCTGGAACACTCGCGTACATGGCGCCAGAGCAGACCGGACGAGTGAACCGCTCTATTGATTCCCGCAGTGACCTGTACTCACTTGGCGTCACGCTCTACGAGATGTTAACCGGCAGCCTTCCTTTCACGGCATCCGATCCGATGGAATGGGTGCATTGCCATATTGCGAGACGACCCCTTGCTCCATGCGAGCGGCTACCGAACGTTCCAGCGGCTCTCTCCGCTATCACGATGAAACTGCTCTCGAAAACAGTCGAGGAGCGATATCAGACGGCCGCAGGAGTTGAACGCGATCTAATGCGTTGCCTGTCGCAATGGGAATCACGAGGATCCATCGACGTTTTCGCTCTCGGCGCACAGGACACTCCGGACTGCCTCATGATCCCCGAGAGGCTGTACGGGCGAGACCGTGAAGTGGACGCCATTCTCACGGCGTTTGATCGCATTGTCGCGGGCGGCCGGCCAGAAATGGTGCTCGTCTCTGGATACTCCGGTATCGGCAAGTCCGCCGTCGTGAACGAACTTCACAAGCCGCTCGTACCACCGCGCGGCCTGTTTGCGTCTGGCAAGTTCGACCAGTACAAGCGTGACATTCCGTATGCGACGTTGGCGCAGGCGTTCCAAAGCCTTGTCCGGCCGCTTCTCAGTGAGGGCGAAGACGAGTTACGCAAGTGGCGTGACGCACTTCGGGAGGCATTGGATCCGAACGGGCTGTTGATCGTCGATCTTGTTCCCGAATTGAAGCATGTCATTGGCGAACAACCACCCGTTCCTGAGCTCCCGCCGTCGGAAGCGCAACGACGCTTTCAGCTGGTCTTTCGCCGGTTCATTGGCGTATTCGCACGACCGGAGCATCCGCTGGCACTCTTTCTCGACGACCTCCAGTGGCTGGATGCTGCGACGCTCGATTTACTCGAAGACCTGTTAACCCGCGACGATCTGCGGCACTTATTGCTCATCGGTGCCTATCGGGATAATGAGGTAAGCGCGACGCACCCCTTGATGCGCAAAGTCGATGCGATCCGTCAGGCCGGAGCGGCACTGGAGGACATCGTTCTGGCACCGCTCGGTCAGGACGATCTGCGACAAATGCTGGCGGACTCCCTGCACTGCGAGCCGGGGCGCGCCGCTCCGCTCGCCAAATTGATTCATGAGAAGACCACAGGTAATCCCTTCTTCGCCATCCAGTTCATTTCCACGCTGGCAGAGGAAGGCTTGCTCAGTTTCGACTACGGTGAAGGCTGCTGGGCATGGGACCTGAACCGAATTTACGCCAAAGGCTACACCGACAACGTCGTGCAGCTTATGGTTGGGAAGTTGAACCGCCTGCCAGTCGAGACACAGGAGGCGCTCAAGCTGTTTGCTTGCATGGGGAACAGCGCCGAGTTCGACATGCTGGCGATGGCTTACGAAAAGTCGATCGAGGAACTTCACCAACACCTTTGGGAAGCAGTACGAGCCGGACTTATCTTCCGCTCCGACGATTCTTATCGCTTCCTGCACGATCGTGTGCAGGAAGCAGCCTATTCCCTAATTCCGCAACAACTGCGGTCCGCGGCGCATCTGCGCATTGGGATGCTCTTGGCTGCGCACACTCCGGCGGCGAAACGCGACGAGGCGATATTCGAGATTGTCAACCAGCTCAACCGCGGGTCTCACCTGCTCACCTCGGTGGAGGACCGCGAGCGCGTCGCAGACTTAAATCTGATTGCAGGGCGGCGCGCCAAGGTATCGACCGCGTACGCTTCGGCACTCAAATATCTCGGGGCAGGCCGAGCATTGCTGACGGAAGAGACGTGGGAGCGAAACTATCCTCTCATTTTCTGGACCGAGTATCTGATGGCTGAGTGCGAGCTGCTGACCGCAGACAAGGTTGCTGCCGAAAATCGACTCGCGCAACTGCCGCAACGCGCGAACAATCGGCACGATTTCTGCATAGCCACACGCTTACGACTCACCCTGTACACCACGTTGGACCGGTGTGACCGTGCCGTGGATGTGTTTCTAGAGTGGCTCCGCAGCCAGGACACGGCGTGGTCGAACCGTCCGACACGCGATGACGTCTTAAGCGAGTACAACCGAATCTGGGCTTTGCTCGGCAACCGGCAAATTGAAGAACTGATGGACCTGCCGCTCGTTGTAGATCCGGAGGTGCTCGACACGCTCGATGTTTTCACAGAGATTGTCACGCCGTCGATTCTCTTTGACGAGCACCTGTCCACATTGGTCGTCTGTCGCCTGGTGACAATCAGCCTCGAGCATGGAAACAGCGACGCCGCGTGCTTCGCCTACGTTTGGCTTGCCATGTTTGCCGGTCCGCGTCTTGGTAACTACAAAGACGGATTCCGTTTCGGTCAACTGGGCTATGACCTGGTCGAGAAGCGCGGCCTGACGCGGTACCAAGCGCGAACCTACATGTCTGTGGGCGCCATGGTCATGCCATGGGCGCAGCACGTCGCTAGCGGACGTGAACTGGTGCGTCGCGCCTTCGATCTCGCATATCGTATCGGCGATCTAACTTTCGCGTCCTATAGCTGGGACCAACTTATTACGATTTGTCTGGCAGTCGGAGATCCGCTCGCAGAAGTGCAGACCGAGTGCGAAAACGGTCTGGCCTTTGCGAAAAGGGTCCGCTTCGGTTTGGTCATCCACCTGTGCGGAGCGCAGCTGGGCCTGATTCAGACGCTACGTGGAGTGACTCCCACGCTTGGGTGTCTGGATCACGACGATTACATCGAGGCGGAAGTCGAGCGCGATCTCGCCAGCAATCCGAATTTGGTATTCGCCGAGTTTTACTATTGGACCCGCAAAGTGCAGGCTCGCGTTTTTGCCGGAGACTATACTTCAGCGGCTGAGGCCGCGTTCAAAGGACAACAGTTTTATTGGACATCAGCGGCGATGTTCGAAACCGCAGAATTTCGTCTCTATGCTGCTCTTGCTCACGCGGGCGCCTGGAATATTGCGTCGCCTGAAGACCGACCGAAACACTTCGAGGCCTTGTCGGACCATCACAAGCAGCTCGAAGTCTGGGCTGTGCATTCACCTCAGACTTTTGAAAACCGCGCCACCCTGGTTGCGGCGGAGATCGCACGGATCGAGGGACGTGTTCTGAACGCGCAGGATCTCTATGAGAAGGCGATTCGATCCGCGCATGTGCACGGCTTTGTCCACAATGAGGCTTTGGCGAATGAACTGGCAGGGCTGTTCTATGCCGCGCGCAGCTACGAGAAAATCGCGACGACTTATCTACAGGAAGCGCACGACTGCTATCTGCGTTGGGGAGCGGATGCCAAGGTCCAGCAACTGGAGCAGCTTTACCCGCAGATCAGGCCCGAGACGGGTATCTCGGATGCGACGGCGACGATAAACACTCCGGTCGGGCAACTCGAGCTGGCGACTGTGATTAAGGTGTCAGAAGCCGTATCGGGCGAGATCGTGCTGAGCAAGCTCATCGACACGATCATGCGCACAGCACTCGAGCACGCAGGCGCAGAGAGAGGTCTGCTGATTCTTTCCCGAGAACACGGCTATCGCATCGAAGCGGAAGCCACAACCAGCAGCGATCAGGTAACAGTGGTCCTTCGACAGGCAAGCGTCACCGTCGCGGATCTACCCAGTTCGGTTCTCCACTATGTCCTTCGGACCAAAGAAGGAATTCTCTTACACGACGCATCCGGTCAGAATCCATTCGCCGCCGACGAGTATATTCGCGGGCACCACGCACGGTCTGTGCTCTGCCTCCCGCTGCTTAAGCAAACCCGACTGGTGGGACTGCTGTACCTCGAAAACAGTCTCACACCTGACGCCTTTAACCCCGCGCGAATGGCCGTTCTTAAGTTGATTGCTTCGGCGGCGGCGATCTCCATCGAGAACACGCGCCTCTACAGCGATCTCGAGGATCGTGAAGCGAAGATTCGGCGTCTGGTGGACGCCAACATTCTGGGAATCACGACTTGGAATGTCGAGGGCGCCATTCTGTCGTCCAATGAAGCCTTTCTTCGCATGGTGCAATACGATCATGGAGATGTCGCTGCGGGTCGCGTGCGATGGTGGGACATGACACCTGCGGACTGGCGCGAGCGCGCTGAACGCGCTTTGGCAGAAGTAATCGAGACCGGGACCGTACAACCTTTCGAGTCAGAATTTGTCCGGAAAGATGGCAGCCGGGTTCCTGTGCTGATTGGAGCCACCTTGTTCCAAGAGGGCGGGAAAGACGGCGTTGCTTTCGCCCTCGATTTGAGTAAACAGAAACAGGCTGAAGCAGAGATCAGGGCACTCAAGGATCAACTCTATCGGGAAAACTTGGCGCTGCGAGACGAGGTCGACCGTGCTCAGATGTTTGAAGAGATTGTCGGTTGCTCCAAGCCATTGAATACGGTTCTCTCGAGGATTGCCAAAGTGGCGCCGACCGATTCCACGGTGTTCATCACGGGAGAGACTGGTACCGGAAAGGAGCTCATCGCGCGCGCCGTCCACAAACGATCGCAGAGGGCTGGACGCGTATTTGTCAGTGTGAACTGTGCCGCATTGGCGCCCACTCTGATCTCCTCCGAGTTGTTCGGTCACGAAAAAGGCGCCTTCACAGGAGCAACACAGCGGAGGCTCGGGCGCTTTGAACAGGCCAACGGGGGCACGATCTTCCTGGATGAAGTAGGCGAACTTCCGTCCGACACGCAAGTCGCACTCTTGAGAGTCTTACAAGAGCGAGAGTTCGAGCGCGTCGGCGGAGCACAGACGATCCGAGTCGACGTTCGAGTCATCACGGCGACCAACCGCGACCTAACAGCCGCTGTGGCCAATGGAAGCTTTCGTCAAGATCTTTTTTATCGACTCAACGTGTTTCCCATCGAAGTGCCACCGCTCAGAGACCGGACTGAGGACATCCTGATGCTCGTCGAATACTTCGTGCGACGCTATGCCAAGCGAGCGGGCAAGAACTTCCGCTCGATCGACAAGAAGACGTTGGGGTTGTTGCAGAACTACGATTGGCCAGGCAACATCCGTGAGCTGCAGAACGTGATTGAGCGGTCCGTGATCCTGAACTCCGGCGAGAGTTTTGCCGTCGACGAGTCGTGGCTCGCAAAACAACCCACCCGAGGACGACCTCAAGTTGCTTCACCGGCGCCGTCTCAAGGCAACCCTCGAAGCGAACGGGAGCTCATTGAAGCGGCGCTCGCCGCATCCCGGGGCCGTGTCGCTGGCCGCTCAGGCGCCGCCGGGAAGCTTGGCGTTCCACCATCTACGCTTGACCATCGCATCAAGGCGTTGGGTATCGACAAGACGCAGTTTAAGTTTCGCTGAAGTCCCCACCACTTTCTCCCAATTCACCACATTCACCCGATCTGCCAAATTCGCCGGTCGGCAAGCGCCTGGATCTCTAGCGCTTTCAGTTACGTTCGAGTGGCACGCCATTTGCCATTGAAATCAGTGGACGGCGGGCGACGCGAGCCAATGACGTGCCGAATCGACCGACTTTCGACGGAACACGGTCTGGTCCTTTACATCAGCGGTCAGATCGCGACGGAAGATCTGGAGGTCATTCGCACTACGCTCGACCCACGCCGAGTCGTCGCCGTCGAACTCGCAGAGGTAGAGCTGGTCAGCCGTGACGCGGTTAAGCTTCTGGCACAGGCGCAAGCGGAAGGCATCGAACTGAGGAGTTGCCCGGCCTACATCCGCGAGTGGATCACGAACGAGCGAAGGAGCAGTTAGCACGCAGAATCGTCGGAAGTGGACCGGACCTGGAATCGGGCTTGGCTTCGGCATAAATCGGGTGTCTCACCATGGGGCAATAGGGAACGTCATGAAACGGACTGACATTCGGTCGCGGCGCCGCTTTCTCAAGGGCGAACTCAAATTGGGTGTGGCAGCCGCGTCAACCCAGGAACAATCCGCACAGTGTTTGCAAAATTCCAAAATCAATGCAGAGGAGGAATCTATGACCGCAACTATCGCTGTACGAGATAGCAGCACGCTCGCAACTGGCAACAGTGCGATTCGTCCGTTTCAGAAAATAAATATTCCAGAGGCCGAACTCACCGAATTGCGCAGGCGCATCAACAACACACGGTGGCCGGAACGAGAAACGGTCACAGATGCAACCCAAGGCGTGCAGCTCGCGACGACTCAAGCACTCGCTCGCTATTGGGCGACAGAGTACGACTGGCGCAAGATCGAGGCAAAACTCAACGCCCTGCCGCAATTCATCACCGAGATCGACGGACTGGACATTCATTTCATTCACGTCCGTTCAAAACACGAAAATGCGTTGCCGCTCATCGTTACGCACGGATGGCCCGGCTCGATCACCGAACAGTTGAAGATCATCGATCCGCTAACTAATCCCACCGCACACGGCGGAAATGCATCCGACGCGTTCCATATCGTAGTTCCGTCGATGCCGGGGTACGGGTTTTCAGGCAAGCCGACGACGACCGGCTGGGGTCCTGAACGGATCTCGAGTGCCTGGGTCGTGTTGATGAAGCGACTCGGCTACTCAAGATTTGTGGCACAGGGCGGGGATTGGGGCGCGGTCATCACCGAGCTGATGGGCGCGCAGGCGCCGCCCGAACTTCTCGGTATCCACACCAACATGCCCGGCGCGGTTCCTGCGGATATTTATCGAGCGGTTTTGTCCGGCGCGCCGATGCCGTCCGGTTTCTCAGACGACGAAAAGACTGCCTTCGAGAGGCTCCAATTCGTGTACAGCAAAGGCGTCGGCTACGGCTACCAGATGGGGTTGCGACCACAGACGTTGTATGGAATCGCGGATTCCCCTGTCGGCCTGGCCGCCTATTTTCTGGACCACGATGCGTGGAGTTATGCGCTGATCGCGCGCGTCTTTGACGGGCAGACCGAAGGTCTCTCGCGAGACGATGTTCTCGATAACATTACGATCACCTGGCTGACGAACACGGCGCTTTCCGGAGCACGGCTCTACTGGGAAAATAAATTTCCCTATTTCAGCGTCAAGGGCGTATCTGTCCCGGTTGCTGTGAGCGCGTTCCCTGACGAGCTCTATCAATGTCCGCGGAATTGGGCAGAAAGCGCGTATCCCAAACTGATCCATTACAACAAACTCCCCAAGGGCGGGCACTTTGCGGCCTGGGAACAGCCGAAGCTCTTTTCAGAAGAGGTTCGGGCGGGCTTCAGGTCACTGCGGTCAGGCGTGGCGAAGTCAGATGTGACCTTCGCCAAAGCTAGCTAGCTGCTTGTAAGGAAGCAGGAGAGCTTCGACGGCAGAGGCTCTCCTGTCTTCGCCTCAACTAGATAGCGAAAAAACAAATGCGAAGCGCAAAGCAGGGAAGAACATGGCAAATCCAACGTATGAGGTCCACGCCAACGACGCCGCCGGTGAGGCGAGCGCGGCGCAGTTCACCATCGACCGAGCCTATCCAGGCCGCTGGACGATCAGCTTCAACAACCCGCCGATCAACATGTTTGTTCCCACAACGATCGTCGAATTGGGAGCGCTAATGACCGACCTCGAGGCGGACCCGTCCGTGAAGGTCGTAGTGTTCCAGTCGGCGAATCCCGATTTTTTCATCGCCCATCTCGACGTAGCCAAAGCAGCTGAACGGCCGGAGGTGCTGGGCCTTTGGCGCGACTTTGTGCTGCGCCTCTCGTCCACGCCAGTCGTGAGCATCGCCAAGATTCGCGGCCGCACGCGCGGCATCGGGAACGAGTTCGTGCTGGCCTGCGACATGCGCTTCGCCAGCCGGCAAAGCGCCCTATTCGGCAACCCCGAGGTCGGCGTCGGACTGGTCCCGGGCGGCGGAGCGCTGGAATGGCTGCCGCGCTTGGTCGGCCGCTCGCGCGCACTTGAGATAGTCCTCAGCGGTGACGACTTTGACGCTGATATCGCCGAGCGCTATGGCTGGGTGAACCGCACGCTGGACGATGACGACCTCGACTCGTTTGTCGATACTCTCGTCCGGCGTCTGGCCTCGTTCGATCGTGAAACGCTGGCCGCGGCGAAGGCCCAGGTCAATCGGTTCGGGACGCCGACAGCTACCGAGCTCAAGTCGAGCACCGACCTGTTCTTCCCACTGCTGGCCTTGCCAGGTGCGCAGGCGCGCCGTGCCAAGATTCGCAATATGGGTTACGGCGTTTCGAGCGACTTCGAATTGAACTTCGGTCGGCACCTGCCTACGCTCGGGCGAGCGGACGGCGATGCCACGGGACAGGAGAGGTAGACATGAAACCCTGGAAAGTAGTTTCGCTAATTCTGTTTGCTCTTGCGGTTGCAGCCGCGGGATACGGGCTGATTCTCGTGCGACGAGGCTTCAGCGCACTTGCGACACCATCAGCGATTGAGGAGTTCGCGGCCACAACGGCACGCAAATTGGCCGTCCCATCCGCGTATCGCCACCTTCGCAATCCCATCACGCCTTCAACCGAGAACATTCGGGGAGGCATGGAGCATTTCGCCTTTCATTGCTCCCCGTGCCATTCGAATGACGGATCGGGCCACACGGTATACGGCAAGGGCCTCTATCCGAAACCGCCCGACTTGCGCGCAGCCGCGACGCAGAACAAGAGCGATGGCGAGCTCTACTACACAATTGAAAATGGAGTTCGTTTGAGCGGCATGCCAGCCTTC
>Ga0187860_1001237_pt1 | contig 22941 bp, 23 predicted proteins | sample June2016WEW_10_4_FD_132981 | JGI IMG/M metagenome (GOLD analysis project Ga0187860, IMG submission 132981) | Peatland microbial communities from SPRUCE experiment site at the Marcell Experimental Forest, Minnesota, USA - June2016WEW_10_40 | ecosystem: Environmental > Terrestrial > Soil >...
GCGGCAATCAATCAGAAAAATTTCGAGGCGGCGTCGAAGTTTCTTGGCCCGCGCTACACTCAGCATAATCCCAGGGCCGCGGACGGACCGGAAGGCCTGAAGGCCTTTTTGGGCTTCCTGCGTGAGAAATTCCCCGACTATCACAGCGAGATCAAACGCGTCTTCGCCGACGGCGACTACGTTATTCTGCACGTCCACAACGTGCCGACGGCCGGCAGTCGCGGCAACGCCATCATCGACATTTTCAAGCTCGAGAACGGCAAGATCGTCGAGCACTGGGACGTGCGTCAGGAGATTCCCGAGCAGGCCGCCAATGCCAACACAATGTTCTAGGACGGACGTCTAGCTGCGGCCGCCGCCGGCAAGCACGGCTCGTGTGGCCCGGTCCGGCCCGAAATCGTCGACGCCGTCGATCGCGAGCAGGTCGGCAAGGCGCGTGCGCGCGCGGTTCACGCGGCTCTTGATGGTGCCGACGGCGCAACCGCAAATCGCTGCTGCGTCCTCGTAAGAGAAGCCTGATGCGCCCACCAGGATGAGCGCCTCGCGCTGGTCCGACGGCAGCTTGGCGAGCGCGACGCGAAATTCGTTGAACTCGACCCGGCCGGTCTGCTCGGGATGCGATTTGAGCGTCTCGGCGTACCGGCCGTCGGCGTCCTCCACCTCGCGGCGGCGCTTGCGGTATTCGGACCGGAACAGATTGCGCAGGATGGTGAAGAGCCACGCCGGCATGTTGGTGCCGGGCTGAAAGGAATCGATATGGGCGAGCGCGCGCAGCAAGGTCTCCTGCACCAGATCGTCGGCGCGGTCGATATTGCCGCACAGCGAAATGGCGAACGCGCGCAGGCTCGGCACCGTTGCAAGCACTTGATCGCGTATGGTGGGATCCAGCTTCATGCCACCCGATCATCTTGATCACTAAGCCGGCGAACCAGATCGGCGATATTCTGCGGCACGCCCTGGCTCACGACATCGTCGTACATCGCCCGCAATTGCTGGCCGATACGCGCTTGCACTTCGCGTCCGAGGCGTACTTCGCTCTTACGTTGCGTTGCTGGCCTGCCCATTTGGTCCCGGGCTTCCGCCTTGTCCTCACTCGGAGTCGGCGGCTGAAGGTTAACTGGCTTACTGGTCGTCATTTTTCGTCACGGCCCCATAGCCACAACAATGTGCTAGCCTTGAACATGGCCTTTCTCCCCAATTGCTGCCCACCAACGCGTGGCTTTGGCGTTGGTTCCGGCCCGTGGAACTCTTTTCGGGAACCTTGTTTACTTAGCGACGTTTTAGCCAATAGCCTTGGGAAGATGTAAGGGGAGGGTGCCTTTGTCGACGTCACAAGCCGTAGTCCAGCATTTGCCGTTCCTGCGCCGGTATGCCCGCGCGCTGACGGGCAATCAGGCGTCTGGCGATGCCTATGTCGCGGCCACGCTGGAATCGCTGATTGCCAGCCCGAAAATTCTCGAATCCGGCCCAAGTCAGCGGGTCGCGCTGTACCGGCTATTCACCAAGATCTGGAATTCCGTCGCGGTGAACGGCAAAACCGACGTAGTTGAGCCGGATTTGCCGCCGGAACAACACCTTACGCAGATTACGCCGCGGCCACGGCAGGCATTCCTTCTGGTGGCGCTAGAAGGCTTCTCGGAGGAGGACACGGCGAAGATTCTCGACTGCGACTTGGCCACCCTTCGCGGTCTGGTCGAGGAATCCGGCCGCGAACTGGCCGCCGAGATCGCAACAGACGTGCTCATCATCGAGGACGAGACTTTCATCGCCATGGATATCGAGGCGCTGGTGGAAAGCCTCGGCCATCGGGTCATCGGCGTCGCCCGCACGCACAGCGAGGCCATCGCGCTGGCTCGTCAGAAGCGTCCTGGGCTGATCCTGGCGGACATCCAGCTCGCAGACGGCAGCTCGGGCCTCGACGCCGTGAACGAGCTTCTCGGCTCGTTCGAGGTGCCGGTGATCTTCATCACCGCCTATCCCGAGCGCTTCCTGACCGGACAGCGGCCGGAGCCGGCATTCCTCATCGCCAAGCCGTTTCAGCTTGCGGTCGTCTCCGCCGTGGCGAGCCAGGCGCTGTTCTTCGGGCGCAAGGCGCGTCAGCGCGAACGACAACCGACGGCGTAGTCTTCGGTAGGTTGGAACGACCATATTTCATGGCCGGGCTTGTCCCGGCCATGAATGTTTGCGGGTTGCGCCAGCGAGGGTGGATCGCCGGGCGTAGGTCCGGAAAAGAATTAGGGCGCAGGCGATCGGTCCATCGGCTGCGCCCAAGATGATCGGCCGAGCACGGGGGGAGGGGGAAAGGATGGCCGGTCCTCACGACAAGCCACAACCCCGCTATTTGTTCCGCCGCCTTGTTTGCGGTTCTCTTCACGCAGCCGTGGGGATCGCCATCACAACCAGGTGAGGCTGCCGCGCCAGCCGGAACTGCGCCGGTCGCGGCACGTTGCCGGTCGCGCGTGGCCACTCGGTTCCGCATTTGTCACGTGGGGATTGTTGGGGGTGTTGAGGTTTCGGAGACGATCCGATGCGCAGGATTTCGTTTGTTCGCGTTATAGGCGTGCTGGTGGCGTTATTCACTGCGAGCTTTATTTCCTTCCCGTCATTCCCCAGCACCGGCGTATTCGCGTTAAGTCCACTGATTTCAGTGAACCGTGCGCTCAAAGGAGATCGCCTGCCACTCGTGGAACCGACAGCCTTGCCGCATAGGCTTGGATTGCCGGCATCGCCCGGGCAGGCGCAGTCGCGCGTTAAAGTTCCGGTCGGATGCGACAGTGCTTTCGGCCCAATCTCCTCGCCGCAATTGGCGAACGTTTTTCGCCGCTGCACGGTCTGAACAAATCCGCGTCGGAAAAATCCGCCAAAAATTTGAACAAAAAACGCTTCGCATTTTTCCGACCTACCGCGCGGAACTTTTAACGTCCGTTGGCCATTGATTTGGCGGTACTCAATCACCGGAGTGTGTCATGTCGGGGGCCGAGCTGTTTCGGCGCGTCTGCACCGCGGCCTTCAGTGCAGTTTTCACCACTTTTCTCGTCGGTACAGCATCCTCTCAATCGCTTTCGTATAATCCGATCGATCGAGATGGCACGCTTCTTCAACAGGCCGTGCCGCAGACGGAACAGCCGAGCGCGGTGCCGGACGGCAATGATCTGCCGGCACCGTTGCGGCGGCAGGCCGTCTCCTATCCGAGCAGCGAGCCGGCCGGGATCGTCATCATCGACACCGCGCACACGTTTCTTTATCTGATGCTCGGCGGCGGCAGGGCTTTGCGCTACGGAATCGGAGTGGGTCGAACAGGCTTCACTTGGTCGGGCGTCGAGAAAATTTCGCGCAAGTCCGAATGGCCCGACTGGAGTCCGCCGGCGGAGATGATTGCGCGTCAGCCTTACCTGCCGCGCTGGGTCGGCGGCGGGCCCGGTAATCCGCTCGGCGCCCGCGCGCTTTATCTCGGCAACACCGATTACCGCATCCACGGCACCAACAATCCGGCCACGATCGGTCAGCATGTCTCCAGCGGCTGTATCCGCATGCGCAATGCGGACGTGGCTGATCTTTATGATCGCGTCAGCATCGGAACCAAAGTCGTGGTCCTGGCGAACGATCAGCGGACCGCCGCGATCGAAGATCGGCAAGACGTTGCGATCGAACGGAGCGCCGCGGGTGCGATGACGGCCAGGGTATCGGTAAGGCCGGTTGCTGCCGCCGCGGCCGACATCCCGCGTCCCCGCTTCGAATGGAGCGGCAATCCGAATCCGTTCGGCCTTTACTGATCCGGACGCTGTGCGTTAAGGGTCAGCACCAATCCAACCCTGTTCTCTGCCACCGCGACGCAACCGAACGTGCTGTTGCGCTGTTTTTTCCTCAATAGTCCAAACGTACGGCCTTGACCCCGGTGGGGAGGAGGTCGAACTGTAAGAGCATGGACAGGCCCGAGGTCAAAGGCACGACTACAACCGAACCGGATCGGGCGCCGGATGAGAGTGCAGCAGCGTTCTTTCCTGACCTTGCAATGGTTCGTGCCGCGCTTGAAGCGGGAGAGGTCGGCGTCTGGTCCTGGGACATCGCGACCAACGTCGTGACGTGGTCGAGTAACATGGAGGCGATCCATAGTCTGCCTCCCGGCGTCTTCGACGGCACGTACGCGTTCTTCGAACGTGACATTCACGAGGAGGATCGGGCCGGGATCGTAGAGGCCGTCAACGAGACGCTGCACACCGGTCGCCCGTATTGGGTGCGCTACCGTGTTGCTCCGCGAGAAGCGTGCGAGGAACGGTGGATCGAGGCCTCCGGCACCGCGACGTTTAAGGATGGAGCGCCTGTCCGCATGGTCGGCATCTGCCACGACGTCACCGAACGGATAAAGCTGCAGGAGGAGCTGCGCAGCCGCGCCAGACAGCAGGAGGCGCTGGCGCATCTTGGCGAGCGCGCGCTGGCGGAAACCGACATCGAGCGATTGCTCAACGACGTGGTCAGCACGGTCGCACTCACTTTGCCGGTCGATTTCGTCGAGGTTCTCGAGCTGATGCCTGGCGACACCGATCTTCTGCTGCGCGCCGGATTCGGCTGGAAGACCGGCTGTATCGGCTCGGTCGTGATGTCGAAGGAACATGACGGCTACGCGCGGTATATATTGGGCGCCGCGGTTCCGGTGGTCACCGCCGATTTTGCCACCGAGGCGCGGTTTAGCACCCCGCAATATCTTCGCAATCACGGCTGCGTCAGCGGCATGAGCACGACGATCGCCGGACAGGACGGACGCGCTTATGGCGTTCTCGGCGTCTGTACCAACAAATACTGGCACTTCAGCGTGCAGGATTCTTCGTTCCTTGCCGCGGTTGCCAATCTGGTGGCCGGCGCGATTCAACGCCGGCAGTTGGAGCAGCGCCACGAACTGATGATCCGCGAACTGCGCCACCGCTCCGGCAACCTCTTTTCGCAGCTTTTGGCGCTGTTCTCGCAAACCGCGAAAAACTCCCGGAATATGGCCGAGCTCATCAGCAATTACCAGGCGCGCGTCATGGCATTGGCGAACGCTCATCGATTGATCACCGAGGCCGGTTGGAAATCGACATCGCTTAATGAGCTGTTGCGCGTGCTGCTGAGCCCCTATCTCGACCGGACGACGTTCTCCGGCCCTAACGTCGACCTCGAACCGGATCCGACATTCAGTCTCAGTGCCGCTTTGCACGAGCTTACCTCCAACGCGATCAAACATGGCAGCCTCTCGCGCCCGCAGGGCCGGCTTGAGCTGAGCTGGTCCATCGCGCCAACGCGGCGCGGCATGACCTTGACCTTCGACTGGGTCGAGCGGAACGGCCCGCCGGCACGGCGGCCGCGGCGGATCGGATTCGGTTCGCGGCTCATTGGCCTGGTCATCGAGCGGCAAATGAACGGGGAGGTGCAGCCTTCCTACACGCGCGACGGCTTTTCCATGCGCATGATCGTTCCGCTCACGCACGAGCGCTGGCCGACCCAGGCGGTGGATACGGCGACCCAATCGGAAAGCGCATAGCGGGTACTGCGGGAACGCCGGTACAGACCCGGCGTTGAGTTGCACGCATGGGTGTCATCGGAGCATGATCTTTCAAGAAGCTTTTCCCGGATCAGGCTCCGGTTTGGCGAATAATCCGACAACACGGGAGTGAAAGGCTGCATCCTCCTGGTAACCGCAAACCGGCGAGGTGGGCGGCCCCGCCCACGGCTGTTGCGTGCCGCACTCTACTCGCTTTGGTCGTTCTGTTCGGCGGCGTCTCGATCGCGTTCGCCGCGGAGCGAAACACGTCTGGCAGTTCCGAGGCGATCTTTTTCGCCGAGCTGGGCATTCTGCTGCTGGTCGGCCGCGGCCTCGGCGAACTCATGCAGAAGCTCGGCCAGCCGGCGGTCATGGGACAGCTCCTCGGCGGGCTTCTGCTCGGGCCTTCCGTGCTCGGTCTGGTCTGGCCCGACTTTCAGCACGCGCTGTTTCCACAGACGGCAGAGCAGAAGAACATGGTCGGCGCCGTCGCGCAGCTCGGCATCCTCATGCTGCTGATGCTGACCGGGATGGAAACCGATCTGCGCCTGGTGCGTCGGGTCGGACGGCCGGCAATCACTGTCGCCGTCGCCGGCGTGGCGCTTCCCTTTATTTGCGGGTTCGGGCTTGGCGAAATGTTGCCGGACTCGATCCTGCCCAATCCGCAGGCACGCCTTGTCACCGCGCTTTTCCTCGGCACTGCGCTATCGATTTCCTCGATCAAGATCGTCGCCATGGTGGTGCGCGAGATGAATTTCATGCGCCGCGACGTCGGGCAGATCATCGTCGCATCCGCCATCCTGGAGGATTCCGGCGGATGGATCATCATCGCGATTTCGTTCGGCCTGGCGTCATCCGGTACGATCGATTTGCGCTCGGTGAGCTTCGCCATCATCGGCACGCTGCTTTTCCTGGTGATGAGTCTCACCATCGGCCGGCGCATCGTGTCCGATCTGATACGATGGACGAACGACAACTTCGCCAGCGAATTCGCGGTCATCACCATGATCCTCTTGATCATGATCGCGATGGCGCTGACGACGTATCTGATCGGCGTGCAGACGGTGCTCGGCGCATTCGTCGCCGGCGTGCTGATCGGGGAGTCGCCGATCCTTACGCGCCACATCGACGAGCAGTTGCGCGGGCTGATCGCTGCGCTGTTCATGCCGATCTTCTTCGGGCTGTCGGGACTGAGCGCCGATCTGACCATCCTCAAGGACCCCAGTCTGCTGTTGCTCGCCGGCGGCCTGATCGTCATCGCCAGCGTCGGCAAGTTTTCCGGCGCGTTCGTCGGTGGCAAGCTCGGCGGGCTCAACCGCCAGGAATCGCTCGCGCTCGCCTGCGCTATGAACGCGCGCGGCTCCACCGAAGTGATCGTCGCTTCGATCGGCCTGTCGGCGGGCGTGTTCGGCAAAGATCTGTACACCCTGATCGTGGGGATGGCGCTGGTCACCACCGTGACGATGCCGCCGATGTTGCGCTGGGCGCTGCGCCGGCTGCCGCTGCGCAAGGCGGAGAAGCAACGACTAGAACGCGAGGAGCTCGATGCTCGGGGCTTCGTCCCCAACCTTGAACGCCTGCTGCTCGCGGTCGACGGCGGCGCCAACGGCACATTCGCTTCGCGGCTGGCCGGGGCCATTGCCGGCTCCGGCGACAAGCCGACGACGATCATCGAGCTCGGTCCGGACAAGTGGCCGCACTCCGCGGCTCAGAGGGAAAAAGAAGAATCGAAAAAGCAAGTGCGTATCGCCGCCGCCCGCACCGTGACGCTGGCGACGCATCCGGCCGAGAAAGCGCGCGGCACTGTCGATGTGACGACGCGCACGAAGAAGGCGACGAGCGCCGAAGCGGTAGCTGATGAGGCGCAGAAGGGATACGACCTCCTCATCGTCGGCATCGACAAGACTCGCGCGGCGGGCGGTGGATTTACCCCGGAGATCACACGCACGGTAAACGGCTTCGATGGGCCGCTCGCCGTCGCCATCGCCGGCGGCCGGCTGGCGACGGGTAGCGAGCCGATCGGCAGAATTCTCATCCCGGTGAACGGAACGGATGTCTCGCGCCGCGCCGCCGAGACCGGTTTTGCCTTGGCGCGATCCACCGGCTCGCGGGTGAGCGCGCTTTACGTTGCGAGCGGCCGGTCCGATGGAGAACGGCGCGGTCGCATTCGCCGCGGGGCCGGCATGCGGCGCAATGAAGAGGCGGTTCTCAAAGACATCGCCGAACTCGCCGACCGTTACGACGCCCGTTTGCGCACGGCGCTGCGCGTCGATGTCGCCGCCGAGGACGCTATCCTCAAGGAAGCCACGCGCGGCGGATACGACCTCATCGTGCTCGGCGTCACCCGGCGGCCGGGCGAGACGCTGTTCTTCGGCAACATGGCGGCCGCGGTGCTTGAGCGCTGCGATACCGCGATCCTGTTCGTGGCGAGCTGAGCGGATACAATCACCTCAAACCGCCGTCCGGATTTCGCTGCCGCTCGATCCGGGTTAGGCTCGCCGCCATGACCGAAGACACTGTCAGTATTCCGTCGGCCGGCCTGCGTCTGTACGGCGCTGTCGGCACGCCAGCGGGATTGCGGCCGGCGGAGCACCGCGCGGCATTCCTGGTCCTGCACGGCTTCGGCGGCAACAGCGATTCGGCGGGGGTACTACAGCCGACACGAGTGCTCAGCGAATTCGGCTACATCACGCTGCGGTTTGACATGCGCGGCTGCGGCAAGAGCGAAGGCGAGTTCGGCCGCGTCATCTGTCTCGAACAGGTTGAGGACCTCGGCAATGCGCTGGCGTTCCTTGCAAAGCATCCCGCCGTCGATCCCGATCGCATCGGCGTGATCGGTTCGAGCTTTGGCGGCGCGGTCGCGGTCTATGCCGGCGGTACTAACCCGCGCATCGCCGCGGTCATTTCCAACGGCGGCTGGGGACACGGCGAGCGCAAGTTTCGCGGACAGCATTCGACGCCGGAAGCCTGGGCAAAATTCACCAACATACTTGAGGAAGGACGCGCCTACCGCGACCGCATCGGCAGGTCGCTCATGGTGCCGCGAGACGACATTGTTCCTATCCCAGGACACGTGCGCGAGCGCTTGGACAAACAGAACGTGGAGATGCTTGCGACCAACTCGGTCGAGATGTTTCCAGCCGAGACCGCGCAGAGCATGTTCGATTTCCGCGCCGAGGAGGTGGTAGGCAAGATCGCACCGCGCCCGCTTTTGCTCATCCACTCCGCCAACGATTCGGTAACGCCGACCGAGCAGTCCATCGAGATGTTCAGACGCGCGGGTCAGCCGGCGGAGCTGCACTTGTTCAGCGGTCTCGACCACTTTCTCTTCAACGAGAATTCCGCACGGGTCTGGAGCGTGCTGCGCAACTGGCTTGATGCGTATTTCCCGGCCAAGCAGGAGCGGTAGCAGCGTGAGCCGTAGCAGCTTCGTTGTCGGACACGAGGAGCTAGGGCGCTTCATCCGTGATGCGCTCGTGGCCAACGGCGCGGGCGCGGCAGACGCGGTGATTGTCGCCGACGGATTGGTTTGGGCCAATTTGCGCGGCGTCGACGGTCACGGCGTCTCGCGCCTGCCTTTCTATCTCAAGATGATCGCGCGCGGCGAGATCAACGTCACCGCGAGGCCGCAGCTTGCGCACGATCGCGCCGCGACATTCGTGCTCGATGGCGGCCTCGGCTTCGGTCCGGTGGCGATGATGCAGGCCATCGCCATCGCAACCGAGCGCGCGCGAAACGTGGGCGTGTGTTTCGGGCTGGTGCGCGAGACAACCCATACCGGCGCGATCGGGCGCTACGCGCAATGGATGGCGCGACGCGGCTGTGCCGCGCTGATCATGGGCGCGGGTCCGGCATTTGTGGCCTATTACGGCGCGCGCGTCGCCAGCCTCGGAACGAGCCCGATCGCGATCGCGGTGCCGAGCGGCAGCGATCCGATCGTTCTCGACATGGCGACGAGCACGATTTCGAACGGCACGATCTTGCAGGCGCGCACCACCGGCGCGCAACTGCCAGAGGGCGCGGTGCGGACCGCGCAGGTCGAGCCCACGACCGATCCAAGCTCGGCGGAGATCCTGCTGCCGCTCGGCGGTCCGAAAGGATCGGGGCTTGGTCTGATGTTCGAAATGCTGGCGAGCGTGCTCGCCGCGGCGCCGATCCAGGCGCGCGCGCTCGGCCCGGAGAAGCGCAAGCGTCTTTCGCAGAACATTGCGATCCTCGCCATCGATGTCGACACCTTCCGGCCGCTTAAGGATTTTGCGCAGGACGCCGATACGCTTGCTGCGATCCTCAAAGCCCTGCCGCGACAGGCGGGCTTTGACGAAATCCTGCTGCCGGGCGAACGCGCCGGCCGCAGCGAAGTCACGCGCCGCAAGTCGGGCATTCCGATTCCGCCGAAGCTGTGGGGCGAGCTTGAAGGGATCGCTGCAGCTCACGCGGTCAAGATGCCGGCGCTTTAACCCTCCCCCGCTTCGCGGGGCGGATAAGGCTTCGTCATACTTCGGCGAGGCGCAGGCCGACGAGCCGGTCGAGCGTGGCGTGGTCGGCGAGCAGTTGCGCCGAAGCGCCGCTATGCACGACGCGGCCGCGCTCGATGACGATCGCATTCTCCGTCAGCGACAACGCAATGTCGGCGTGTTGCTCCACGAGTATGTAGGCGTTCGAGCCTTCGCTGGTCATGCGCCGGATCGCGGCGGCGAGCTCTTCGACAACGATCGGCGCCAGGCCTTCGAGCGGCTCGTCGAGCAGAAGGAGCGCCGGATTGGTCATGAGCGCGCGCGCGATCGCCAGCATTTGTTGCTCGCCGCCCGATAGCTGATTGCCGAAATTGCTGCGGCGTTCGGCGAGGCGGGGAAAGAGATCGTACACCGCCGCCAGGTCCCAGCGGCCGTCGCGGGCGGCGACGGTGAGGTTTTCCTCGACGGTCAGCGAAGCAAAAATCTCGCGTTCTTGCGCTACCCAGCCGATCCCGGCGAGCGCGCGGCGGTGCGGCTGGCGGCGCGTGATGTCTTCGCCGCGCCAGAGGATGCGGCCGCGGCCGACCTGCGTGTAGCCCATGATGGTGAGAAGGAGCGTCGACTTACCGACGCCATTTCTTCCGAGTACGGCAAGACTGCCGCGTTCGGGCACGGCAAACGACACGCCATCGAGCACGATTGCGGGGCCGTAGCCGGCGCGAACGCCGTCGAGTGCAAGGAGCGGCTCAGCCATGGCGCGGCTCCTGCATGGCTTTGCCCGTCGCCTTGCCGAGATAAACCGCGCGCACCTGCGGATTGGATGCGATCTCATGCGGCGTGCCTTCGACCAGGACGCGGCCGCCGACCATCACGATCACGCGCGTGGCAAAGCGAAAGACGAGTTCCATGTCGTGCTCGATGAATAAGACGGTGATATCGCCGGAGAGGCCGGCGATTGCGGCGAACAGTTCCTTGCTTTCCTCGCGCGGCACGCCCGCCGCCGGCTCGTCGAGCAACAACACCTTCGGCTGGGTCGCCAAAGCCAGCGCGATCTCGATGAGGCGCTGTTGGCCGTAGGCGAGCTCGCGCGTCAAACGATGGCAGACCGCAGCGAGCGCGAGTGCGGAGAGAATATCGTAGGCTTCGTCGATTTCATGCTGATAGGCGGGGAGTTGCCGCCACCAGATGCGCGCAGCGCGGGTGCGCTCGCATACCGCCAGCGTCACTGATTCGAGCGCGGTGAGATGCGGAAACAGCGAATTGATCTGGTAGGTGCGAACAAGTCCACGGCGCACGCGCTGGTCGGGCGGCAGCATCGTAATGTCGGCATCGTCGAGCAAAATGCGGCCGGCGTCCGGCCGCAACATTCCGGTGATGAGATTGATCAGCGTGGTCTTGCCGGCGCCGTTAGGGCCGATCAGCGCGTAACGCACGCCTTGCGGCAACTCGATCTCGATGTCGCTGGCGACGACCAGCGAGCCGAACTTTTTGGCAAGGCCGCGGGTGGATAGCGCCGGCGCACTCACGGGCGGCTCCAGCGCGACGCGATCTTGGCGAGGCCGCCAAGGACACCGTTGGGCAGGAACACAACCACTGCCACCAGCAGAATACCGATCCAGAAATACCAGTACTGCGGCACGACGCCGGAAAACTGATCGCGGGCGACCATGTAGATGATTGCGCCGACGAGCCCGCCATAGAGCCTGCCGGTGCCGCCAAGGACGAGCATGACTACGACTTCCGCGGATCGCTCGAAGCCGAGTGAATCGAGCGACACCGTTTCCGTTGTCTGCGCCAGGACCGCGCCGGCGATCCCAGCGATGGCAGCAGCAATCGTATAGATCGTTCGGATATGCGCACGGCTCGGCGCGCCGATGGCGGGCATGCGGATAAGGTTTTCGCGAATGCCGCGCAGCGACAGGCCGAACGGCGAATGGATAATCCGTCGCGCGAACAGGAACAGCGCAAATAGTACAGCAAGCGCATAGCTGTACGCGGCGTAGCCGTACAGATCGAAGCGGAAATAGCCCAACAGCTTCCAGGTATGGATGCCTTGCAGGCCATCCAAGCCGCCGGTCAACCAGCCGGCGCTATTGGCGAGCTCCGTCAGCAATAGCCCGAAGCCGAGCGTGAGCATGATCAAAGCAAGGTGCCGGAACCGGCAAATGACGAAACTGGTGGCATAGCCGACGATGCCGGCCGCGAGCGCCGCCATCGCCAGTCCGGTCAACGGCTCGCCCCAGCCGTATTTCGAAAGGAGACCGGCCGTGTAAGCGCCGACCCCGAAGAAGGCGGCGTGCCCCAGCGAGACAATACCGGCATAGCCGAGGATCAAATCGAGCGAAAGAGCGAACAAGGCGGTGACGGCGATCTGACTGGCGAGCGAGAGATAGTTCGGAAACAGAACGTAGGGCAGAAGCGTCGCCAGCCAGAACGCGATCTCGACCGGCCGCCACCGCGTTTGCGCCTGAAGATAAAGTTGCGGGCTGGTCACCTTTTCGGCCAACGCCATCGCTCAGCGTCTCCCCAGCAGGCCGAGCGGGCGCCACATCAACAGGCTGATCATGACGAGGTAGATGAGAAACGCCCCCAGTTGGGGAATGTAATATTTGCCGGCGACGTCGCTGATGCCCAGCACGACGGCGGCGGCAAAGGAACCTGAAATCGAGCCGAGACCGCCAACCGATACGACGATCAGGACGTAAATCAGATAGGTGAGGGCGAAAGAAGGATCGAGCCCAATGATCTCGATCGCCAGCGCGCCGCCGAGCCCGGCGAGCCCGCTGCCGAGCGCAAATGTAATTGCGAAAGTGCGATCGACGTCGATGCCAAGACCGCGCGCCATGCGTTGATTGTCGACGGCGGCGCGCACGCGGGCTCCGAACCGCGTGTATTCGATCCCCAGCACCAGTGCCAACGTGATCGCCAATGCCAGTCCGAGCAGAATCAGTCGGTAGACCGCGAAACGAAGGCCCATGAAGGTGAGCGAGCTGCGCAAATAAGACGGCAGCTGCAAGGGTTGCTGGTCGGTGCCGAAGATATAGGCCGCCACTGCGACCGAAATGAAGACAAGGCCGATGGTCAGCAGCACCTGATCGAGTTCGCTCGCCCGATAAAGGCGGCGAAACAGCGTTCGCTCAAACCCGACGCTAACCACCGCCGCGACGATGAATGCGCAGGGCAGCGTAGCGAAAAACGGCCACCCGTAACGGCTCATCAAAGTGATGGTGACGTAGCCGCCGAGCATTGCGAAGCTGCAATGCGCCAGGTTGATGAAATTCATCATGCCGAGCGTCACCGACTGCCCGACCGACAGCAGGAACAGCAGCATGCCGTAAGCGAGGCCGTCGAACACGACGCCAAAAATGGGAGGAAGCATAGCCGCAGGACCCCGATGAATCGATGGACAACCTAACGGACCATGCCGCAGGCGGCCAAGTTATTTCCTGCCCACCGCGGTGTCCCAATCAAGGACCGCTAGGTCGCATCCGGACAGGCCGGCAGCTTACTTTCCCATCGCCGCCTTATACGGATCCTTGACGTTCGGGATTTCGCCGATTTCCACGTTAATCAGCTGACCGTCGACCTTCTCGACCTTGCGGATGTAGACGTTCTGGACGATGTCGCGTGTCTCCGGATCGATGCTGATGGGCCCGCGCGGGCTTTCCCAACTCGCGCCCTTGGCAGCGTTGACCAGCGATTCCGCGTCAGTCTTGCCGCCGGACTTTTGCAGCGCCAGGTCGATCAGGTGCATACCGTCATAACCGCCGACCGAGAAGAAGTCGGGGTTGCGATCGAAGTCGGCCTTGTAGGCCTTCACAAACTCTTCGTTCAGCTTGGAATGGTGATTGTAGTCGTAGTGGCCGGCAGTGATGATACCGACGGCGTGATCGCCGATGCTGGCCAGCGCATGTTCGTCGGTGATCTCCAATTGTCCCAAGATCTTCGTTTTTTGCGGGTCGATGCCGCGCTCGGCCAACGCTTTGCCGAAGGCGCCCGGCTGGGCGCCGCCTGGAATCATAATGAAGACGCCCTGCGGATCGAGATCCTTGGCGCGCTGCACATACGCCGAGAAGTCGGGATTCTGTACCGCCATGCGCACCGAGCCGACGACGTCGCCGCCCGCTTCCTTGAACCCTTTCTGGAATGCGGCCTCCGCATCGATGCCCGGGCCGTAGTCGGTGACCATGGTGTAGGCGTTCTTCAGTCCGTGCTGTTCCGCCCATGTGCCAAGCGTCTGATTGAGTTGCGGCACGGTGAACGAGACGCGCACCATGTAGGGCGATTTGGTGGTGACGATGGCCGTGGCTGCGTTCATAACCACCATAAATTTCTTGGCTTCGAAGGAAACGTCGGCTGCAGCGAGCGCGTTTGGCGTCAGCGAGAAACCGGCGAGGATGTCGACGCTGTCGCGGGTGACCAGTTCCTGCGCCAAACGCTTGGCGACCGGCGGGGCAATGCCGCCGGTGTCCTTCCGGATGAGCTCGACCGTCTTGCCGCTAAGCTTGTCGCCGTGCTGCTTGAGATAGAGCTTGATGCCGTTGTCTATCTGTGTCGTCGGGTCAGCGAATTGACCCGAATATGGCAGGATGACGCCGATCTTGACGGTGTCCTCGGCATGACCAGCGGCCGGCAACAGGCTCGACGCGAGAGCGACGGCGCCGGCGAGAAAACGACGCTGCATTTTATCCTCCCATTTTATTATTTGCTGGCGAGAATGCCCCACCCCGACGACAAAGAAAAGCGCCGCGAACTGTGTGGTTCGCGGCGCCGCCTTGAGTCTTGGTCTTTGCAAACGTGTCGTTTCCAGATAAGGCCGGCTGCCGGCGGCTGAAGGCGCGCTTTATTGCCGCATCACTTCTTCATGCGTTCCTTCACCGGATCCTTGACGTTCTCGACCTTGTCGAACTCGACGTTGACCAGTTCGCCGCCGACCCTCTCGACGCGGCGAATATAGACCGTCTGAATGATGTCGCGCGTTTCCGGATCGATGCTGATCGGGCCGCGTGGGCTCTCCCAGCTCATGCCCTTGGCGGCCGCGATTAGTGAATCGCCGTCGGCCTTGCCGCCGGTCTTTCTCAGCGCCTCATAGATCAGGTGCATGCCATCATAGCCGCCGATCGAGTAGATGTCCGGGTTGCGGTGAAACTCTTCATTGTAAGCCTTTACGAACTCATGATTGAGCGGCGAATTGTGACTGTAGTCGTAGTCCGCGACCGTGATGATGCCGAGCGCCGCGTCGCCCATGCTCTTGAGCGCGCTCTCGAAGCCAAGCGCGTCCTGGCCCAACACTTTGACCTTGGACGTATCGATCCCGCGTTCGGCCAGCGCCTTGCCGACGGCGGCCGGCTGCGCGCCGCCGGGAATCCAGATGTAGATGCCATCCGGGTTCAAATCCTTGGCGCGCTGAACGAAAGCGGAGAAATCCGGATTGGCGACCGGGAAGCGAACCGAGCCGGCGATCTCGCCGCCCGCTTCCTTGAAACCAATGTGGAAGGCGGTTTCAGCATCGATGCCGGGGCCATAGTCGGAGACCATCGTATACACCGTCTTGACCCCGTGTTTCGCCGCCCAGGTGCCGAGCGTTTGATTCAGTTGTGGCGTCGTCACCGATGTCCGGGCGATATAAGGCGACTTGGTGGTGATGATCGAGGTGGCGGCATTCATGACCACCATGAACTTTTTTGCTTCCGCAGAAACGTCAGCGGCAGCCAGCGCGTTAGGCGTCAGCGCGAATCCGGCGAGGATGTCGGCGTGGTCGCGCACGACGAGTTCCTGGGCCAGCCGCTTGGCGACGTCCGGAGCAATGCCGCCAGTGTCCTTGCGGACGAATTCGATCTTCTTGCCCGCGACCGTGTCGCCATGCTGCTTCACATAGAGCTTGATGGCGTTGTCCATCTGCGCGGCGGTGTCGGCGAATTGGCCGGAATACGATATGATGAGCCCGATCTTCACGGTGTCCTGGGCATGGCCTGCGGCCGCCGAAAAGCTTACCGCCAAAGCGACAACGCCAGCGAGCAAAAGACGCTTCATTGTTTCCTCCATCTTATTAGTTTAGTTGACGCTTAGACTGCCGCACGCTGCCGGGCGCTAACTGCGAGGCTCGCGGCGCGATCTTTCGTTTTGGTCGATGCAGCATCTCATTCCGCTGAACCGCCGCGGCGTTCAGGTGTGCCCAATTGCCGTATCAGTGCTTCATGCGCTCCTTGACCGGATCATTGACGTTCTCGACCTTGTCGAACTCGACATTGCGTAGCTCGTCACCGACCTTCTCGACGCGGCGAATGTAAACCGTCTGGACGACATCGCGCGTTTCCGGATCGATGCTCATCGGTCCGCGCGGGCTCATCCAGCTCATGCCCTTGGCGGCGGCGATCAGCGCATCGCCGTCGGTGTTGCCGCCGGTCTTTTTCAGCGTCTCGTAGATGAGGTGCATGCCGTCGTAGCCGCCGATGGAGAAGAAATCGGGATTGCGCTTGAACTCGGCGTTATAGGCTTTCACGAACTCATGGTTGAGCGGCAAATTGAGATTGTAGTCATATTCCCCGCACGTGATGATGCCGACAGCCACGTCACCCATGCTCTTGAGCGCGTTCTCGCCGGCGAGCGCGTCTTGGCCCAAGATTTTGACCTTCGACGCGTCGATGCCGCGCTCGGCCAAGGCCTTGCCGATGGCGGCCGGCTGCGCGCCGCCGGGAATCCAGATGTAGATCGCGTCGGGGTTCATGTCCTTAGCGCGCTGGACGAAGGCGGAGAAATCCGGATTAGCGACCGGGAAGCGAACGGAGCCGACGATCTCGCCCCCGGCCTCCTTGAAGCCGATATGGAAGGCCGTTTCGGCGTCGATGCCCGGTCCATAGTCGGAGACCATGGTGTAGATACGCTTGATCCCCTGCTTCGCCGCCCAGGTGCCGAGTGTCTGATTCAGTTGCGGCGTGGTGGTCGAGGTGCGGGCGAGGTAGGGGGATTTCATGGTGATAATCGAGGTTGCCGCATTCATCACGACCATGAATTTCTTCGCTTCCGCGGAGACGTCGGCGGCCGCGAGCGCATTAGGCGTGAGCACGAACCCGCCGAGGATGTCGGCGTGATCGCGCACGATGAGCTCCTGCGCGAGCCGCTTGGCGACGTCCGGCGCAATGCCGCCGGTGTCCTTGCGGATGAGCTCGATCTTCTTGCCGGCGACGGTGTCGCCGTGCTGTTTCATGTAGAGTTTGATGGCGTTGTCCATTTGCGCGGAAGTATCGGCGAATTGGCCGGAATACGGCATGATGATGCCGATCTTGATCGTGTCCTGCGCGTCAGCAGAACCTGCGCCGGCGAGTGCTAGTGCCAATGCGGCAAGGCCGTATAAAAATTTTTGCATTTTCTGTCCTCCCCGTTTCTGTCATGCGCGAAGGCCGTGTCGAGCCATCCTCGTTCAAGCTGCAAACGAGTGCAACCCACGTTCATTGTCGCAATCGGGTGGGCAAACGCCCGTGCGTGTCATTGGCCGAAGGCCGGTAACGCTTTAATGTCGCTTCCAGCGCCCCCTCGTGCCGCTGCACAAAAGGAAGGGTAAGGAGATGAACGGACGCATGGATCGACAATCCTCCGAAACCGGCACAGTCGACCAGGAAGAGGTAGCGCGCTTCTCGCGCCTCGCCGGCCAGTGGTGGGATCCGCATGGGCCGATGGCAGCGCTGCACAAGTTCAATCCGGTCCGCCTCGCTTTCATTCGTGATCAAGTGGCGGAGCATTTCGACCGCGAGCCGAAGCGGCTCGACAGCCTCGCAGGCTTGCGGATTCTCGATATCGGCTGCGGCGGCGGCATACTCTGCGAACCGCTGGCGCGGCTCGGCGCTTCGGTGGTGGGCGCCGACCCGTCGGAGAGCAACATCGCGGTCGCGCGCGGTCACGCGGCCCAGTCCGGTCTCGCCATCGATTACCGCGACACATCGGCCGAGGCGTTGGCGCAAGCCGGCGAAATCTTCGACGTCGTTCTCGCCATGGAAGTGGTCGAGCACGTCACCGATGTCGGCCTGTTCGTCGGGCTGGCGGCGGCTATGGTGAAGCCGGGCGGGCTTTTGTTCGTCGCCACGCTCAATCGCACCGCAAAAAGCTTTGCGCTGGCGATCGTCGGCGCCGAATATATCCTGCGCTGGCTGCCGCGCGGCACCCATCAATGGGACAAGTTCGTAACGCCCGACGAACTCGAGATCGCGATCGAGCAGAGCGGCTTGCACATCGGCGACGAAACCGGCGTGATCTATAACCTGTTCACCGACCGTTGGCAGCTCGCCGCCGACATGGACGTCAATTACATGGTGGTCGCGGAGAAGATGGCGTAATGCTCACGCCCTGGCTCTGGGCCGTGTTCACCGTCATCGCCGCATTCGCGCAAACCCTACGCAACGCCATGCAGCGCGAACTGACCGCGACCCTCGGCACGGTCGGCGCGACGCATGTCCGGTTTCTGTTCGGCTTTCCCTTCGTGCTCGTTTTCCTGGCCGGCGTCATGCTGGCGACGGGAACGCCTCTGCCGCGGCCGGGATGGATTTTCTGGCCTTGGGCGATCCTCGGTGCGGGTGCGCAAGTCGCGGCCACGGCTCTCATGCTCGCCGCCATGGGCGAGCGCTCGTTCGTCGTCACCATCGCCTACATCAAGACTGAACCGATCCAGGTCGCTGTCTTCGGGCTCGTGGTTCTCGGCGATACTGTCACCTTGCCGATGATGGCGGCCATCATTGTCGCCACCGCAGGTGTGGTGATCATGTCGACCAAGCCGGGCGGCATGGTCGGCGGCATTCGGCCGACCCTCATAGGGCTTGCTTCCGGCGGCATGTTTGCACTCTCGGCGATCGGCTTTCGCGGCGGCATCCTCAGCCTTGGACTATCGAATTACGTCATGGCCGCGACGTTCACGCTCGCGATCGGCATCGCCATGCAGGCGGTGCTGCTGTCGCTCTATCTCGGGGCGCGCAGCCCCGGCGTCTTGTACGCGATCATGCGGGCCTGGAAGCCGTCGGTGTCGGCCGGTTTAGCGGGCGCAATCGCCTCGCAGTTCTGGTTCCTGGCGTTCGCGCTCGCCACCGCCGCGAGCGTTCGCACGCTCGCTTTGATCGAGGTTTTGTTCGCGCAGCTCATTGCCCGCCTCGCATTCGGTCAGAAGACGACCGCGCGCGAAGCCGCGGGGATGCTGCTCGTCGTCTGCGGCGTCGGCTTGTTGCTGTGGGCGTATTGAGGAGCGTCATTCCGGGGCCGAGCCCGGTGAACGCCGCCACGCGGTAACGGAGAAGACCTACCGGAACTGCGGCATGACCTCGCGCGCGAACAGATCGACCGAGCGTGACGCGGCGTCGAACGGAATGCTGCCGAACGCCATGTCGCTGACGAAATAGGTGATGCCCGTCGCCGCGACTGCCGACGCGATGTAGCGGCGCACGGTCTCCGGCGCTCCGGCGATGCCCATTCCCATCGCCTGGAGCGCGTCGAAGTCCTGCGGATAGACCGTTCCGATCGGGAATTCCATGCCCGCCCATTCCCAGAGGAAAGCCATATGATGCCGCCACAGCCCATACGCGGGGCGGGCGATGTCGAGCGCCTTGGCGTCGCTTTCGGCGACCACAACATGGCGGTACACGCCCATCAGCGGCATCGCCGCATCGGCATTGCCATCAGCCTGCCAGGCGGCGCGATAGGCGTCGGTGAGGGCCTTGACGCCGGCATCGGGAATCAGCGTCACCATATTGCCGTTGAGGCGCGCGGCGTCGGCGGCGCGCGACGGCTCGATCGGCGCGAACCATAGCGGCGGATGCGGCTGCTGCCATGGCCGTGCGGTGATCAGCACCTTCTTGAAATGATAGTACTTGCCGTCATGATCGAGGAGTTCGCTCTGGAGCGCCTTGAGGATGACCTCAGTTGCCTCGCGGTTGATCTCGGGCGCCTTCCCCGGATCGATCCCGAAACTGGCGATCTCGACCGGCGAGGCGCCGCGGCCGAGGCCCAATTCGAGGCGCCCGCGGCTCATATGGTCGAGCATGACCACTTCCTCGGCGACGCGCAGAGGATGGTACATCGGCGTTACATAGAGCAGTGGCCCGAAACGCAGCCGCTTCGTCCGTTGCGCCACGGCGGCGAGGAAGACGCTGGGCGAAGGCGCCATGCCCAGGGGTGTCGAGTGATGCTCGGCGATGTGATAGGAGCGGAATCCCGCCCGGTCATACTGCTCGGTGAGCTTGAGCCGCGTCTCGAACAGATCGGCGAGCGGAATGCCGTTATCGTCGAGATGATCGAAAATACCAAATTCGAGTGGCATGAACGTTTCCCCCTTGTAAATTATCCGACGTATCCCAAAACCGTCTACGCCGCTTGGCTTGGCTGCGTTGCTTAGGGTGAGCCAGATGCCGCCGCTGATCAACCACGCGCCAGACAGCAGGCGGAGCCCGCCCATCGGCGGCCGGCTCATTAATTTCGATTTATGAGGACACCGAATAAATTGAACTCGTCCGGCAGAATCGGCAGCGCGTGAAACGCATGCCTGCTTCGTGCAATTCCTTGGCCTCGTCGAGGCTACGCCATACGTCTTTTTGTTTGGCTTTTTGTTTGGCCGCCATGGCGGCGCTCTTACGTCGCCGTCCGAGTAATCGTGCGTCTTATGGCTTTTTCGGAACGTGGGTGCGCTTAGGCGCGTGCGTGTATTTGTGCGCGGGCTTGATCGAACGATGCCGCGGATTAGCATCGCTCCCGAACACCGACGCTCCGTAATCGGCGCCCGTCCAGCAGCCGCAGCCGCCGCAGCCACTGCAGCCGCCGCAGGCGCAGCCCATGGCGAGTCGTGCGCCGCGCCGGAATGGTCCGGCGGTTTCTTTGTCCAAGATATAGAATGTCGCCAAGCTGACGTCAGAGATCTCCTCCTCAGCGAGAATGATTTCGTGGCTCACTCCGGGGTTCCGCGTCGGCATATCCGCTGCAGGCCCACCGATCGCCGGGAATGCTCCGCTCGCCAGCGACAACGCGGCGGCCCCCAATATCGGTCCGGCTTTCCGCCGACGCTTTCGCTTCGAAGCTTGCTTCGGGTCCGACATGGCCTAGTCTCACATACCTTCGGGCAAATGTTCAACCAATCGATTCTATGAGGTAACTAAGCCGTACGCTTGGCACAGGCACGAGGCAAATGACAAGAAAGTTACGAATTACATCGATGTACTTAACCGACCGTCGCTCATCGATCTCGATCGATGAATGCGCGTATTAATTAAATTCGTCGGGCAGGATCGGCAGCGGGTGAAACGCGATGCCTTCTTCGTGCAATTCCTTGGCCTCGTCCGGTGAAGCTTCGCCGTAGATCGAGCGGTGCTCGATCTCGCCGTAATGGATCTTGCGGGCCTGCTCCGGAAACCGCGGACCGACATAGTCCGCGTTCTTAGTGATGTGCTCGCGCAGCTCCTTGAGCTTTTTCCGCAACTCGCGCTCCGGCGGCGACATCACCGCGACCGGCGCGTCGGCGGGCGCCGACCGCACTGGCGGTGTTGGCGCGGTCATCGGCGGCATCTCGGCGGCTTCAGTACGACCAAGGCGCGGCGCCATGATCGCTTTCTCCACCTTCGTGGAGTTGCAGTCCGGGCAGGCGATCAGCGCGCGCTTCGCCTGCTTGTCGTAAGCGGCCGAGTTCTGGAACCAGCTCTCGAATGTGTGGCCGTGCTCGCAATTGAGCGCGTAGCGGATCATACCGGCACCCGCACCGCACGCAGGTGGGTGGGCTCGGCCATCGGCTCGATCAGCTCGAAGCGCCGGCCGTGAAGCAGCGACGGTATCCGCGAACGCGCGGCGGTGACCTGTGCGGGATCGACGTCGGCGAGGATCACGCCCGGCTCCGTTCCGCCTTCGGCGAGGATTTTGCCCCACGGATCGACCACGAGCGAATGACCGAAGGTCTCGCGCCCATTCTCGTGCTTGCCGCCTTGGGCGGCGGCGAACACGAAGCAGCCGTTCTCGATCGCGCGCGCCCGCAACAGCACGTGCCAGTGCGCCTCGCCGGTCTGTCTGGTGAAGGCTGCGGGGATGGAAAGGAAGGAAGCACCGGCCTCGGCCAGCGCGCGATAAAGCGCCGGGAAGCGCAGATCGTAGCAAACCGTCACGCCGAGCCGGCCCCAAGGCAGATCGGCGACCACGGCCAATTCGCCGGCGCGGTAGTTGCGCGATTCGCGGTAACTTTCGCCGTTCGCCAGATCGACATCGAACATATGAATCTTGTCGTAGCGCGCGACCACGTCGCCGCCGCGGTCGATCAAGAACGAGCGGTTCGCCGCCTTCTCGGGCGAAGCCTTCACCGCCAGCGAGCCGATATGGATGTAGATCGAAAGCTTGCGCGCGGCCTCGCGCATGGCGGCCAAGGTCGGATCGAGCTCTTCATCCGCGATCGTCGCGAACAGGCGATCACGTTCGATCTCCATGATATTGGTCATTTCCGGCGTGAGCACGTAGGCCGCGCCGGCCCGCGCCGCTTCTTCGATCGCCGCGAGCGCAGTTGCGAGATTGGCCTGCGGATCGACACCTGAGCGCATTTGAACGAGGCCGACCTTGAAAGCCGAATTTAGCGTCGGGCTCATGCCGGCTGGCCTTCGCCCTGCCCGAGCAGGGGATCGAGCCTGCCGGCTTCCTCAAGCGCAAAGAGGTCATCGCAGCCGCCGACATGGGTCGAGCCGATGAAAATCTGCGGCAGCGTGGTGCTTCCGCGGGAGCGCTCGGTCATCTCTTGGCGCATCTCTTGGTTCCCCGTGACGTCGATCTCACGGAAGGTGACACCCTTGCGCGAAAGCAGTTCCTTCGCCCAGTGACAATAAGGGCAATACTGCTTGGTGTAGATTTCGACAGAAGTCATAACGAGGCGTTAATTTCCAGCAGATCGCTATTTAGATCAAACCCTTATATGGACGTTCGCACCGGGTCGGCAACCCTGGCGAAGATCAGTACGTCCACATTGGCGGCGCC
>Ga0187860_1001244_pt1 | contig 22891 bp, 17 predicted proteins | sample June2016WEW_10_4_FD_132981 | JGI IMG/M metagenome (GOLD analysis project Ga0187860, IMG submission 132981) | Peatland microbial communities from SPRUCE experiment site at the Marcell Experimental Forest, Minnesota, USA - June2016WEW_10_40 | ecosystem: Environmental > Terrestrial > Soil >...
CTCGGGGAACTGGTACGGCCCGTAGTTGTTCGAACAATTGGTGATCGTCGCCGGCAGCCCGAACGTCTCCCAGTACGCCCGTACCGCGTGGTCCGCGCCCGCCTTCGACGCGTTGTACGGCGTGCGCGGACGATAAGGGCTCTCCTCGTTGAACGCCTCGGAGGAGTCCAGGGGGAGGTCACCGTACACCTCGCAGGTGGATATGTGGTGGAACCGCGCCACACCAGCTTGCCGCGCCGCCTCGAGCAAGGTCTGGGTGCCCAAGACGTTGGTTCGGAAGAACCGGGACGGGTCCAAGACGGCGAGGCTGTTGTGGGACTCGGCGGCGAAATGGACCACGGTGTCGATCTTCTCGCTCTTCATCGTAGTGAGCACGAGATCGTCGTCACAGACATCCCCGCGCACGAAGGTGATCCTGTCATCGACGTCGTCGAGGTTCGGTCGGTTGCCCGCGTAGGTGAGCGCGTCATAGACGATCACGTGGTCCGTGGGATGACGCTCGACCCAGTGGTGCACGAAGTTCGACCCGATGAACCCGGCGCCGCCTGTCACGAGGAGGTTCACGCACAGCCATGGTAGACGGACACATCGCCGACACCCGTCCATCGGACGGCCTCAGACCGCCTCAGTCGGCGGCGGCCTCTCAGTCGACGTAGACCACGTCGCCCGCGGTGATCGTGCAGAAGCTCGCCCCGGCGTCGAGGACGAGATGCCCCTCGGCGCTCACGTCCACGGCCGTGCCTTCGAAGGTCTCCTCACCGACCGACACCCTCACCCGCCTTCCGACAGTGGCGCATCGGCGGCGGTACTCGGCGGCTTGGCGCCTGCGGCCGTCGGCGTAGGAGAGGTCGTCGACTCGGTGCTCCAGCGCCCCGAGCACGAGCTCGAGGAGGGTTCGCGGGTCCAAGCGCTGTTCGAACTCCGGCCGGGCCTCGCGCCAGAGGGAGGTGGCGATATCGGCGAGCTCGGCGGGGACCGGCGGCACGGAGCTGCCGGCCTGAGATGACGCCGCGTCAGGCGGTGGCCAGCGGACGTTCAGGCCCAGCCCCACGACGACGGCGCGGCCCTCGTTCGCAACCCCGTCGGCGTCGGATCGTCTGGCTCTGTTCGAACGCTCCCCGTGACGCTTCTGCGCCTTCGAAGCCCCCTCGCCGGAAGGGCTCACGGGGACCGACTCTGCCAGCACCCCGGCGAGCTTGCGCTGCGAGACGACGAGGTCGTTCGGCCATTTGATACGCGGCTCGAGCTCCGCCACCTCGACGCAGGAATCGGCCGCCGCAAGCGTTAAGACGACCGTGCACAGGTGGAGCTGGTCGAGGGAGAGGCACGGCCGCAGGAGCACAGAGGCGAGCAGGTTCGCTCCCGGCGGCGCCTCCCAGCGCCGTCCCAGGCGCCCGTGGCCCGCGCTCTGGTAGTCAGCGACCGCCACCAAGCCTTCAGGAGCACCTGCAATTGCCTCGTCCACCAGGTAACGGTTCGTGGAGTCGAGCTCCGTGAACCTCCGGACCTCGCCGAAGCGGGTCCCCGGCGGTCCGTCCTCTGCGACGAAACGCACCCGATCGGCCTTCTTGGACATGGCACGTACCCTAAGCGGTGACGCCCTGTCGACGCAGGCCCGACGCCCACGAAGCGCTAGCGCACGCTGTCGCGTGCGTGCCAGTGTGGTGGCTCGCAAACCCGAGGGGTCGCGAGTGTTCGCCAAGATCCTGATAGCCAACCGCGCCGAGATCGCTGTGCGTGTGATGCGCACGTGCCGAGAGCTGGGGGTACGCACGGTCGCCGTCTACTCCGAGCTGGACCGAGACGCCTTTCACGTCAGGATGGCCGACGAGGCGTACGCGCTGGGGGGTGAGAGCGCGGCCGAGAGCTACCTGAACAGCGCGGCGATACTCGAAGCCGTCGCCCGCAGCGGCGCAGACGCCGTCCATCCCGGTTACGGCTTCTTCGCCGAGAACGCGCATTTCGCCCGTCAGGTCGCCGCCAGCGGTGTCACCTTCGTCGGCCCGCCTCCAGAGGCGATCGAGGTGATGGGAGACAAGATCAGCTCGCGCAGGGCGGCCGAGGCTGCCGGTGTGGCGTGTGTGCCAGGGCTCACCGAGCCCGTGACGGATCCCGACGAGGTCCTCGCCTTCGGGCGGGAGTTCGGTTGGCCGATCGCGATAAAGGCGGCCCACGGCGGCGGCGGCCGAGGCATGAAGGTCGTGGCCGACCCGGCGGAGGTCAAAGAGGCCATGGCCTCTGCCAGACGCGAGGCCCAGGCCTATTTCGGTAGCCCCGAGATCTACCTGGAGAAGTACCTGAGTTGGCCGCGTCACGTGGAGATGCAGATCCTCGCCGACACCCATGACCACACGCTGTGGCTCGGAGAACGCGACTGCTCGTGCCAGCGCCGCCACCAGAAGCTCATCGAGGAGAGCCCGGCGCCCGACTTCCCCGACGACGTGCGCCGCGCCATGGGTGCCGCCGCCGTGCACGCGGCCGAGGCGTGCGGATACGTGAACGCCGGAACCGTCGAATTCCTGTTCCAGGAAGGGGAATTCCACTTCTTGGAGATGAACACGCGACTGCAGGTCGAGCACCCGGTCACCGAGCTAGTGACCGGTCTCGACCTGGTCGAGTGGCAATTGCGGGTTGCCGCGGGGGAACCGCTCGCGTTCACCCAAGAGGACCTCAGGTTCGAGGGCCATGCGATCGAGGCACGAATCAACGCCGAAGACCCCACCCAGGGGCGCTTCGCCCCTTCCCCCGGCACGCTCACGCGTCTGCGCACGCCCGGGGGACCGGGAGTTCGGCTCGACAGCGGCTACGAGGCAGGTGACACGGTAAGCCAGTTCTACGACAACCTGGTGGCCAAGCTCGTGGTGTGGGGACACGATCGTGAGGCAGCCCGCCTGCGGATGCTGCGTGCGCTCGGTGAATTGGAGCTCTCCGGTATTGCGACGACGGTGCCCGCCCACCTCGCCATCGTGTCCCACCCGGACTTCGCCGAGGCGCGCCATTCGAGCAATTGGGTGGAAGAGCGCCTGGATCTCTCCACGCTCGGCCAGGACATTGCGAACGAAACCGTTACCGGCGACGCAGGAGCGGACGAGACGGAGCCCAAGGTCCTTCGCCAGGTCACCGCAGAGGTGGACGGGCGCCGTTACGAGGTCAAGCTGTGGCTGCCGGATGCCGCGGCGACGTCGACGGATACCGTTCGTGGTGGGACCAGATCGCCGAAGCCGCACTCGGCGATGACGGGCACCGGGTCCGGAACGGTCGCCGTGTTGATGCAGGGCACGATCGTGAAGGTCCTCGTGGCCCCTGGCGACGAGGTCGAGGTGGGCCAGAGCGTGTGCGTCTTGGAGGCGATGAAGATGGAGAACGCGATCACCGCCGAGAAAGCAGGCACGGTGAAAGAGGTCAGGGTGTCGGCCGGTGACTCGGTCGGGCCCGGTGACGTCGTAGCCGTGATCGATTGACACCCCGCGTCAGCGCGTGACGAACATGGATGCCCGACCAGCCAAGCTGTCTGCTCGACGGATCGTCGAGGCGAAGCGAGACGAGCTGGTAGCGCTCAGTCGTGACATCCACGACGATCCCGAGACTTGCTTCGAGGAGACGAGGGCGGCCAATCGGGTGGGCGAGATGCTGGACGTCAACGGTCTGTCGGTGCGAACGGGCATCTGTGGCCTGCCAACCGCTCTGGAGGCACGTTCGGGCTCGGGACCGGTGTCCTTGGCCCTCTGCGCCGAGTACGACGCCCTGCCAGGAGTCGGACACGCCTGCGGTCACAACCTGATCGCCGCCGCCGCCGTCGGAGCCGCCATCGCCCTCGCCGGTGTACCAGAGGAGGTTGGGCTCACCGTCACCGTGCTGGGAACCCCTGCAGAGGAAGGCGGCGGGGGCAAGATCCTTATGCTCGAACGCGGCGCGTTCGACGGGGTCCACGCGGCGATGATGGTCCACCCCTGGCACGAGGACCGCCTTGGGACCACCTGCCTGGCCGTCGACCACTTCGAAGTGCGCTACAGCGGTCGAGAGGCACACGCCTCGGCCTCCCCCGAACGGGGACGCAACGCCGCAGACGCACTCGTGGTGGCCCAGGTCGGCATCGGCCTGCTGAGACAGCACCTGCGCCCCGGGGACCAGGTGCACGGGATAGTGACGAAGGGCGGCGACGCCGTGAACGTGGTGCCGAAGGACGCGGTCGCTCACTTCATGGTGCGCGCGCCGAGCCTCCAAGACCTGGCCCTGCTACGCCCGAGGATCGAGCGCTGTCTCGAAGCCGGCGCGCTGGCGACCGGTACCGAGCTCGAGATCCGCGCGCTCTCGCCGACCTACTCACAGTTCGTCGCGGACAACGCTCTCCTCGCGTCGTGGAGGCGCAACGCCGAGGAGCTGGGCAGGCGCTACGACGCCGACGACGAAGGCCTGCCATTGCCCACGATCTCCTCGGACATGGCGAACGTCTCCCTGTCGGTGCCTTCGATCCATCCCCTCATCGGTCTCGACGCCCGTGGCGCGGTGAACCACCAGAGCGCCTTCACCGATGTGTGTATCGGGCCCTCCGCCGAGCAGGCGTTGATCGACGGCGCGATCGCCCTGGCGTGGACCGCCATCGACGCGGCCACCGATCCGGTCTTGCGCGACCATCTTCTGTCGCGTTCGCACTGACCGACGAGCAGGGCTCAGCGGTGCGACTGGTAGACGCCGAACGCCTCGCGAAGCACGTCTGACACCTCGCCGAGGGTGGCCATCCGACGAAGCGCCTCGCGCATCGGCACGAGCAGGTTCTGTGTGCCACGTGCGGCCGCGGCGACCTCCACGAGCGCAGCGTCGACAGCCGCCTGATCGCGCCTGGCGCGTACGTTGCGGGTGCGCTCGATCTGCGAACGCTGGTGGGCCGGTCCCACGGGAAAGACGTCTGGCGGCTCGGCCTCTTCCTCGACGAAACGGTTCACCCCCACGAGCACCTTCTCCGAGCCGCCGATCGCCTTGGCGTAGGCGTAGGCGGCGTGCTCGATCTCGTCCTGCATGAAACCGGCCTCGATCGCGGTCACCGCGCCACCCATCTCGTCGATGCGATCGATGTACTCCCAGGCCCTCTTCTCGATCTCGTCGGTCAAGCTCTCCACGAAGTACGAGCCCGCTACGGGATCGACGGTGTCGGCCACTCCCGACTCGTAGCCGATCACCTGCTGGGTCCGAAGCGCGATCTTCGCCGCACGCTTTGTGGGAAGGCCCAGGGCCTCGTCGAAGCCGTTCGTGTGGAGGCTCTGGGTGCCTCCGAGCACGGCGGCGAGAGCCTCGAGCGTCACGCGCACGATGTTGTTCTCGGGCTGCTGGGCCGTGAGCGTCGAGCCACCCGTCTGGGTGTGGAAGCGCATGAGCTTCGAGCGAACGTCGGTCGCGCCGAACCGTTCGGTCATGATCCGAGCCCACATACGCCTTGCCGCGCGGAACTTGGCCACCTCTTCGAAAAGGTGGCTGTGGGCGTTCCAGAAGAAGCTGAGCCGGGGCGCGAAATCGTCGACGTCGAGACCCGTTTCGAGCGCCGCCTCCACGTAGGCGATCCCGTTCGCCATGGCGAAGGCGATCTCTTGCACCGCGGTCGATCCTGCCTCGCGGATGTGGTAGCCGGAGATCGAGATCGTGTTCCACGACTTCAGATGCTCGGCGCAGTAGGCGAAGGTGTCTGTCACCAGGCGCATCGAAGGGCGAGGCGGGTACACGTAAGTCCCCCTCGCCACGTACTCCTTCAAGATGTCGTTCTGGACGGTCCCTTTCACCGCTTCTGACGGCACTCCTTGCTCGGACGCGACGAGCTCATACAGCAACAACAAGATCGCGGCGGTGGCGTTTATCGTCATCGAGGTAGTCACCTCGGCGAGTGGAATGCCTGCCAACAGCAGCCGCATGTCTGAAAGGGAGTCGATGGCCACACCGACCTTCCCCACCTCTCCTTCCGCGCGTGGATGGTCGGAATCGAGTCCCATCTGCGTGGGGAGGTCGAACGCGCACGACAGGCCGGTCTGCCCGGCGGCAAGGAGGAAGCGGAACCGCTCGTTGGTGGCCTCCGCAGTCCCGAAACCCGCGTACTGGCGCATGGTCCACAACCGGCCCCTGTACATCTCGGGGTGGATGCCGCGGGTGTACGGGTACTCGCCCGGATCGCCCAGCTGCTCGCGGGGGTCCCAGCCCTCGAGGTCCGCGGACCGGTAGACGGGCGCGATCTCTATTCCCGAGTCGGTGCGGCGCTCTTCGTGGGGCTTTGCCTTCCCGGCGTCACACTCGACTCCGGGAGTCTCGTCGAGCTTCGCGTCGTCGCGCTCGAGGGGCATCGTGCCAGGTTAGGGCGCCTGGACCTTCCGGGCACCATGGACGGGCGATATGCGAGGCTTGCTCAGCCGACCGCGTGCAGCTCTACCGCGTGCGGAAGGCAGAGCTCGTCGTACTCGGCGATCACGATGGGCGCGACGTTCTCGGCGCAGGCCGGGCAATGCGGATCGCGGCGCACCTTGAAGGTGCGGAACGACTCCTCCAGGGCATCGTACGCGAGCAACCTGCCCACCAACGGGTCGCCGATGCCGAGGAGCAGCTTGATGGCCTCCGCCGCCTGGATCGAGCCCACGATCCCAGGCAGTACCCCGAGCACGCCCGCCTCGGCGCACGAGGGAGCGAGCTCGGCGGGCGGGGGCTCTGGCACGAGGCACCTGTAGCAAGGCCCGCGGTAAGGGTCGAACACCGTCACCTGTCCCTCGAAGCGGAAGATCGAACCGTGCACGACCGGGATGCGCTTCAACAGCGAAGCGTCGTTCACCAGATAGCGGGTCGGGAAGTTGTCCGTGCCGTCGACGATGACGTCCCATCCCTCGCCCGAGGGGCCGTCGAAGATCTCCTCGACGTTGTCGGCTCCCAGGCGCACGTCATAGGTGACCACGTCGACGTCGGGGTTGAGGGCCACGATGGACTTCTTGGCCGAGTCGACCTTGCGTTCGCCGAGGCGGTCCATGGAGTGCAGGATCTGGCGCTGGAGGTTCGAGGCGTCGACCACGTCCATGTCGACGACGCCGATCGTTCCCACGCCCGCGGCAGCGAGGTACAGGGCGGCCGGCGAGCCGAGACCGCCCGCTCCGAGCAACAGCACCTTCGACTCGAGCAGCCTCACCTGCCCCTCTACGCCCACCTCGGACACGAGCAAGTGGCGTTGGTAGCGGTTCCGCTGCTCGGGGGTGAGCGAGCGCGGGATCTTCCAGGGACGTCCCTCGTCCTTCCAGCGGGTGAAGCCTCCGGCGAGGGACACGACGTCGCGGTACCCGAGCTCTGCCATCGTCTTCGCGGCCAGCACCGATCGTGCCCCGACCGCGCAGTAGACGACCACGGGCGCTGCCTTGTCAGGCAGACGGCCCTCCACCTGGAACTCGAGGAAGCCCCGGGGCACGTGCAGCGCTCCCGGTAGAGCCCCCTGCTCGTACTCGTCGGCCTCACGCACGTCGAGCAGCACGACCTCTGCGAGGCGAGGCTGCACCTCGTCCCCCTGCACCTCACGCACAGAGCCCTTGGCCTGGCTGAGCAGTTCTCGCGTGGTGGCCATCTGGACCTCCTGGTACCTCGATCCTGGTACCTCGTTCGCGGTACCCGGCTCGTGGTACCTAGCTCTCAAACTCCCGGTGACGATCGCCTTCCCCGGTGACGAGCCCCGGTGACGAGCGCAGTGGCCGGCAACTGAACAGCGTCCCGAGGCGGCCCCTGTCGCCTCATATTAAAACCTTACCGGCTCGGTCGGCATTCCGGGCCTCGACGACCGGGCCGAGGCCCTTGCGGACGCCCGCCGCCGGCGGGCCCACCGGGTCTCGATAGCGTCGGCGGACATGGAGCTGTCCGAGGTCCTGGGACGCCGGAGGATGGTGCGCAGCTTCTCGGGCCGTCCCGTGCCAGGTGAGGTGCTGGAACGAGTTCTCGACGCCGCCCGACGGGCGCCGTCGGCCGGAAACACGAGCGGCTGGGACGCAGTCGTGCTGGAGGGACCGGCGCGGACGGGGGTGTTCTGGGACGCGACCACCACGGCCGGCTGGCGGGCCCGGTCGCGGCGTTGGCCCGGCCTCGTCCTGGCGCCGGTGGTGATCTGCGTGTTCACGAGCCCCGGGGCGTACCTCGAGCGCTACGCCGAACAAGACAAGGCCGGAAGCGGGCTGGGGCCGCCCGCCCGTGGGGGGGGCGGCGCAGAGGCATGGCCGGTCCCGTTCTGGTTCGTCGACGCCGGTTTCGTGGTGCTCCTCATGTTGTTGGCTGCTGTAGACGCCGGGCTCGGCGCCTGCTTCCTCGGGAACTTCCGTGGAGAGACCGAGCTCGCCTCTGCCCTCGGCGTCCCCGCAGGCCACCGCTACACGGGCGCTGTGCTCCTCGGGGAGCCCGGCGTCGAGGACCCGCCGTCGCGCTCGACCACGAGGAACCGGCGCGCCACCTCGGAGCTGGTCCATCGCGGACGTTTCTGATCGCGCGAGGGACGGGGCAAGGTTCTCGGCGAACATCGAGTCGCCATGCTGATCCGATGACCGCTTCCCTTCACGTCCTGGCCGATCCCGATCGGGTCACCGGACACAACGGTCCCGAGGCGTGCGACACGTTGCGCATCGTGGCCTGGCCTGACCCTGTGATCGACACGCTCGGCCACGACCCGCGCTCGTGGTACGTCGAGCACTTCTGGTTGGGCGTCCTCGGACCCACCAGCACCTGGCTCATGCGACGGCTCGTGGCGGGACTTGACGTGGAGCCCGACGGCTTCGACCTGCCCCTCTACGACACGGCCCGAGCACTCGGCCTCGGTGGTCGAAGCGGGCTGCATTCGCCCTTCCGGCGCGCGATCACCCGCTGCACGACCTTCGAGCTCGCCCGCCTCGGGGGGACCGACATCCTGGCAGTGAGACGCAAAGTCCCTCCCCTCCCACGTAGGCACCTGCAACGACTTCCCGGGGCGCTCCAGCGCCTTCACGAGAGCTGGTCAGAGTCTCAGCGCGACGCGCCGTCTCTCGACGGCATGCGAAGACGCTCGCGCAAGGTCGCGCTCGGGCTGCTCGACATCGGAATGGACCCCCAAGACGTCGAGGCTCAGCTCCTTCGCTGGCACACGCACCCTGCACTCGCCCACGACGCGGCCGAATGGGCTCGTGCATTGCGTGGGTCGGCATGCGGGCCTGAGTGGTCCCGACCGGCCACGTAACCCCGTGGTCGCAGGTACGAAACACACCGTTCATCCGCCCGTCGTACCCTGGAGAGGTGACGACCTTCGTTCTGCGCGTCTCGTTGCCGGACCGACCGGGAGCTCTCGGGGCGGTCGCCAGTCGGATCGGCTCGGTGCGTGGTGACGTCGTCGCGGTCGAGATCGTCGAGCGCGACGCGGGTCGTGCCGTCGATGAGTTCCTGGTGGAGCTCGCCGACGACGACGTCCTCCCCCTGCTGTTGAGCGAGATCACCGAGGTCGACGGCGTCCTCGTCGAAGAAGCGCACCCGATCACGGGGAGCTTTCGTGACCGGCGCCTCGACGCCTACGACACTGCGGCGCTGATCGTCGGAGAGCGCACTCCCCAAGACGTGGTGAGAGCGCTCACCTGTCGCGCGCGTCACGAGCTCGACGCCCTGTGGGCGGCCGTCGTAGACGTCGAGTCGGCCATCCTGATGGCTGCGGACGGGCTCACTCCGGCTGCGCCCTGGATCATCGCCTTCGTGGAAGGAAGACGGCGAGGCGGCCACACGGCGGCCAGCCACGAGAGTGACGTCGAGTGGGTCGAGCTCGCGGCGTGGGACTTGGTTCTCGTGGTAGGCCGCCCCGGCTGGCGTTTCGGAACTCGCGAGCGCGATCGCATGGCCGCTCTGGCCCGGCTAGCAGACGCCCGGTGGATGGACTTCCCCGAGCGAGAATCGCGCATCTCCCACCCGGCTCGCTCGTCGCGGTCTTCGCGTGCTGCGCGGCCCGGTCGACCTGAACCGGGCTCGCGCGCGTCGCGCTCCGCCGTTGCTTCGGAAGAAGGTGCGCTCAGGACCTGATCCTGCTCAGCCCCGTCGCCTGGCGGGTCGAGACGTGAGATGCTCGCCCTCCTGCCAACGGGCCGTCACCCACAGCAGGTCCGACAACCGGTTCAGGTACGGCACGGCCAGTGAGCCCTCCGCCGGGGGGGCACGGATCAGGAGCCGCTCGGCACGCCGTACGGCGGTTCGCGCCACGTCGAGGGCGGCCGATACGCGATTCTGACCGGGCACCACGAACTCCGCCGGCATGTCGAAACGCTCAGCGAGCTCGTCGATGCGCGCCTCGAGAGCATCGATCATCTCGAGCGTGACGAGCGATCGACCGGGCCTGAGCTTCTCGCGCATCTGCGGCGCCGTCGCCACCTCGGCCATGAGGACCCACAGGTCACGCTCGAGACCGACGATCAACTCGTCGAGCTCGCTCCCGGGCTCTGCCTCTGCCCGGGCCAGTCCGAGCGCCGCCTGCGATTCGTCTACAGCGCCGTTGGCTTCGATCGCCGGCGCGTCCTTGCGGACGCGGCCACCGTAAAGCAGACCGGTGGTGCCGTCGTCGCCTTTACGCGTGTAGATCCGCGCCACCGTTCGGGCATGCTACCGGTCGTCCCCGTTGGCTTCATCCGCCGAGCTTCTCATCGGCCGTAGACTGGGTGGTCGTGTCCGATGACGCTTCCGAGCTCACCGCGGTGCTTGCACACGACGCCCTTGCGCTCGACGAGCGCGGCGCCGCCTATCTGGACGCGGCCGCGAGCCGGGTCGTGATATTCGACGGCGCGATGGGCACCAACCTTCAACTTGCGGGGCTCAACGCACAAGACTTCGGGGGCGGCGCACTCGAGGGTTGCAATGAAGCCCTCGTCTTGTCACGCCCGGACGTGGTGGCCGGCGTGCATTCGTCGTTCCTGTCCGCGGGAGTAGACGTGGTCGAGACCGACGCCTTTGGCGCGTTTAGGACCATGCTCGCCGAGTACGGTCTCGAAGACTCGGTGTCCGAGGTCAACCTCGCCGCGGCGCGCATCGCCAGGGAGGCCGTGGACGCCGTATCGACCGACGTGCATCCTCGCTGGGTGGCCGGCAACCTCGGTCCCGGCACTCGCTTCCCCACCCTGGGGCAGATCTCCTACACGGAGCTGCGTGACGCCTACGAGGAGCAGGCCGCCGCGCTGCTCAGAGGAGGCGTCGACCTGCTCGTGATCGAGACGGTCTTCGACCTGCTCCAGGGCAAGGCCGCGATCAACGCCTGCAAGCGGGCCATGGTGAGCACCGGTCGGCGGGTCCCGTTACAGGTGCAGGTCACTATCGAGCTCACCGGTCGGATGCTTCCGGGCACCGAGATCGGCGCCGCGCTCACGGCGCTCGAGGCGATGCGGCCCGACGTGATCGGTCTCAACTGCGCTACGGGACCGCTGGAGATGGGAGAAGCGGTGCGCTACCTCTCACAGCGTGCGAGGGTGCCCATATCGGCTCAGCCTAACGCCGGTCTGCCCAGCGTGGTGGACGGTGCGATGCACTACGACCTCACGCCGCGAGAGCTGGCGGACCACATGGAGCACTTCGTGACCGACCTGGGAGTCACCGTCGTCGGCGGTTGCTGCGGCACGACGCCCGAGCACATGCGTGCCGTCGTCGAGCGATGCCGCGACCTGGTACCTGCATCGCGCTCGCCCGTGAGCGAGCCGAGTGCTGCGTCGATCTACAGCTCGGTCCCTCTCCGCCAGGAAACCTCGTTCCTGGTTGTCGGGGAACGGACGAACGCCAACGGGTCCAGGCGATTTCGCGAAGCGATGCTGGCCGGCGACTGGGACACCACGGTGGCGATGGCGCGCGACCAGGTGCGTGAAGGCGCCCACGTCCTCGACGTGTGCGTCGACTTCACGGGTGCCGACGGGGTCGCCGACATGACCGAGGTCGCCAGCCGCCTCGCCACCCAGGCGAGCATTCCACTCATGGTCGACTCGACCGAGGCCCCGGTGGCCGAGACCGCTCTCAGGTGGCTCGGGGGCCGAACCGTCCTCAACTCCGTGAACCTCGAGGAGGGCGACGGGCCCGGCACCCGCCTCGACAGGTTCTTGACTCTCGCGCGCGAGTACGGGTCTGCAGTCGTGTGCACCTGCATAGACACCGAAGGACAGGCCCGTACCGCGCAGTGGAAGCTGCGCGCCGCACGGGCGATCGCCCAGATCGCGATCGAACGCTACGGGCTCGAGCCCGCGGACCTCATCTTCGATCCACTCGTCCTCCCGCTGTCGACCGGTATGGAGGAGAGCCGGCGCGACGCGATCGAGACCATCGAGGGGATCAAACGTATCAAGGCCGAGCTCCCCGAGGCGTTCACGATCGTGGGTCTCTCCAACGTCTCGTTCGGTCTGAGCCCAGCCGCGCGCCAGGTGCTCAACTCGATGTTCCTGCACGAGTGCGTGGAGGCGGGACTCGACGCGGCCATCGTCAACCCTGCACGGATCCTCCCGCTGTCGAAGATCGACGAGAAGACCAGGGAGGTGTGTCTCGACCTCATCTACGATCGCCGCCGCGAAGGATACGACCCGCTGTCGGAGCTGCTCTCGACGTTCGAGGGGGTCTCCACCGGAGCTCTCACCCGTGAGGACCGCTCGGGCTGGAGCGTAGAGCGACGCCTCGAGCGCCACATCGTCGACGGGGAGCGCGACGGGCTCGAGGCCGACCTCGAAGAGGCGCTCGCGAACGGGCACGGGGCGCTCGAGATCGTTAACGACATCCTGCTGGTCGGCATGAAGACAGTGGGAGAATTGTTCGCCTCGGGCCAGATGCAGCTTCCGTTCGTGCTCCAGTCCGCCGAGACGATGAAGTCCGCTGTCTCCTATCTCGAGCCGAAGATGGAGAAGGCCGACCAGGGCAGCAGGGGCACCATCGTGCTTGCCACCGTGAAGGGTGACGTGCACGACATAGGGAAGAACCTGGTCGACATCATCCTCACGAACAACGGCTACGAGGTCGTGAACCTCGGTATCAAGGTGGGCATCGGGGAGATGATCCAGGCGGCGGCCGATCGCGCCGCCGACGCCATCGGCATGAGCGGCTTGCTCGTGAAGTCCACCTTGATCATGCGCGAGAACCTCGAGGAGATGAAGACCCGCGGTCTTTCCAAGGTGCCGGTGCTGCTCGGTGGGGCGGCACTTACGCGCACTTACGTAGAGCGCGACCTGCGCCAAGTCTACGACGGGCGCCTCTTCTACGGCAAGGACGCCTTCGAAGGGCTGCGAACGATGGACCGTCTGATCGAGCTCAAGGCGACCGGCGAGGACGACCCTGCCTTCGGGCGCGAGGTCAGCCCGCGCAAGCTGCCGCCACGCAGGAGCGAGCTTGCAGCCACAGGCGGTGCTTCAGGTGCCGCGCGCCCGGCGCGTTCACGCGACGTGGAGATCGACAACCCCGTGTTCGTCCCACCGTTCCTCGGCACCCGCGTCGCCAAGGGGATACCGCTCGACGACATCGTCTCGTACCTGAACCTGACCGCCCTCTTTCGCAACCAGTGGGGCTATAGACCCGACAAGGCCACAGCCGAGACCGACTCCGACTTCAAAGAGCGCGTCCGTGCGGTGCTGCGCGACGAGCTCGACAAGGCGAAGGCCAAGGACCTGCTCGTCCCCCAGGTGGCGTGGGGCTACTTCGTCGCCAACTCAGACGGCGACGACCTCGTGCTGTGGCAGGACGAGACGCGCTCGCAGGAACTCGCGCGTTTCAGCTTCCCCCGACAAGCCACAGAGCCCTGGCTGTGCTTAGCGGACTTCTTCCGTCCTGTCGAGAAAGGTGAGCTCGACTTCGCAGCCTTCTTCGTCGTCACGATGGGCACGAAGGTCTCCGATGAGACCGCCCGGCTGTTCGCCGAGAACAGGTACACCGACTACCTCCACCTTCACGGGCTCGGAGTCGAGATGGCCGAAGCGCTCGCGGAGCTCTGGCACAGGCGCGTACGCGAGGAGTGGGGCTTCGCCGAAGAGGACGGGCCCACGTTGGCGGGACTGTTCCGCCAGCAATACCGCGGCGGTCGCTACTCGTGGGGGTACCCTGCCTGCCCGAACCTCGAGGACAACGCCAAGGTGGTGTCGCTCCTCGGCGGGGAGCGCATCGGCGTGACGGTGAGCGAGGGTTTCCAACTCCACCCCGAGCAGACGACCGACGCGATCGTCTGCCACCATCCGAAAGCCAAGTACTTCGTGGCGTAGCGCCCTAACCGAGAACGGCTGCGTGCGCGGGACGCGCGAAGTGGGCGCCGTCGGCCGAGGAACGCGCCGCCTCACGAGCGTGGTAGCTGGACCGGGTGAGCGGCGAGGACTGGACGTAGGAGAAACCCATGCCTTCACCGATCTCACGAAGCCTGTCGAATTCGTCGGGCGTCCAGAACCGTGCCACCGGGAGGTGGGCCTCGCTCGGCCTCAGGTACTGACCGAGCGTGATGATGTCCACCCCCACGGCTCGCATGTCCGCGAGCGCCCCTACGACCTCTTCCTCGCTCTCGCCCATCCCCAGGATCATGCCCGACTTGGTGACAAGCCCGGCGTCCTTCGCGAGTGCGAGGACCGCAAGGCTGCGCGCGTAACCGGCCGACGGCCGGACTGCGCGTTGCAGGCGCGCCACGGTCTCGAGGTTGTGGTTGAAGACGTCGGGGCGCGACGCGATCATCACCGAGATCGCCTCGCGATCGCCCTTGCAGTCAGGTACCAGCACCTCCACCGAGGTCCCCGGACAGCGAGCCCTGATCGCCTCGACGGTGGAGGCGAAAGCTCCCGCCCCACCGTCGGCGAGGTCGTCACGCGTCACCGCCGTCACCACCGCGTGCTCGAGACCCAAACGCTGCACCGCCTCGGCGACACGCTGTGGTTCGCGAGGGTCGAGCGGCAGTGGATGGCGGGTGTCGACGAGACAGAACCCGCAGGCACGCGTGCAGCGTTCGCCGTTGATCATGAACGTCGCGGTGCCCTGGGCCCAGCACTCGAAGATGTTCGGGCAGCCCGCCTCCTCGCACACGGTCACCAGGCTCAGGTCCTTCACGGTGCGCTTCAGGCCGAGGAACCCACCACCCATGCGAGCGTTCACACGAAGCCATGGGGGCTTGCGCGCGGACAAGGCGAGACCTTCGCGTGGATCCACACCGGCCTGACGAAGCCGGACTCGCAGCTTCCCACCCGGCGCCCCCACCACCTCCGGGCTCACACCGGCGCGATCGCGCCGCGAAACTTCGGGGGCGAACGAGACCACGTCCTGGCGCTCGGAGGCGCGATCTCGTGCCCATCGGTCCTGCGCGTGTCTCACGAGCACGTCCACCACGTCTCGCATCGAGACCCGCACCCCCTCTGCAGACATGGACGTCACCGCCTTGTCGGGGATCCCACAGGGCACGATGCGATCGAACCAACGCAGGTCGGGGTCCACGTTCAGAGCGAACCCGTGCATCGAGCGGCCCTTCGTGACCCGAACACCGACCGCACAGATCTTTCGAGGAGCCGCCCCTTCGACGCCCATCCACACCCCGGGGTACCCGGGCAGGCGACCGCCAGCCAGCTGGAACTCCGCGAGAGTGTCGATCACGACCTGCTCGACGCCGTGGACGTGGTCCGGGACCGCGTCCGGACCCATGGGAACGTCGAAGATCAGGTAGCCGACGAGCTGGCCGGGACCGTGGTACGTGACGTCGCCACCGCGGTCGGCACGCACGATCTCGGCTCCGACCGTCGCCGGGTCGACCAGCACGTGTGAGGTGTCGCCCCGTACCCCGACGGTGAAGACGTGTGGATGCTCGAGAAGCAACAGATGGTCGTCCGCGTCGCGCGCATGAAGAGCGTGCTGGAGTACGTGGGCCTCCTCGTAGGTGACTCGACCGAGCCACCGGACCCGGAGCACCTTGCCTCTCATGCCGCCGGCCTCTCCTCTCAGAGCTCCGCGCTCCAGTGGTGGGTGGCGAGAAACTGGACCACGCGTGCCACGAACGCCGCCGCGTAAGCGCCGTCGACCGCCCGGTGGTCCCACGACAGGCACAACAGCCCGACCGAGTGGATCGCGACGGCCTCCCCGCCGTCTTCCTGTGCCACCACTACCGGCCGGCGCCTCACCGCGTCGGTGGAGAGGATCGCCACCTGGGGCTGGTTGATCACGGGCGCGGTCAGCAGCGTCCCGAAGGGGCCAGCGTTCGTTATCGAGAACGTGCCTCCCGAGATGTCGTCGGCGCTCAGCTTCTTGCTCCGGGCACGGTCCGCCAGATCGCGGATCTTGCGCGCCATCCCCCGCAACGTGAGCTCTTCGGCCCGCTGCACCACCGGGACTATGAGACCGTGGTGGTCCAGGTCCACGGCGATTCCCAGATTGCGCTCGTGGTGCACGATCAGAGCGTCGTCGCCGACCGACGAATTCAGGTTCGGCCACTCACCGAGGGCTTCCACCACGGCCCGGGCCACGAACGGGAGGTAGGTGAGCGAGAACCCCTCCTCGGCTTTGAACTGCGATCCGTGCGCCCTGCGTACTCGCTCCACCTGCTCGTAGTCCGCCTCAAGCACGACCAACGCGTGAGCTGACGTCGCTTTGGACCGCGCCATGTGCTCGGCCGTTCGTCGCCTGATGTTCGTAAACGGGACGATCTCGTCGTTTCCCACGCGTGCAGCCGGCTGCGCCTCGCCACCTGAACGAGCGGGGGTAGTGACCTGAACAGCGGGGGTGACCCGCGTGGGGGTGTCGGCCCGCGCGGGGACCGCTGCCCGCGCGGCGGTGTCGACCCGAGGAGGCGTCGCGAGGCCAGAGACCGGCACCCCGGCCTCGCGCCTCGCGTCGATCACCTTCAGGACGTCAGAACGGGTGACCCTTCCACCGGGGCCAGTGCCCGGGACCTCTGACGGATCGAGCCCGTACTCGCCGAGAAGGCGCCGCACCACCGGAGAGAAGATGCGGCCCGCTGTCCGGCCCACGCCGTCAGGCGTTCGGGCGCCGTCTTCGGGAACTCGAACCGCAAGCGACGTGGCAGGCGCGACAGGCGACAGCGCGGGTTCCCTCTCGACGGCCGCCGGCATCGGAACTCCTGCTTGCGCAGCGGGAGCTTCAGGAAGAGGTGACTGAGCGCTCGCGGCCACTTCGCTCGCCACGACAGCAAGGACAGTTCCCACCTCGACCGTCTCGCCTTCCGGCACGAGGATCTCGGACAGCACCCCGGCTGCGGGCGAGGGAACCTCGGAGTCGACCTTGTCCGTCGAGATCTCGAACAGCGGTTCGTCACGCTCGACGATCTCGCCGACGGACTTGAACCACTTCGTGACCGTACCCTCTGTGACGGTCTCGCCGAGCTGGGGCATGACCACGTCAGCCAACGCGCAATCTCCGATCAGATCTGTTGCCCGACCCGTTGCCTGGCCAAGTCACAGATCCACCCTACCGTGCTCGATTTCGAGAGCTTCGGGGAGTCCGGTGGTAGTGGGCGCCCTCTGGCCCGTTCGACGACGAGCCCAACTCTTGCCGGGCTGTGCCTTCAGCCCACCGCGAATCGCTGGAACGTAACGGCGTACTCACACCCCACGGCCATGCCGGCCAACCCAGCCAGGTTGCGCAGGAAGTCGTCGGGGTCGAACTCCTTCCCGAGCCCGTCGAGGTAGGCACGTTGCTCGCGCAGCGACGCCACCCCGGCGTCGAGCGTCGCGGATACGTCGACGAAGTGGGTGGGTGCCGACGCGCCGGCCACGTACACGTGACGGATACCGCTCCACGGCTCGCCGGCATCTGTGAACACCCATCGGTTTGCCGCGTCGCGGCACGCGTCCAACACCGCCAGACCGGTGGCTCGGTGATCGGCGTGGTTCACATTGCCGTTCTCACCCCACGTGAGGTCGAAGTTCATCGTGACGACGATGTCGGGGCGCAGACGCCGGAACACCTCGGCAAGGTCGCGCCGCAACGCCAGTCCGGCCTCCACCACCCCGTCGGCATGTTCGAGGAACTCGACCCGATCGACTCCGACGATCGCGGCGCTGCGACGCTCCTCCTCTTGACGGAGAGGGCCGACCTTCGCGGGCATCATGCCGTCGATGCCGGCTTCCCCGCTGGTGACGAGAACATACGCAACTGCCTTGTCCTGTCCGGTCCAGCGCGCCACGGCGCTTGCCGTTCCGTATTCGAGATCGTCCGGATGGGCGACGACCGCTACTACCCGGGACCAATCCTCCGGCATCGGCTCCATGCTGGTCACCGTAGCGGGAGCGTTGATCCCCGTGACCGTTGAGCAGAACGTTCCCGGGTCGCAGCCCGGATCCTGTGCCCCCCCGGCATCTAGCCTCAGCGCGGCGTAGCCTTCTCACGTGACGACAACGGCAGAACGACTCCAAGCAGCTCGGATCAAAATCGAAAAAGCGCTCCACGCGGTTCAAAGTGACCACGGAGCGTCACCGGTACTTGTAGCGGTGGTCAACGAGTTCGCCAAGAAAGCCGACAAGGCGATCGCGTCACCTGATGAACGCGTCGCCGTGATCGAACTCGAACAAGCCGGGGACAGCGCCAAGGCAGCAGCGGAAGCAGACCCCGGTGTATCGCGGACTACCCAGGACGCAGTTCTAGACGCCCATCTGGCAATCTGCGTCGCGAAGGACAAGCTCGATCTCTGATTAACCGGTCGAGGACATACTCACGTGGCGCGGATCAAAGGCCCGAATGTCAAGTTCAGCCGTACTCCACCTGCGGATCAGAGGACGCAAGCTCTCTAAAGGACGCGTTCGCCGGACCCCACTGACATCGAGTGACAGGACCCTGGTGTGGACAGGTTCACTGTCCCCCGCCCGATAACGGCCGCACATATCGGATGGTCGACATTTTCCGCGAGAGGGGGCTAGCGTGAGCACAACTGAGACGTGGATGGAGGTAGCACCCGTGCCCGAGTTCCCAGGCGTCACCCACGTGGCAGTGACCGTCACCGACCTTGGTCGAAGTCGGCCCTGGTACAAGAACCTCTTCGGGGCGGAGCCGATTATCGATGAAGACACCGGTCCGTTTCATCACGTCGTTTGGCTTCTTGGCAGCCAAACACTGGTCGGCATCCATCAGTTCCCCGATCCCCACGGGTCCGAACCCTTCGACGAGCGGCGGCCCGGACTCGACCATTTAGCGTTCGCTTGCGCTAATCGGGTCGAACTTCAGCAATGGGAGTCAAAACTGAACGAACTGGGCATTCAGAATGGCGGCATCATCGACGCCCCGTATGGATCTGGCCTCTCTTTTCGAGATCCTGACAACATTGCTCTGGAGTTCTTCGCTCCTCCCGGCTAGGGGTGGGATACACGAGTTCAGGACTGCTGGAGGAAGGCCGTAGACCGCCCTGTACTGCCGGATCCCGGACCCCTCCCGCTCCCTCAAGTGACATTCCCGGATACTGGCGTGGTTGAGTCCGTTGTCCCCCCGTATGGGAACGGCACTTCCCGGTCGGGCCAGATGAATACACGGGGCGATTCGGGTCACCGGTTGTGGGCGTTAGATGATGGGATCCCAGACTCTAATCCGTCTGATGGTGAGCAGCGCGCAGGGAAGGACCTGACGATGGCGGAATGACGCAACGTCACAAGTCCACCAACAGGACTGCCGGTACTAACTCAGTATGACTCCTGAGTACGGCGACATCTGGTGTAAGTGTCCGTGGGGCTGGCGGCTCGCATCTCGCTACCACCGAACGATAACGGTTGATGGGGTCGTGTGTGCGCGTTCGTCGAATGGAATCCAGCACAACTCCGTTGATCGGCCCTGCGAAGTCAGGCGTTTCAGCCCGGAGTCTGTTTTTCCTCGATGTTGAACAAACTGTGACTTGGACGGTTTCACCTACCCTAACGGGCCGGTGGGAACCCTAGATCGCTCCGGATTACCCCTCCGACGTGACTCTGACTACGTTCTTATTTGTCTGGTTAGAGGATTCTGCTCGCCGGTCATGGAGACCGCCGGGGTAGTCGTCCCTGGATGGAAGCCAGTGACACGGCGATCGACTGATAAAGGAGTGAGCGTGAGCGAGTTCTCACTTGAACTGTCTGAAGACCAGCTCCAGGTCCAGAAGTGGGTGCACGATTTCGCGGATCAGGTGGTGCGCCCCGTGGCGCACGAATGGGACGAGCGCGAGGAGATGCCCTGGCCTGTCATCCAAGAGGCGGCCAAGGTCGGGTTGTACTCCGTTGACTTTTTCGCACAGGCGTTCGTGGATCCCACCGGGCTCACACTGGTTCTCGCCAACGAGGAGCTGTCCTGGGGGGACGGGGGAATGGCCCTTGCTATCTGGGGAAGCACGCTGGGGCTTGCCGGGATCGCCGCCAACGGGACGCCCGAGCAGGTCTTTGAGTGGGCCCCTCAGTGCTTCGGGACCCCAGAAAAAATCCAGCTCGCATCCTTCTGCGTGACCGAGGCTGACGCCGGATCCGACGTCAGCTCTCTTTGTACCCGTGCTACCTACCTGGAAGCGAAGGACGAGTGGGTGATCAACGGTACCAAGACTCTGATCACAAACGGTGGCATCGCGGACGTCAACGTGGTGGTCGCAACGGTGGACCCAGAACTGCGCTCGCGTGGTCAGGCGAGCTTCGTCGTGCCCCCCGGCACACCGGGGGTGTCCGCAGGGCAGAAGTTCAAGAAGATGGGGTTACGGGCCTCCCACACCGGTGAGGTCATCTTCAAGGATGTTCGAGTGCCGGGCCGGTGCTTGCTCGGGGGTAAGGAGAAGCTCGACGAGAGGATGGCCCGAGCGCGCGAGGGCAAGCGCTCGTCCTCGCAGGCCGCGATGGCTACTTTTGAATCCTCTCGCCCCGCTGTGGGCGCTCAGGCGCTCGGCATCGCAAGAGCCGCGTACGAGTACGCGCTGGACTATGCCAAAGAACGCAAGGCTTTCGGCCGGGCGATAATCGAGAACCAAGGTATCGCCTTCAAGTTGGCCGACATGAAGTCGCGTATCGACGCCTCACGCCTCCTCGTGTGGCGTGCGGCATGGATGGCTGCAAAGCCTGTGCCGTTCACTGCCGGCGAAGGGTCGATGTCGAAGCTCTATGCGAGCGAGACCGCGGTGTGGGTGACCGAGGAGGCGATTCAGATCCTGGGCGGCTATGGCTACACCCGTGACTACCCAGTCGAGCGCTGGCACCGCGACTCGAAGATGTACACGATCGGCGAAGGCACCTCCGAGATCCAACGAATGATCATCGCCAGGGCCATCTCGGGAGTGGACGTCCAATAGCCTCAAACGAGCCGATGTGACAATGGCATTGCGTCTTTCGACCGATCGTTTCATCCCGTCACCGTCAGAAGTGTGTACCGCTCGATGGGACTGGAATTGGTCCGGTTTGCTGGACACTGTGACCACGAGACTGGGTCAACTCCACAACTCCACCAATACCGGGTAGGGCATAACAACAGCGAGTCGGGCCTCGCGTCGAGAGTTCACCTGCGCGCAACTGCCGTTCCTGACCCCCCTCCCCGGCTCCTCATGTGACATTCCCGGAGCCTCGCACGGCCGAGCCGCCCTTCGCTTGCCCGAGAGAGGTTACGAGCTCCTTGGCCTACCGAACTTGGCGATGCCTTGCTAGACCAACACTGGTGGCCTCAAGTACGCGACGATCCTGATTCATGGATTTAGTCGAACCGCCACCGCCGTCTCCGCCACCGCCGCCCGTTGCTCATGTACCAGAGCCACCCCGGCCACCATGGCCACCGCCTCAGCCCGTCGCCCAGCCGTCCCGGTCACCGCGCCAACGTGTAGACGTTGTCGCCATTCTCCTGTGCATCGTCGTTGTCCTCTTGCTCGTTTACATCAGCACCAGTGACGGCGTTGAATACGTCCATGGCCTGGGCAAGGCGTGCCTCGTCGCTCACGAAGGTTGGCACTTCCACATGCAATGCGGATCCGTGAGCCCGCCCAAGCCGTAATCGTATGCTCTCCGCTCTGGTGACATTCCCAGACCCTCGCATGAGTGACCCCGTTGTCTCCCGCACGGGAACGGCACATCCCGGTCGGGTCGACAAGGCGGGAGACTGACACACGGCGGTCGCAGCCGCGAAGGGAGGAGCCGTCAGAACTGCTGGGCCGACGACCGGGCGTGGATCGTGTCGTGGATGAGCATGAACCGCATCGACCAGTACCCAGGTCGTGGCTCGGGAAGCTCGTGCCGAGACCAGAAGAACCCCGCCAATGTCACGGCGGCGGCAGCGAGCCAGATGATCACCCCGACGGCCAGGACCCACGGCGTGGATCACGACGACATCACGATGAGGCCCGCGATGGCGACGGCCAGCCCGAGGTACCCCACTCGGAGGGCCCAGACAGCCATCCTCCAGTGTCCGTTGTATTGCAGCTCCGGTGGCTCGTCCATGCCAGGGATTGTTCCACTGTTGAGCGACCAGGGTCATTGGTCCTACTGGTCGGTCCATGGGTGACCGATTGATGGGGCGGACCATCCGGGATGCCGGCTACAAGCTGGTCGTCGGATGATCGCCCGCGGCTGGACCTGCATGCAACTGCGCAACCAGGTCGATCCCGGGCGGGTTTGATTCGCGCGACCGGATGAGGAGACCACGTTCCTCCGCACTTAGCGAACGGCCAGCACGGTGTCCGTCTCCGGTGGCTATGGCAGACCGTGGACCTGAAGCTCAAGGTATTCGTTCGTGCTGAACGGACCCACGACGCTCTCTACGAGTTCCCGGACTGCGTCCACAGAGTCGCCTTGCCAGATGCAGATACCCGTTGTGTGGTCAGGCGTCGCGGCGTGGATCGGCAACTGGACGTGCGCGGGTAGCCTGTGAACGATCTTCGAATCTGACAGCGCGCGATCGTCGAAAACGACAGCATTTCGGTCAGTGGCAGTCTGCCTCAGGACCGTCGGTCCCGGCCAGTGTCTTGTCCTCTCTCGTTGTGCGCCGC
>Ga0187860_1001245_pt1 | contig 22861 bp, 26 predicted proteins | sample June2016WEW_10_4_FD_132981 | JGI IMG/M metagenome (GOLD analysis project Ga0187860, IMG submission 132981) | Peatland microbial communities from SPRUCE experiment site at the Marcell Experimental Forest, Minnesota, USA - June2016WEW_10_40 | ecosystem: Environmental > Terrestrial > Soil >...
AAAGCCGAGATTAGAATTGTTATAATAAAAGAGAACTGATAGGGAGTTTTGTTGAATGCGACTATCTGAATTCGTCATGGCCGGGTTCGTCCCGCCTGCAGGGTCGTAGCGTTGCGCCGCTTGCGTGCAACAGCCCTCGGTGTGGCGAAGGCCGGCCATCCGCATCTTTGTTTCGTCGCGGTTACCCAGAGGTGGATGCCCGCGAGCGCGGGTATGACGTTCAGCGCACCAATGCACAGGGCAGCATGATGGCCATTCGTCTCGATACACGCGCCGCCGATTTTGCGCAAAAATTTCGCGCGTTGCTCGATACCAAGCGCGAAGTATCGGCCGACGTCGACGCGGTAGTCCACGCCATCGTCGCCGACGTTGCCGCCCGCGGCGACCGCGCGCTGCGCGACTATACGCAAAAGTTTGACGGCTTCGACCTCGACCGCGCCGGCCTGCGGGTCACGCCGCAGGAGATTGCCGCCGCGCTCGAGGGCTGCGAGCGCAAGGCGCGCGACGCCATCGAATTCGCCCGCGACCGCATCGAGGTCTTTCACCGTCGGCAAGTGCCGCAGGACGACCGCTTCACCGATGCGCTCGGCGTCGAGCTCGGCTCACGCTGGACGGCGATCGAAGCGGTCGGGCTCTATGTGCCGGGTGGCACCGCGGCTTATCCGTCTTCCGTGCTGATGAACGCCGTGCCGGCCAAGGTCGCCGGCGTGCCGCGTCTGGTGATGGTGGTGCCGGCGCCCGGCGGTGTGGTCGCGCCGCTGGTGCTGGCGGCGGCGAAACTCGCCGGCGTCGACGAGGTTTATCGCGTCGGCGGCGCGCAAGCGGTCGCGGCGCTGGCTTACGGCACCGCGACCATCGCCCCGGTCGCCAAGATCATCGGCCCGGGCAACGCATATGTCGCGGCGGCCAAGCGCATCGTCTTCGGCAAGGTCGGCATCGACATGATCGCCGGTCCCTCCGAAGTGCTGATCCTCGCCGACAGCACCGGCAATGCCGACTGGATCGCCGCCGATTTGCTGGCGCAAGCCGAACATGATCCAAGCGCGCAGGCCATTCTCATCACCGACGACGAAAAGCTCGCCGCTGCGGTCGAACGCGCGGTCGAGAGCGCGCTGATACGGCTTTCGCGCAAAGAGGTCGCCAGCGCCTCGTGGCGCGATTTCGGCGCGGTGGTCGTGGTGCGCGACCTCGACGAAGCCGTGCCGCTGATCGACGCCGTCGCTCCCGAGCATCTCGAAATCGCGGCGGCCGACGCCGAGCGGCTGGTGCGGCGCATCCGCAATGCCGGCGCGATCTTTATCGGCGCGCACACGCCGGAAGCGATCGGCGATTACGTCGCCGGCTCCAACCACGTGCTGCCGACCGCGCGATCGGCGCGGTTCTCGTCCGGGTTGGGCGTGCTCGATTTCATGAAGCGCACCTCGATCCTCAAATGCGGGCCGGAGCAATTGCGGGCGCTGGCCGACGCCGCGATCACGCTGGGCACGGCGGAGGGGCTCGACGCGCACGCCCGTTCCGTCGCCATTCGGCTCAACCGCTGATGCCGCGCTCCGACCGCGACAAGGGCAGTACCGGCCGCCTGGTGGCCGTGACGATCGATGAATCGTCGATCGGGCGGGCGAACAGCGACGTCGAGCACGAGCGCGCGGTCGCGATCTACGATCTGATCGAGGAGAACGCGTTTCGGCCGCACGGCCATGACGGCGGGCCGTATGCGCTCAACCTCGGCATCAGCGGCAACCGCCTGGTTTTCGATATCCGCACCGCCGACGGCACGCCGGTGATCGCGCACCTGTTATCGCTGGCGCCGTTCCGCCGTATCGTGAAGGATTATTTCACGGTCTGCGACAGTTATTACGCGGCCATCCGCGGCTCGACGCCCGACCGTATCGAGGCGCTCGACATGGCACGCCGCTCGCTGCACGACGAGGGCTCGCACATCCTGATGGAACGGCTCAAGCGCAAGGTCGAGCTCGATTTCGACACGGCGCGGCGGCTGTTCACGCTGGTCACGGTGTTGCACTGGAAAGGGTGAGGGGCCGCGATGCCGGCGTCCGCGACGCGCCCCCTGGCCGTGCTGTTTGCCTGCGGGCTCAATTCCGTGCGCTCGCCCATCGCCGCTGCGCTGTTTGCGCAGATGTTCGGCCGCGCCATCTATGTTGCTTCCGCCGGCGTGCGCAAAGGCGAGCTTGATCCGTTCGCGGTCGCCGTCATGGCGGAGATCGGGCTCGATATCTCGCGGCACAAGCCGGTCACCTTCGAGGAGATCGACGAGTGGGAGGGTCTCAATTTCGACCTCATCATCTCCTTGGCGCCGGAAGCCCATCACCGGGCGCTCGAACTCACCCGCACCAGCGGCGTCGATGTCGAGTATTGGCCGACGGCGGATCCAAGCGGCGTCGAAGGCAGCCGCGAGCAGCGGCTCGATGCCTACCGCGAGGTGCGCGACCAGCTGCTCGCGCGCATCCGCCAGCGCTTTTCCCGGCCGACTCCGGGCAACGAGTGAATCAATTGGACGGCGGCGCGACCAGTTGTGGAACGGCCCGTCATCCGCTAGGTTCCGCGCGAATTTTCGCTCGGATTTGGTCCCTGCCGCAGCCGAATGCCAACACTTCCAGGTAGCGAATGGCGAAGGAAGAACTCTTGGAATTTCCCGGTGTCGTCACGGAGCTGCTCCCGAACGCCACCTTCCGCGTCAAGCTCGAAAACGAGCACGAAATCATCGCTCACACCGCCGGCCGCATGCGCAAGAACCGCATCCGCGTGCTCGCCGGCGACAAGGTGCTGGTGGAGATGACGCCCTACGACCTCACCAAAGGTCGCATCACGTATCGCTTCAAGTGATCGCGAACAGCGAAAATTCCGATCTGCTCCGCCCGGCGCCTGGCGCAGCGACGGCCGCGCCGCCGCGTCAACGAAGAGCACGGCCGTGATCGGCCGCGCCAAATTCGTGCTCGCCTCCGGCTCGCCGCGCCGGCTGGCGCTGGTCAACCAGGCCGGCATTGAGCCCGACGCGCTGCGCCCGGCCGACATCGACGAGACGCCGAAGCGGGGCGAGTTGCCGCGCGCCTGCGCCACCAGGCTGGCGCGCAGCAAGGCCGAGACGGCGCTCGCCATGGTGAAGCTCGATGAGGAGCTCAAGGGCGCCTTCATCCTCGCCGCCGACACCGTGGTCGCCGTCGGCCGCCGCATCCTGCCCAAGGCGGAATTGCTCGACGACGCGGCGCAGTGCCTGCGGCTTCTGTCCGGCCGCAACCACCGCGTCCATACCTCCGTATGCCTGGTGACGCCGAAGGAGACCTTCCGCCAGCGTCACGTGGAGACGCGGGTGCGCTTCAAGCGCCTGTCGAACGAAGACATCGAGGCCTACCTCGCCTCCGGCGAATGGCGCGGCAAGGCCGGCGGCTACGCCGCGCAAGGGATTGCCGGAACCTTTATCGTGAAAATCGTCGGCTCTTATACCAACATCGTCGGCCTGCCGCTGTACGAGACGATGACGCTCCTGGGCGGCGAAGGCTATCCGATCCATTTCGGCTGGCTCAACGCGGTGTAGGCTAGCGCGGCCGTCCGCGGCTCCCATATTTCGCCGATGAGCGACGCTAAAAGTCCCAAGTGCCCGGTCTGCGGCAAACCGACGGTCGCGGCGTTCCGGCCGTTCTGCTCAAAGCGTTGCGCCGACGTCGACCTGCACCGCTGGTTCTCCGGCGTCTATGCCGTGCCGGTGACCGAAGACGAGGAAGAGGATGAGCGGCGCGAGGACGGCGGCGAAGACGCGAGCTGAATCGGCTGCCGAAAAAAACGTTGACCGTCACCCTGAGGTGCGAGCGAAGCGAGCCTCGAAGGGAGACGGCCCGGGCGCCTCGGCCGCATCCTTCGAGGGCCGCTTCGCGGCCGCCTCAGGATGACGGTCAATAATTGGTGGCTCGGGTTTCACCGTTACGGCCAGCACCTATTCTGGACAGTCGGAAATCGAGCCTCTATAACCGCGGCGCTCGCGGGCCCCCCAAACGGGTTCCACTCGGCGAGCGCCCAAAGTGGGCCCAGGTAGCTCAGTTGGTAGAGCACTGCACTGAAAATGCAGGTGTCGGTGGTTCAATTCCGCCCCTGGGCACCATCAACGAAAATCATCGCTGAAAAGATTTATCTTTTTTCCGTTTTCCCCAACCCTGATTTCGAGGGTTGGGAATTTTTGTCCGGCTTTTGTTCCGTGAGTTTGGCGACTGCCCCAGCCGCAAGCCGCTTTTGGTCTGCCGCGCGGGTGTAGCGTGCCACTTCCTTGAGCGTGGTATGCCCGGTGACAGCCGCGATTTCTTTTTCGGTGCATCCGGCCTCTGCAAGGCGGCGAGCCGCCGCTTTTCGCAGACCGTGCAACACACATCGGTCGGGGAGACCCGCAGCGGCAATTGCGTCGGCCATCATGTTTCCGTAGCCCGCATAGGTAAACGGCTTGTTGAACGCCGTGGTCAACATTACCACGTTGTTTCGTGGCCACGCACGAAGCGCCGCAATCAGGTTAGGGTGGAGCGGAATGGTGAGCCGAGCGCCGGTCTTGGCCTGGACGACGTTAATGGCGTTTCCCACTATGTCCGACCACGCCATGCGGGCAACGTCGGAACGGCGTTGCCCCGTGTAAAGGTGTAACGCAAAAGCCGTCCGTTCGCGCGAACCGATAGGCCATCGTTCCTCGTATCGAGCGATTTCATCTTCGGTCCAGGTGTGAAATTCTTGCTCGGGAAAAGTCTTTATTCGTAAGGTCGGGTCGTCCGAGCGCCAACCAGTATCAATTGCGAATTTTATCAGCGTGCGAATTTTCTTGAGCAGGTCGTTGGCAGAGCCGGGCGTGCTGGCTTTCAGTGCCATGATTTTTTTTACATCGTCGCGCCGCATTTCGTCCACCCGCCGGTGACCGTGCTCGACGAGGAAGCGTTCAATGACGAGGCGATAGACATACTGCGTGCGTGTTCGCAATCGAAGGAATTCGGGGCTTACAAAATATTGGGTTGCAAGGCGGTTGAATGTTCCCGGCTCTCCTCGGATTTTGGGCTTCGCAGCCGGAGTGTTTTCTCCGGCAAGTGCCGCCTTATAGGCGGCCGCAAAATCGTCAGAACCCGGTAGACCCGGCAGGGGAATTCGCCTGCCGCCAGGACGGCGAAAATAGTGTCGCACGTGCCCATGACGGTCGACAAATCGGTCAACGTAACGAAGCTTAATCCTTGTCATAGTCCGCGCGGAAGTCGTCCCAGGTTGTTCCTTGCGTGCCAGGATTTTCGCTCGGCAGTGCGTCGAAAGCCATGTCTAATTCGCGCACGTCCCACAGCTTGCGGGAACCGACTCGCTTAGGCGGTGGCATCGTGCCGTCCCGAACCATTTGGCCGAATGTCGGGGGAGAAATGCCCACATACATGGCCGCCTCAACCCTAGAAAGGCCACGCCGCGGCACCGGGCGGGCTTCGGATAAGACTATCCGTCGCCCGTTTGGGCTCTGTGGTTGAGGCTCTTGCGAGGCCGAGAATGTATTGCGGTGGTCTGCCTCCGCCTTGCTTCTGGAAAGGGCGGCCTCTACTAGGCGATACAATCCGCTAGATTCAATTTGTTGTTGTTCGCTACGGCGCACGTCACGCGTCCTCGCTTGTGATTTTCTTTTGGTCGGTATTCGAGCCATACAGAATCGCAGAGCACTTGTTGAAGACCTCCAGATAAAGTTGGGAGAGGGGGAGGACGATGAATGGGTGTTCTAGGAAATAGTCCACGTCTTCTGCTTTGACTGACGAAAAATCGGGGCGGCCGGTAGCAGGGTCTCCTGAGATTTGCTGGTAAGCAAGCCGCCCGCCAATCCACGCAACCAACATAAACGACTGGATATAAGGGCCGCCGCGCAGGAACGCTTTCGTCCAATGTCCTACCCAACCGGCCCCAACAACCTTCTCCGCCACCTTGGCTGCCTCAGAAGGCGGTATCTTGTGAAACGTCACAAGTTCTCCGATTAACTTGCCCTCGAACGCCTTCGTTACGGAATACAGCCGCGTTCCCTTGATTTGCCGACCGCCGATTTCGCTTGGCAGCAAGACGTGCCTCGCCACCCAATTGTTGGCGGTTATCATGTCGATACCGGCCGCCAAACAAAATTGGGGCTGTGACAACAACGGCTGCTTCACATCCAGGCGCATTTTTGCGGTCATTGTCATGCAAATATCAGAGTATCACTTGACAATCAAGCTCTCTTCGGGTTAAATGGCGGTGCTTTTGCCGACTTCGGTTGCCCGCAAGGGTATGGCCCACCGGACGGCAAAAAGCCCACATAAACTCAGTCCACTAGGGCCGGTTTGGCCTTATGGACGGCAAAGCCAGGGGGCATAAGGCTAACGGACGATATGAAAACGGTTTTGTATTGCAGGGTCTCCACCGCCGACCAGACCCTCGAACATCAGCACACCCAGGCCGAGGCCGCAGGCTTTTGCCTGGACGAGGTCGTGTCCGACAACGGCGTGTCCGGGGTGAGCACGGCGCTCCGGGACCGGCCGGAGGGTCGTCGGTTGTCCGATATCCTTCGGGCGGGCGACACTTTGGTTGTTCGTTGGGTTGACCGCCTCGGCCGAGATTACCGCGACGTCACCGACACCATCTGGGAGTTTATGCGGCGTGGCGTCATCGTCAGAACCGTCATCAACAGCATGGTTTTCGACGGCGCGACCAAGGACCCGATGCAGCAAGCCGTGCGGGATGCCCTGATTGCTTTCATGGCGGCTACGGCCCAAGCGCAGGCCGAAGCAACCAAAGAAGCGCAGCGGGCTGGTATAGCTCACGCCAAAGCAAACGATGACGGCACAAAATATCGAGGGCGAAAGCCGACTTTCACTTGGGATAGTTTAGCTCTCGTCCAAGGGCTTTTGAATCAGGGCGTGGGCATAGCCGAAATCGCCAAGGCAACTGGGCTGAGACGTCAAACAATCTACCGCATCAAGAGGGAGCCCACACAACAGGTTGCGGCTCTTGCGGCATGGTATCCGAACTCAGACCACGTGCGGGTGTGATGCCGAACCTCGCCACCTTTCTGAAACGTTATCTCCAGGCTCGATTTGCCGGTGCCGTGTCATTGGCTCGACGTGACGCGCGAGAAATCGTTCACGCCCGAACGTTTCGGCCGGTCGGATTGCGGGAATTTCTGTCTCTTGAAGTTCCGCCGCGAGCGATGTTGCTGGACCCGATTTTACCCGAGCGAGGTTTGTCCATGCTCTATGCGCCACGGGGGATGGGGAAATCCTGGTTGGCTCTTTCAATTGGCATGGCCGTTGCCTGCGGTGGAGCGCTTTTGCGCTGGACGACGCCAAGGCCCCGGCGAGTCCTGTTTGTCGATGGCGAGATGTTGTTGGCGGACCTTCAGGCGCGATTGGCTACATTGCAGGCGGGACTTGGTTGCGAAATTCCGAATGACGGATTTCGCCTCCTTGCCGCCGACCAGACCGAATTCGGAATTAACCTGAGCAGCGAAGAAGGCCAGCGGGCTCTTGAGGCCCACTTAGTTGGGGTTGACCTTCTGATTCTGGACAATCTTTCAACTCTGCTTGCAAGCGGTAGCGAAGGCGCCAGCGATGCATGGTTGCCCATTCAAAATTGGCTCTTGCGACTTCGACGAAAGGGAATTGCCGTTCTCATTGTGCATCATGCTGGCGTCAATGGAAGACAGCGCGGCACAAGCCGCCGCGAGGATACGCTCGATACTGTCGTTGCCCTACGCCGACCGGGAGATTACTCGGCTGCGCAAGGCGCCCGCTTTGAAGTTCATATCGAAAAGACCAGGAACTTGGCCGGGGAGGGAGCCTTGCCGTTCGAGGCGGTCGTTGAGCCGTTTGTGGGCAAACCTGGGGTTCGCTGGACGGCGCGGGACCTAAAGCCACCAGTGCTGCATCAGGCAGCCGATTTGTTTGCGGCTGGCCTCAGTGTGCGCCAAGTGGCGACCCAACTCGGGATTAGCCGCTCGGAAGCGGGCCGCCTTCGGCTTGCGGCGGTTGCCGATGGGCTTTTCCTGGGGGCGGCGGAGGATGGAAGTGAGGACGACGAACCCGCCCCGGAAGCGCCAGGGCTGCTGAATTAACGGGCGTCCCAGCGTCCCGGCCCCTAGGCAACCGTATCTGGGGACACGTTTGCCAAAAGCTCTGGCGTTTGGCCCAACCGCTCTCTCATGAGTTGTGTGGCCGAAGCACCACAGTCACACCGATATTGGCAGTCGCCGCAAAAAAACCCGGCTTCTGACGAAGAAGAGCCTCAGGCTGTAAACAGCCTGAGGCTCCCTGCGTTGCCTCAACGTAGGCTTTTAGGCCGGGCGGCAGGGTGTCGGGGGATGGGGAGCTGCCCGGTCTAGGCCTAGTTTAATAAAAAATATGTAGAGCGTTTGGCAGTTGCAATGCCACATCACGCCGTAGTGTTAACCGCTGCGGTGGTGCGTCCAATCACCCGAACCCGCCCAGGCTGAATAAGCACCCATCCCGTTATCCCATTCCCATGCCGAAAGCCCGTGGGACAATTTGCCCGGGAGACGTCCTTCGTCTTTTCCGGTAAGCGCAAAATACATTTCGTTATGAACCCGGCACCCTCCACACGCCGGGGGAAGCCCCGCCGTGGCCCCCCGTGGCGGGGTTTCGTTTTGTGGGCTTGTTTTTTGACTGGCCCACTAAAAAGGCCCCGGGATAGAAGGTCGGAGCATATCAAAAATACATGACTCTTGGCCTGGAGGAGGCCAACAGTAAACACTTAGTTGGCATTCCATTGGCTCTGAAATTTTTCTCCGACCTTCCACTTGTTCAAGGTGCTGACGCTTTCACAGTCCACAGCAAATGCGTCCCGCTGCATGGCGAACTCGCGGTCATCAACGTAGCCAAACAAAAAACAGTGGTTCTCATATTTCCCCAAGATGCGATTCTTTTGTTGAATGACTGACTTTACGATAATTGCATCGACGGGACGTCCGCTCCATTGGACGGTTCCAAAGTCTGCAACGTCAGAACTTACGTTAAATGTTTCCCATTCGTCTTGGAAACCCTTATTCAACCAATTTGAATAGCTCAGGAAAAAGCCGTTGGTATCATCCAAACGCTTTTCAGCAAGAGCCCTGACGAAATCGTGTGTGTTGTTCATCAATCCACGGGCCCTTACCCCGTTCTTTTGACGCAACCCTCGCTCGATTTCGCTTTTTTGGCTCTGCTGGTCCTTCTGACGTTTCTCCTCCAGTTCCCGCGCGGCTTTATCGGCTCGGTCCTTCTCCGCCATCTTGAAAATCTCTTGTTTTCTGGCATCGTTTGTATCGAATGTTGCCCGCTCCACCTCACCCACGTCAAACCAGACCGGGGCAAACGTATAGTGAAGTTTTTCCCGACGAAGTGCCTGCATTAGGTCCCGAAGGACGGCTGCATCGCCAGCCACGTATCCACATTGCTGCCTTTGCAACCCAAGAAAAGCAAGGTCAGTTGTCCCCTGCACAAATTGCCAGTCAGAAGTGAGCTTTGGTGCAATCAAGTCCTGATTGCGGTGCAGTAGCTCTTTAATGCCGTCAGCCTGTTCCGCTGGCGTCGGGTTGACCACACATGCCGCAGGTGAATCACTGACCGCAATCACGCCGACGCCTTGACGTGTATTCTTTTCAACATCGGCTTCGATTTGGAGTGAGAGGGTTTGCAGTTTCTGTTCGTCTGCCGAATAATCCGTGATGACTTTATATTTTCGAAAGGTGTCCGCCTCAACCAGCTTAACTAAGGTTCGAATATAATCTTCGTGTTGTTTCAATAGCCCCCCACGTTGAAATGCTATGACGTCAACCGAGGACGCCGCCGTGCGAAGGTCGCAGGGTGCCGTTCCAGCAGTAAGGTTTTTTGCTCCCATTTCCTCCAATTTGCGCTCAGTGTAACGCAACATAGTAATTTCAGCGCTGGGTTGGCTAAAGCAAACAGCGGCAGCATCATTTTGAAATGCGATATCACCGCGAACGTTCTTCCAAACCTTTGGGGCCGTTGGGGATGCGTTGTAAAGCAAGGCTATGTCGTCCGCGGGGCCCTCTATAAGGAATCTGGTCTTGTCCGTTATACCAAGTCGGTCTTTCAAGGTTCCCGGATTTTTAGGGGCGGGAGTTGGCGCAGCATACTCACCGGCGATTCGCTGATATGAATTTGAAAGGCCATTGGTGGTTATGTAAGTCTGAAGCGAGTCGTTTGCCTTAGTTATCTCGTCGAGGGTCGCTTTTTTTTGAGAGCCTGCTATTTGGTCGCGCAACTTTATTAAAGAGCTGGTTTTCGGGTCGCCCAGATTCTCCTTTAAATATCTGTCGATGAAGTAGAGGTTTTTATCTGCTTCGCTGCTGGCCTCCGCAAGTTGCCGCTCATACTCACGTTGTCTGTCAGCCTGTTGTTGCTTCGCAAAGTCCTCGAAGCCGCTGATAGATTTAAGAAGGTCAGTAAGATGGGCCATAGACTGTATTGCCGCTGCTTCATCAAAATTGTTAGGGGCAATCTGCAGGTTTGCTGCTTCGCTTGCTATCGCAGGCATTCCTGGGACTGTTTGCTGTGAGGCAAGAAACTTCTGGGCGTCTTCCAGGAATACTCGTGCTTCTTTGAGCGCTTTGGTCTCTTTAGGCTGCGCCGCTTTTGCTGGTGGATTAGCCGTTTCTTCTCGTGGTCCTCCGGGCACAACGGGATTGTCCAGCTCGGCAACGCCGTCCTTTGCGGATTGGTTGACGGGGTCGATGGTTAGAACGTAATCGTAGTCCTTTCTGGCCATTAGCAAATTCCCGGACGCGGCAAGTGCCCGCGCTCGGCCCAAATGAGCATAAATAAATTCTGGTTTTAGTTCGATAGACTTCGTGAATGCGGCAATTGCGTTTGCTGTTTCCCCTAGGCCCAGAAGTGAATTTCCCAGATTGTTATATGGGAAATAACGTCGAGGATTTGTGGCGATGGAAGCGTTGCAATCGGGCAGTCCGCGCTCGTATTGCCCCAAGTCATTGTAGGCCCAGCATCGACCATCGAAAGCATCTGCAAGTGCAATAGTTGAACTAATTCCCTTACGCTTTTGGTCAATAACTGCCGTGCATCCGATAAGGCGTGTTTCAGCATCCGAGGACTGGCACTGACGGGCCGCTTCATCGGAAGATAACTTCGATGCCTTCCTTGACAGTTCGCTGCTCGAAGCTAAGGCAAGTTGCGACACTGGTGGCGCCGGAGTATTCCCTTTGTCCACTTGTGTGGCTGTCGCGGGAGTCTCCGCAGGGCTGCAGGCCACGTATTCACGGTAGACCCATCCGAGAGTGTGATTGTCGGGGAGCCTTGCTATGAGCGACCAGGAACGCCCGCCAGTGTCCTGGTCGGACTGAACGAGGCGAACTGATACGCCATTGTTCACCGCACCAACGATATCGCCGTTGGGGGTGTTCCGAATGTTTAGAGGGGTGCCTGTTGGGTCTGCCACCTGACATTGGGTTTGTGCCAGGCTCGGGCCAGGTGCTTGTGCCACACCGAGCAAGTGTTGACGTTGCTCCGCCGTCAGGAACTCACTCTGGGGGGCTCCAGATTGCGCCTGGAAACGCTTAATTGCTGCCCGGGTTTGTGGCCCAAAGTCTCCATCTGCCTCGTCATTGAGGAAGCCAAGCCTAATAAGTTCGGACTGGATTTGAGCGCGTTGCTCGGGGGTAAGTTGGGATTCCGCGAGAGCCTCGCCTCTCAACTGTGACCGATAAAGTTCCGTTCGTTTCCGATAGGCAACAAGAACGCACTGTCTTTGTGTGGGAGAGAAATCACCTTGCCACGGTTGCAATTGGCAGGTTTGATTTAGTGATTGAATCCAATCCTCTTGCGCTCGCATAAATCCTCGCCGCGCCGTCTCGTCGAGCGAGAAACTTCGCGCCTTGTAAGCAGAATCAAGGTCCCAGTCTGCTTTAGCGCCCGCTTGGTCAACGCAGAGTATTCGGGCTGTGGCCGACCGTGCCCTAGTGCAGTCGAACGTCGGCTTTGCGGAAAGGTCCCCGATACCATTTGGGCTCTCGCTTCGATTTGGCAACGAAACGGCAGTGTTTCTGCAACCAGCGCGAACGTCAGAAACTCTGGGGTCTTGCGGCGCTATGCCATTTTGAACCATCACATCTATGGAATCGCCTTGGCCCTGCAATCCTTGCTCAATACACTCGGTCTCGTTCGTTGAAAGTTTGGACCACTCTGCTCTTGCATGCTCGATGATTGCAGCACGCATCAATCCACCGAAGAAATTCATGAAGTCGGGAGCATTTTGAGCGGCAGTGTAACTCGGTATGCTCGCGGCAATCAGCCCAACAGCATAAATGGCAAATTTTCTACCCATGACGCCAACGCCCGATTTTGTCGTGCCATTTGGTGGGCAACAAGCCTAGTTAGGCTGGAACCCCCCAAAGCGCCCCAGGGACTTATAGCACATTTCCTAGTTGTATTTCCCTGTTTTTTTTGGCGTTCTTTGGCCCCTAAGCAGCGTCTTATCTTGGCCTCTTGTTTGCAAAACGAATGACACGCCCGGGCTCGGCGGCTTCACTGCTTGCCGCGTAAAGGTTCACAAAATCCGGGCGCGCCGTCCTTTGGAACGCTTCACCGAATGGAGGGTAACTTGCTCGGCGCACAATGTCGTAAAAACATTCGGGCTTGGCGCTGTCTTTGCCCTGAGGTGCATGGAAGATGGTGGGTATGTTTTGGGCTCTCGTCTCCAGTCGGCCTTTAACGCCGAATATGACGTGCTCTGTTTGATTTCTGAAATACGCCCCGAGCGCAAATCGGTCTTTGGCCCAGGTTAGAATCGTTTTTTGCTTAAATCCCCAACTGGTAACAAGCCTCAGGGCATCGGCCATCATGGCGTTTGTCGTCCAACAATATATATGCGAATTTTCATCGGCCCATTGGGGCACTGGTAATGCCAGCAATTGGTCGACTGACATTGTTGCGTATGTTGGCCTTCCCCAGCCACGAAGGTCCTGTTCATATTCCCATGGACAATCGAGCACCAATGTTTTGAAGCGCCCCGGAGCGGGCCGAAGGTTCAGAACCCGTAGTTCGTCTTTGACCCGTAATGCTCGATAAGGACGGCTAGTTTTGCCGGTTCGGTCCATTAGGTCTTTGAGACGGCCAAATTTCCGAGGGTGTTGGTCGGCAGCGTCAACAATCGCCATCATTTTTTCCAGGGTTCGGCCCGAAACACCAACGCAAGCGCTGAGTTTGTCTCTGGTTTTTCCGACTTCAACTTCGTGGAAATTTTCCACTAAGTCATTTCGCTTGCCTTGCCGAGCCTTGGCTTCCTTCCTCAACAGTGGCTCTAGGGCCCGGGCAATCTGGACCATTTCGGAGGGGCGAAAGTCCTGGCGACAAACGTTTTCGGCCACCTCGCCCCGAATGACCAAGTCTAGGTCCAGCACGGTTACGGGCACTTTCTTCCACCCGAGTAGCTTCAGAGCGTGGAGCCTCCGCTCTCCGGCGATAAGAAGTCCGTCCGGTCGGACGACCGGCGGGTGAAGCAACCCGATTTCCTGAATGCTCTTGGCCAGGGCCCGGACATTTCCAAGGTCCTTGCGATGGCGTCTGCCAACTCGAATTGCTGAAGTTGGAATCTGTTTGTGCATGTTGTTGCTCGTTGGACGAATAGGAGTCAGGGAACGAATTCCGCCGGGTTTCAAAACAGAACGTAACGGCGCAAATCGTCAGGTCAACAAGGAAAGTCAACGCTGCGGCTCTTTTTTATTGGCGCGCATTTCTCGTCCGATTGCGTCAGGACGATTTGCGAGCAAAAAACTTCTCTGGGCGAGCGCAACGTTCTTGACCCGACGTTTTGCGTGACCAATTGTTTGTTTGGAACGGCGCTGTTGTTGCTGAACAAAATCTCGTAAACGGACGACCACAGCCGAGCGCAGCGCCAAGTCACTGATAGAATTGTGGGCCAATCGGCCCATGAAGCAAATTCGCAATGAGGAATGACAAAATGGAAAAGAATCGGAAACCTGCATCCGCGGCCTCGCAGAAGCGGCGAAAACAAAGGACCGCTGCGGAGCGACTTCAGTCGAAACTAAGGGCGTTCTTTTCGGCCACGTTGGGACTTGAGAAAGGCGACCTCCGAGCAGCCATTGCCATCCTTGACGAACAAGCTGTGCACCTTCTTGAAGGCCACACCCTTGGAGATGCTTCATGTTCTGCGGACATGCTAATTTGCGATTTTGAGGACAGATGGGGCCAGATAGGCCAAAGAAGGGTCTTTAGTATGCCGCCGCCTCCCGATTTTCCTTCGGAGCCAGAGTCTATCGGGAATCGAATCGAACCTCTGAGCATGCTTCACAATGTGGTTATCGCGTTTCCGAGAACGTCAGCAGAGAACGGCGATGAGGAGGGGGCATTCTCGCCCCACGACGAGCATCAGGACGATTTATGAGCAAAAATGTTTCCGGGCCCGTGAGAAATCTTGAACGCCGCGTCCGCCGCCTCGCGCGACGTCACGGCTATCTCGTCCGAAAGTCGCGCGGCCGGAAGTATGTGCCTCACTCGAACGATTTTGGCGAATACATGCTCATTGAGCCTAACCGCAACATCGTTGTGCTGGGTGAGCGTTTCAACGCGACCTTGGACGATATTGAAACATTTTTTGGTGTCCCCAAGGCCGCCAAGACTCGGTTGTAGGACGTGCATCGACACGTTTGCTGTTTGAAATCGTGAATCCGTTTGGTGAGCCGCCGTGTTTGGTTTGGCGGCGGCGCACCAGCGCCTCAAGAGAAGTGCAGTGCTAGGTCATTATCCGGGCACTGCGCTCCCTGGGGGCTGCGTCGGCGCGGTGACCGAAAAGTTTGCGGCGCGCGTAAGCCGAATCTGGCCCCGTGCAGAACATACGGGGCAGGCCATAACGGAAGCGGTTTCTCACCCGCAATACACTCATTTTTAACCACTCGGCGCGATATGCAAGTCACGGCAGCGGCTCTGCTTTCCTTATCGAAATCACAGCAATTAACAGGCATTCGACTCTGCCATCATTCTGTTGCTTCTCTGCGATAATGGCGAGCGAAACAGGGAGGATGCGACCCATGGCAATGACAGCTTCTACGCGGCGTTCCAGCTTTGGAATGCGATGCGCCCATTGCGAGAATTTCATAATCGCCCCAGAATGGACCGAGCATCGGAATGAGCGGCACATTCGTCATCTTTGGCATTGTTGGAGATGTGACTGCATTTTTGAGACGGTGGTCGACACCAGGCGGGTGACAGCGGACGAGATTTCCCGGCTGGTCGCATAGGGCAACGAGAGACAGCGGAGAGGTTGGCCCCTTCTCCGAGCCAGTATTGTCATGGCGAAGGAGGTTCGATGCCTTTTCATTTTGGCAGAGGCTTGTGCATCCACAAATGAAACTCGACGTCGAGTGGGGCTAATGTGAACCGGTCGCGCACCCAACGTTGCCGGTCGAGGTAAACGTCATAGTCGTCCAGTTGGCTCCAGGCGCAGTCCAAAGGCTGAAACCCATGCCCGAAAGAAAAGAAAGCAGTCACGCGCATTGAAAAGCCGGGGCCTCTCTTTAAAATCTATTCGGCGCAACCGCTAAAACGTTTGCGTCCGATAGATTGCGGGGGAGGAAATCATGCGTCTATCAATTGCTATTATTGCTCTTGTCACGGCCTTATCGCTTGCTGGGTGCTCCCAAGGTCCCCAAGGCCCGGCTGGCCCCCAAGGCCCGGCGGGCCCCCAAGGGCCTGCGGGACCGCAGGGACCCCAAGGCGAACAAGGTCCACCTGGACCTCAGGGCCCGAAAGGCGAACAAGGGGGCCCAGGGCCGCAAGGAGCCCAGGGCGAACAAGGTCCGCCTGGGCCTCAGGGCCCGAAGGGCGACCAAGGCGGCCCCGGTCCTCAGGGCCCGCCCGGCTCGAAAGGCGAACAGGGTCCCCCGGGTTCGGCTGGCCCCAATGGTCAGGCAGGGCCTCCTGGCCCCACCGCAGGCCTGCATGCACTCAGGCAGGATACTTGCGATGCCGGCAGCGGCTGTAGTCTTGCTTGCAGTGCCGGTGAGAAGCTTGTCTCTGTGACTTGCCCGGGCGGAACAATCTCATTGTCAAAAACTGCGGAAGAGGCCTCATGCGCCAATAGCCCGGGTCCGGCACTAGCTCTCTGCGTCCAGTAAAATAACGAAAACCAATCATCATTCGGCAACTCAATCCCGAGCCTGTGGCTCGGGATTGGCGTCGCCTGCGGCTCGACCGTTTACGTCCTCAAAGACATTTTTTGTGTCTTGCAGGACTGGCACTTGCATACGCTCTGGGGCGGTCCTTTATATGGTGAGTGCGGGCCGATTTAAGCTCCTCACACTTACTTCATGCAAAAATGGCGGCTTGAGTTGGAGGTCAATTGCCCGGACCTTTCATCATCATGTTCGTCTGACAAAAGGATAAATAGCGGAGAGACCAACAATCGTCATTCATGCGTATTAGATATTGCTCTAGCCCCTGTGGCTCAGGAAAGACCCATCAGATAATCAACATCGCATGCGAACGGGCTAATCGTGGCAAAAAGAGTCTCGTCCTCCAGCCCACCCGCGAACTAATCGAGAAGACCGTCAGCCAGATTCGCGCCCGAGCAAAGCCTCCCGAGGTTTTCGTCTTTCACCGAGACAAGGTAGGCGATGGCCAGGTTGCCAAGGCTCTTGCCGAACACGTCAAGGATTGCCCAGTGTTAGGTCAAATTGTTTTCGCCACGCATGCAATTCTACCCCACATCAAATTCCTTGCAAACAGGGAAGAGTGGCAGATTTTTGTTGATGAGGAATTGCAGGTAGTGAAACACCGGGCTCACAATATGCCCGATACCCACAGGCTCATTACCGAGCACCTGCGCCTCGAACAGGTCAACGCAATATACGCCCGGGTAGTGGTTGGCAGTGTGGCCCTTGAAGATGTAGCTAAGAATGAGAACCAAGACGAAATTCTTGAGACCGTGGCTGAAACCGCTCGAATTTTGGTCAATCCCCAATGGGAGACTTGCGTCAATCTTGAACAATACGAAAGACTGCGCCGTGGTGAGGCCAAGCAACTGGCCTTCCATTCTGTTCTCAAACCATCAGTCCTTGGCGGGTTCCACAGCGTCTTCATGGCGAGCGCAAATTTCGAGGACTCGGCAATCTACAAAATCTGGACGGAACGAGGAGTCCCAGTTCGAATCGGACTCTGAATTCGCCAAGGGCCTACGTTATTGCGAACACCAAAATGGAAAACTTGTAACCATTCACTATGGCACCGAGCAGCAATGGTCCAAAAAGCGAAAGGAGGCGGTCCATGAAGGAGTCACGGTCCACGACCACCTGATTTTGGCAATCAAAGAGTCCTTTGGTCAGGAACCTTTCGTGTGGCAAGCAAATAAGGATTTCGAGGACAATCCATTCGGAGAAAACGCGGAACGTCTGCCAAACAAGCCTCACGGACTTAACGGGTATTCGAGCATCAACAATATTGCTTTCCTGTCCTCGCTCAATCCCCCAACAGGCCATTTCAAATTCTTGGACGCCATTGGCCTCGATGGCGCCGAAGTTCGCCAGGCAATTTACTTTGCTGGAGCCTATCAATCCATCATGCGGACTTCGCTAAGGAACCCGGATAACTGTCAGCCAAAACGCATCGTTGTGCCCGACCGGGCCCTGGCCGAATATCTGCATCGAATCTTTCCGGGGTCTAAAATTGAAAGACTGAACGTCGGTTTGCCCGAGGTGGAGGCCAAAAAGCCCGGCCGACCAAGGCGACACAAATCAAATCGAGACCGCGTTGCCGAATGGCGCCGGAAAGACAAGGAAAAGAGGGTTGAAATTCTGGCGGGCCTGTTTCGTCTAAGGTTTGGCCCGAATGCCTTGGCCTGGGAGTGTTGTAACGAAAATACTATAATAAGACTATATACTGATTTCGTTACACAACCCTGCCTTGGCACCTTGTATTCGGAAAAAACGTCCAAAATTTCGGCAGCGTATGTGGCCGGTTCGAACATCAATTCGTTTGTGGATTTCCTTCGTCAATGGCATTTGCGCCGGGCCGATTTCAAGGAACAAATCCCGCTTATTTCTCCGGCGGTTTTTGACCCTAGCCTGTCGGAGGAAACCAGCCGAGGCCTGGGGAATATTGTCTTTGTGCAAAATCTCTGGCTTGACTTTGAAAAAGGGAAATTGTTCCCAGACGAGATACCGAGGCTTTTTCCCTACACAAGGATGATTGTAACCAACACTTTTCACCACACGTCGAACAATCCGCGATTTCGGGTCATCATTCCGACGAGCCAGCCACTCACGCCGGAGGCCTATGAATTCTTGATAGACAATATCGTCCATAAGATAGAAGACGCCGGATATCGGGTAGACCGAGGGAAGGCCAATAAGATAAGCCGTTCAAATTGCCTCAAGCCTCCTTCGGGATTGGATTGGGGAAAAAGAACGCCCGCAAGTTTATTTTTCCTTCCAACCCAGGCCGAGAACCCGACCGAGAGTTTTTTTTGAGACTATGCTGGCCCCGAACGTCAAAACCTCGACCCGGTATTGTGGATTCAAAATAGTGTGGTCCGTGTCCGTCCGAAAGGCACCGTTCAACTCTCGAACCGGGCCCAGCCTGCCAAAATCGACGAAGCCAGGCTGCGGGCCGCTATTGATAAATGGCGGCAATCGCCCTTTTACCCTCAACAAGGAAACGACAGGTTCTTTGAATTTGCTTTGGACTTAAGGCGGGCCGGGATGAATGTAACTGAGATTGAGGCAACTCTTCGAATGGAGGCCCTAAATGGACGAAGCCCGAAAGAACGCCGGGCCCAGATTCCGAGTATCATAACGAGCCTGCGGAATTCAGGGCGCCGAAGTTATTGACGGATTTGTTGGTCGGGGCTTTCGGCGCGTGCCGGGGTTTCTGGCCCAAGCCCTCGGGCCATTAGGCTTCGGACAGCCACGCTCGGAATCATGTGCTTACGATTCGCCCAGTCTCTCATCTTTTTTGCTTCCGTTTCGGTCAACCTAACTGTAAATCGGATATTTCGTGGCATTGCCATTGGTCCCTTTGGTCTCCCTGACGCTCGTATTTAGGCAGACGACCATTTTCGGTAATCGGCAATCTTCTGCCTGGCGCCTGTTTTTCATTCTGTCGGACAATAAGAACTTCGGTTCCATAAATAGTCAGACAGTCAATTGTGGCGCGTCAACTTTTTGAGGGGGAAATAGCATGGGAAATATCTTAGACCAGTGTCGCCGTCTCGGAATTTCGTTCGATGGTGACATTCGGGTCGTTGCCGATTTGCAGGAGTTGCTTTGGGAAGCGGAGCGGGAGCGCGACAACATGGAGGGAAACGGCGAAGACGTGACGGTGCAAAACCTCGTCGTTGACCGCCTTCGGCAGGAACTAAACGCCGCGCTCCAAAAATTGAATGAGACCCGTTGAGCCCGACTTAGATTTCCCGTAGCATTACAACCTAGGCTAGGGGTCTGTGAGATGGCTAATATCTGCTCAAAGGCGGGTGCGGTTCTCGGCACTCTCGGCGGTCTCAGCTAAATGCAGGAACAGCCCGAAACCAAACATGAAGGACAGCAGGCCGGCGAGGGTCAAGGCAAATCCTCGACCGTTCCGCCCGGGCAGGCCGCTGTAGAACAGCCACGCCGCGCAAATCCAAAGCGCGGTTATTTCAGCAAACCACACAATTGGATAAATCTTTTGACGCTGCTTTTTGTGGGTGCTTATACGGTCATTACCTTTTTCATTCTCTACAATTCGCAAGAACAAATCAAAATCAGCCGTGATGTCGAAAAACGACAATTGCGCGCCTATGTTTTCATCGACACAATATCGCCGTTTGTTCAAGAAAAACTCATTGAAGCCGTCATCCATTTCAAAAACTCCGGTCAGACTCCCGCTTACGACGCGAGCGGATGGATACGGATGGCTACCCGACCCAAAAACCAAGCGTTCGTCGTCCCAGAACCGTCCCCGCCCAGTTTCCCATTCAGCAAGACTATTATTGGTCCTCAAGGGGAAGTTATTCCCAGAGGCATGCTCGATATTCCGCCAAACAACACAGCGTTGCTGCCAGCATTGAAGGCTGACTTGGTTGATTTTTATGCGTGGGGAGAGTTTCGATACAAAGATACTTTTGGCACTCAATGGTGCTTGGAATTTCGACAGCAAAGCGTGCGCCGAGGCGACAGCTGGCTTATGCAGGCAACCGCTGAAAGCAATGAAGAAATAGAGGGCGAATGCCCTAATTGGCCGACAAAGGGCAATTGAACGTCTCGGAAGCCGCCGCTGGACACAACCACTTTCCCAATCACTTGATTTTGACCCCTAAAAATTCCCTCGGCTCAAGACTTGGAACAGACCACGAAGGGTGACGGCGTCCTGTTTTTGTCCCTTCCAATGCCTTTTGGCATCCTACATCGCGTCTTTACCGTTACGATGCCCTTATAGCGCGCTGCATCAAGTCTTTGCCCCTTCGGATGCCTTGTAGCGTCCTACATCGCGGTTTTTCGCCTTCCTTCAATCAATTTTTATTATTGAATTCGCGCTGTGATGACGGGTAGAAGCCCGCAGCGAAAACAGGAGGTGGCCATGTCCAGTCAAATCACATCGGGTTCTCGGATTAGCGACATATTCCATGTCTTGTCCGATGCCGTCGAATACGTGCGCGGGGTTGTCAGCAATTTCGTTTCCTATGGTTATGATTGCGAGACATCTGCGGTTCGGATTGGCGTTACGGGTGCGGGTGTCTTCCCAAACTACAAGATTGAAGAACCTAGCGTCCCCGGCCAGTTCGAGATGATTATGACGCCAGCGCGCACTTTTAGTGGACGCAATCATAGGGAGATGACGGAACTGGACGACCACGAAAGGCACGACGAGAACTGGAGCACAAACACAATGAGTTTTGCTGAACTAAAGGCGCTGCTCTCCAATCTTTGGCAAAGTTAAGAACAAACGGTAAGTGTCCCACAGCAATGCGCACTTTGATTTTTCGTCTGCTCGCGGCCTCCACCGCATCCTCCTGACCCTCGAACCGCGCCTCATAACTCATCGCTAGACGGTCAAGGAACCGCAGATTTTATTGAGGGCGCTGCTTAGTCGGCTTCCACTCATGCTCTAGTTTCTGAGCCTCGGCTATCTGCGCTGGGGTCATCAACCGAGCGACGGCATCTCGACGTTGTGCCGCACGTTGCTCGCCGCTCGCCGCTGCCAAGTTGAGCCACATGTGTGCGCTGACGTAGTCCTGCGGCACGCCATGACCGTCGTGATACATGGAGCCGAGATTGTACTGTGCTAGCGCGTAGCCTTGCTCGGCGGCTTTGCGCCACCATCTCACCGCCTCGGCGTCGCTCCTCTGCGGCACGCCGTGACCGTCGTGGTACATGACGCCGAGATTGTACTGGGCGTCGGCGTAGCCTTGGTCTGCAGCTTTACGAAACCATCCCGCCGCCTCCGCGTCGCTGTGCGGCACGCCGTAGCCGTCGAGGTACATGAGGCCTAGATTGAACTGGGCTCCGCCATCGCCTTGGTCCGCAGCTTTACGAAACCATCTCAACGCCTCGGCGTCGCTCTGCGGCACGCCACGACCTTTCTGATACTTGGCGCCGAGACTTGTCTGGGCGGCGGCGTCGCCTTGGTCGGCAGCGAGGCGATACCACTTTACCGCCTCAACGTAATTCTGTGGCACGCCCTTACCGGTGTCGTAAAAGGCGCCGAGATTGTTCTGGGCGGCGGCGTAGCCTTGCTCGGCAGCGAGGCGATACCACTTCGCCGCCTCCGCGTCGCTCTGCGGCACGCCGCGGCCGGTTTCGTACGTGCGGCCGAGGTTGAACTGGGCGGGGGCTACGCCTTGGTCGGCGGCGAGGCGATACCACTTCGCCGCCTCGGCGTCGCTCTGCGGCGCGCCGCGGCCGCTATCGTACATGACGCCGAGATTGAACTGGGCCGCGGCGTTGCCTTGCTCGGCAAACGGACGAAGAAGCCGCAGGGCAGTCGCATAGTCGCCACTCTCATACGCAGCAACAGCATCCTCGAACGGGCCTGCGGCTACGGGTGCACCAGAGAAACTCGATAGCAGGAGGAAGCTAAAGACAGTTGCCCTGAATGCACTTGCCATGGCTTTTAGGCTCTTGTGCTGCTTCACGCAGTTGTACCAAACGGTATAGAGTGCCACCACGGGTGTGCCGTTATAATCGGTGGGACAACCTCGACAATAAACCTTGGAATTCAATGAGACATTAGGCAAAGGTGGGAAGCAATAAGCTACTGATAAGGCTCGGTTGGGTCACCTCGCCCCTGGGCACCATTGCATCTCCTCGCCCTCGCATTCGCTAGGCACTTCTGTCTATGCTTAGGGCAAAGCACGGAGGTCGGTGATGGCTAGACTAATTCGATTTATTGACGCTGCAGAAAATAAGGTCGTTTTCATCAACCCGACCCACATCCGCCTTGTTAAGCCTGGACCCGCTGGCGGGTCAGAAATTCTACTTGATAATAAGATTTTCATCGTCGTGGCGGAAACGCCCGACGCTGTGGTGAAATCTCTAGACCATGGCTGAAGGACCAAAGGCGAGAAGCGAAACGGCGGTCACGGCACATGCTCTTGGCATGGCGGAATCGACCGAGACTAGGGGTGAGGAAGCCGCCAACTGAGGCGGCCCTTAAACGACTTACTTACACGCTACCCCACTGATTCAATTATCCCACAAACGTGGGAGCATCCTCCCTAGACTCGCCAGATTCGATGACAATGGCCATCACGACGCAACCGATGGAAATAGCAATAGTTATGGCAAAAACGGTAATCCACATGGCTGACCTCCAGTCTGATAGGTCCCAACGCGCCAAAGCAAATTTCGTTTCATTCAGCG
>Ga0187860_1001246_pt1 | contig 22859 bp, 16 predicted proteins | sample June2016WEW_10_4_FD_132981 | JGI IMG/M metagenome (GOLD analysis project Ga0187860, IMG submission 132981) | Peatland microbial communities from SPRUCE experiment site at the Marcell Experimental Forest, Minnesota, USA - June2016WEW_10_40 | ecosystem: Environmental > Terrestrial > Soil >...
AACACCATGAAGTACGTCCTCATGTCCACGTCGTCGAACTTCGGCAACATGTTCAGTGCGGCTGGAGCCTCGGTGTTCCTGACATTCCTGCCGATGCTGCCGACCCAGATCCTCCTCAACAACCTGCTCTACAACACCGGTCAGCTGGTGATCCCGACCGACCGGGTGGACCCTGAGGCCTTAGCCCGACCGGCGGCGTGGGACATGAAGTTCATCCGGAACTTCATGGCTGTGTTCGGTCCAGTGAGCTCGGTCTTCGACTTCGTCACTTTCTGGGTGATGCTTTCGTTGCTCCACGCCGGCCACAGCGAGTTCAGGACCGGTTGGTTCGTCGAGTCGATCGCCACCCAGACCCTCGTGATTTACGTGATCCGGACCCGGCGGATGCCTTTCGTGAAGAGCCGACCCAGCCTGCCCATGTTGTTCGTCCCGACCGGAGCCGCCCTGGTCGGCGCGATCCTGCCCTACACGGGGCTGGCCAAGCTGCTGGGCTTCACGCCGCTGCCCACGACCTTCTTCCTACTGCTGTTCGGGATGGTCGTTGTATACCTGTTGCTGGTCGAGCTGGCGAAGACTCGTTTCTACCGTGCCCCCCATGCCCGGACTCCCCGGATCGCCTCCAGCCATGCCGAACGGCTGGAGCGGCGGATCCGCCGCCGGGCGCATCGCTTCATCACCTTTGCCATGCAAGAGGAGCAAACCCGACGAGGGTCCAAGGCTCAGGCTTCGCGGACCAGAACCGTCAACAAGCCGTCCGATGAATGATCGAACTGGTTCGCCGGGTCCGCCAGAGCCGAAGATGATCAGCTGCCGAGGGCTCCAAAAGGGCTCCGCATGTCCGGGAGCCTGCGCGACAGGTTGGCGGCACATCTACGCTGAAGCGCCAGGTGGGGCCTAGCCGCCTGCACGCAGGCGGCTAGCGCGGGCGCTGATCTTGCAGAGCAAGGGACCGTGACCGGAGGTGGGTGGTGGCGAGAACGACGAGCGGACAGGTGACGACTCCTGCAACAGGCGCACGCCTGTCAGACGAGGACGTCCGGCTCCTTGACGGCTATTGGCGGGCTGCCAACTACTTGTCCGTGGGCCAGATCTATCTTCTCGACAACCCGTTGCTCAGCCAGCCGCTCCAGGCCGAGCACGTCAAAGCCCGCCTGCTCGGTCACTGGGGTACGACGCCCGGCCTGAACTTCGTCTACGCGCACCTGAACCGCGTGATTCGCGCGTGGGACTTGAACATGATCTTTGTCACCGGTCCCGGCCACGGAGGCCCGGGCGTGGTCGCAAACACCTACCTCGAGGGAACGTATACGGAGCTGTACCCGCACGTAAGCCGGGACGAGGCGGGACTCCGCCGGCTTTTCCGCCAGTTCTCGTTTCCCGGGGGAATCCCGAGTCATGCCGCACCGGAGACGCCCGGGTCGATCAACGAGGGCGGTGAGCTCGGTTACTCCCTTGCGCACGCCTACGGTGCGGCATTCGACAACCCCGACCTGATCGTGTGTTGCGTAATCGGAGATGGCGAGGCGGAGACCGGCCCGCTCGCCGCCAGCTGGCACTCCAACAAGTTCCTCGACCCAACCCACGACGGCGCCGTCCTTCCCGTGTTGCACCTGAACGGCTACAAGATCGCCAATCCGACCGTGCTCGCCCGGATCCCCGACGAGGAGCTCGTCGCCTTGTTCGAGGGCTACGGCTACGGGGTGCATGTCGTCGCGGGCGATGAGCCGGCGTCGATGCACCAGAAGATGGCGGCGACCCTCGACGCAGTCGTGGAGGAGATCGTGGGGATCCAGCGGGCCGCGCGGGAGGGCGGAAAGACAGATCGGCCGCGCTGGCCGATGATCGTGTTGCGGAGCCCGAAGGGCTGGACGGGACCGAAGGAGGTGGACGGCCTGCAGGTCGAAGGCACCTGGCGGGCCCACCAAGTACCGCTCGGCGAGGTCCGCACGAACCCCGAACACCTCGCGATGCTCGAAGACTGGATGCGCAGCTACCGGCCGGAAGAGCTCTTCGATGAGGGTGGCACGCTGGTCGACGAGCTCGCTCAGCTCGCGCCGCGGAGCTACCGGCGGATGAGCGCCAACCCGCACGCCAACGGCGGCCTGCTGTTGCGAGAGCTCGAGTTGCCTGACTTCCGGAACTATGCGGTCGAGGTCCCGTCTCCGGGCAAGGCGGTGGCCGAGGCCACCCGCTTGCTCGGCGCCTTCGTGCGAGATGTGATCGTGGCAAACCCGGATCGTTTCCGGCTCTTCGGGCCCGACGAGACCGCTTCGAACCGGCTCAGTGCAGTCTTCGAGGAGACCGACAGGGCCTGGGATGCCGAACGGCTGCCGGGCGACGACCACCTCGCTCCTGACGGACGAGTGATGGAGGTGCTCTCCGAGCACCTGTGCCAGGGCTGGCTGGAGGGCTACCTGCTCACCGGCCGTCATGGGCTCTTCAACTGCTACGAGGCGTTCGTCCACATCGTGGACTCGATGTTCAACCAGCACGCCAAGTGGCTGAAAGTGACACGGGAGATCGCCTGGCGCAGACCGATCGGCTCGCTCAACTACTTGCTGTCCTCTCACGTGTGGCGCCAGGACAACAACGGGTTCTCTCACCAGGACCCCGGTTTCATCGACCACGTCGTGAACAAGAAGGCCGAGGTGATCCGCGTCTACCTGCCGCCCGATGCCAACTGCCTACTGTCGGTCGCCGACCATTGCTTGCGATCGCAGAACTACGTGAACGTGATCGTGGCCGGCAAGCAGCCGGAGCTGACCTGGCTCGGCATCGACGATGCCGTCACTCACTGCACGCGAGGAGCGGGAATCTTCGAGTGGGCGAGCAACGACGCTGGCGGCGAGCCCGACGTCGTGCTGGCTTGCTGCGGGGACGTACCGACGTTGGAGACCCTGGCTGCGGCCGCCATAATCCGCGAGCAGCTACCGGAGCTCTCGGTTCGGGTCGTGAACGTGGTCGACCTGATGCGCCTCCAGCCCCGCAGCGAGCATCCCCACGGGATGTCGGACGCAGAGTTCGACTCCATGTTCACCACCGACAAGCCGATCATCTTCGCCTATCACGGCTACCCCTCGCTCATCCACGGTCTCACCTATCGCCGCCATGTCCACGAGAACCTTCACGTGCGGGGGTACAAGGAGGAGGGGACGACGACGACGCCGTTCGACATGGTCATGATGAACGACCTCGACCGCTTCCACCTCGTAATGGACGTCATCGACCGAGTACCGGGACTGGCATCCAGAGCGGGCCACGTCCGCCAGGCGATGAGCGACCGGCGCCTCGTGTGCCGCCAATACACGCGCCAGTACGGCGAAGACCCGCCCGAGGTGCGCGACTGGGTATGGCCGCACTGACGAGCCTGTGATGCGCGTCCTTGTCGTCAACGCCGGCTCCAGCAGCCTGAAACTCCGGGTCCTCGACAGCCGGGACGAGGTCACCGCGTCCGTCGACCTGCCAGCTGTTCGCTCGAGATCCGGCGCAGCCGCGATGGGGGAGGCGTTGGCGAGCTTCGGAGATGTGGATGCGGTGGGGCACCGGATCGTTCACGGCGCCACGGAGTTCACCGGTCCAGTGCGGATCGATGCCGCCGTCTTGGCGCGGATCCGCGCCTTCAGCGACTTGGCACCTCTGCACCAGCCTGTGTCGCTCGCCGCTTTGGACGCGGCGAGCGCAGCACTGCCTGGTGTGCCGGCGGTCGCCTGCTTTGACACCGCGTTCCACGCTGGCATGCCGGCGGAGGCTGCAACCTATGCCCTCCCCGCAGAATGGCGGCGGCGGTTCGGCATACGGCGCTTTGGTTTCCATGGCCTTTCTCACGCGTATGCCTCGCGGCGGGCTGCCGAGCTCGTCGGCAGAAGCGCGGAACCGCTCCGGGTCGTGACATGTCACCTCGGCGCTGGAGCCTCGCTCGCGGCGGTCAATGCGGGGCGGTCAGTCGATACCACCATGGGATTCACGCCCCTCGAGGGCCTCGTCATGGCCACCCGCGCCGGCAGCCTCGACCCAGGGCTGGTGCTCTGGCTGGAAGAACATGTCGGAACCCCGGCTGCTGAGCTCGCAGCTACCTTTGAGCACCGCTCCGGCTTGATGGGGCTCGCCGGGACGGGGGACATGCGCGACGTCGTTGCGCGCGTGAACGCGGGAGAGCCGGACGCTGAGCTCGCGCTCGGTGTCTACGTGCACCGATTGCGAGCCGGGGTCGCGGCCATGGCTGCCGCCATGAACGGGATGGACACCCTGGTCTTCACCGGTGGCGTCGGAGAGCACTCCTGCGAAGTACGCGAACTCGCTGCGGGAGGACTCGATTTCCTCGGGGTCAGTCTCGACAAGGAAGCGAACCGTCACGGCGAAGGTGACCGGCTGATCAGCCCGGCCGGAAGCCCGATTCCCACGCTCGTCGTGCTGGCCCGCGAGGACCTCGAGATCGCACGAGAGACCCGTGAGCTGTTGGCCAGGAGTTGAACCGGCATCGGTGTTCGTCACGGAAGCCTCGATTCTCCTGACCTACGCTACCTGGACGTGACCGACGACCAGCTGTCCAGGTGGCTCGCGAGCCGCTGCTCAGCGCTACCAAGCGCTCAGAGAGCAGCGAGGCGGTCGTGCTGACGGACCTCGTGCGAAGATGACCACGAACCGCGGCGTGGGCCTGCCCGAGCGGATGCGAGCGTGCCTGTTCGACCTCGACGGTGTCCTCACCGAGACCGCCAAGATCCACGCGACGGCGTGGAAGGAGATGTTCGACGCCTACCTGAAGGCCCGGGCCGACAAGAACGGCGGACCCTTCGTCGCTTTCGACACCCAGGCCGACTACGACACCTACGTCGACGGCAAGACCAGGGCCGACGGGACGCGCTCGTTCCTTGAGTCACGTCACATCGATCTGCCCGACGGTGCTCCCGGTGATCAGGCGGGGGCAGAGACCGTCAATGGGCTCGGCAACGCGAAGAACGAGATCGTCCTGCGAAAGATCCGAGAGGGCGGCGTCGAGGCCTACGCGGGGTCGGTCCGCTACGTCCGGGCCGTGCGCGCAGCCGGCCTGCATCGGGCCGTGGTGTCTTCCAGCGCCAACTGCGCTGCCGTGCTCGTGGCCGCCGGCATCGCTGAGCTGTTCGAGATACGCATCGACGGCGTCACCGTCGAAGCAGACCACCTGGCTGGAAAGCCAGCGCCCGACACCTACCTCGCCGCGGCCCGCGCCCTGGGTGTTGAACCCGACCAGGCTGCGGTGTTCGAGGACGCCCTCTCCGGGGTGGAGGCCGGCCGAGTGGGAGGTTTCGGATTCGTCGTCGGCGTCGACCGGGTCGGACAGGCCGAGGCGCTGCGCGCCCACGGCGCCGACACCGTCGTGAACGACCTCGCCGAGCTGCTGGACCGGCCGTGATCCAGCACCCCGCCTACCCGATCGAGCCCTGGTGCCTGAGAGAGACCGAGCTCCACCTCGATGTGCTCGCCCAGAGCGAGTCGCTGTTCGCGCTGTCCAACGGACACATGGGCTGGCGGGGCAACCTCGACGAGGGCGAACCCTACGGCCTGCCTGGCTCGTACCTCAACGGCGTCTACGAGTCCCGTCCGTTGCCATACGCCGAGGCCGGCTACGGCTACCCCGAGGCCGGCCAGACGGTGATCAACGTCACCAACGCCAAGCTGATCCGCCTCCTCGTCGACGATCAGCCCTTCGATGTCCGCTACGGCGAGCTAGGCGTCCACGAACGATCGCTGGACTTCCGCTCCGGCCTCCTCGAGCGCCACGTCGAGTGGGTGTCCCAGAGCGGTCGTGGCGTGCGGGTGTGTTCGACACGCCTGGTGTCACTGGTCCAGCGCTCGGTAGCCGCTATCTCCTACGAGGTCGAACCACTCGACGCCGCAGTACGGGTGGTGGTCCAGTCCGAGTTGGTTGCCAACGAGGCCCTTCCGTCGGCTGGCGGCGACCCCCGAGTGTCGGCCGTGCTGGCGGCGCCGTTGCGCTCGGAGTCCCACGCCTCTCGTGACGCCGGGGCGTCGCTGCTGCACTGCACCGTCGCCAGCGGTCTGCGAGTCGCTGCTGCCATGGATCACCACATCGAGGGTCCCTCCTCCGCGCAGGTCTCGGCCGAGAGCTTCCCTGATCTCGGCCGGGTGACCATCACCGCCAGCCTCGAGCCGGGCCAGCGGCTGCACGTGGTCAAGTTCGTCGCCTACGGCTGGTCAGCGGAGCGTTCGGAGCCAGCGGTGCGAGACCAGGTCGCCGCCGCCCTCACCGCCGCGGGCCAGACCGGCTGGGACGGCCTGGTCGACGAGCAACGCGCCTACCTTGATGATTTCTGGGGGCGCGCGGATGTCGAGGTGGATGGTGACCCCGAGGTTCAGCAGGCGGTGCGTTTTTCCCTGTTCCACGTCCTCCAGGCCGGAGCCCGAGCCGAGGGACGGGCCATCCCGGCCAAGGGCATGACCGGGCCCGGCTACGACGGCCACGCGTTCTGGGACACCGAGACCTTCGTCCTGCCCGTGCTCACCTACACCGCCCCAGAGGCTGTCGCCCATGCGCTCCGGTGGCGCCAGACGACCCTGCCGATGGCCACCGAGCGTGCCCACCAGCTCGGGCACGCGGGCGCCGCCTTTCCCTGGCGCACCATCACCGGGGCAGAATGCTCGGGCTACTGGCCAGCCGGGACCGCTGCCTTCCACGTGGGGGCGGACATCGCCGGCGCGGTGGTCCGCTACGTCACGGTTACCGGGGACAAGATGTTCGAGCGAGATGTGGGCCTCGAGCTGTTGACCGAAACGGCCCGGCTGTGGCGCTCGCTCGGCCACTACGACGCCGCCGGCCGGTTCCGCATCGACGGGGTCACCGGCCCCGACGAGTACTCCGCGGTGGCCGACAACAACGTCTACACGAACCTCATGGGTCAGCACAATCTCCGCTCGGCGGCAGATGCGGCCGAGCGTCACCCGGACCAGGCCCGCCAGCTCGACATCGCCGAGGAAGAGATGGCCGCCTGGCGGGACGCCGCGAAGGCCATGTTCATCCCGTACGACGACTCGCTCGAGGTTCATCCCCAGGCGGAAGGCTTCACCAGTCATGAGGTCTGGGACTTCGCCGCCACCTCAGCCGAGCAGTACCCCTTGCTGCTTCACTTCCCCTACTTCGACCTCTACCGCAAACAGGTGGTCAAGCAGGCCGACCTCGTGCTCGCCATGCACCTGCGCGGCGACGCCTTCACCGACGAGGAGAAGGCCCGCAACTTCGCCTACTACGAGGGCCTCACCGTGCGGGACTCGTCCCTGTCGGCCTGCACCCAGGCGGTGATCGCTGCCGAAGTCGGGCACTTGGGCCTGGCGCACGACTACTTGACCGAGACCGCCCGCTTGGACCTCGACGACCTCGAGCACAACACCCGCGACGGCCTGCATGTCGCCGCTCTCGCGGGGACCTGGATCGCCCTCGTTGCGGGGCTTGCCGGCATGCGCGAACGGGATGGCACCGTTGGCTTCGCGCCCCGGCTGCCCCCGGGCATCACCCGGCTGACCATCGCCATCTTGGTGCAGCACAGGCGGCTGCGAGTCGAGGTCACGCCCGACACCACGACCTACCGGCTCCTCGACGGCGAGCCACTACAGGTCCTCCATGACGGGCAGCCAGTCCGTGTGTCCACGGTGCGCCCGGCTCTCCGGCCGACCCGAGAGGTGCCGCCCTCTGACCCGCCGACCCAGCCGTGTGGCCGGGAACCGCTGCGGCCACGTCCTGGACCGCTTCCACCTGATCCGGGACCTCTGTAGGACTGGCGCCACCTCGCGAGGCGGCTCGCCAGGCGACCGCGTGACGTTGCCGCCGGGTCCTGCCTCGGCCACCCGGGCCGCCGCCTACTTCGCAGTCACTCGAAGACGGGCAGGCGACACCGTCGAGCCCGCCGGTCAACCCGCTCCGAACTACGGTCGGGTCCTTGAAACTCACCATCGGTCTCGTGCTGGCGTTGGTGGCGGCGGTGGCGATCAATGGGGGTTTCTTTCTGCAGCACGGCGCCTCCGGCACGCTCCCGACGCTGTCGCTGCGGCATCCGTTCGCATCGCTGCGATCGCTGTTCACGAACATGCGCTGGCTCGTCGGCTACGTGGCCGGCTGGGTCGGCTGGGGCATCTACATCGTGGCGCTCAGAGAGGCGCCGCTCTCCCTCGTTCAGGCGGTGGCCGCCGGCGGCGTGGGCGTGCTGGCGCTCGCCGTTTGGCGATGGGGTCACGCACCACTGGCTGCGCGCGAGCGGATCGGGGTGAGCGCCTGCGTCGCCGGGCTGGTGGCAGTGGCCGTGTCACTCGGCCAGTCCGGCCGGCTCGACGTCCGACCGGGCTGGCACTCGACGGCGGTGTGGATCCTCCTGCCAGTGATCGCTGCCGGCGTGGCCGTGGCCGTGCCCCGGCGGTTGCTCGCTCCAGGAGCCGGGCTGGGGGCGGCCGCCGGATTGCTGTTCGCCGCTGGCGACATCGCCACGAAGGCTGCGTTGCTCGGCGTCGGGCTGTTGCTGGTGCCCATCCTGCTGGCGACCTACGTGCTCGCCTTCGTCGCCCTGCAGTTGGCCTTCCAGCGGGGGACGGCGCTCGTGACTGCGGGAGTGTGCACGCTCCTCAACAACGCCTTACCCATCGGTGCCGGCGTGGTCTTGTTCCGTGAACAGCTCCCGCCGGGAGGACTCGGGGTGTTGCGTATGGTTGGCTTTGCAGCTGTGGTGGTGGGGGCGGTGCTGCTCGCCCGCGGCGAAGGTGAGAGCAAGGAGAGGACAACTCAATGATGGAGGCCGACCGCAACCGAGCGCTCGACGTGCTGTGCTCATCCGACCTCGCTCCCATCGTCGAGTTCGTCGCCTGGTCGCCTGAACCCGACACCTACGAGGTCAAGGCCGTTGACGGCCACATCCGCTTCGAGCGTCACCGGGAGGACGGCCGCTACCGGTTCACCTCGGCGACGATCGCCGGCCGGGACCTCCTCGCCGACCAGGACCCGGCGAAGTTCTCGCCACTCGCCGACGAGCTCGCGCACGGGCAGCCGTCCCGCTCCACCAACAGCTACCCGTATGCCTACGAGCACATCTCCCAGATCTGGGACCACCCGTGCGCACCGGACCTCTGCGTGGTGCACACGGCCGCCCATCGCCACGTCACCCACCGCGGTGAGCACGGCTCCCTCGACATCATCCAAGCTCGGGCGCCGTTCATCGCCTCGGGCGCCGGCATCCGCCGCGCCGGCATCGTGGACCGGCACTGCCGCCTCGTCGACATCGCCCCGACGATCCTCGCCCTCCTCGGCGTACCGACGATCACCGGGATCGGACCGAGTGGAGAGCCGACCGACGGGCTCTACCTGAGCCGCCAGGATGGCGAAGCGATCGCCGGCTTGCTCGATTCCGGGCAGGACCCACCCGAGCGAGTCGTCGGCATCCTCCTCGACGGCGCCAACGCCAACGTGCTCTATGACGCAGCCGTTAACGGCCAAGCCCCGAACATCGCTCGCCTCATGGCCGAAGGCACGACGTTCGCGCACGGAGCGATCGCCACACTACCGACAGTGACACTGCCGAATCACACGGCGATTCTCACCGGCTGCCACCCCGGCCATCACGGCGTGCTCCACAATGCCTGGTACGACCGGGCGCTCGGCCGCCAGGTGGTCACAGAGTCGCGGGCGACGTGGCAGGAAGCGATGCAGTGGCTCAACCCCGGGATCGACACGATCCACTCGGCCCTCAAGCGAGCTCGCCCCGACGCCGTGACGATCTCCATCAACGAGACCGCCGACACGGGCGCCGACTACTCCACCTTCGAGCTCTGGCGCAGGGGCGAGGTGGACCGCCTCCTGCCCGATCTCGGCTCGGGCACGCCACCGCATACCAGCGCCGAGTGGTACTCGTCGAGCGCGGCGTACCAATTCGGGACCCTTGTCGACCTCGTCGCCCTCCAGCAGACGACGGCGATCTGGTCCGGCCACCACCTGGGTGTGGACTACGACACACCGACGTTCACGTGGGTGGCGACCTCGTTGACGGACGGGGCCTTCCACGAAGGCGGGCCGCACTCGGCTATCGCCCGCGCCGCCATAGGTGACACCGACGCCCGCATCGGTGAGCTCATGGCCGCGGTGGAGCGAGCCGGAGCCGCCGGCGAGACCGCCTACCTCGTCGTCGCGGACCACGGCATGGAGCAGAACACCGAGCACGTGACGGGCGATTGGGGGGACGCGCTCCGGGCGGCGGGGGTGGTGTGCCGGGACGAGATGTCCGGGTGGCTCTATCTCGGCTTGGAGTGAGACGCCGCCCGCGTGTAACGCTCGTGCTGTGACGACCGGACTGCCCTCAGCCCTGAACGAGATCCGCGAGCGCCTGGACCTCGTCGACCGACGTTTGGTGCAGGTCCTGCTCGACCGCTCGCACCTGATCGAAGAGGTCATCCACTACAAGCGTGCCCACGGGATGCCGGTGATCGATCGGGAGCGGGAGGACCGCATGCTCGCCCACATCGAACACGTCGCCGCCGAGGCTGGCCTCGACCCGCGGATCGCCCGGCAGGTGCTCCGAGCCGTGATCGACGCCTTCACGCTGCTCGAGGTCGAGCAGCTCGGCCCCGACCACTGACGCTCCGTACCCGTCGGCGTCAACGTCTGCAAGACCTGATTCGTGCGCTGGGCGAGACCCTCCGCTACGGGATCGACTGCGCCGGGCAGTCCGCCGAGTAACCCCCCACGTCACTGTCCGCGTCCCACCCGTGGCCGTTGTGAGCCTGCCAGTCGGCCAGAGTCAGCCAGTCGTGGCTGGGGAGGGCGAAATTGCCGTCGACCGTGTTCGTGGCCGTCGACAGGCTGTCGTAGTCGTTGCAGTCGATCGTGTTCGTGCTGCCGCCCTTGGGCTGCTTGTCCACCTCGAGCAACGGGTTGTACCGGTCGGTGGGACCCATGCCTTCGATCGTGTTGTGCCAGATCATGACGTTCGACCAGATCCCGCCGAGGTCGACGACGGGCATGCCGTCGGAGGGGGTCAAGTAGTACTGGCTCTCGTTTTGGAAGGTGTTGTCATGGACGTACACGTCGTCGATCGACGCCTTCGAGCCGAAAGCGTCGATGTAGAGCGCGTACGGGTCGTGGCCGGCCACGGTCGAGGTCCCACTGAACCCTGGTGGGTTCGTCCCGATGCTCGGGTCCGACGCGGAGGTGCCGGGGTCCTGGTGCACGGTGTTGCCCGAGACGAGCAGATGATCGGTCTCCTTCTTGGCGGTCTCGACATCGAGGTTGATGCCCTGGTCGGCGTTCCAGACCGTGTTCGAGTCAAACCAGATGTATGCGCCACCGTCGTCGTAGAGGCCGGCGGCGTTCTCCCCGAGCGGCTGACAGGTGCGCTTCGAGCTCTCCCACTTGCCGTAGGCGGCATTCGACTCGGTGTCGACGTTGTAGACCGTGTCGCCGTAGATGTAGCCGTGATTGGCCTGTGCTCCACCGGTCTCCCAGCCGATCGTGTCGAGGCCGATGTTGTCGACGTCGTGGATCACGTTGCCGGCCACGAGGAAGTCCTTCAGCGCCCCGTTGAACGTCGTCGTCTCGCTCTGGCCTGTCCGGGTACCCGTGACCGTGTTGTCCTCGACGACGACGTGCTGCAGCTCCTGCGACTTGGCCGTACCGCCGGCGATCACGGCGATCCCGTAGGCGTCGACATTCCCGTTGTCGCAGAACGACTTGGTGGTGTGGTTCTCGTCAGCGGTGTTGGTGATGTCCTTGACGGTGTTGTCGATTATGTAGATGTCGCTGCACGACCCGCCGTTCAAGAAACACGCCGACAGATGCGGCACCTTCGCCTGATTGACCTTCTTCGTGTCGCTGCGGGTGGTGACGTAGATGCCGGCCGGCACGTGGCCGGTGCCGTCGTAGGAGTAGTTCTCCACGGTGAGCCCGTAGATCTCGACGCTGCGCGAGTCGACGATGCTGATGCCGCCCGAGTCGCTCCAGTACTGGTTCGGGTTCGTGTCCGCGGCCTGCACGGTGCCGAGATCGAACGTCGCCGTCTGCCCGGGGGCGGGCGCTACCTCGAGCAGAGCCGTGCTCGTCTTCGACCAGATCTGCAACGGGTTCGTGAACGTGCCGGAGAGGCAGACCACCGTCGCCCCGGCGATCGTGTTCTCGTTGGCGGCGATCCAGCCGTTGACGGTCGCCGACGTGGCGCCGCCCGACGACGAGAACGTGACCGTGCACGCCGCCGGGGCGGCGATGGGCGAGCCTGTCGGTGTGAGCGGGTTGGGAATCAAGCCGTCGTTGTCAACCGGCGCCTGTCCCTGCGGCTCGATCGGGAAGTCACCGACGGTGACCGGCGGCGTCGGCTGAGTGACGAGATGAGCGATGACACCCGGCCGGGCTCCGCCCAGGGCGCCGTCGGGTGGCACGGCCGCGGCCAGTCCCACGCCGGCAGCCGCCCAAGCCACCGCCGCAACGGCGCCGATCGCTGTGATCCGAACCGTTCGCACCGTCGCTCCTCTCCCCGATGCAGGCCACGGTTGGCCAGCGGTGTTGTCATTCATTGCCAGATGGCGTTACCGCTTCTGCTGTCGAAGAAGTGGACTCGTGTCGTGTCCACGCCGAAACTTATCCGTTCGCCGGGCTTGACGGTGGTGCGCGGATCGAGGCGAGCGATCGAGGCAGCCCGCAACGCCTGGTCGAGCTCGTCGCTGGCATCGGCGGCATTGCCGCCGCCGTCGCCCGCGCGGACACCGCCGCCGCGCGCTCCCCTGCGGCCGGTCGGGCGCTCGGGCTCCTCAGCCTCGTAAGGCTCAGCTGCTTCCGAATGGACGCGGGGCGCGTCGAGATGGAAGTGCACGAGCAACTCCGAGCCCAAGGCCTCGACGAGTTCGACGTCACCCTCGAGCACCTCGGCTTCGTCCTGCAGGGCACGACCGCTGCCCGCCGGCGAGCCGCCAAGGCCCAATGTCGACTCCTCGACGCTCTGCCCGCGGCCCCCGGCCTCGAAGAGGTGCTCGGGCCGAATCCCCACAACCACGTCACGGTCCCGGTGCCGCTCGAGCCCGGGCCGCGCGATCAGCAGCTCGCTCCGCAGACCAAGCCGCTGGCTGCCGAGCGCGACGGACCGCCCGTCAGCCGCCAAGTGGCCCGAGTACAGGTTCATCGCCGGCGAGCCGATGAACGCCGCCACGAACAGGTTGTCCGGTCGGTCGTAGACGCGTTGAGGGCTGTCGCACTGCTGCAGTACGCCGTCCTTCAGCACGGCGACACGGTCTCCCATCGTCATCGCCTCGGTCTGGTCATGGGTGACGTACAAGGTGGCCACGCCGAGGCGCCGCTGGATACGCGACACCTCCGCTCGCATCTGGACCCTCAGCTTGGCGTCCAGATTGGAGAGTGGCTCGTCCATCAAGAACGCCGCCGGTTCCCGCACGATCGCTCGACCCATCGCCACTCGCTGCCGCTGCCCGCCGGACAGCTGTGCCGGCCTCAACCTGAGCTGCGACGTGAGCCCGAGGATCTTGGCGGCGGCGGCAACCTTGCGCTTGATCTCCGCCTTCGGCAGCCTCCGCAAGGTCAAGGCAAAGCCGATGTTCTGCTCCACCGTCATGTGCGGGTACAAGGCGTAGTTCTGGAAGACCATGGCGACGTCCCGATCGCGGGCGGGGACACCGTTCATCACCCGGTCGCCGATCCGCAAGGTGCCCGACGTGATCTCCTCGAGCCCGGCGACCATGCGGAGCGCCGTCGTCTTGCCACAACCGGACGGTCCGACGAGCACCATGAACTCGCCGTCGGAGATCGACAGGTCGAGCGAGTCCACCGCCTTGAACCCGTTCGGATAGACCTTCGTGAGTTGCTCGATCGTGATCGTGGCCATCGGCTGCTCCTTCGGGTGCCGATCTCATCACGTTCTGAGCCCCGGAGCGAGGGCCGGACCATGGGCGGCCAACAGTTCGTCGCACATGGCGATGGTCTGTGCCGTCGTCAGCGTGGCCGCCGTATTCGGGTCGAGCAGGGCGGCCTGGTAGACGTGCTGCCGGTCTTCCGTCAGCGCGGCCGTGACCGTCATCTCGACGACATTGAGGAACGTCCGGTTCAATGCCGCCAGTTGCGGCGGCAACGCCCCGACCGCCACGGGCCGAGCGCCCTCCGAGCCGACCAGGCACGGCACCTCCACGCAGCACTCCGCCGGCAGGCTCGTCACGAGCGGCCCGTTGCGCACATTCACGTAGATCTCGCGCTCGGACCCTGTCTCGAGCGAGTGGATGAACTGGGACGCGAGTTCGTGGGTCGGTTCCAAGTCGAGTTCCTCGCCACTGGCGAGTTGGTGCCGCAGGGACTCGTACTCCTGCAGGTTCTCCTCCGAGCGCTCGATGTAGTCCCCAACGAAGATCTGGAACCGCTCGATCTCAGCCTCGTGACGCATGAACCACGGCACGTACTCGGCGGAGTGCTCGCTCGACTCGGTCGGGAAGTACCCGAAGCGCCTCAAGATCTCCACCCTCACGCGACGTCCCTGATCGGGCGACGCGTCGAGCACCTCCCGCAACCGGGGGTACAACGACTCGCCACCGTGCTCGAACCGCAGCACGAACGCCTGGTGGTTGAAGCCGGCAGTGAGGAAGTCGACATCGGCCACCTCGAGACCGACGAGCCCGGCGAGATGGGCGTGCGTGTCGCGCACCGAGTGGCAGAGGCCGAACACCCGGCGGAACGGGGTCGCCGAGTACACCGCCCACGGCAGCATCGCCATCGGGTTCGTGTAGTTGAGGAGGTAGGCGTCCGGGCAGTGCGTGACCATGTCGTTCGCCAGCCCCACCACCACAGGGATCGTGCGCAGCCCGCGGAATATCCCGCCGATCCCGAGCGTGTCGGCGATGGTCTGGCGGACCCCGTACCGGGCCGGGATGTCGAAGTCGAGGCGAGTGGCGGTGTAGCCCCCAACCTGGATCTCGTTGATGACATAGGAGGCGCCGTCGAGGGCGGCTGACCGGTCAAGATCGGCGGTGATCGTGGCGGCCGACCCGCTCTGGGCGACGATGCGTCGCGTCAGTTCCTCGGCGAAGCCCAACCGCTCCTCCCCGATGTCATGCAACGCGATCTCGATCTCGCCGTTCATCTCAGGGAAGCTGCACAAGTCGGTCACGACGTTGCGCGTGAACTCGATGCTGCCGGCGCCGATGAATGCGACCTTGATCATTGCGACTCAGTGTTGCATAAGTGAACAGAACGCGCAAGATTGTGCATCAACAATGTTCGCTTCTGCACACTCTGGGGTGGATTGGAGCCGCCAGGGTTCGCCACGGAGTCGGCGTGGCCCCCCGTAGCCCCAGCCGGCGCAGCCAGCTCAGCCGGCGCAGCCAGCTCAGCCGGCTCAGCAGGTGCTGATCCGAACACCGGCATCGGCGAGCTCCTTCAATTGCTCGGGATCGGCTTCGGAGTCCGTAATGAGGTCGTCGATCTCGGACACGTCGCAGATGTGAGCAAAAGCCGTGTGGCCGAGCTTGGAGCTGTCGGCAACCACGACGACCCGCCGCGACCGGCCGAGGAAGGCGCGATCGGTCTGCGCCTCCATCTCATCGTGGGTCGTGCAGCCACCTGGCAACGTGATGCCGTCGGTGCCAATGAAAGCGACGTCGAGGTGGTATCGAGCCAGCATGAGCTCTGCCGACGGGCCCACCAACTCGTAGCTGGCGTGACGTGCGCTGCCGCCGATCACGACGAGGCGGATGCTGGCACGAAGGACCAGTTCGGAGGCGATATTCAGGGCGTTGGTGACGATCGTGAACCCGTTGCGGTCCGACAGGACCCGGGCGAGCTCGGTCGTCGTGGTGCCTCCGGTGAGGCCAACGACTGCGCCGTCGGGGACCAGTGCCGCCGCCGCGAGCGCTATGCGACGCTTCTCGGAACGCCGTAGAGAGCTCCGGTAGCGGACGGGTAGCTCGAGGTCGAGATCGCTCGGGACGGCTCCGCCGTGCGTGCGGACGAGCAAGCCTTGCTCGTGCAGCGTTCGCAGATCACGCCGCACCGTGGCAGAGGAGACGTCGAACTCCGATGCCATGGCGGCCACGTCGATGCTCCGATGGGATGCCAGAGCCTCGAGAAGGGCCGCAAGACGCTCAGCTCTCAACATGTCCAGCCATCGTAGGTGAGCCAGCGGGATGCTCGGAGGAGGTGTAGCGTTTGCTCGACGATGTTCATTATGGACAGCTAGCGCGCACAAGAGAGCATCAGGGAGCGCACCATGAGAAAGTTCGTGTCGCCGCTACTCGCCGTCGGCCTCACCGTGCTCAGCCTCACCGCCTGCGGGACCAACTCGACCACCGGCTCGGCCGGTGGCAAGGTCACCCTGCAGATGTGGGAGGGCTACACCGGAGTCGAGCAGACGACGTTCTCCCATCTCGTGAAGGAGTACGAGGCGGCGAACCCGAACGTGACGATCTCCGTGCTGCCGGTCAACAACGACGACACCCTGACGAAGGTCCAGACCGCCCTTGCCGGCGGGGTCCCGCCCGACATCGCCTACCTCTACGGCTCCTGGGCCCCGAACGTGGCCGAGATCCCGCAAGTGGTCGACCTGTCCAGCGTCGTCAAGCGCCCAGGAGTCAACTGGGACGACTTCTTCGTGGGTGAGCGGGACGTGGCCACAGTCGGCAACAAGGTGATCGGTATCCCCGCCCTCGTCGACAATCTCGCCGTCGTCTACAACAAGACCCTGTTCGCTGCGGCTCACCTGACGCCGCCGAGCCCGGACTGGACCTGGAACGATTTCGCGGCCGATGCCCAGAAGCTGACGATCGCCTCCAAGAAGCAGTTCGGCACCGCCTACGTCACCCCCGAGAGCGAGGACGCCGTCTGGCACTGGGAGGTCCTGCTCTGGGAGGCGGGTGGAAGCCTGCTCACCGCCGGCAACAAGGCGGCTGCCTTCGACTCGGCGGCGGGGTTGCGCACGCTCGAGATGCTCCGGACGATGGCGGTCGTGCAGCATTCGATGTACCTCGACCCGAGCGACAACGAGTACGCCAACCTCTTCAACTCCGGGAAGATCGGCATGCTGGTGACGGGTCCGTGGGACCTGTCCGCCTTTCCCAATGTGCACTACGGCGTGCAGATCATGCCCTCCTTCCCCGGCTCGGCCGGTGGCCACCAGACGATCTCCGGGCCGGACAACTGGGTGATCTTCAACAACGGGGCGTCACACGTGTCGGCGGCGGAGAACTTCCTCCTCTGGCTCACGGCGCCGGCGCAGGTGCGATCCTTCTCGCTCGCCACGGGCGACCTGCCAACGAGGGCGTCGGTGGCGGCGGCGGCGGGTTTTGACCAGGAGATGAACAAGGAGCTCCCCGGAGTCTCGACGTTCATCGAGAACCTCGCCAACGTGAAGCAGGCCCGTCCCCAGATCCCGACGTATCCCAAGATCTCGACGACACTCGCGAATATGGTCGTGTCCGTGCTCGTCGGATCCTCGCAACCTCAGGCCGCCCTCACGACCGCGGCCAACCAGGTCAACCAGATCCTGAACGCCGCCAACGCCGGCGGCTGAGGTGGCGTCGCCTCCCAGCACGCTCCGCCGTCGGTGGTGGCACCGTGATCCGGGAGACGTCGGCGGCAACCCGGCCGGCAGGGCCGCCCGCAGGTTCGTGTCATCCGAGCACGTGGGCGGTTGGGCGTTCGCCGCGCCGGCCGCCGTGATCATTGTGCTCTTCGGCGCCGTCCCGATCGTGTGGTCGATCGTGCTGTCGTTCGAGCAGGCCTCGTTCTCGCCCGGGGGGAAGTTCGTCGGTCTCGCCAACTACCGGGAAATGGTTCACGACCCGACCGTCCGCCAGGCCATCGCTCACACGCTGGAATACACAGCCCTGTTCGTCCCCCTCACGATGATCGTGGGGATGCTGCTCGCCGTGGCGATGAACCGGAAGATCCGCTTCATCTCGCTCTACCGGACGGCCGCCTATGTGACCATGGCCGTCTCGACGATCAACGAGGCGTTGATCTTCCTCTGGCTGTTCGACCCGAGTTACGGCATCGTGAACTACGTCGCCAGCCTGTTCGGCCTGCCGCAGCAGCCGTTCCTCAACTCACCGTCGCAGGCGCTCGGCGTCATCGTCGTGATGACCGTGTGGGGCTGGACGGGTTTCGCCGTCATCATCTACCTCGCCGCCCTGCAAGGCATCCCGCAGACCGTGTTGGACGCCGCCGCCATGGACGGTGCTCGCCCCTGGGCCACGTTCCGTCGGATCACCGTCCCGATGCTCAGCCCGGCTTCGCTCTTCCTCGCCGTCTGGCTCACGATCAACGCCCTCCAGCTCTTCGACGAGGTGTACGTCTCCACCCAGGGCGGGCCAGTCGGAGCAACGACGGTGATCGTGTACTACATCTACGAGCAGGGCTTTCAGTACTTCAACATCGGCTACGCCTCGGCGATCGCACTGATTCTGCTCATCGCCACGCTCGTCGTGACGGCGGTGCAGTTCCGAGCCGGCAGGCGCTACACGCACTACCGCTCATGACGGCCGTTCCCCTCCCCCAGCGGCGGCCCCGCCGGTTCAGGCTGCGGTTCAATCCGTGGCACCTCGTGCTCGCTCCCGTCAGCGTCATCCTCGTGTTCCCGTTCTTCTGGATGCTGATCACGTCGCTCGAAACCCAGCCGGAGTCACTCCACTTCCCTCCGGTCCTCACGCCCCACCAGCTGCGGCCGGCCAACTACCCGGACGCCTTCAACGCCGCCCCGTTCTCCCACTTCTTCGTCAACTCGATCGTCGTTGCCGTCGTCACGGTGATCTGCAACCTCGTGCTGTGCTCGTTGGCCGGCTATGCGTTCGCCCGCATGAGGTTCTTCGGGCGGACGACCCTGTTCATCGTCCTGATGGCGACGCTCATGGTTCCGTTCCAGGTCACGATGATCCCGCAGTTCCTCATCGAGAAATGGCTCGGGGTACACGTGCTGGCGTCGGTAGGCATCAACCACATCGGAGCCCTGATCCTCCCGAACGCTGCCACGGCATTCGGCGTCTTCTTCCTGCGCCAGTTCTTCAAGACGCTGCCCCTCGAGTACGAGGAGTCCGCCCGCGTCGACGGGGCGAGGCGATTGACGGTGCTCTGGCGCATCGTGCTCCCCCTCTCGTTGCCGGCGTTGGCGACGTTGGCGGCGCTGACGTTTCTCGACTCGTGGAACTCGTTTCTCTGGCCCCTGCTCGTCGTCAACAGCCAGGACGGGATGACGTTGCCGATCGGCCTGGAGACGTTCCAGAGCGCCCACGCAACGCAGTGGCCGCTCTTGATGGCAGCCAACGTGATGAGCCTCGTCCCCATGCTGATCGTCTTCTTCGCCGCCCAGCGGTACTTCGTGAGATCGGTGGCCGCCACGGGCTTGGGCGGCGCATGAGCGGCTCGGCGACGGCCCGCAACGGGTCAGCGCCCTGGTCGGCCCTCGTCTTCGACTTCGGCGGGACCAAGATCGAGGTGGCGCTGGCGGGACCCGGCCACCGCGTGATCGGCCGAGCCACGCTCCCGACGATCGCCGATGACGGCGCCGAGCAGGCTGTCGATCGGGCCATCGTGGCCGGTCGTGACTTGTTGCTCGAACACCACGACCCGGTCCCGGCGATCGTCGGCGTCTCGTCGATGGGCTACACCCGCGAAGACGGCGTCCATCTCGCCCCCAACGTGCCCGGCTGGGAATCCCTCGGACTCCCCTCTCTGCTGCGCCAGGCGTTCCCAGGCATCCCCGTTGTGGTCGAGAACGATGTTCGCGCCGCCGCTGCAGCCGAGTTGAAGTGGGGCGCCCTCGCCGGCGTCGAAACCGGCCTGTACGTGAACTTCGGCTCCGGTGTCGCCGCCACGCTGATCATCGACGGGAAGGTGTTTGCCGGCAGCCACGGCGTCGCCGGCGAGGTGGGGTACTGGCTTGTCCAGGCATCGGCCCCGCCCGGCTCACCAGGCGAGCCGGCTGGCGAGCCCCCGACGCTCGAAGTCGAGGTGGGAGGCACCGGAGTGCGGGAGCGGGCTCGGTCCATCGGCATCGACGGCGGGCTGGCCGAGGTCATGTCGTCGGCGCACCCGGCTGCGGGAATGCTCGCCGCCGGCGTGTTCGGCCAGATCGCCCTGAGCGTCACGAACATGGCGATCCTGCTCGACCCCGAGCGGATCGTTCTCGGCGGCGGGTACACGCGTGCCGGGAACCAGCTCGTCGATGCCATCAGCGCCTCGCTGCGTGACCATGCCCCCTCTCAACCGGACGTGGTGATCGGTCACTTCGGTTCCGACGCCGGGCTGTTCGGAGCGATCGCGCTGGCCGAGGCGGCCTCCCAGCCGTGACCGACCGCGCCCTCACACCCCGCTCGGGCACGGATAGAACACGGTGGCGTTCAGGTCCACGGTGAACAGCACGGCGCTGAAACCCGCCGGCGGCGAGTAAACCGAATGGCAGAACGCCGAGAAGCTCTTGCGGTGCGGTTTCCCCGCGCAGCTCACACCGGGCTTGCAGACGTAGTGGTCCTGCAGGTACTCCGCCTCCCCTACCCACTTGCCGTTCGGCTGGCGAGCGCTCACGTCGGTCGTGAAGTCGTCCCAGCCGCACGGCGACGGCCCCGACAGCTGCGTGCAGGTGATGCCGTAGTTGCTCTGGCCGGCGAGTTGCGAAGCGACGCAACCGTGACCGACGTAGCACTCCTCCACGACGGCTCCGTCGGTGTAGCGCCGTCCCCACGAGCTCAGCAGCGGGGAGTTCTTCCACAAGGCGGTCATACCGTATCGGTGGATGAGGTTGAACGTGTAGGCGAGGAAGTTCTGGGCGTCCCCCGGCGTGAGATGGAAGCCGGTCGTGCCCGGCGGATCGAAGCTGTCGATGTCGTCGATCTCGACCGCATCGAAACCCTTCTCGGCGCACACACGGATCCGTGCCTCCAACATGGGTTTCAGCGCGTCCAACTGGCGGAAGTCCAGCCAACGCTCGTCCGGATATCCGAAGTAGATCTTGCCGAGCGTGTCCGAAGGGAAACGGCCGCCGTAACCGACGGGGCTGGCGTCCGGCCGGTAGTTCTCCCAGGCGGCGTCCAGATAGCACGCCACCTTGGGGTGAGCGAGCGTGGCGGCCTGCCAGGTCGTGTGCATCGCTCTCACCTCAGCCGTCGTCGTGAGCCACCCGTCCACGTCGTAGAGATCGACGGCGGCGCTCCCCGTCCGTTGCACGGGCGTGACGACTCCGATCTGCCAGTCCCACCGCATCGGGCGCCCGAGACCGTTGAGGTGAGGCGGGTACCAGCACGTGCCGCTACTGCGCGGCACACACGTGACCGGCGCCGGGAGTGGCACCACGCGCCACCCGAATGCGATCACCGACGAGCGGGCGGCGTCGGCGACTCGGACCTCCACCCGCTGGCGACCGAGATGCAGCCCACCGGTGTAGAAGACATTCGACTGCGGCATCTTCGTCCAGGCTCCGCCGTTGACCCGGTACTGGAGCAGGGGCACGCCATCGGCGGCGTTGAAGTGCGGAGGATCAACGGAGAAGTACTCCTCCTGTGACCCGGTTGTCGCTTCAGGTGTGCCGTTGACGAATTCGGTTCTCGGAGCTTGGCGGCGAGGGAAGGGGGCGACGACAGCAGAGGTCGTGACCGAAGACGACGACGAGACGGGACCTTGCCGGAACGTCGCCGGGTTCGTCTCGACGACCTCGGTGGCGACCTCCTCCACTTTGAGGGTTCGTCCGGTGTCGGCGTGCCCGACGATGTAGCTGCTGGCGGCGAACGGTGTCGCCGTGCTGTCGGCCGCGATCCGGCAACGATTCGACGCCGGAGGGCACGAGAACCAGTAGTAGCCGACCTCGAAGCTGAGCAGCCGGTCGCCCGGCGGGAGCTTCCCTGGCGCCCAGGACAACCCGTTCGCGTGCACTGGCGCGCCGTCCTGGAGGCGGCCGACGATGCGCAGCGTCCCGGTTGCGACCGGGGGTGGCACAGCACTGCGCGGCCGAGCGGCCGAGTGCGGCGCAGCGACAGCCGGAGCGGCCGCCGGCACCAGCAGCGACACGACGACAAACGCCACCGCTGCGAGCACCCCGCACCGAACGCCGGTGCGGAGCATGCCCCTGCTCACGAGACCACCCGAGCGGGGGCTGCTCGCCGCTCTGCCCGCTCGTACTGCTCGATCAATGTCACATACGCTTTGGCGATCCGACGGGCCGCTTCCGCGCCGGAGAGGCGACCGAGCAGGACCTGTTCGAGCGACGGGACCCACAACGATCGGCCGACCGCGAACCCAGCAAAGCCAACGGTCGCCGCCGCCATCTCGATCCACGCCGTCAGCTGGGCTCCGACGGCGCCACGGCCGAGCACGAGGCAGGTGGTCTCTCCAGCCGCCGCGCCGGTCGCGCGAGCTACGTCAGCAAAGGACTCGGGATCCGGCTGACCCTCGAGCTTCCACCACTGCGGCCGCATGCCAGCATCCCGGAGCTCGGCGATGGCCGTGCAGGTCAAGCCGGGCCGTACCCCGGTGTCGAACTCCGGTGGCGCCTCGGTGTTCTCGTCGAGCTCCTGATCGGTTGGCGGCACGAGAAGCTCCAGCATCAACGGGTAGCCCGCTTCCTTGCACCAGCCGTCGAGGCGGACGAGGCGCTCCAGGCTCCGCTCGTTGCGATCCGAGCCTGACGACGGGTTGTAGCGGACGAGGGCCTTCACGACATCGGCGCCACTGCTCGTAATGGCCTCGGGGAAGTCATCACCGTGCTCGAAGATGAACTCCGGCATACCACTGCGCTCTGCTGGCACCACCACTCGCACTCCGGCCGCGCGAGCACGGGCGATGGCGCCGCTCCCGTACTCGGGCTCGGCGAGGATGGCGACCTCCGAGGTGGGTATCCCGTCGCCCAGCGCGCTCACGAGCGCCTCGG
>Ga0187860_1001247_pt1 | contig 22845 bp, 17 predicted proteins | sample June2016WEW_10_4_FD_132981 | JGI IMG/M metagenome (GOLD analysis project Ga0187860, IMG submission 132981) | Peatland microbial communities from SPRUCE experiment site at the Marcell Experimental Forest, Minnesota, USA - June2016WEW_10_40 | ecosystem: Environmental > Terrestrial > Soil >...
GCCGCGGACGCGTCGTGAGATTCAGTACCTGCTTATTACCTGGACCGGCTTCTGCGTCTACTGTGGGTGCAATATCGAGCGACCTCGCTCTCCTTAATACTTAACGTAGTAATACTAGGAGCCTATACCAACCGCGAGGGCGGGCCTTCCGCTTTGGCGGTGGCACTGACAGGACGAGCGCCGGAGTACGGCTATCATCTGCTGGAAAACCGGCGTGGACATATAAGGGTTGACGTTTCCACGGAATTGCGCAGCGTCGACGATTTCGGTGGACTAGGCTATTGGGTGGGCACGATAGCGGGAAGCAAGGTTCCGGTTTTCACTGGAATCAGCGAGATCGGCGCGGACGAAATCAAAGCGCTGGGCGCAGCCCTCGCATCATCGGGGGCGGTCGCGCTATTCCATGTGGTGGGAATCACTCCCGAAGCGCCGACCTGCGAGGCTGCCTTCGGCGGGCGGAAGCCGGAACAAATACTGGCGTTTGGTCAAGATGAGTTGGTTGAGGCCAAACAGAGGCTAAACAAGCACGACGGACAGGACATCTCGCTGGTTTGCATCGGGTGCCCGCACACTTCGATTACAGAGATTGCGGCGATTGCCCAACATCTCGCGGGCAAGAAGCTCAAATCGAATATCGAATTGTGGATCACCACGGCTCTACCGATGCGGGCTCTGGCTGAGCGCTGCGGTTATGCCAAGACGATTGAGAACGCGGGTGGCCGCTTTGTCATCGACACCTGCCCGATCTTGTCTCCCATGGCGGAAGTAGCGAAGAAGAAAGGATACTCCGCCATGGCGACCAATTCGGCCAAGCTGGCTCATTACGCTCCGGGCCAATGGGCATTGCCGACGTATTACGGCAGCCTGGAAACATGTTTAGATGCCGCCGTTAGCGGTGTATTCAACCAAAAGTGAACGGGGGTGGCGGACAATGAAAACGATGCTACATGGGCGGAAGGTTGTGGGAGGCAAGGCGCGCGGGGCCGCCCTTGTCACGGATGAGCCCATCTGCTTTCTGGGCGGAGTCGACGTAAATACCGGCATTATTACGGAAGTCGGCCATCCATTGAAGGGAAAGTGTATCGCGGGGAAAGTTCTGGTATTCCCGACCGGCAAAGGATCGACGGGTGGATCGTACCTTATTTATGAGGCAGCCAGTAACGGAGTCGGCCCGTGCGCAATGATCAATCGCAACGTCGAGCAGGTTACCGTGATCGGCTGCATCATCTCCGAGATTCCAATGGTTGACAGCCTGGATTGCGACCCGGTTGCAGCCATCAAGGATGGAGATATCGTGGAAGTGGATGCTGATGCCGGAACTGTCAGTGTCACCTCGGCTTGAAGACGGCGGTTAGGCAGACAGTAACTTGCAACGGGGGATTCCAGAGTTCCCCCCGGGTCCAGTGGCAAAGGTTGGCAACGCAGCGAACAAGCCGGCTGCGTTACTTTCATTGCACCGGCCCCAGGCTCTATCGGTGAGATCGTCACGCGCCACTGGGCGACTGCTCGGCGCTCTATTGATCCTGGTGCCGCACGCGGCTTCTTGACGCGCAAGGGCGCACCATGGGCTCTCCTTGGAGACGCGAGAGTCGATCCGCTTACCGGCACGCTCGGAACGAGGAAATCATATGTCAGAATTTGATAGCAAATATGGCCGGCGGTTAGGAAAACTATCGACGACGAATGTGGCTGATGCGCTAGACGCTTTCAGCCTGAAGGGGGCGACCTACGGGATTCGCCCGCTGTGGGAAAACGCCGGCAAGGTGGTGGGCAGGGCTGTAACCGTAAAGATCGCCGCCGCCGGCTTGACCAAGAGCAAGAATCATCTTGGTGTTAAGGCCATCGAAGCGGCGGAGCGAGGCGACGTGATTGTTATCGATAATGGCGGCCGCCTGGATACTTCTTGTTGGGGCGGAATTCTCGCCAACGGCGCCAAGATGAAAGGCGTCAGCGCAGTGATCGTCGACGGCGCTGTTCGTGACCTTGATGACTGCATGGACGCCCAATTCCCGGTCTATGCCAGAGGCACCGTAGTTGCCACCGCCAGGGGCAGGATCATGGAAGAGGCGACCAACGTGATGATTCAATTCGCCGGCGTTCAGGTGCGCCCCGGAGACGTGGTCATGGGAGATCGCAGCGGAGTCGTGGTCATTCCGCAAGAGAAGCTCGACGAAGTCCTGGCAAAGGCCGAAGAGCTATACGCCAAAGAAGAACAGATGGTGGCGGAAATTCGGGCCGGCGCTTCCATGTTGGAAGTGGACAACAAGTACAACTACGAAAAGATGATCAAGTGAAGGTAGTTGTGCAAAAAGAAACGGCAAAGACAAAATCTACCTTGCAATGGAGTCAGGAATGATCAAAGTAGATTCAGCGATCATCGAAGGATTTAAGAAGTTTGATACGACCAGTGTTTCCGATGCACTAGACAGGCTAGGCATCGTCGGCGGCTTGCATGGGATTCGGCCCGTGGTGGAAGGAGTGGCCTTCTGCGGCCAGGCCTTTACCGCCCACTATGTTCCCTGCGGAGTGGTAAAGGGCACCGTGGGCGATTTCCTGGACGACGTTGAGCCAGGACAAGTGGTTGTGATTGACAATGGAGGGCGCACTTACTGCACGGTTTGGGGCGACCTCATGACCATCAATGCCTCCCAGCGCGGCATCGCCGGAACTGTCATCGACGGTGTGTGTCGCGACGTTCCCGGCATCAGGAAGCTGCGATACCCAATCTTCACCAAGGGGTGTTACATGGTGACTGGGAAAGACCGGGTGCAATGCGACGGCGTAAACATCCCTGTAGCCATCTCCGGAGTGCAGGTTAAGCCGGGTGACATTTTGCTTGGCGACGATAGCGGCGCGCTGGTGATTCCCGCCGAAAAAGCCGAGGAGGTTTATCGCGTAGCGGAAGAGATCGCCAAGAAGGAAGAAATCATCGAACGAGAAGTTCGCAAAGGCGTGTCGCTCAGAGAGGCTCGGGCAAAAATGGGCTATCACGCGCTTCAGACCCGGAAGTAGCTCGCCGCGGATGAGATCAACAGCAAGAGCGGGCTACTCGGCCGATCAATCAAACTAATTTACTACGACGACCAGGCGAATCCGCATCATCCTAACTGCGCCAAAGAGCGCCAAAGAACGAGGAGTAGCTTCAAAGCGAGACTTGCGGTACTCTGGTGCAACAAGCACGACAGTTGAACAGCAAGGCACTGGAATAGCGGTGTGCTTTCGCATCAGGTGCGAAAGAAATTCCAGCTCCGGTCTGAAGGGAAAAGCACGTGGTTGACACGCGTTTTACCGCCATCACGCAAACAAGAACGTATATCGAGATCGTAGGTCAAATCGTAAATCTTGGTGGCGGGCAGATATGGCCTGGAGAGCAGCTTTCGTATGTTTGCTTTGCGCCCTCAGTCCGCTCAGGGACGCAGTTTGAGCGACTTTTTCGCGCATTCCACATCTTGAGACAAAGTACTTTTGCTCGCGATGATTCTTGTCGTGTTGAACTTGACATTCGGGCTGACGTGGCTCAGACTGTTTTTTCATAACACCTATAAGACATGCGTCTCACATAGTGGGACGCGCGAACCTCAAGGGAAAGATCCTGGAAATCCCGGGAGATTCGAAAAGTATCACGACGAGCATGGGGCGCTTCTGCAGGCGCTCAAAGACAAAGATGCGAAGCGCGCCGGAAGGACCATGCTGAAGCATCCTTCCGAAATTGAGAAAGACATTATGAACACCTGACTCCCGTGGGCAGGTGGTTTGCCGCTGCAAGTGGGCCGAACCCGGAGATGTGCCGTCTTAAGTGAGGTGGAACGATGCTTGATGACCGGCCCAGGGTTTTGTGCGTCAGCGCCCACGCAGCCGACTTTGCTGCCCGGTGTGCAGGAACCTTAGGTCACTATGCCAAAGGCCACGGTGTAGTCAAAGTGCTTTGTTGGAGCTTCGGCGAAAGAGGAGACTCGGCCGATAGCTGGTTAGATCATCCCAGGATTAAATAACAAGGAGGCAACCATGCCGGAACCGAAAACGAAGTACTACTACCACATCGCGGACGTCCCTTTAGTCCCACTCACGGACAAGGTGGGGACCCACTTCATCGCGGGTCAAAACATCCTGTGCAGCTTCATTGAGCAGCCACCTGGGGCCACCTTCCCCATCCACAGCCACCCGGCGGAGCAGATTCTGGTCATCCTGGAAGGCTCCGAGGAGCATGTGTGCGGCGACGAGAAATTCACCATGAAGGCCGGTGATGTCTGCGTCCATCCGCCGAACACCCCCCACGGCGGCCATACCCCTACCGGGTTCAAGGGCATCGACATCTTCTCCCCGCCCCGGGAGGATTACCTGGCGTTGATGCGGAAACATGGTCTCGTGAAGTAACGAAGCCGGGACTGTGCCCCATGGGCATGGGACTTGAGCCCTCGGCCGCTGGGTGAGCAGGGGGCGGCAGGCTTGTCGTGCGGTCATCGAGGGGTGTACGCGTGCGAGATGAGATGGTCATTAAGGAAGAGGCAACCGCCGCTATCCTGCCAGGGGCTTCGCGGGCGCAATCCGGCGTCGTTCTCCGGGTGATCGACGCCTGCGCAGACGGTCTGTTGGTTGTGGCCCTGCTGGGCGAACTGGGGATCGTGTTCGCCAACGTGCTGGCGCGCGTCTTTTTCACCACGTCCTTCCTGTGGGCGGACGAGGTGGCGCGATTCGTGCTGTCGATCATCGCCTTCATCGGCGGCGCGGTCGCCTATCGGCGTCGCGAGCACGCTTTTGTGCGCGTGCTGCTCAATCGGTGCCCCGCGGGGTTGCAGCGAGTGTGCTTCACGCTCGCCGATGTCCTGGCGCTCTTCATCTCACTCGTCGCGGGGATCGCCTCCTTCGAATTCATCGAGTCAAGCTGGAGCGAGCGCACCCCGGTCTTCCAGCTCCCGGCTGGCACGATTGCCATCCCGCTTACCGTGGGCCTGGCGCTGATCGCCCTCTATGCCATCAACCACCTGCGCCGCGAACACGGACGGCGAGCCTGGGTGGTGGGAGGCCTCTTCATCGTGGCGATGGCGGGGGCGATGGCTACCCGCGGTCTCTGGCTGCCGTGGTTCGCCGGCGACAATGCCATCATTGCCACCGTGACCCTCTTCATCCTGGCGATCGTGGTCGGTGTGCCGGTGGGGTTTGTGCTGCTGATGGCCACGGCCAGTTATCTGTGGGTGACCGATGCTCCCTCGCTGGTATCGCTCCCGCAGAGCATGGTGAACGGGACCGGGAACTACATTCTCCTGGCGGTGCCGTTCTTCATCTTCACCGGACTGATCATGGAGCGGGGAGGCATCAGCCTGCGGCTCGTCCGCTTCGTCGAAACGGTCGTGGGCCACCTGCGGGGCGGCCTCCTTCAGGTGTCGGTGGTCAGCATGTACATCGTCTCCGGCCTCTCCGGTTCCAAGCCTGCCGACGTGGCTGCGGTCGGTACCGTGATGCGCGATCGGTTGCGCGATCGCCATGGTGCGGGCGAGGGCGCGGCCGTGCTGGCCGCCTCGGCCATCATGGGTGAAACGGTACCGCCCAGCATCGCGATGCTCATCGTCGGCTCGATCACGCAGCTGTCGATGGCCGCGCTGTTCATCGGCGGCATCATCCCCGCGGCGGTAATGGCCGCCTGCCTCATGGGGCTCATTTACTTCCGGGCCCGCCGCGCGGGGACGCCGTGCGCGCCGCGTGCCCCAGCCCGATCGATGCTGCGGGCGGCCCTCATCGCGGTGCCGGCGCTCCTGATGCCGGTGATCCTGCTGGTGGGCATCCTGGCTGGAATCGCCACCCCGACGGAGGTGGCTACCTTCGCTGTTCTCTACGGCCTCGGGCTGGCCATCGGGGTCTATCGCGCCATGAGCTGGCAGACCCTCGTGCGTACCGTACTCGATACCGCTTCGCTCACGGGCATGCTGCTCTTCATCTTTGCCGCTTCGGCGGGGTTCTCGTGGTCGCTCACCGTGGCCTATGTGCCGCAGCGTCTCGTCGCCCTGCTCCAAGGCATGCAGAACAGCACGAGTATCTTCATGGTCGCCTCCATCCTGCTCCTGATCGTGGCCGGCGTGCTCCTGGAGGGACTGCCCTCGCTTAACGTCCTCGCGCCCCTCCTGCTTCCCATCGCCGCGAAGATCGGCGTGAGCGAACTGCACTACGCCTTGGTGTTGATCATCGCCATGGGAATCGGCGGCTTCATGCCCTTGGCCGGGGTGGGCTTCTATGTCTGCTGCGCCATTATGCAAACCGGGATCGAAGAGGCCTCGCGCGCCATGGTGCCCTATTTAATCGTGATTTTCGTCGGCCTGCTCATCGTGGCATTCGTGCCGTGGTTCACACTGTTCCTCCCGCACTATTTTGGCCTGGGGAGATAAGTGGCGGCGCGCCGGGCGGCGGAGTTCCAGCCGGGGCCCGGCAGGGTAACACGGTCGAGCGGAGGGTTTTGCTTTTCAGTTGCAGTGCGGCGGAGTTCCAGCCGGGGCCCGGCAGTGTAACAGCGGCGCTGGGGGGTCAGGAAGCCTGTGCCAGCGACGCGACCTGGATAGCGGCAGTCTGATCATCACAAAGGAGCGCACATGAATCGTAGGACATTTCTCAAGAACAGCATGGGGGTTGCCGGACTCGCTCTGGCTGCACCCTACGTGACGCGTGCGGCGGCAGCCCCGCTCACGCTCCGCTTCGCCCACTTTGGGGCGGAGGACCATCCCTCCAATATTGCGGCCAAGCAGTTCGCCAGCCGGGTTGAGACCCGCACGGGCGGCGCCATCAGAATTCAGATCTTCCCGAACAATCAACTGGGGGGGCCCCCCGAGCAAGCCCAGCAGATCAAGCTCGGCACCATCGACATGGGGCTGCCGACGCAGGGGCAGCTCCAGAACTTCGAGAAGGCCTTTGCGACCGTGATGCTTCCCTTCATCTTCGACAATCCAGCCCATGTATTCCGCGTCTTGGACGGCCCGGCCATGCAGTGGTTGGCCCCGCTCGCCGAGAAGCAAGGCTTCATTGTGTTGCGGAACTGGGAGTATGGCTTCCGCGACCTGACGAACAGCCAGCGCCCAATCCACACGCCCGACGATGTGAAGGGCTTGAAGATCCGCACCCCGCCTGAGATTCAAATCCAAGCAGCGATGGAAGCGCTGGGCGGCGTGGTGCAGGCCATCGCGTTCCCGGAGCTCTATCTCGCGCTCGCCCAGAAGGTGGTGGACGCCCAGGAGAACCCCGTCGCGGTCACTTACTTCATGAAGTACTACGAGGTGCAGAAGCACCTCGCCATCACGCAGCACGTGTACAACAACATGATCCATACGGTCAGCGCCAACACGTGGAAGAAGCTGAGCCCCGAGCAGCAGACGATCTTCCGCGAGGAAAGCACTTCCGCGGGCAACCTCATGCGCAAGCTGATCGCCGACGAAGAAGTGGATCAGATCAAGAAAATGGAGGGCCGCGGCATGGCGGTGACTCGCCCGAACCTCGCGCCGTTCCGGGCCAAAATGGAGCCAGCGTACAAGCGCGTGGCTGCCTTTGCCGGTGAGGAGAACGTGAAAAAGTTCAGGGAAATGGTGGATAAGGCGCGAAAGGGCTGATTAACAGCGATCGGCTTGGAGACGGCCGGGTGCTCAGGGGTCGGGCTGCCGCCCGCGGAGAGGGCAGTCCGGCCGCTTCTGACGCGGCATTTTGCGAGCCGATCTGTGTCCTTTACGTCCAATTTGGGTCAAGTGCCCGCTATTTCAGGACCGTCCGTGCGTGCCTTTAAGCTTGCCCATTTCGCGCATCTTCTTGTCCAGGTCGAGTTCAGTCAACACCACCCAGCAGGTCAGGCAGGTGGGCCGCCCGTCCCGTCGGCGTGAGGTCGGTTTCCCGCAGCGCACGCAGGGCTTTCGCGGTAGTTTGCGTTTCACGGCTCGCCGCTCCTTTCCGAGTTCCGTGTAGAAATCGTGAACGTGGATGAAGCGGCGCTCACGTTCAGCGGGATGCGGAGCTCCGTTCTCGACGTGCGCCAATTATCGCATTCTCGACTTCGGCTTGATCATCTCGCCATCCACAGAGAACCTTGAGCACTCCAGGACAAAGAGGTTGGACTGGGGCTGGTATGATTCCGTTTCAATGGAAAGATTCGTCCAGAAATCACCAGTCGAGGCCCTGTGCCGATGAGTTGGTTTGGCCTGCTTGCAATTGCCGTGGCTCTGGCCTTGGATGCGTTCGCCGTGGCAGTAGTGGCGGGGCTGAGTTTGAAGGTCATGACCAAGCGACACTTGTTCCGCCTGAGTTTTCACTTTGGTCTCTTCCAGGCGGCAATGCTCGCAGCCGGATGGCTTATCGGGAGTGCGCTTTACGCTCTGGTGGCGGCAGCCGCCCATTGGGTTGCATTTGCCCTGCTGCTGCTGGTGGGCGGAAATGTCATGTGGCACGCCTTTTACGGCGCCAGCGAGACGCGCACTGCACTGGACCCAACCTCGGGCTGGCAGCTCGTTTTTCTTTCGTTTGCCACCAGCCTCGACGCACTCGCGGTCGGGCTTTCTCTCGCCATGCTTGGGGTTTCCATCGCTCTGTCAGCGTCCGTCGTCGGATTTACGGCCACGGCCCTCACGTTGTTGGGCATGGCGTTGGGTCGCCGTGTCAGCGTTTTGTGGGGCAAGCGGGTTGAAGTCTTTGGCGGGCTCATTCTGATCGCGATCGGATGCATGATTTTGTGGGATCACATCAAGGCCTGACCGAGGCAGAATGCAGGCTGTCGCACAGGCCATAAGCATGTCGCCCGACGCTCTTTGACCAGGACAACGCTTCGCACAGCTCTCTTGCTCCTCCGCGGCTTCAACGGTACGTGCACCATTTGCCTGCACTCCGAATATAATAGAATCCAGTCCGATATATTCCGTATGGGACTGTTTCCGTGGGGATGGTAACTAACCGGGAATTGCCACGTCGTTCGGCTGCGAACCGATGATCGGGACGCCGCGCGAATAGGACCGAAGTCAGCCCGCCGGAATCCGGAGTCTCACCCGCTCATGTGGATTGTTGCCCTAGCTCTAAGGCGGCCGTACACATTTATCGTGATGGCGCTGGTGATCAGCCTGCTGACGCCGCTGACGATCCTGCGCACGCCGACCGACATTTTCCCGGACATCAACATCCCTGTGGTCAGCGTCATCTGGTTTTACACCGGCCTTTCCCCCAACGAAATGGCCAACCGGATGATCACCAATTGCGAGCGCGGGTTCACGCTCACCGTCAATGACATCGAGCATACCGAGTCGCAATCACTGAACGGCATCGGAATCGTCAAGGTATTCTTCCGCCCCCAGGCGAACATCCAGACGGCACTCGCCCAGGTCACGAGCATCGTCCAGACCATGCTGAAGCAGATGCCGCCCGATGCGACGCCCCCATTGGTAGTGAACTATACGGCGTCTTCCACCCCGGTCATCCAACTTGGGCTGAGCAGCAAAACCATCCCGGAGCATGAGGTCTTCGACCTGGGGCAGAACTTCCTGCGCACTTATATTTCCACGGTGCAAGGCGCGGCTACGCCATACCCATACGGCGGCAAGATCCGGCAAGTGCAGGTGGACCTGGACCTGCCGCGGTTGCAGGCGAAAGGGCTCTCGCCGATCGATGTCGTAAACGCCATGAACGCCCAGAATCTGACTCTGCCCACGGGCACGGCCAAGATCGGTTCTCTGGAATACAACGTGGAGATGAACGGCACACCGGAGACCATTGCCGAGTTGAACGACCTGCCGGTCAAGACCGCGAACGGCGCGACCATCTACATACGGGATGTGGCGCACGTGCGCGACGGCTTCTCGCCGCAGACCAACATCGTACGGCAGGACGGCAACCGCGGCGTGCTGATGTCGATTTCGAAAATAGGCAAAGCGTCCACGCTGGACATCGTTGCCGGCATCAAGCGAGTCGTAGGCATTGCCACACAGGATTTGCCGCCGGAGCTGAAGATCACTCCCTTGTTCGACCAGTCGCTGTTCGTGCGCGCCTCGATTCAAGGCGTGCTGCACGAGGCGCTGTTAGCGGCTTGCCTGACGGCACTGATGATCCTGCTGTTTCTCGGCGACTGGCGGCCGACACTGATTATCTCGATTTCCATTCCGCTGTCGATCTTTGTTTCCGTGATTCTGCTCAGCGCGCTGGGGGAGACCTTTAACATCATGACCCTGGGCGGCCTGGCGCTGGCGGTGGGCATCCTGGTGGACGATGCGACGGTGGAAATCGAGAATATCGAACGCAACCTCGCCCAGGGCAAGGAATTGAAACGCGCAATTCTCGATGGCGCGCAGCAGATCGCGGTGCCGGCCTTCGTCTCTACGCTTTGCATCTGCATCGTGTTTGTGCCCATGTTTTTCTTGACCGGCGTGGCCAAGTTCCTGTTCGTGCCGCTGGCCGAGGCGGTGGTGTTTGCCATGTTGGCGTCCTACCTGCTTTCGCGAACACTGATTCCTACGCTGGTGATGTACATCATGCGCGGGCACGAGCACAAAGCCGCCGGGCCTAAGAACTTCCTTGGGCGTTTCCAACGCGGCTTCGAGCAGAAATTCGAAAATTTCCGCCGCGGCTACGAGCAGTTGCTGGAACTTACGCTGGAGCATCGCAAGCTGTTTGCGAGCTGCTTCCTCGCATTCTGCATTCTGTCTCTTGGGCTGGTGTTCGTGCTGGGAGAAGATTTCTTTCCGTCGGTAGATGCCGGCTTGATCCGGTTGCATCTGCGCGGGCGCGCGGGGTTGCGCGTCGAAGAGACCGCTCGCCTCACCGACCAGGTGGAAAACGTTCTGCGCCAGGAAATTCCGAAAGCGGAACTCCAGACCGTGCTGGACAACATTGGAGTGCCTTATTCCGGTCTCAACTTGTCTTACAGCACTTCCGGGGTGATCGGCACCAGCGACGCCGAGATCCTGATTGCGCTCAATTCGGAGCATCATCATCCCACCGCCGGGTACGTGGAGCGGTTACGGCAAGAGCTGCCTCGCAGGTTTCCCGGGGTGGAATTTTTCTTCCAGCCGGCCGATATCGTCACGCAAATTTTGAATTTCGGTCTGCCCGCCCCCATCGATATACAGGTAGTGGGCGCGGATTTGCAGAGCAACTACGGCATCGCGCAGCAAATCGCCAACCGGCTGCGGCATGTGCCCGGCACGGCGGATGTTCACGTGCAGCAGTTGATGAGCGAGCCGACCTTGTACATGGACGTCGACCGTACGCGGGTGGCGCAGGTGGGCTTGAGCGCTCGCGACGTGGCCAACGGCGTGCTGTTGTCGCTCAGTGGCAGTTCGCAGACGGCGCCGAACTTCTGGCTGAATCCCCAAAATGGCGTGACGTATCCGCTGGCGGTGCAAACCCCGCAATACCACATGAGCTCGCTGCAAGACCTGATGAACACGCCTATCGGCGGCCCCAATGGGCAGGCCCCGCAGGTGCTTGGAAACCTGGTACAGGTCAGGCCGGTGGCGCGGCCCGTCGTGGTCTCGCATCGCGATGTTCAGCCGGTCATCGACGTTTACGCGAGCACCCAGCGGCGAGATCTGGGCGGCGTGGCTTCCGATACGATGAAGGTCCTGAAGGAATTTGAAGGGCACCTGCCGCGCGGCACCCACATTGTGGTCCGGGGGCAAGTGGCGACCATGAAGTCCTCATTCCTCGGTCTGGGTGTGGGACTGCTGATGGCCATCCTGCTGGTGTATTTCCTGGTTGTGGTGAACTTCCAGTCCTGGCTCGACCCGTTCATCATTATCTCCGCATTGCCGGCGGCGCTGGCGGGCATCGCCTGGATTCTGTTGCTGACGCATACGCGGCTTAGCGTGCCGTCGCTTACCGGAGCGGTGATGTGCATGGGAGTGGCCACCGCAAACTCGATTTTGCTGGTGTCGTTTTCGCGGGACCGCATGCAGGCGGGCGTGCCGGCAATCGAGGCTACCGTTGAAGCAGGGTACACGCGCATTCGTCCGGTGCTGATGACGGCGCTGGCGATGATCATCGGCATGGTGCCGATGGCGCTGGGCTTTGGCGAGGGCGGCGAACAAAATGCTCCCCTGGGACGGGCCGTGATCGGCGGACTGCTGTTTGCCACCGTAGCCACGCTGTTCTTTGTTCCCTCCATTTTCGCCATGGTGCACGATCGGGACAAGAAAGACGACGGGGCAGGCACCGCACTGCAACCCTAGCAGGCTGCGGCAAAGCAATTCAAGGAGCGGAACGACATTTATGGATTCGGAATTCGAGTCGGAGCGGCCGGAAAGGCCGGAAGCTGAAGTTGCCGTGCCACCGCAGATAGATCCGGTGCCCAAGTTGCCTCCGGCCAAGCCTCGCACGGCGATGCTGATTGTCGGCGTGGTGCTGTTTGTCCTGCTGCTGGCTGGCGGAGTGACGTTGCTGAAGCGCGCCCGGGATGAACGGGTGCTCGCCAAAGAGACTGAGAGAAACTCCGTGCCGAGTGTCGCCGTTATCCATCCCAAGGCCGAAAAACCGGATCAAGAGCTGGTGCTCCCCGGCAGTTTGCAGGCCTATGAAGAATCGCCGATCTATGCCCGCACCAATGGTTATCTGGTGCGCTGGTACAAGGACATCGGCAGCCGCGTCCAGCAGGGCGAGCTGCTGGCCAAAATCGATACCCCCGAGATCGACCAGGAATTGTTGCAAACGCGGGCCGCGCGGCAACAGGTCGAGGCCCAACTTGAATTGGCCCGGACCTCCGACGAACGCTGGCGAAGTCTGCGCCAGACCGATTCGGTTTCGCAACAGGAAGCCGACCAGCAGAGCAGCATCTACCAGCAGAGCAAGGCAAACCTCGCGGCGGCAGATGCCAACGTTCGCCGCCTGGAACAGCTGGAATCCTTCAAGAATGTCTATGCGCCATTTTCCGGCGTGCTGACCAAGCGCAACGTCGATCCCGGCGCATTGATCAACGCCGGTGCCGGCGGCCGGGAACTCTTCGATATTGCGAAGGTGGATCCGCTTCGAGTCTATGTGAGCGTGCCGCAGGCCTACGCGCAAAATATCAAGATCGGGATGAAAGCCCAGGTTACGTTACAGGAATTTCCGGGCCAGACGTTTCAGGGGTCCGTGGCGCGCACCGCGGAAGCCATCGATATGGCGACCCGCACGCTGCTAACCGAAGTGGACGTGCCCAATAAAGAGAGACGTCTGCTGCCGGGTTCGTTTGGAGAGGTGCATTTCTCCGTCGATAGTGACGCGAACAAGGTTACCGTCCCGATCAATGCGATGTTGTTCCGCGCCGAGGGAGCGCGGGTGGCCGTGGTGGGAGCCGATGGAAAGGTGCAACTGCGGCCGGTTTCCATTGGCCGCGATTATGGCGCGACGCTGGAAATCCTGGACGGCCTGAGTGTGGACGAGCAGTTGATCGTCAACCCCTCCGACTCGCTCGAAGACGGCCAGCAGGTGCGTGTGGTCACTCCGGATCAGGAGGGCGGCCAGTGAGGAGGCGGCTTGCCATCGCGGCATGCATCCTGGCCTGCGTATGGCTGGCTGGATGCGCAGTGGGACCAAAGTATAACCGGCCACCCGTTCAGGCGCCGGCGGCTTGGAAGACGACGCCGCCCTGGGCGGTTGCCGTTCCCAGCGATGGGTTGCCGAAAGGCGCCTGGTGGACGACCTTCAATGACAACCAGCTTAGCGGCTACGAGCAGCAGTTGCTTAATGCAAATCAGTCGCTTGCGGCGGCAAAGGATCGGCTGGACAGGGCGCGGGCGCTCGCGCGCGTGGCTTCAGCGGCATACTTTCCGCAATTGGCCACTGATCCTTCCGGCCAGCGCGCAAGAGTGTCGGGCAATCGTCCCTTGCTCTCTGCCACGCCGCCGCTGACTCCCGATACAGAATATGAGTTCACCATGCCTTTCACCCTGAGTTACGAGGTGGACCTGTTCGGGCGCGTGCGCCGAAACCTGGAGGCGGCCAACGCTTCGTTGCAGTCTACGGCGGCAGACTTGGTCAATGTTCAACTGGTGCTGACTTCGGAACTCGCCGCCGACTACTTCAACCTGCGCGAACTCGATGCCGAGATCGCCGTGGTGCAGGAACTGGTGAGCATCGAGCAGAAAGGGCTTGAGCTGGTGCAGCACCGCCATGATGGCGGCGTGGCCAACGGCCTGGAAGTGGCGCAACAAGCCGCTTTGCTGGAGGCAACGGTGGCGCAGGTTTCTTTGTTGCAGCAACAGCGGGCGCAATATGAACACGCGATTGCGGTCCTGACCGGGAATGCGGCGTCCAGCTTCAGTGTGCCGGTTGCCCCACTGCGGGCAGTACCGCCGCCGGTTCCGCTTGGAGTCCCGTCGGACGTGCTCGAACGCCGGCCCGACATCTCGACCTACGAACGACTCATGGCGTACCAGAACGCGCAGGTTGGAATCGCCGCCACGGCGTTCTATCCGCACATCACGCTTTCCGGCTCCGGCGGCTGGCAGAGTCGCGACATCGCTACCCTGGTCGACGCGCCCAGCGCCTTCTGGTCACTGGGGAGCGACCTGCTGCAACCGATTTTCAACGGCGGCCGGAACCGCGCGAATCTGGAGGCTGCCAAGGCCGGATACAATGAGGCTGTGGCGAATTACCGGGAGGCGGTGTTGACCGCGTTCCAGCAAGTTGAGGATGGTTTGTCGGGCCTGCAAACGCTGTCGAAAGCATTGGACACGCAGAGGACCGCGGTCGAGGACTCGCGGCGTGCCCTGACCTTGGCCAACAATCGGTATACCGGCGGCCTGACTACCTATCTGGATGTGATTACCGCGCAGACCAGCTTGCTGAACAATGAGCGCCTGGCTACGCAACTACTCGGCCAGCAGATAGTCACCTCAGTCTACTTGGTGAAGGCGCTGGGAGGAGGCTGGGACAGCTCTGCGATCAAGAACGAACAGGTACATCCCAGGGCGATTCAGGCCGTTCAGCAGTAGCCCGGCGCGGCGGTGCTCCGCGGTAGCGAACTCACAGGTGCCGGACAATTTCAAGCGCACGATGACGGCCCTCTTCCGAGTTCCAAAATCTGACGTGCAGAATCCGGCGCACAAGCCTCTCACTCACCCCCAGGACAAGAAAAGCTCAAAGCTACGGCAAAACCAGGGAACCTATGTCCTTTTTCGTTTCGTTCAAGGTCGCCGCTCCCTGATGGTCGCGTCGACTGGAGTGCTCCGGCTCTGGTATACATCATCCCTGGTTTTGCTATAACGTCGCCTGATTCCGCGTCCTTGCCTTTCTTATTCCTGCTCAGTTCAGTTGCGTCGCAGTCGGCAGTTTGCCGGAGTGACAAGACTTTACAGAAGGTTCAGGATACCGTAATTTTGTTCTGCTAGTGCACTCTGGGCGGCCGTGCCAGGCTTCGTTGTCACGAACCGTTGAAAAACGAAATTCGGCATTCCGCGAGTGTACCGGTTAGGCGAATATCAGGAGCGGCAAAATGACGGGTCCCACGCTACAGTCCGAAACTGACTCGGCGATTGGAGTCAAGCAATGGCTCGATATGTACCGGCGGATGGTGGCCATCCGTCTGTTCGAAGAGCACGTAAATGACCTCTATACGCGGGCTCTCATGCCTGGTCTGGCGCACTTATATAGCGGCGAAGAGGCGGTGGCGGTCGGAGTTTGTTATGCGCTCCGGAATGACGATTACATAACCAGCACCCATCGCGGCCATGGGCACTGTCTGGCAAAAGGAGCTTCGCCCGAGCGGATGTTCGCGGAATTGCTCGGCAAGGAAGCCGGGTACTGCCGGGGCAAAGGCGGATCGATGCACATTGCCGACCCAGCTACCGGCAACCTGGGAGCAAACGCAATCGTCGGCGGGAGTGCGGGCATCGCCACCGGAGCGGCATTTTCCGCGAAGCGTTTGGGAAACGGCAGAGTGTCGGTCTGCTTCTTCGGGGACGGAGCCGTCGCACAGGGCTTGCTTTATGAATCCATGAACCTGGCACAGCTCTGGAAACTGCCCGTCATCTATCTCTGCGAGAACAATCTGTACAGCGAGTACACCTCCAATTCGGAGATATTCGCGGGCGACCTTCTGGGTCGGCCGGCCGCGTTTGGGATGCACGCCGAAAGCGTGGACGGACAGAACGTCGGTGTGGTTTATGCAGCGGCGAAACGGCTGGTCGAAAGAGCGCGCCGTGGGGAGGGTCCCGCTTTCCTGCTGTGCAATACCTACCGCTATCGGGGCCATCACGTTGGCGACATCAACCGCGGGTACTATCGTTCGAAGGAAGAGGAGCAGCGATGGATGACCGACCGCGATCCCATCACGGGTCATGCGGCTTGGTTGATGGAACAGAAGTTTGCCGATGCGAGTCTTCTCAAGCAGATTGAGGCGGAGGTTGCCGGCGAAATGGAGGCGGCTGTGCAATCCGCTCTGGCGGCGCCTTACCCCAGCCTGGACCAAGTGGAGAAGGATATTTATGCCTGAAACAAAGGATCGCGAACTGACGTTTGGCGAAGCAGTCAAAGAGGCGATTGCGGAAGAGATGCGCCGTGATTCGCGTGTGTTCGTCATCGGCGAAGATGTCGCGGAGGCGGGCACGCCTTTCAAAGTGCTGTCCGGGCTAGTGGAGGAGTTCGGCACGGAGCGCGTGATTGATACTCCGATCTCGGAGCCCGGCTTTACCGGTCTTGCGGTCGGTGCGGCGATGACTGGCCTGCGTCCGATCGTGGACATCATGTTCGGCGATTTCGTCACCTTGACCATGGACCAGATGGTGAACCAGGCGGCCAAGATTCACTACATGTCGGGAGGCCACTGGAAGGTCCCCATGGTGATGCGGACCACGCTCGGCGCGGGCCGCCGGTCGGCTGCCCAGCACTCGCAATCGCTCCATGCCTGGTTCAGCCATATTCCGGGGCTTAAGGTGGTCTTGCCCTCGACGCCCTACGACGCGAAGGGACTGATGAAGACGGCCATTCGAGACGAGAATCCGGTCGTCATTTTCGAAGACAAAATGATGTACAAGCTGAAAGGACCGGTGCCGGCGGAGGATTATACGATTCCTTTTGGGGTCGCGGATGTGAAGCGTGCCGGCAACGACATCACGATCGTGGCGACCAGCAGCATGGTGCAGGTCGCGCTGGGGGCGGCAGATTTGCTTGCGGACGCCGGGATCAGCGCCGAAGTTATCGATCCGCGGACGATCTGGCCCCTGGATGAGAAAACCCTTATCGAGTCGGCGACGAAGACTTCGCGCGTAATCGTCGTGGACGAAGGCTATGAACGCTATGGCGTTACCGCCGAGATCGCCGCGGTTATCGCCGAAGGCGCTTTCTTTCATCTGGAAGCGCCCGTCAAACGAATGGGAGCCATGCATGTCCCGGTTCCATTCTCGCCCCCACTCGAAGATGCGACCGTGCCCAGCGAAAAGTCGGTATTCGAGGCCGCACGCGAGCTTTGCGGCAAGTCCTAAGACACGGGGAGGTTCAGAATTCCGTGCGGGCGCGGCGGGCGAGTAACCGATTTGCCGCGCCTGGGAGTTGCTGCGGCAGGGCGGAACAATTCAGCAATTGGCAGTCAAATTCTTTCAAAATCATGAAGGGCTTCTGAGTCGCCCTCCGCGGTAAGGAACTATGGCTATAAGGGTTGTGATGCCCGCTCTTGAGATGGCGCAGGAGACCGGGAAGCTTGTGTCCTGGCTTAAGCAGGAAGGTCAAACCGTAGCCAGGGGAGAGCCACTGCTGGAAATTGAAACTGATAAAGCGGTAATGGAAATTGAATCTCCGGGTGATGGGGTGCTCGCTGCCGTAACCGTGCAGCCAGGAGCCGAGGTGCCCGTCGGACAAACGATCGCGTGGATTCTTCTTCCCGGCGAGGTTCCGCCGGTTGAGGAGACGCCGCGCGAGTCCGGTCGACGGATGACGACCGGGCCCGAAACCCCACCCCCGGCGGTCGTCAGCGAAGCAGCGAAGCCTGCGGCTGCGCAACCAAAGATCTCTCCCAAAGCGCGCCGCCTTGCCAAAGAGCATGGAATCGAGCTGAGCCGGGTGCGCGGGTCGGGGTCTGGTGGAGAGATTCTGACGACAGATATTCTGGCGCTGGTTGAAGCCAGCGGCGCTCCTGCCCAGCCGGAGCTGGAAACGCTAAGCTCGACTGCCAGGCTCATGGCGGAGCGAACAACCAAGAGCTGGACCAGCGTACCGCACTTCTTCGTCGTCCGTAAGGTCGATGCCGGCGCACTTCTGGCGGCACGCGAGAGGTTCTTGCCGGAAATTGAAAAGGCGTTCAGGGTGCGACCCACACACACCGATCTGCTGGTTGCGCTGGTGGCTCGCGTGCTGGCCAAGCACCCGCGGATGAACTCGGCGTGGACTGACCAGGGAATCCGCCCTAATAGACAAGTGAACATTGGCATCGCCATGGCCGTAGAGGATGGGGTGGCGGCGGCGGTGATTCCCAATGCCGGCACTACAGCTTTGGGCGAAATTGCCGTTCAGCGGCGCGATATGGCCGAGCGTGCCAGAGCGGGACGCCTGCGTTCTTCAGATATTACGGGCGCGACCTTCACGATTAGCAATCTTGGCATGTACAACGTCGATGCTTTCAACGCGATCATCAGCCCGCCGCAGGTGGCGATTCTGGCGGTCGCGCGGATTGCGGATCGAGTGGTGCCGGTCGACGGCAAGCCGGGTATTCGGCCAATGATGACCTTGACGCTGTCGGCCGACCACCGCGCGGTTGATGGCGCGCGAGCGGCTACTTTTTTGCAGGACTTGGCTGAAGCCATCCAGTCGCCCGAGAAATACTTAGGCAAATGACGGCCCACCGCTAACCGCGGATATTAAGAGTGAGCAGGGTGCGGCCGCAACTGCTGCTTGCAGACTGGCTGGTGGTTTTAGGACCCGTTATTAGGCAGGAATAATCGGCAGCAGAAGATAAGACGCCCACTTGCCGCCGGCATACAGTTTCACTTTGCCGCCATAGATATCCTTTGGCCGGTTGTCAGGATCTTCGTGCGTCATGCCTCCCGTACCCCGCGTTCCGTAGTGGAACTTCTTCCCGAACTCACTTATTTCGCCTTCGTATTCGTAATCCTTGCCGCGAACACTGAGCGCGACCCGCCAGCCCGCCGGCACGACAATGCAAGTGGGCAGAATTTCAATATCGCACTCGTAGATCTCGCCCGGGGTCAGTGGCTCCAGGCGGTCATGCGGGTGAAATGGCTGGTACGGCTTGGTGCGCGCAGGGTCGAGCCGGCGATGAGAAGCCCGCAGCCAACCATTGGCAATCGGGGTGTTAGGGTCCGTCGCGCCCATGAAAGTCAGTTCCTTGCCCTGCGGGTCGAAGACGCGCACGATCAGGAAGAGGTCGGCATCTTTGGTCGAAGACGAGATGAACAGCTTGGCCGCCACCGGGCCGGTAATCTCCATATCCTTGGCCGAGGGAGGCATCCAGAAAGTGAGGCCCTTGCCCAGGGCGTCATACTCGATTGGCGCTCCTTTGGCGACAGGAGACGGGTCGAGAGCCATGGCGGCAGGATCGAGGTAGAACTTCGTCCACTGGGTGCGCGCCAACGGCCACTCATTCTCGCCCCGCAATACAAACCTTTCGCCAGGGTGACGAACGTTAAGCTGGACGCGCGGCTGTTCTTTTTCCCAGCCGTTATCGATACCTTTCAGGAAGTAGTCAAAGAAGCGCTTCTGTAGAGCGAGCCCATAGTTGCTGTAGAAAAGCGACCAATGGGAGTCGCCGTGAGCCTCCAGCCACTTTTGCTTCGACGGCGATTCCATGAATCCGTTGAAATTGCCCCGCGGGTGATTGCCTTGGCCTCCCCAGTTAGCGCAGGTTAGCAGAGGGACGGTCACCTTCGAAAGATCGGCGGCGCGTGCGCGCTGCCACTCATCGTTGAGCGGATGCTCCTTAAGTGCTTCGTAGGGATTTACGCGGTTTTGCGCCAACTCTTCATCGGACAGCGTCAGCGGACCGGCGATCGACTCACCGGTATTCGGATTTTTCCTGGCTTTCTCTCCCCTGCCGTACTGTACGTTGACCACCTGGTGCTTCGCCCAGCGCTCTTGGAATTGGCACAGAATGCCGCCGTGATAAGCGGCGTCGCGGTAGTTGTCGGTCCGTCCCTCCCAAGGAATGATCGCTGCCAAGTGAGGCGGATGCTTCGTCGCCACTTTCCACTGGTTAAACGCGTAATAGGAGATGCCGAGCATGCCAACCTTGCCGTTGCTCCACGGCTGCGTCCCCGCCCACTCGATACACTGATAAAGGTCGTCGATTTCTTTCGGGCAGTTGGGGTCCATTAAACCCGGGGACCAGCCGGCGCCGCGGGAATCCACCCGGACCACGGCATACCCATGCGGCACCCAACGCTCCGGATCGGTGGTCTCCCAGTTCTGATATTTGTTGGTCGAGCCCTGGAGGATTTCCGGATGGTCGGTGACCATCTTCTCCCACTGCATTGGATAGCCTTCCTGGAAGGAGAGACCTTTGGCATAGACTCCATAGCTCAGAATTACCGGGTAGTGGCCATCTGCAACCGGGCGGTACACATCCGCCCGGAGGACGATGCCGTCGTCCATGGGAATGGGCACATTCCATTCGATACGCATCCCGTCCCGCACCTCGCTTCGCGCCTTGACTTCAGGTAGTCGGCTCACTTGGCTAACGCTCCTTGCGCGAATACTATTGGCTACCGAACGTAACTGTGTTGTCAACTAGCCTTGGCGGCAAGTCCTTTGCTGCAGAGTATGCCTTTGGTAATCGGGATTCGGGGCCGCGCAGCGTGGCGTAAAATCCAGCCTCTCATCTTCGAACAAGCTCTAGTACTTCCTCAAGACAAGGAAAAAGCCGGCCACGGCGCCAAGGTATCCGAACGCCATCAGGAACATGAGACCCGCTGTATAGGTACCGGTAGCCGCGATCAGGAATCCCACTATGACCGGCGACAACGAACCAATCAGGTTCGAAGAACCGTTTTGCAGGCCGGCGGCCTGACCGATCATGTTGGCCGGTGTGAATGATTGCAGCAGTGTCCAGGCCATCGGTACCGAAACACCCTTAAAGAAGAATGCCACCGCGATCAGACACGCTCCCAGGTTGTTGTTGTGAACCAGCGCCCCCAGGCCGATAAAGGTTGCGCATCCAGCAAGCCCTATGCAGTTCATCATGCCGGCTTTCTTCAGCCGGTCGGCGATTATGCCGGCGCTGATCAAACCGAGGAGGCCAACAAAGAACGGCAGGGAAGAGAAGAACCCCATCTTTGCCCAGGAAAAGCCGCGAGCCACTTTCAGATACTGCGGTAGCCACGACATCATTCCCCACCACATGCTCACCGATGCCCAATAAGATAACGTGCAACAAACAAAGTCGGGATTTTTTATCAGTGTGAGGTAGTTCTTTAAAGGCGAGCTCGCTTGAATCCCCTTCTCTTTCGGCGCCTTATCAAGCACCTGTCCCTTGAGGATGTGTTCGAGTTCCGCCTTGTTGACGCCCCGATGCTGCTCCGGACGGTCGGTGGTGAAGTACCAGATGCACGGGGTCACAACTATGCCTAACACGGCGCATAGCCAAAAGGTGGCGCGCCAACCATAGGCAGCGACGATGGTGGCAAACAGGGGCATGGCTATGCCTGGCCCTATCATCTGCCCGAGTATCCAGGTTGAGTTGGCCTTGGCTCTTTCCTGCAGGGGATACCAGCTCTTGACGTAGGAAATCTGCATCGGGTAGTGCATCGCTTCGCCGGCTCCCAGTATGAACCTCGAAGCGTAAAGAACACTCACCGATCTTGCCATTGCGCCAATGGAGCACGGAATCGTCCAGCCAATCAGGGCAATGGTCATGGCCTTACGCGGTCCCAATCGGTCTCCCACCGGGCCAAGCAGAACGTTACCTAGTCCGTACGCAACCAGGAAGAAGCTCATCAGCAACCCTTGGCCTACAGGGTTGTTCTTCAACCCCATGTCTTCCAGGAAACGGGGAGAGGCGATCACCACCGAGACGTTTACCCGATCCAGGTAGGCGACCAAAAGTGTGAACGACAGCAGCGCTGCCAGCCAGACCCGAACCTTGCTTGGAGCTTCAACCCCGGTTGCAACCGGCGCTACTGGTTTCGTCTCGATCTCAGGTGTTTGGCTGCTCATTTCGATCTCCTGGCGCTCGGTTCAGCAACCCGGCCCGCGATTAGTTCATCGCCGCGTTGACAACTCACCTGCCGCACAGATGACCATACTGCGCGCAGCCTTAGGAACTATCGCGCCAACCTTAAACTTTTGCGAAGCGCATTATGAATTAGCTTTTCCTCGGAAGCAAGATATATTGCATTGTAAAGCAGCGGTTCCCTCGCTGTGGCAGACTGCTGGTGACGTTCAGAAAGTTGTGCATCCCGCGGAACGGGCGCAAGATCGCAGCGTCGCACGTTCAATAGATAAGTTGTCCCGGCCCCAAGGAAAGAGCGATAGGAGATCCGACAATGTCCCCATCTCGCACACTCAAGCTACTGGCCGCCATGCTCGTCCTTTCAACGCTGCTCATCGCCGCTCCCGCGCTTGCGCAAAACAAACAAGTGGACGCAGCCATCTCCGATGTGGTGAGCGGCAACAGCCAGTTCGCCTGCTGTGCGCCCGAGTTGGTGCCCCTGAGAAATCCAGACTTCCGACCTACTGACTCGTAATTCTGCAAGCCGGCATATCTATTCCGCATCACAGCTATATCAGCAGAGTGCAGCAAGTATTCTGAAACGGCAGTCCTTTTTCAACTGACGATCCATACCACTTATTGCGTCCAACCCCGATCCGTCGATAAGGCCGATGTGGAAACTCAGGGGCTGACGAACAGCCGCACCAGTTGCGGTTGAGCAGGGTAGCGAGTCAGGGGCAGGAGTGGTTTTTTCTGCACCTACGAGGTGA
>Ga0187860_1001249_pt1 | contig 22811 bp, 22 predicted proteins | sample June2016WEW_10_4_FD_132981 | JGI IMG/M metagenome (GOLD analysis project Ga0187860, IMG submission 132981) | Peatland microbial communities from SPRUCE experiment site at the Marcell Experimental Forest, Minnesota, USA - June2016WEW_10_40 | ecosystem: Environmental > Terrestrial > Soil >...
CACCGGAATTTACAAGTTTGAATCCTTCTGGCACCCAGCCAAAACCTTGAGCCAGCTTTTGCGGGAGTGCAAAGGAGAGCTGTCGCGGTACGGCAAAGTGAACTCCAAGGATGGCACAGTCGGGGGAGTTCCCGTCAAAATGGTGCCATCCACCACATATCCAGAAGAACAGCTTACGGCCGCGGAACTCAAGGCTCCAAAGGGCTACCGTTACTGGGAAGTACTTCCCGACAGCAAAACCGTCCGGCTCCTGTCGGTGTGGGACCACGAGCAGGTCGACGTCGAGAAAAAGACCGCGAGGGGAAAGAGAATTGCCAATGATAGCCGCTACTTGCCGCCGGTGACAGTGTCGATGCCGCCGGGATGGGTGATCGTGGCGCCTTTTTCCGGGTATCTGCCGGACCGCAACAAGCGGGTTATTCCAACTCTCGAACAGGCTCAGGCAAAGCTGGCCGGCCTGTTGGGCGGCAGCACTTCTGAGTCCATCGAGGAGGTGTTTGGCTGGCCGAACCAAGAGGATCTTGTTCATATCGCTTTCAGACGGCGAACTCCGCCCAAAAACGATCGCAAATTTTGGGAGATCACCGGACAGCAGTTCAAAAATTCGGAAAAAGTGCTCTACCGCATCCTCCACTATTTTGCTCCCATCAATATTCAGGACTTCTACAAAGGGCTCCTGATACGGCTGCACCACCCCACAGGCCAGGGCTTCATTGACCTGGGCACCTGGAAGCGGGAAATCGACATCCGTCTTTACATTGACAAAACCATTTGCGCCCAGCTCAAGTCCGCCGCCATAGTCCGCGGGGGGTGGGCCGGCGCCCAAAAGAATGAAGTCTCCTGCCCGCCGGGAATGACAGCCTGGTACGATCTCATGGTTAAGCTGCTTCAGACAAAAACCATGATCTATAGCGGCAACAATTTTGAGGTGTAGTTCCAGGGGTCAAGCCTGTCCTTGGCTGAAGACAACCTCCAGGCGGCCTTGGATGAGGAGCGCCGGCTGCTCTACGTGGCCATGACCAGGGCCAAAAGACTGCTTATCCTGGCCCATTTTGATGTCGGCCGCTTCATGAGATACTCCCCATCCAGGTTCCTCAGGGAAATAGTCTAACCCGATCAATCCACGGCAAACTACAATGAGTAGGTAAGGAGTTTAGTACGCGCTCATTTGCGCGCTCAAACCATCATGCAAGCGAAACTTTTCACAGCGCTGTTGATGGCCGCACTGGCCGGCCAGGCACAACCTGCCCAGATTCAATCGAAGCACGTCCCATCCCCTGCCCTTCTCGGAGGAAAAATTGGCCCCTTGGACGGATCAAATACCCTGCAGCTGTCCATCAGTCTTCCTCTTCGCAATAAGCAGGGATTGGATGAGGCAGTTGCTCAAATCTACGACCCAGCCAGTCCGAACTTCCGCCACTACCTGAGCACGGCCGAATTCATTCAAAGGTTTTCACCGGCCCCTCAGGATTACCAAGCTCTCACGGCCTACTGCCAGAGGCATGGGCTGGAGATCCAGAGGACCCATGAAAACCGAGTCCTGCTGGATGTCAGCGGCAAGGTCGAAAACATCGAGGACGCCTTTCATCCGCGCCTTGCTCGCTATCAGCAGGCAGGGCAGGACCGATGGATCTACGCACCGGAAGCTGAACCCACCATCGATCTGTCCATACCGGTTCTCCATATTGGCGGCCTGGACAATGCCGCCCCAGCCCGGCCGCTGAATCATAAAAGGAACATCCAGGAAACAGTGGCTCATCCCGAAGCCGGAACCGGACCTATTGGCCTTTACATGGGCAAGGACTTTCGCAACGCCTACGCTCCCGGGGTCAAACTGACTGGCGCAGGCCAAAGCCTGGCCCTGGTTGAGTTCGACAGCTATTACACGTCCGACGTCTCCAACTACATGCACCAGGCGGGTTTGACGCCGGTTCCGATACAAACCGTTTTGCTCGACCAGTATTCCGGGATTCCTGGGCCCAACGACTCCGAGGTGGCTCTCGACATTGAGGTTGCCGCTTCCATGGCGCCTGGCCTCCAAAGCATCGTTTGTTACACTGGCGGGCCAAGTGCGTATGGCAACGACATGCTCAGCGCCATCGCCGACTCCAACACCTGCAAACAGGTCAGCTGTTCATGGACGTGGGGCGTCATCCAAGACCCGACCACAGAACAAATCCTCGAGCAAATGGCCGCGCAAGGCCAGTCGTTCTTTGCCGCATCCGGGGACAACTTGTCCTATCCGGATAGGCAAACGGAAGCGCCCAGCGATAATCCGTATGCCGTTTCCGTTGGAGGCACCACGCTCACTACATCGAGCAGCCAAGCGTGGCTTGGCGAAGTCGCTTGGAACGATTCAGCAGAAACCAATGGAACCGGAGGAGGCATCAGCGCCTACGACATCCCGTGGTGGCAGACCAACCTGGCCACCGCGGCAAATGGGGCTTCGGCCACCATGCGAAACATCCCCGACGTGGCCTGCGTGGCCAACGAGGTTTACAGTATTGCCGACGATGGGATTGAGTACAACAACGAAGGGACCAGCATTGCAGCGCCGCTCTGGGCAGGATTTGCAGCTCTGATCAACCAGGATGAGGCCGGGCTTGGACAGGCTCCCGTGGGCTTCCTCAACCCGGCACTGTATGCTTTGGGCCGGACCAATGAAGCGAGCTCGTTTCATGACGTGACTTCCGGCAACAACACCAATTGCGCCAATCCGACCGGGTTTTACTGCCAGCCAGGCTACGATCTATGCACCGGATGGGGCACACCCAATGGGAGCAACACGATCAACACGATCACCGCACTATTTCTCTCACCGCCACAGATTACGGGGATAACATTGGAGGCAAATGGGGCCATCTCCATCAGCGTGGCAAATACCCTGGGAAGAGCTTACACCGTCCAGTATTCCAGCAACCTCGAATCGTGGGCGAACCTCTGCACCGTGTCCTTTGACATCAACGGGGCTGCGGTGATCGACACCAACACAGCCACCAGCCGGTTTTATCGCCTCCGGCAGAACTGATTCGCCATTGACACGATTTGCGGCGAAATTAAAGTTCCAGAGTGAAAATCGCACCCGTCCCAGCACGCAGTTACGCAGAGCCGGCTCCAAATTGGTATGTGCTCAACACATCCGGGCGCGTAATTCACATGGGCGAACCCATGCTCATTTGCGTGGTGGATTTACAGGAACAACTGGACGCCTGCAAATGCAAGGGTCTCGTTCCTGCTGTGCAAGCCCGGATTTCAGGGCTAAGCCCAAACCAGTCGGTAATCTTCATTCTTTGGCCGGATGGCGGACCCGTTGTTCTGGAGATCAAAGCCAAACCGGACGTGCATCGGGAAGACGTCACCAAGAGCGAAGATGGAGGCCTGGAACTTTACGGATTTTGGGAAAAGCACGAAAAACCCCAAAACATCGAGTTGCAAGGTCTCAACCTCAACGTCTGCGTTTTTAATCTCGTCGCCGAGTTTCTCAAATGCTGCCAGGAGAACAGCGTTGAGCCTCCCCTCATTCATTTCCGTCGGGAAACACTGGCCGACTCCAATTACCTTGACGGGCCGAAGTTCGGCTGGGACCATTTCCGAAATGTCATGAGCGCCTATTGCCCTGAGCAAGAACCGCCAGAGGACACGAAATACGTCAACGACGAGCCGGCTTTGGCCTTGTAGGCCGCCAAACATAAAGACATGAGTGCAAACGTTGCCAAGAAAGAACGCTTTCAATTGTATGAAGTAACGGCCCAGATTTACGCTGGCGCCGACAAGTCCACAGTTTGGGAAGGCACCCTCCCTAATGTCGCCGCTCCCAACCGCAGAGTAGCGGAGGCTGAAGCTCGCCAAATCATCGAGCATACGATTCCCGAGCACGACGCCCGCATCCAGCCCGGCATTCGCATTCTCTCCGTCGGAAAAGTGGAGCCGGTTCCTCAACTCATCGCGGAGCAGCTGGTGGAAAAAGCCGAGCGGCACGCGCAAGACGCTTCCGAAGCGGATCACGCCATGGGCGACCTGCAGGATGCCTTGCGCGCGTGTTTTGAGGCGATGACTCCCGGCCAAGCTGCCGAAGTGCTCTACCGTCTCCGCGAAGAAGAAAAGCGGTAATCCTAAAAAGTCAACCGCGCATTGAGAGCTTCAACGCGCGGAGTGGGATCTCAAAAGGGAACGGTCACTTCCAAATACCAAGTACAGCCCTAAGAAGGCTGGAGATGTAATGCTTATAATACCAGCAGGAAGTGTTCATGTCACCGAACAACCTGCTGACACGGTTGAGGATTGGCTGCTGGATCCGCTGCACGCAAGACGGAAAAAGCCGAACATCCGGTTCTTCAACGCCGCCCAAACTCCCCCGCCCAAGCCTCCGGAAACGTCCCAGGAAAGGATCGCCAGGATTCTCCGGGAAAAAGCTGAAGAGACTCAGGCGGCAACCGCCGGCGCTTTGCGCAGGTCGAGCGCGGCCCAAAGCTCCTTGTGAATTTTGCCCACTCTTTCCATCTGCCCCTTGGCAGGGAAACGGTCGTTGAAAACGTCGCTCTGAAAATCTCCCAAACGTCCGGCCCACGGGGAGAGCTGCTGAGTCCATCTCACCAGCCGCCCCTCGATTGGCGTTCCATCCTTGTCGCACAAGTCTGATGCCACCCGCACCAGCGCCTTCAGGGTAACGGGCTTCGTGATCATGAATTTCTCATTGTTCCAGCCCACCTCCAGCACCAAGGAAGCCGCTTTCAGGAAGTCGCACAAAGCGCCATAAAAAAGTTCCGGCGCCTCTTTGTGCCGTCCTCCCCTTTCGATCACCGGCCATTTGCGCTTCACCCAGTGGTGAATCTCATTGAAAAGCTCGCCCTGGAGAATCCATTTGTCCTTGCGGCTTCGGCCGCCCAAGCGGTTGATGCGAAACCGCAGCGGGCTGTCCCCTCGGCTGTAGAGCATTCCCACAATCTGCGCTGCCATTTTCCGATCGGGAGAAGTCCAGGAGGTTCGCTCATAAAGGTCAACGAGGTGGCTCTTGGAAATTCTTGTTGCCGTTGAGTTGATGATGACGAACATCTCCGCCGCAAAGTCTTCACTGCGGCCGTCGAAAATGACGCACGGAACAGAGATGGATTTGGCCTCGTCCGGATGGTTTTGGTCGTAAAACTTCAGCGCTGCCAGCCGGTGCTGCCCGTCGATAACAAGAAAGTTCTCCGCCGGATCGTGCAGATCGCCCATATTGCTGCCAGCGGACGCCGGATCAAACCGCAATTGCTCCGGCGTAAACAGCAGAACCGTTCCCGGTATGGGAGGCTGGGCCACCGCGGTCTCGTAAAAGTTTCGGATCGCCTTCACTTTGATCTTGGAAAGAGCCCGCTGGAAGGCCTTATCCGTTTTCTCCACCCCGGCAATAAACCGGGCGACGTCGTCATCCGCCGCGGGCGGCTCCGGCTGGATGTTCTGGCCATCTCCGTAAAAGCGGGAAATGAATTGGACCTTGGCCAGCAGGTATTCAGCGGGATAAGAGGCCATGTAGAAGAGTGCGTCTTTTTGTCTAATCTGAATTGCGTTCATATGCAGCCTATGAAACTACCACATCCACCTAAAGGTACAAGTCCAATTTTTTCTTCCTCCACATAAAAGCTGCGCTTATCAAAATAATAATACAGCATCAAGGAGGCTTTAGCTGGCAACCCGCCAATAAACGCCCAAAACAAACGCCCAGGAAGCGCTATAGAATTAAGGCAGGATGTCGAAAATCATCTACATCATTGTATGACAATCCGGATGAACTGGCATCCCTCTTCCTGCTGCTGCAGAAGCTGGATCCCTCCTGGCAGGTCAAGGCCTATTCCCAGCCTGAGCTGCTTCTGGAGGAGGCTCGCAAGAGCCGGCCACATCTCATTCTGGCTGATGACTTTATGCCCGCCATGCGGGGCAGCGAGCTTTTGGACCGGGTCCGAAGAAGCTGCCCCAGACGGTGCGCGTTCTCATCTCGGGCTACATCATAAATTCGGGGAAGCTGGGCGCGGCACACCAATACCTGGCAAAACCGTTCAAAGCCGCAGAGATCCTGCCGAGGATCCGCTGCGCTTTGGAGGCCCAAGAGCGCATCGAGAACTCCAATCTCGGGAGAGTTGTGACGGAGCTTCAATCCTTTCCCGTGGTGCCGACGGCCGTGTCGGACATTCTGAGGTTGCTCGATGATGACGAGGCTGATATGGACGGCATCGCCGACGTCTTGAACAAAGACGGCGGGATTTTGACCAAGATCACGCACATGGCCAACTCGCCCATGTTTGGCGGAGACACTTCTACCATGGACGGAAAGGAAGCTTTGCTCCGGCTGGGCACCCCCAACATTCGATCCCTTCTGCTTTCCCTGCACGTTTTTCAGTCCTACAGCAGGCTCGATTTTCAGCTGCTTCCGGTTTCGACAATCTGGTCGCATTGCATGAAGACCGCCAGCACCGGGCAGAGGGTGGCCCGGTTCTCCGGAATGCCCATAGAAGCCGTCAACGACACCTATTTCGCAGGCCTGGTTCATGAATTGGGCCGGCTCCTCCTCATTGACTATGCGCCGGAACGCTATCGCCGGGTTTGCGGCAGCGCCCAAAAGAGGAAATCTCCCCTCTCCGTAGCCGAAATGGACGAATTTCAAGCCTCCCATATGGAGCTGGCCGAGTTCATGCTGAGGCTGTGGGGAACACCGCAGAGCGTAGTGGACCCGGTCCGCTATCAAGAGGCGCCGTGGGAAGGGCCACCTCATGACTATATGACGTCGGCGGCCGCCATTTACATTGCCCATCATATCTCGCAGCTTCAATCGGATCCAATTCCGTATGTTCAGCCGGAACTGGACGAAGATTATCTGAAATCCATCCAAGCCGACAAGATCATCCAGGAACTCAGTCTTCACCAGCGCAGGCTGCATCGAGCTGCTTGACGGATGCGCAATTACGTCGCGGACGCCAGAGCGTGGACCGGTTCTGCTGGAACCCAGATCACACTGGAACTCCCTGCCTCCAATGTAAAGCCTCCAAACTAAATCTGAATTTTGCAGCAGGGCGTGGCGCCTTCGGGTCGTCGCAACCGCTGGTACGAAAGCAACTGTCCACCGTGGACAGTTGAATGTATAATTAAAGCAGTGGAAAAAACGCCGCCCAGTCCATCCTCCGAAAAACCCCGTTTGGGGTGCGCCGGCATTGTCCGGCAAGGGGCCGCTGTGCTTCTTGGGCGAAGGAACAAGGACCCGAACCGCGGCCTCTGGATTCTCCCCGGAGGCGGCATCAAGTTCGGGGAAACGTTCCAGATAACGCTCAAACGGGAAATGCGGGAAGAAGCAGGCGTTGAAATTGAGGTTGGCGGCTTCTTCAAGGTTTACGAGCTCATCAACCCACCCTCGGAACACCGGGTTATCCTTTACTTTTTCGCCTCGCACGTCTCCGGCGAGCCCACCGCGTCCACGGATCTCTACGAAGTCAGGTACCTGCTCCCAGCGGAAATCGCGCAACTCAGCGGCCAAAAACTGATCTCTCCTTTTGTGGAACAGGTGCTTCGGGACGCAAAAATCATTTAGCTCCTCCAATAAAAACAGACTAAGGCACTTCACTAGAACGCTACCAGACTATAATTTGGTATGAATAGCGTTCTAACCAAGGAAGAGCCAGATTCATTACTTGGCATAACTTCCTTATGGCTGCTTCCACCACTGCAGTTGGAGCAGGTCAAACCGCCACTCCAACTACCAGATACAACCAGGTTCCTGGACGAAATTGGAGAATTGGAAGAAGCTTTTAATCGCGGACGGCTCCGCCCCCACTTGAAATGGGCTTCTCGACGGGTGGCAGGAGTTTACCGGAAGGTGCTGTCCACGCCCGAGGCCCGCAACCCGCTCCGCGCCACCGCCTTTCGCACTTGCAAAAGCATCTTCGAGCGGGAAATCCGGCCGCCGACCACCATTTTTGACGCCGAATCTCTCCGGACGGCTGTGGCCTTTGGCGAGCTGGCACCACTGGCCTGGCGATCTCAGGAAATCCAGATACAGGTTCATCAGGCGGCGCTTTTGCGCTGGTGGGGCATTGGCTACCGTTTCAAGCAGGAAGAACTCAACCGTTCCCTGGAAAGAACCATTCTCAATGGCGCCATGGGCCGTCTTCTTCAGAACATTGATTCGCTGAGGGCCATCACCCACGAGGAAGGCCGCTTTCTTGCCTCCCGGCTTAAGGAAAACACCGACGATGGGTCCGATTTCGAGCAGGCCATGATGCTTATCATCAACGCCGGCGAATCCGTGGCTCGTCGCGCCACGGTCTATGAGGATCTTCTCGAGAAAACAGATGTCCGGGTGAAATACCCCTGGCTTTTGCGGATGAACGGCGCGCGCGTGCAGGTGACAAAGGTTGTCTATCCTGACTGGCTCAAGCAGAAGGTGGCCAAAATCCCCGATCCCGACGAAATCGTCCTGCTCTCGCCACTCACTTTGGCGCAATACGTCACAAATAACATGAGCCTGCTCGACGACAACTTCTGGGACTCATTGGGCGCGCGGCCGGCCTCCGAGGAGGAGCTTGCCATCTGCATTCGAAACATCGTTGAACAGAACCTGACCTTCAACCATCCCCTGGGCTTGATGGGAGCGGTTCCCCGCCCGATCATCAAGTTGATTGACCAATTCATGCGCAACGGCGCGCTCCAGACGACAAAATGCCTCCGGGCCCGGGAAGCCGCCTCCGGCTGCCGCCCGCGCCTTCACCAGGTTCCGCCAGAAGCGGCCGCCAAAGCTGCAGCAGCGTAAAAAGCCCCAATTATAATGGGAGGTACCGGCTAAGGAGGCCAGACAGTCCACGAAGAATGGAAACAAACTGGCAATGAGAAAAGCTCTGAAGATATTGGGGATAATGTTCATCGCATTTGTTGGCCCCACCGGATGGTCCATGGTGACGCTCGCCGAAGACGACGCGCCGACCAATACCAATCCGTACATGGTCATCGCGGAACGGAACGTTTTCCGCCTTCTGCCGCCTCCACCGCCCGAAACCACAAACAATGCTCCCGAGCCGGAAAAGCCCAAAGTCGTCTTGTCGGGATTTGCCACCGTCGCCGGGGTAACAACAGTCTTCATGTCAATTCCCGCCAAGGATGCCAAGGATCGCCCAACTTATTTGCGCCTAAAAAGGGGCGAGGCCCAGGACGACATCCAGTTGCTCGACATTCGCGAACAACTTGGGGAGGTCGACATCCTCGATGCCGGCGCCCAAATCACTCTGTCAGTGAAAAGCAATTCTTACGCAATGACGCCCACGGCACCCACGCCGACAAAAACCGCCAGCGGAGCTCCCATGTTTGTCCGGCCATTGCCAAGCCGGCTCAATGGGCCTCCCAATCCCGGAGCGCCTTTTATGCCTGCACCCCGTGTCCCTGTTGCAGCCTCTTCTGAGACGGCTCCTCACAGTGGCGGAAACGTCATTATTGCTGGCGGAAAGAGCACCGATCTGGCCACAGACAAGACGCCAGGAACACAGCAGCCCAACAACTGACCGGCTGCAGGGTGTGCCATTGCGGGGAGACGTTCAATCCGTGGACCGAGGAAGAACTTGCCTACATCCTGGAAACGCTTCGTCCCAAGCGCTTGGGCCACGGCATCCAGCTGCATCGCTTTCCAGCTTTGATGAAGATCGCCTCAGCCCAGGGCACGGAGCTCGAAATCTGCATCTCCAGCAACTTCGCCACCAGGGTGGTCCGGACCAAGCGGGAGTTCGCCAGATATTGAGGCGGCTGGAGGAGTACCACGTTCCATTCAGCTTCCATACCGACGCCACCTTCTTGCTCAATACAGACATCAGCCAGGAACACCGATTGGCTCAGGAAATCCGGGAAAGCTGAGGGAACCGTGCGTGATTCTGACAAGACAGTTGCACTTTAGGCAACTTTCTCGTCGAAATCGCAGTTAAGCGATCTCCATGGCCGCTGGCGCCCGCCTCTGCTTGGGAGCCAACACGGGAACCACGTGCCGCAACCGCTGATTCTGGGCATCCACTTCAACGCCCTTGAGGTCCTCCGACACGAGTCCGTTCTCAGCCAACCGAGACAAGGCAGCGCCGACTTTCTCGTGATTCACACTTCCAACCACATCGACGTAGTGCCAGAGATCGCTGCCCACCTTGGGCGCATTCCGAGGAATCACGTTTGGTTCTGCCTCCATCGCAGCTCCGATGTGATCGGCAATCTGTTGCAACTTCTCCGGAGGGCATGAAGGGTGAATGCGGAATCGTGTGCTGGGCTGGCCATGATACTGATTCCGCCCCTGCCAGCTGTTCCCATTGTAGTCCATGGCTACGCCTGCAAGATTGGGGCCTTGAGTGATGAGGAGCGGCTCACTGGTGTTAAAGCCCGGGAGCCGGCTGGCCCAGGCAGCCATGTCTCGCCGAACCTCCTCCACCTTGAGAGTACCCCGCTTGAGGCCAATCGTCTGCCGCAATCCATCCGGCGTTGGCACCCCATGCTGGGCTTTCCCTTTGGTGCCTTCGACTGCGTACACCTCGGAGGTCACATAACTCAGTTCGCCCTCACTTTGCGGAACGATATCCCAGCCGGCCTGCTTCAAAAGCGTGCGAATGCCAGCATTCCGCGGGTCCCGGGCAGTGAACGCAACGCTCACTTCCACCGTATTGTCCCTCCCCGGCTCGCCACTCCAGCCTGCTTCCATTTCCTTGACTATCTTACCAAGCTGCTGGGCCATCAGCGCATCCACAAAGGGCTTGCTCTCGGCAGCTTCCGCAGGAGAAAAACCAAATTTCATGGCTTATTATACAGGTTAGCCTACCCTACTAGCCGAAGATTTTTTGTCGTTCGGCAGTTCCATCGGAAACAGCCTCTCACGCGGCAAAAGTGCGGAACCACCGACTCGGGAAAAGCGACTTGCTTAACTGAGCTTCCGAAACAGGGTTACGACCCGAAAACGATGGTTGGTGCTTTTGACCATGCCAATGACCCCGCACATGTCCAATTCAGCCTTCCTGAACATGGGAAGAACCTGATCCAGCCAGACAACAAAACCGCCGGGCTCGAGCACCTTGACGCACTCGGACAGTACCTTGTTCCGATTCACCATGGCGCAGCCGTAATGATCGCAATCTTCCTGGGAATATGGAGGATCGGAATACACAAGGTCGAAGGACCTCGGTGGGAAGAAGGACGAAAGACGCTCGGCATCCCCCACCACATCGGCGCCAGCCAACCGGTCGAACCGGATGTAATTCCCTGGAGGAATAGACCCTGAAAACAAGTGCAGTACCTTCGTTGCGTCAGGAAACATCGACCCCACGCGCTCCAGATATGTGTGGGGATACGCGCCGTAGTAGCCGGAGTTCCGATAATTGTTGCCCATGATCCACATCCCATCAATCCAGCGCCCCGTCACGCGCAAAGCGGGCCATTTGGGGTGGGCTTTTGAGTACAAGTTTGCCCGGTCTGTTAATGTCAGTGTTGTATTCATTCGTTGCTTTTTCATCAGCTCATTCGTGCCAGCGCCATGAACAGCGCCACTACAAATAGCTGGTGAAACGTCCAAAATGTTCCCAGAGGTCAAACGTAGCCAAATTCACGGCGGAAAGGAAAGGCAAAACCGGCCCATCATGGGACTCCGGAAAGCTTACACTGAAAGGCATGAAGCGGTGACCGGGCTTCCTTACGGTCGATCAGCTGCAGATGGGAAAAAGGAAGATCACCAAGGCCAGCATCACCTCCATTTTTGAAACCGTCCGCGGGACCATTGTCCACATCGTCCTGCGAAATAGCACCAACCCAAGCCGCAGCATTCTGACCAGCTGGGAACTTCCATTGCACCGCCTGCCCGCAAATGTGGCGCGGCTTATACGCACTGGTTCAGTATCCTTTCCTGCCTCCATGGCCGCGCAGTGGGCTTAGTATCCCTCCTGATATCCCTTCCGAGCGGTACATTCAATCCCAGTTATAGCCGTAGTAGAAATAACAGCCGAGGTACAAGCAAAGCCACTTGCCCGAATTATAATCCTGGAAAGAAAGTGAAAGTGTGACGAAGCCCAACACGCAGAGCATCTACGATATAATCGGATCCATTGCGGAGTCCCTTCACCAGGAGTATGGCATTCCCCTGGAAAGGCTGCAGGGACTCTTGAAGGTCGTGGCCACAATTGCGTACTCCGAACTAGCCCAATCCTTCAAAAGCACCATTGAGGTAGAAGTTCCAAAATCCAACGAGTTGTTGGAAAACTTTGAATTTAACCTCAAAAGCCTGGCCGTGGCTTTGGTTTTTTCAGAAATGATGAAGAAGATGCCGGCTCCCAACCAGGTTCCACCGCTTTACCAGGAGAACATCATTGGCATGCAAAAAGCATGCCTGCAACTGCAAGGCACCAAAGAACAGTGTGAGGAAGTTCTGGTTGTTCTACGCAAGGTGGGAGGCAACATCCAGATAGCCTGACTACACGCTGCTCGATCAGCTGGCAGAACCAAGTCGAAAACAAAAGCAGGTGTTCCCGTTCGGAACATCTAAAGGAGAGTTATGAATCAAAGGCTACCCCTGAGCCAGCATCTTTCTGCCGTCTTCAAACGGCTGCCCTCAAACGTAGGCCCCAATGACGCGGTTCTCATGGTTTTGTCGTTTGCAGATGAGGAAGTTCAGACCCGGGATTTTGCGTGCCAGGAATGGCTCAACGATTTGAGAGGCGCCTACTACCTGGATGACGCTGAGGCAGTCAAAAAGTTCATCGGCAACCGCTTCACCCACCTTTTGGCCGACGTCGACAAATCCTCCCTTGGAAAATATTATTCCCCAACGGGCGGGATCCGTCTTACCAGGGAGCTCCTCCATGGGATACTTCTCCCGAGCGACCTGATCCTTGACCTCTGCGTTGGGTGCGGCGCCTTTGCCTTCGGATTTAACGGAAACGATTTTTACGGCCACGACATCGATCCGATCGCCATCCAGATACTGAGGAAGATGGGATTCCCCAACATGACTCAGCAAAACTCGCTGGCCTGCGCCGGCCGGGCCGCGCTTAACCTGCCTGACGGCAAGCGGGTCCTCATTGTGGGCAATCCTCCCTGCAACGACCGAACCTCAAAGAACCGCCGCGGCACCAAAGTCCAGACCTCGTTTGCCTTCGACAAACGGATTGAGGACCGCGATTTGGGCATTGCGTTCATGCGAACCTATTTCCTTGTTCAACCCAGGGCCGTGGCCGTCTTGCATCCATTCAGCTACGTCCTCAAGCGTTCCCTTTACCAGAAGTTGCTGCGAAAGGACAAACAGCACTTCGGTTACCGCCTGCAGGACTGCGTGGTGTTCTCCAGCCGGGCCTTTGCCACGCACGGAGCCAATGCCTTTCCTTATGTTGCCGCGCTTTGGACGCCGCGCGATTTGAAGGCCTTTGATGAGAACCGTTCCCAGCCCCTTTTGACTTCCGAGCAAATACTCGAGGAGCACCAGCAACTGCTCCAAAAGAATTTCAGGGTGGCGGAGATAGAGGAGGACAAGGTCACCGCTTTTGAGATCCCCTTTTGCCCGGCCAACTACAGGACCATCGACGACCCAACCTGCCACATCAACAAGTATGCCGACAGCCGCCTGTCCAACATCGGTCTCTATCAATACAACTTCCGCGATTTGAATTCACTGTTGTCCAACGGCAATCTGACCAGCAAACGCGGAAACACCGTGGCCGTCAATCTGGAGGCCGACGGCAAGGAACTCTTCTCCTACTGTGCGTTGAACGCCATCAAGCGGCATTGGAGGGCCGGCAAGAAGCCGTTCGACTTCATTCTCGGCAACCTCTCCCCCATTTACCCGACCGCCCTCATCAATTCTCCGCTGAAGATTGCGTGCTTGGTGGATGCGTATTTCGCCAACGAGCCGAAATTCCAGCCTGGAATGGCCCGGCTCCGCCCGTGGATCAACAGCCTGGCCAAAACCCAGCCCACCGACCAACTCCTGATGCACTTTGCGGAATTCCTCAACGGTGAGGACACCGTGGATCGGGAAGCTCTGCGCGCGGATGCCAGTCCTTTGGTGAAGCAGGCCGTGAGCGCACTGCGCTAACATCGCGCAGATGGTCTACGCGGCAGGCATACGTCACTCACGAACAGCCTGGGGAAACAGGCCTCATTGATGAGAGTTTGATCGAACTTCTTCCCACTTTTCAGCCCACGCCGCGTCAGTGGGCGCTTTGATGAACCCGATCGCCGCGAAGACCTTCAACTGCAGGTCGCGCGCGCCGCGGCAAATCTGAGGAGGCTTCCCTGTCCGCCGGTTAATTGCATTATTGCTGCCGGTGGAATGACAAATGCGGGAAGCGGCAGACAAGGCCGAATCCCCCAAGTCATTGACCAGGAAGGCATAAGGCGACCCCGGACGAAACGGGCAGCTCGCACACATGGTCTCTCGGATGGACGGCTGCTTTGTTTTGGCCACGAACCTGGAGCATACAGCTTGCCAGGGTTGTATCAATCAATCTCAAACACACGACCCAGCGCCAGGTGGTGGCAGTGTCAAACTGCCCGGCACGAGCTCGCCCGCATGCCCTTCGTCGGCTGTGGCCGGCAATGCCAATCCACCAAAACAAAATGAAGAGGTTACCATTAACCAATGCCAGCACCGCCAAAAGTCCAAACCAATTTCGCGCGCCCAAACTGGATTGTTTGTCAGCGACCAATGTTGGAACAAGAAACAACGGACCGAACAGGTTGACCACTGCAAACGCGCGCAACGGCTTGGTGAACAAGAGGCCCACCATCGGTTTAAGGATTCTGTTCATGGAAGCACGCTTTTGGCTCCTGCATCCTTCTTTATTGCAAGCTTGCAGGGTGGCTGTTCCCGAAGGCACCTCGCCTCAAAGCAGGAAGTGCATTGCGCGTCAAACACAACTGTGATGACTGGAATTCAAAACCTGCCTTCCCGGAACCAATTGCTTTTGCCCATTCTGGAAACTGTCCAGGAAATGGGAGGGCACGCGCGCGCCGACATGGTCATCGAAAAGGTCGACGAGCGTTTGAACATCCCCGCCGAAGTTTCCCAAGATTACCGGCAGGTTCACTACGATCGATGGGGCAAGCGGCAGCGCTGCGCCTGGCGGCAAATGCTGCACTGGGTGCGGTTGGACGCCGTGCATTCAGGACTGCTGCAAAAAGTGGAGAACGGCTACTGGACCCTGTCGCAAAAAGGAACCGATTCCCTGCACAATTGCCAACCCGGGGCCATTCTTCTGATTTACGAAACGCCCAGCGGACAAGCGATCTGGGCCGACGCCATTACGGCCGCGGGCGCCATGGCCGACAACAGTATCCAGCTGCTTTTCACCTCGCCTCCCTATCCCTTGGCTGGCGTGGGGCGAAAGTACGGCAACCTGAAGCCCGATCAAACCGTGAAAATGATCGTGGATTGCGCCAAGGAATGGAGGCGCGCCCTGACTGATGATGGATCCATCGTAATCAATCTTCGGGATTGTTTTCTGCCAAAAGCGGAAACAGGTGGAGCCGTGCGAAGCATCTACCAGGAACAAATTCTCGTATCTCTGGTGCAAGACGCAAAACTTTTCTTTGCGGATCGTTTTTACTGGAAGAATCCAGCCCACGCGCCGGACAACGCCTGGGTGACGGTACACCGCGTGCGCACCAACCTCGATGTGGAAAACATCTTCTGGCTTTCGAAATCGCCCAATCCAAAAGCGGACAACCGCAACGTCCTGGTCGACGCCGCCCCCGCCACCATTGCCACTTACCTGCGCAAGGCGCGCAAGAATTCCACCAACAGGATTGGGCCATCGGGCAACAAAAACCTGTTCGAAGAGCAGATTGCCAGTGTTGCTGCCGGGCAATCGATCAAGGTCATACCTCGAAACCTGATTGAGGCCAGCAACAGCGATACCCAACGATCATTGAAAGAACTGCTGGAAAAACTCCATTTGCCCCGCCACGATGCCATTATGCCTCTGAAATTGGCCGAGTTTTTCCTCAAGTTTCTGACGAGCGTGGGCGACACCGTCGCCGATCCCTTTCATGGCAGCGGAACCACCGCACTGGCCGCCGAACGCTTGGGCCGCAAGTGGATTGGCAGCGACCGTAGCCTCGCCCACGTGGTGGCCAGCGCCATCCGTCTGCGAGAATTCAACCCACAATTCCAACCACCATGAGCAAGCCAAGAACACTCAAGATCACCGCGCATGAGCTGGCCGATTTTATGAACCATGGCTGGCCGACACCCGAGGCCGACTGGTTCTACGACGATTATGACGTCGATCTTTGGGAAAGCACCTTTAGGGAGGGCAGCGATGCTCAGGCGCGCCTGACCCCGCTGGAACCGTCAAGGGTCATCAACCTTTACGATTTCGAGGCCTCGATTTTCTATCAAGGCAAGGAAAAGGACCCCACCGCCGGAGAAGGCTACAGCCTCACAACGCTCTTCCTGAAGTGGCAATCGGCCAAGAACAACAAAACCGTCGTGGTCGAGGTGCCCAACAGCGAATTTGAGAAACTGAAATGCCTCGTCGAAAAGATGAAGGGGAGAATAGTCGCCTAACGATTTTCATCATGAAGCCGGTCACAGCAGAAACATTGAGAAAGCGGTTCTCGCTTCCGTTCAAAGACACCCCCACGGTGACCGATATCGACTGGTGGGATTGCCACATGGACCGAACGACGGGGCACCGAACCACTATCATCCATCGGCCGACTGGCGAACAAATCACTCAGCCGGAGGATTACCGGGACTGGCGTCTCAACTACGCGCTTATCCGCCTCCAATTGGACGACCATGTCAAATCGGTCCAGGATTACATCCGATTGATCCTTTTCATGAAAAAGGCCTGGCCCACCGAACCGCGCGCACAGCAACTGTTCCATCAGCTGCAACGCATCAACCATTGGTGCCGGTACACTTTGGAGAACATGATCTCGGATTTTACGGACGCGGCGCGGACCTGCAGCGGACCGTTCGAAGCTCCCGTCGGTTACCAATTACGGTGTGATGATGACGTCCAAAAATACGGCAAGGCTTGGGTGGCTCAACTGCAAACGATGACGACAGGCAGATTTCAATGGCCACCCAAAGAGTCGCGTCTTTCCTGCCGGCAAGCACGCAAGGTTTTGAAGGCGTCGTTTCCTCACGACAGGCTTGGCCGGGTTTGCCGCAAACCTTTCCCCGGGCAACGCACAGTCAACGGCTTTTGCGCAGGGACTATGCCGCTACTTCGCGTTCATATTTCCACGCTTCCGAACGGAGGGAACCGGCTGGAGGTTGGAAATCAGGTTTACTGGGTGCATGAAAACCACCGGGAACCGATCAACCCGATCCGCAACGGCGACTTTTATCTCGGTTCAAGCAATCGGGTAATGATCGCCAGTTTGACCAGTCCTCGCGACGGGTGGGTGACAGGAATCGATTGGCGCACGGGCAAAGCCTCGACAACCGAGCCGGTGTGGAACCCGCGGCACTACATGGCTTGCGGCACTAATTTTGGCGTCTGCGGACACTCCCAACAAGCCTTCCCTGTTTCCTTGCAGAGGGCAGCGCGTCAGGCCAGGGAGGATGGAACGAATCTTCCGCAGAAATGTCGCACCCATGCCGGAAGAATGCGCCTGCTCAAAGACGTGTTTCCGGACGTTTACGGCCGAAAACAATCCGGTGTATGATCACTACAAAAGAAGAGTTCGATCTGCAATTCAAACTTGTTGACGTATGAAAGCACCAACCATTGAACGAAGTGCTGGAACCCCAGCGCGGTTCGCGTCAGGAGCCCTCATTCCAACGGCGCTGATCCCGGGCGGCGGGTATTCAGGAGCCACAGCCAGTCTGGACCAGGCAGTGCCAAACAAAGCCATCCAGGCTAAGTGCCTTTCCATCAATGACATACATATTTTGCGGACTCCATTTTGCGCGGATTTTCACAACATGAGCGCCCGTGTTATCCATAGCCGGCGGCGTCAGGCCGGAGCGTCGCTGTGCCGCTCTTTGGAATCGCATGGCCGATTTGGATGGACGGACGGGGCGGTTGTTTCGGATGACTTCAGATCCGAAACCATGATGGCCCGGGTTCACGGGGGGCGCGGAACTTTTATCCCCGAGGCCGGACCTGCGGCCGCCGGAACTCCAGCCCGATGCATAGGATCTGATCCTCCGCCAGGACCATCTACGGAATTCCACCTTATTGTGCCTGGTCCTTGTTCGCATTGATTGTCTCCCAATATAGGGAAAACGTGTCTTTGACTTTGGCGAGCCATTCGAGGTCACCGGCCAGTTCGAGCACGTAGGCGGTCGCAAACAGCCTTGCTTTCCTGATTCTTCTTCTTCCCACCGGCGCCAGAAGCCGCTTCTGGACCAGAATGTCTCCTTGATGGAGTTTGATCCCCAGCAGCCAGCAGACCTGCTGGAGATCAATGAGGGCCGGGTATCGCGGCAACGATAGAAACTCCTTCTCTTCATGGCTCATGCTGGTTAAAGGAACTCCTTCGTAGTCGCCATTGGGACCGTTCGTGGTTGACGGCCAAATCGGACGATACGCTGGCGCACATTTGTGTTCACGCGCGCCAGTCTCGCATTCCCGCCGAGGCGGGAGCAATTGACAAATATCCGCAGAGGTATATACCTTTTTTGTCGCGATTTTGTCATGTTTATGAATTCCGAATCATCCTCAACGGGCCGGCGGAAGCGAAAAATCCGTGTTCTGATCCCATTCGATTCATCGGTTTTGCAGCAAGTGGAAGCCGGAAGTGACTTGCTCGGATTGCCCAGAACCGGTTTTGTCCGGCTGGCGGTTCACCGAGCCCTCGAACAGATTCTGATTATTTACCGGGAGCGAGTCGATGTGGCGGCTCGAGAATACGTGGAAAAGAAAGCGAAGGCTATTTATCAAGTCCATAACAAGAGGCGCGTTCCGCGGCAGGACATGAACACGCAGGCGGGTTTTGATCGGTTCCAGGAACGCCTTGAGGGCATTTTGTCGGAAATCGATTTTGTTCCCTTGGCTGCACGGGTGGCTGCAAGCGCGGTGGATTTTTCGGTTCGCCGCCACAACCCCAGGCACTGGGGTGAACTGAAGTTTTCCGGCGGCCTGCCGGATGAAAATTATGCGCGAATAATCCTTGACACGGGGATGAATGTGCTCGACGCCGAGGAGCTAAGAAAAGACCGGGAACTAAGGAGGGTTGCGATCACGAGCGTGCAAGCGCAAATGGAGCAGTACTGGATCGATCAGGTGAAGCTGCACGTGAGCGATTGGGCGAATCTCTACCTCTGGCGTGAGTCGGTGAAGGCGATTGCATTCAGAAGCCCGGACAAGGAAAGCGAAGAAGAGAAGTATATCAGAAAAGACATTTCCGATCTGCGGCAGGCGCTGGAGTCAAACGCCAACTCCAGGGACTTAACTCCAAGGCTGCGGCGCCGGTTAGCCCTGCACTCCCGCATGCTCTTGAGGGAGTGGATGGATGCGACTCAAAACGAGCGAAAACAGATGCTGGACAAGCGGCTTCATTGGTTCGAATTTCGCTTTGAGAAGTTCAAGGAGTTCCGACAAAGGTATGGTGATCGACTCGCCAAAGTAATGGCGAATCCTGAGATTTGGAACAATCCAGTGAAGTTGAAGAAAATCTTGCAGGACTGCGAAACGACCCCCGGCATAATGAACCGGAAAGGAATTTTTTCTGCTGATTGATGGACAGCGGCTCAATCGCGAAAACAATGATCTTCCAAAGAAGGCCCTTTGCTACGGGGCTGGTTCGCGGAGGTTCCGACGATCAAGAATAGGTCCATCCTTTCTTGGCCAGGATATCGCTGGCATTCTCGCTGGCACTCGGAATCGTTGGGTCCCCTTCCTCTATTGATTTTCAAAGGCTCACGGAATCCGGGCGAGGGTCGCCTCCAATCGATCCGCGCCCCCGGCCGCATTTTTCCCGTACAATTGTCCCTCCGCCGTAGCTCTTGTCCGTTGTGGAATCATCGCAAAAAGAGCGGGCGGCGAGATCGATGGAATCCGGTCTGCGCCGCGCGGAAATGAGCCTGAAGAGAGTGGTCACCGCCCTCCGGCAGCACGGCCTTTATGAGTCGCGCGCCATCCCGCTGTCCAAAGCCGACTATGGCAAGGAGCGCTCAGACCATTTTTGCGCGCATAATGCGCAAGTTTTCTGGTGCCACGGACGAATCCTCAGGAGCATAAATCTGGATCTCACTGAGGATGCGGAAAAATTGACGGCTGTGGCGCGAGCGGCAGGCGAAAACCTCTACGTCCTCCATGAGGGCAGCCCCTTTCGGTGGTGGGAGCCAGGCTCGGCACCGATGGCCATGGTCCTGCGCGACGCGATTTGGTGGACTTCAATTCGCCCAGAGGACGAGGACCGCTTCATGCCAATGGATTCAAATCGAGAACAGGGTGAGCGATTAGTCTGCACAGTCGGCACTTGGAACAGCCGGCCGGCATACTCGCTGGACCTGTGGACGAACCCGCAATGGGGTGGGTGCAATACGTCCGGCGCGGTCATCCAGCTTTTCGGAAGGCCGCCTGTAGGATTAGTCCAGGCAGAGGAAAAGGAGGTCTTCACGGGGGACATGGCGACAGGCCGAGGCCGACCAATCCGCCCCCTGTTTTACCACCAATCCAACCTGCTCGAATACGTGTGGTACTCCCACGGCGCCGCCGTCCCGGCAGTCTTGTACGATTACAGCATCCGCCTTTTACGGCGGCCAGTTACGTTCACCGTCCACGGCGGGCATGAAGCCATCCACGTTCATCAAGGTGGTGAGCCGATCGGCCTTGTCTGGCTATGCGACATCAACGCCCCCCGGGTCAGGCATGCCGCCCAGCGGCATATGCGTGAATACTTTCAACGAGAAAACATCCTCAGGAGCCTAAGCAGGCGAAAAAAGACCCCATGATCCCAGCGAACCTGCCCACGCAGACCACTGAAATCGGCACGCCGGCCGTTTTGAAACAAGATTCAAAATCGAGGGCGACAGCACAAGAACGGGCTGACGCCATTTTGAGAAACTACTTATGACAAAACAGGACATTCTTCGCGCACTGGAAGACAATGGCTTTTGCCATGGGCGGATAATTCCAAAATGCCAAACGCCACAAGCTGATCTTCCGAATCGAATCGTCCCCAACGCCGCCCTCGCCACGCCCAGGCACGGGATCGTCTGGAGAGGGGATCTGGAACTTACTTACGGGGGCCACAAGCTCCAGCGGCTCGCCCGCAAAATCAACCAGAATTTATATGTCGTTGACGACGCGAGCGCGGCAGCCTGCCAAGCTGGCCCTCCGCGCCACCTGATCCGGCATGCGATATGGTGGACTTGCCTTCATGAAACCGATGAGGATTTATTTGGCGGGATAGGAAGCTATCACCAGTGGCATCGGAAAGGACGCCGTTTGAAGCTGTTGTCGCCGGATCCGCCGGGGAAAAATTGGGCCGGCAAATTGGTTTTGGCCGACGAGTGCCCGGATCAACAGCAGTGGCAGCAAGATGTTTCCACCGAGCCCGGCCGCCAAGTTAAACCGGTCCTGCTACAACGGACCGGCCGATATGAGTTGGTGTGGTTTGATCATGGCAAAGCGGCTCTCCAACCCGACTATCACAATGTGCTGGTCCGGTTTGGCAAGGTCGAGTTCTGGTCCCATCCCGACAAGGAGCCGATTCATGTTCAAAAGGGTGGGCGGGTGGTTGCGTTGGTGTGGCCCAGCTCCGTGCCGAACCATCAAACGGCCTCGGCGGCGGCGCATGAAATGGCGATGCGGCGAGGGCTGCCGCCTGCTGAGAGGCGAAGGCAACGGGAATTAACCCAGCTCCTTTTGGACGAACTCCGCCCCGTCCTTTACACGAACGATGCGAAAAAAGTCTACCGCGCGGTGGAGCGGGTCGTGCTGGTGCTGCAATCGAGAAGCGGCGGGGACATGGCTGCAGACCATTTCTGGGCAGCAACCGAGTGGAGACGATGTCCGGAGGTTGAAGTCGGCCATTTTCGCTGCCTGTTCAAGGGCACGGACATTCACGTGGATTTCTTGTTCAGAGATTTGGCGCGGGGCAAGAACGTCGCAGAGTTCCTGGCCGATTATCCCCAAGTAACGGAGAAACTCGTGACCGGGGTTCTTGAGCACTTGGCGGTTTCATTGTGTTCGTGACTCCTGGGGCAAGGGCGACCAATCGGCTGTATGCGCCGTGGTTTACGAAATTGATAGCTGGACGTTTCGTAAAGCGGTGGTGTCGCAACCGGCGCATTGGCGAGTTATTGAAAGAACTCAGCCTCACCGATGGCCGCGGCACATGCATTACAAAGGTGTTGAAGGCGATGCGACTGAACGGCTCTCCGCCGCCCGTATTTAAAACTAAACAGAAACAGAACCCACTTCCTCGTGCGCTTACCCCTTCATCCCGCGTTTATCAAAGAAGCCCAGGAACATAAAAGCTAGGCGACCGGCCAAGTCACCGGCCAAGTCGCCATCCAGGTTTTTCGGTCACTCTGGCCAACAGCACTCAAGTCGGGCAGAAAAGCTCGGCCGCTTCAACCTCGGTTTTGACCTTGCCCGAGATGGCCCGATGTGCCACCCAGATGGCAAACGAAGGCAAACGCGCTGGCGCATCCTGACATTGATTGATGGGGATTCTCATATTGTAGGCGTCAGCTGTTTGTTGTAGCGACTGGCCATTTTCCGTGAGATTGGTCAAATTGCTGTTGAGGTCGAGATAATAGGTGCTCGTGCCGGTGGGGTCTGTCGTGCCAGTCATGCGGCCATGCGCGTCATAGCTATAGGTGGTTGTCCGGTTCGTCAGGTTGGACAAACAAATGTCCTCCCGGGGATAACGCAATG
>Ga0187860_1001251_pt1 | contig 22796 bp, 15 predicted proteins | sample June2016WEW_10_4_FD_132981 | JGI IMG/M metagenome (GOLD analysis project Ga0187860, IMG submission 132981) | Peatland microbial communities from SPRUCE experiment site at the Marcell Experimental Forest, Minnesota, USA - June2016WEW_10_40 | ecosystem: Environmental > Terrestrial > Soil >...
ATTTTCCGCCCGGCAGCATCGCCGTGTCCCGGAATCCGTCAATCGGTTCGCTCGGGCTGGTTGTGTTATCGTCGGCAAAGGCGTACGGGCCGGCCGCAAGCGCCGCCAGGCCGACGATGAGTTGGATGGTCAGTGATTTGTTTTTCATAGGTCAATGAGTAGTAGTTAATTGATTGGTTTGCGCTCCCACTTTGGCCAAGCCCAGCGCACACGCGATAGCGCAAATCAAATTGAATCTCTTGAGGGCGGCCTTGTTCGTCGAATCATGGCTGTCTTTGAGTGACGCGGATTGGGCGCTCTCCATGCCCGGATTCAACCAAAAGTGGGCGGATAGCACAAGCTTTGAAGAAAAGCGCCCCTCCTGCCGCCTGCCCTATGAGTGGCCCTTGATCTCCAGAAGCAGCCGCTGGGCGTCGCGATAACGGGGGGCTTCCTCCAAGGCCTGGAGAACCTGCCGCTTGGCCTCGCTTTCCGAATCGCCCCGCGCGTGCAGCAATCGGGCCAGTTGAAAATGCGCCTCCGCCGGATCGGGCGGTTCCAGCAACAGCAATTTGCGGTAAGCATCGATGGCCTGGTCGTTCTTTCCGGCGGCTGCTCCCGCCTCGGCCAACGCGGCGTAAGGAGTGGGGATGAGCGGATTGATGGCCAGCAACTTCTCCGCGTATGTTGTCTCGGCCTGCCAATCCTTTCGCCCCCGGCTCATCTCGATGAGCCGCGCATACAGGTCCGCAAAGTCGGATTCCTGCGCCGCCAATTTCTGGAGCGCCGCCCATTCGCCGTCGCTGTTGGTCAAATTCCGCTCCGTCTCCGCCAGCAGCCAGAGCGGATTGTCGCCGCGGCGTTCGCCGTGGTAAGTCTGCGCGATGGTTTGGAGCAGCGCGTTGGCTTGCGCCCACTGCCGCCCGTCCATCTTTTGGCGCGCCTGCTCCATTTGCCGGTAATAATTATGCGGATGAGACTTCTCCCAGGCCGCGTCGGCGTCCGCGGGCGGTTTGTCGAGGTCCGCCCCCGGGGCCAGGCCGGCGGCTTTGGCCTTGGCGAAGGCGGCGAATTGCTTCTCCAATTCCGGCATCGGCGCGGTGCGGGCGGAGATCGCCTTGTTGACGTCTTGCCCGTCACGCAAATCCCGCAGGATGGATCTGAGGGTGTCCAGCCCGTGCCGCTGGACCAGGAATTCCACCACGAGCGAGGACTCATAATAGGCGAAAAGAAGCGAGCGCGAGTTCTTCGGAGTAAGAAACGCGCCGCTCAATTGGCCCAACGGCGTCAGATCCCCATTGAGAATGAAATCGCGGTAAGCCAGGTTCATTGATTCGCCCCACGTCGGATCGGCCTGCCGCTCTTCATAAACGGAAATCCCCTCGCTCAGCCAGCGGGGCATCCGATTGCGGGTCGCATTGAGAGTGACGACATGACAAAACTCGTGCCAGAGGACATCCTGCCAATTGGCCGGATTAGGCGCTTGGGAGGCCGGGCTGTTGGCGGTGATGACAGACCCAAAACAAACCCCCAGATAGCCGGGATTGCCCGGCAGCCCGAACGTCCGCACCGCGAAATCCTTCGGGTCGGGAAAAATGTCCACCGTGGTCCGCTGTGGCAGATCGACGCCGTACTTGCTGCACAACGCCGCCTTGGCGCGGCCCAGCAAATCCAGCACCCGGTCGCCATACAATTGCGCTTCGCGCGGCGCCATCTCCACAATGAAATCCGCGTTGGAAAGGGTCTCAAACTTCGCCATCTCTTCGTGGAGGGTGACCAGATTGTAACTGGTCACGTCGTAATCATCCTGGGTGTGGACTTGCCGGGCCAGCCGCCACCCCTCCTCCTCCTGTCCCAGCCGCAACAAGTCCTCCGCCAATTCGCGGCGGGCCGGCAGATAGGTGGGGTCAAAGTCCAGCGCCCGCTTTTGCGCCGCCGCCCCTTCCGCAAACCGGTACTTCTGCGCCAGTTTAAGGCCGATGAGATAATCGACCTGCGGGTTGTCGGGCCAGCTCTTCAACGCTTCCGCCCGCCATTGTTGCTCGGCCTGCGGGTCGTTGCGCAAGTGCGCCAGCACGGCCCGATAGGCCAGCGCCTCCGGACGGGACGGATTGACTTTGAGCGCCAGCGCAAGCTGCTCTTCGGCCGCGTCATATTCCTCCCCGTTAATCAAATAATCCGCCAGCAGCAGCAAACTGGGGATGTGACGCGGATTCAGAGCCAGCGCGGCCCGGATGGCCTTCAGCATCTCGTCGCTGTCGCTGGGCGCGAATGCCTGGGCCAACCCCCCTTCCATATCCGCATCGTTAAGCTTCTTCAGTCCCGCGCGAAACGTCTCCGCTGCCAGTGTGAAATCATGTTTATCCAGCGCCAACTGGCCCGCCGCCAGAAAAGCCTCCCGCTGGGGCGGGTCCATCGTCTCGGCGCGGCGGAAGCAATTCTCCAGCACCAGGCGCGGCTCCAGTCCCAGCAGCAGCAGCGCCTGCCCCAGCGCCGCGGCGTCCTCGCTCGGAAACGCCCCTTGGCGCCGCTCGATCAGCAGCTTCATCTCCAGCAACTGGCGGCGCGCCCCTGCCGAATCTCCCTGAAACAGCGCCGCTTGCCGCGCCAGCAAGTGCATCTCCAGGCCGCCGGAATAATCGTTCAGCCCGGCCAGCGCGTTGCTGTAAGCCTCTCCGTAGCGCCCCACCGTCAACAACGATTTTATCAGGAGGCTGCGCCAGTCCCCGCGGTAATCGCCGCCATCGACCTTCTTTCCGGCCGTTTTGATGACGCTCTCGTAATGGCCTCGCAATAAATCCTGCCCTGTTTCCTCCAGGCTCTGCGCGGACGCGCCGCCCGGCACCGTCAGCCAAAGGGCGGCGGCCAAAAACAACACGAAACCCAACGAGGTTGTTGTGTGGTGTGGCATACCGGGTTAATTAATACTGCCGCCGGCCGCCCGGCGCAATGCGGAATTGCGTAATAAACTTTCTTGCCAAACGGGCCGGCAATCGCTTATATGCAAACACCGACAGTTCTTATGAAAATGCCCAAACACGCCAGTCGTGCCTCTGCCCTGCCCGGATCGGTATTTGTCGTCGATGACAACGCGACCTTGGGCGAGTTGACCGCGGCCGTGCTGGAAGCCGCCGGATACCAAGTCCGGCACTTTTCGGACCCCAAAGCCGTGTTGCAGGCCCTCGGGGAAGCCGGTCCAAAGCCCGCGTTGCTGGTGACCGATTACGACATGGGAGAGATGAACGGGCTGGACTTGATCCAGTCCTCGCGCAAGCTGCACCCCTCCCTCAAAACGCTCCTTATGAGCGGGACGGTCGATGGCTCGATTGCTTTGATGGGCCCGGCCAAAGTCAACCGGTTTTTGGGCAAGCCCTACGATCCGGCGCAATTGAGGAAAACGGTCGCCGAACTCCTGCGCGCTTGAGAAGCGAACTTGACCTGGCTGGCGGGAAAAACTATCTTACCCGGCGGCTGGTGGCTATAGCTCAATTGGTAGAGTCCAAGCTTGTGGAGCTTGTTGTTGCGGGTTCGAATCCCGTTGGCCACCCCACTTCTTTTGCAACGCCATTGTGTGGTGCATCACGATTTCTGGCACGAAACAATGTTTTTCGCTGTGTTGTGGCCAAAACCGTCTCTTCACATTTTGGCACAAAAGTGGCAATTTTTCATATTCGTGCCAAAGCTATTTGCCTCAATGCTGGCACAAATACGCCAATGCTTCCCTTCCGAGCGGCGCCGGACTCTTAGAATGGGCGCGACGGCCAGGATTGTTTCGGTGGTGCCCGGTTTACGAAGTTGACAAAGTGGAGCCGAGAGGGCACACTGCTGATGCATGGCAAACACTGCTACAGTCGATGCTCCCATTCAAGAACGCAAGGACGCCGAAGATCGGATTGTGAAGAATATACGTTCCGCTTTGCGGCGGAGCGCGGTGGAGTCGGATCCCGTGATCGCGGCTCCATCGAATATGATCAAATTGGCCGAAATTGCTCTTTGTCGGGAATACCCCGTCGCCAAGGCTGATAATCGTCTGGTCAATGCCATGGCCCGCGGAATCACCGCGCGCCGAAAGCTCATGGAAGCAGAAGGGGGGAGCCTGTCGGCACAGGAAGCTGCTCAAGAGCTTGGCATTTCCAAGGCCGCTATTTTGAAACGGTATCACAAGGGACAGATTATTGCCTGGCGCGAGGAACGGCAGAATGCGGCGCGCTTTCCCGTGTGGCAATTCAAAGATCACAAGGTGCTCGAAGGCTTGGAGGAGGTTCTCAAAATCCTCAAGGCAGGCAGCCGGTTGGATGATTTCGGCCGCATGCTCTTCTTCCTTTCCAACAGGGGCTTCCTTGGGAAAAAAAGACCCGTGGACTGCTTGCGGGCGGGAGAGGTGAACAAGGTTTTGCAGGCGGCCAGGGGCTATGGCGGGTAATCCAGCCATTCGTCCCATTAGATTGCCCCCGCCGGACTTGGGAACGCAAAAACTTCCCTGCACACGGCAGATCGCTCGAACTTGGTTTAGGGTGCATCCTCGCGTTCGTAGTGCGATTCTCTTCAACCTCAATTTGACGCATCGTTACTCGCATCCAAAGTGCCCCTCCCCGATTCTGTATGTGGCAATTGATCCGGAAACCTCTCTCTGGGAAGTTTTCGGTGATGCACTTTTCGATAACGGGCACGCCCTGCCTCAAACTCAGTGGGATGACCTGTTGATCTCGACGATCGATGTGCCCAATCTCCACCTTTGCGATCTGTCCAAAACGACCACGCGCGGCGCCTTGACCGTTGATCTTGCCGCTCTGATGAACGAGGATCTTAGTGTCCCCCAACAATGGGGCCTGGCGATTCAGTTGCATCCCTCGCAAGTGCCGGCTATCAAATTCAAGAGCAGGTTTACCGGCAATGCATGCCTCGCAATCTTCGACCGCGGAGGAATTCGCCCGCAACTCCGGCAAACTTTCGTGAGTCCATTAAGCCAGTTCGACCCGGCGTTGACCTGGCTTACCAGGCACCAAGTGGCGTTGGTGTGACCGGTCCCGCCATTCCGACAACGATCTTTGGGTGGCGCGACCGTCCCGGTCGCCGTGGCTGGCGTCTCGCCGGCCACATCTCGGCCCCATGTATTTGCATTCCCACGGTGGTCGTTTCGAGATGCGCCTATTCGCCCATTCGGTTCCTTACGGCCGCGAATTGCCGGGGTCCACGATAGCACCCAGGAACAGTACGCTGCCAGTTGCGTTGTCGCAGATGGCGACGAGGAAGGGATGGTCCACAATCATCTCGAAAGGGGGTGGTTCCTTTTTGGGGTCGTGAATACCCGCTGTCAACGTGAGTACGGTCGCTGCGCCCGCCATTGTGCCCTGCTCGTTCACTTCGACGAATGTCTTTTGCACGACACTGCTGACGTACAAGCTCTGGTCAGAAATCCCGCTGAAATCGGCTTCGGGAGTAAAAGCGCGGCGTATCCCCAAAGCGGCCAACGAGCCGTCCAATCCGTAGCTATTCTCCAATTTCATGTGCGGCAATTCCACTGAGCCGGCCCGGCCGGTCATTTGGGCAGTCCATTTCTTCCAGTTGTCCGGTGTCAACTGGTTCACCAAAGTGCTCAACGAGGACTTTGGCAGGATGACATACATCGCGACATGGTAAGAGTAGGGCAGCGCGATGGCTTGCAGTTGTCGGTTTTCAAAATACTGAAACCTGCCGGTCTGATACATTCTTGGATACTTTGGCGTCTTGCCGTCTCCTAGCTTGAAAGGCTTGTCACTGGTCAGCTTGGGATCGAATTGGAACAACCAATCGCTCTTAAAGTAAATGGCATCGAGCACGATCACCTGCGTCAACGGATCCAGCGGTGGCGCCAGGATTTGCGGGATTGTTCCGTGAGTGTGCTCGCTCACCCAGGCGTTGATCAGCGGCACAGTAGCGGGGGCGCTGAAATCCGCGCCCGAAACCTGCGCCTTAAATGACTCCTGGTTGACGGAAAGGAAAGAGGGCTTTATCGGGAAGCCCTTGTTGATCCACAAACTATTGGCAATCTCCAATTGAGTTTTCGTCCCCTGCCCGTCTCCGTGGTTGAGATTCTGCAGGCATTGGAGCAAAGAGGCGGTGGCAGCAATTGCCTCCGGCGCGCCCATGCGGTCGATCTGCAACGCCTGTCGGATTTCTTCCCCGGTCTGGCCACCGGCCCCATTTTGCACCATGGCCAAGGCAAAACCCGCCCCGACTGGACTAATGAAAATATTCTTGTCGGGAAGAGACCTCCGCATTTGTGCCAGCAGGTTGAACCCAAAAGCATTATACGCCCCTGCCACGTTCCGCGCGGCGCGCCAATCGACGCTTTGGGCGTGCGCGGGCAAAGGCTCCGATAGCGTGCAGAGGATCAGGAGAATCAGCGAATCGAACGTAAGGGGAGAGAGATTCGATTTCACGGAGTGATTTTACCGGAGAGCCGCTTATGGAACAAGGACTATAGCGATAGCAGAGGGCTTCCGAGCGGAGGTGGCAACAGCGTTCATTGTCGGCCCAAATTGCTTACACAAGCAAGTTCTCGAACGGGAGGAGAAAATCGAAATAGTCAGACGGCTGGATCTCTGGGTGCAGTTCCCCTTGATAGATCAACCCGGTTCGCACGGACAGGGAACGAGGAACTTTAAGCCGTTCAACTTTCTCGCGCACCTCGGAGACAATCGCCTTGCCGATTTGCCGCCGGAATTTGACCTCGAATACGTAGAGAGATTGGCGGGTCCGAATGAGTAGGTCAACCTGGCAACCTTCCTGACGGTGAGCGGGACGCCGGCAATAGGGGCCGGCATTAAGAATCGGCACATTCGCCAGGCCGGTCTTGCCAAATACTGTCGCCAAATTGCCCAGCACCAGGTTCTCGAATTGCAGCCCCATCAAGGTGTCCCAGCCGGGCAGTGACCCCATCGACGTCCATCTAAATAGCCCTTTCTCGACGGCCCCGCGAACCGGCTCCACACAGCGCAGGTAGAATCGGATGTAATTGTCGCAAAGACGGTAGCGCACTCCGTAGGGATGCGTCCGTCCGGTCACCGGATCAAAGGAGGCATCGCGACTGATAAATCCTGCCGCCGCCAAGTCTTCTGCGACGGCACTCAACGTCCCGCCTCGCTCTTGGCCCAACGCGGCGCTGATTTCCGAAACGGCTTTGGGTCCTTCCGCCAGCGCGGCTGCCACTTTTCGATAGGCCTCGGCGCGGCGCGAAAAAATGTCGTGAAAAATTTGGTCGAATTCGCGGAAAAGCAATCCGCCGGGATGAAAACAGAGCCTTTTAATATTCTGTTCCGCACTTTGCGCGGGGTCGATTTCTTCGAGATAACGAGGCACGCCCCCGGTGATCGACAGGACCTTCAGCTTCTCCGAGGCGCTGATTTCCTTGCCGCGCCAAAAGAGATTGCACGATGGCAGGGACAGCGGCGGCAGGCGAAATTGCCACGAACATCTTCCGACGAAGCCGGTCTGATTTAAGATGTTTTCCTGAATCCATGAGGTCACTGAGCCGCACAGGACCAGGACCAGCCGATCGCGCCGGGAAAACAGATTGTCCCATGCCACCTTCAAATGGCCGGCGAAGTCAGGCTCACCCACAGCCATCCAGGAAATCTCGTCCAACAGCAACACCGTCCGTCCAGTGGCCGGCAGAAGGCTGGCCAGAAGTTGAAACGCCTGCGGCCAGTTCTCCAGCGCAACCTTGGGCGCTTTGGTTTGATCAGACAGACGTTGCGTGAAGATATCCAATTGCTCCTTCCGCCCAATGTTTGGCCGCGGTGGCAGTCCTTCAAAGGATAGAAAGTGGTCCGCCTCTCGGGCGCACTCCCGGACAAATGTGCTCTTCCCGATGCGGCGGCGCCCCTCGCAGACTACCAGCGATGCGGTTTTCTTGCGGAAAAGCTGCCGAAATTCCGCCTGCTCAGTCTCACGTCCAACAAATAGAGCCATATCATTTTGTGCCGCTCTCTGGCGGCTGATGTCTGGCACAAAACAACGCTTTTGTCGATTTTGTGCCAAAACCTTATGCTCACATTTTGGCACAAAATCGCCAATTCGTCAATTTCGTGCCAAAGTTATTTGCCTCAATCCTGCCACGATGCCCCCGCTGCTTGGAGTTTGACGAAAAAAGTGAAGCGGGACAGACTGCGGCCCGTCAAACGCGACAGGATGAAAACCTTAGGTTTTGCCAGGCTTGTCTGTTCCCTCCCCCCCGCCTGCCGGGCCGGAGCGGATGCGGACAAGCTCCAAGCCCGCGCTCCGGCAACGTCGTGCGCATGAACACTCCCCTTTCGACAGCTTCTTCCTCGCGCCCCGTGGTCAGCGGGAAGTTCTTTCGCGTCGGCGCCCACAAGTTCTATCCCAAGGGCGTCACTTATGGGCCGTTCCGGCCCGGCGCGGCCGGCGAGCCGTTTCTGAGCCGGGGCGACACGGAGCGGGATATGGAACTCATTGGCCGGCTGGGGGCCAACCTGATGCGCGTTTATCACGTGCCGCCCCGCTGGCTGCTGGACCTGGCCGAGCAACACGGATTGAAGCTGCTCATTGACATTCCCTGGAACAAGCATCTGTGCTTCCTGGATTCTCCGGCCCTTCAGGACGAGGCCCGCAACGCCGTCCGCGCCGCCGTCCAATCCTGCGCGCGGCATCCGGCCGTTTTCGCGTACAGCGTTGTCAACGAATTGCCGCCCGACATCGTGCGCTGGAGCGGGGCGGCCGCGGTGGAAAACTTTCTTGACGAGCTGGCGCAGGCGGCCAAATGGGTCGATCCGGAGTGCCTCTGCACCTTTGGCAATTATCCGCCGACGGAATTCTTGCGGCCGCAGAACATGGATTTCGCCTGCTTCAATGTCTATCTTCACCAGCAGCGGCCCTTCGAGAATTACCTGGCGCGCTTGCAGATGATAGCCGATGCCAGGCCGCTGATGCTGGGGGAACTGGGCATGGACAGCCTGCGGGAAGGCGAGGCCCAAAAATGCGAGACGCTCCAGTGGCAGATCGAGTCCGCCTTCCGCGCGGGGCTGGCAGGGGCTGTCATATATAGTTTTACCGATGAGTGGCACAAGGACGGGCGCGACGTGCCGGACTGGCAGTTTGGGTTGACGACCCGCGAACGGGCGCCGAAGGCCTCGTTCGAGGCGGTGGCGGCCAAATTTGCGCAGGCCCCCTATTTCCCGCTGCATCGCTACCCCAAAGTAAGTGTCGTGGTCGCGTGCTACAACGGCGGGCGCACCTTGCAGCCGTGCCTGGATTCTCTGGGCCGGCTCAATTACCCGTCCTACGAGGTCATCGTGGTCGATGACGGATCGAGCGACATCACCCCGCAGGTGGCGTCGCTCTACAAGAAGTTCCGCTGCCTGCGCCAGGAGCACCAAGGATTGGCGGTCGCGCGCAACGCCGGCATTTTTGCCGCCGAGGGTGAGGTCGTGGCGTTCACCGACGCCGACTGCCGTCCGGATGAGGATTGGCTTTACTACCTGGCGGGGGACTTGCTCAAGGGGGCATTCGTCGGGGTGGGAGGCCATAATTTCCTGCCGCCGGACGACTCGGCGGTCGCGGCGGCGGTGATGGTCTCGCCGGGCGGTCCGGCGCACGTCATGCTCAGCGACCGCCAGGCGGAGCACGTCCCCGGCTGCAACATGGCGTTCTACAAATGGGCGCTGACGGAGATTGGCGGGTTTGACCCGATCTTTCAGCGGGCCGGCGACGACGTGGACGTGTGCTGGCGGTTGCAGCAGCGGGGCTATCGCATTGGATTCAGTCCGCCGGCATTCGTCTGGCATTACCGGCGCTCGACCGTGGGAGCGTATCTCCTCCAGCAAAGCGGCTACGGGGAAGCCGAGGCGATGCTCGTGCGGCGGCATCCGGAGTATTTCAACACCTTCGGCGGCAGCGTCTGGCAGGGGCGGATCTACACCACGTCCAAATTCGGGCTGATGCTGCGGCGTCCGATGATATACCGCGGGCTGTTTGGAACGGGTTTCTTCCAAAGCCTCTATCAATCCGAACCGGCGACGGTGCTGATGCTCTGCACCAGCCTGGAATACCACGCGCTGGTGAATCTGCCGTTGCTGGCGCTCTCGGTTCCGTTCCGGATATTGCTGCCGCTGGCGCTGGCCAGCGTCACCTTTTCACTGGCGGTATGCGTGGCGGCGGGGGTCCAGGCCGCGCTCCCGCGCAACAAACGGCGCTTCTGGTCGCGTCCCCTGGTCGCGCTGCTTTTTTTCCTCCAACCCATTGTGCGCGGATGGGCGCGCTACCAGGGACGCCTCAGTTTCGGACCAACGCCGAGAAAGGCGATCGAATCGCTGGAGTCCCTGGCCCTCAGGGACCGGCCCGCCGCGATGGAGCAGGTGGAGTATTGGTCGGAAAGCCGGCTGGACCGGCTGGATTTCGTGCGCCACATCATCCAACGGCTGGACGAGCAAGGGTGGGAGATCAAGGCCGACGCGGGTTGGAGCGATTTCGACGTGGAGATATTTGGCAGCCGATGGGCGCACCTGCAACTGGCCACCGTGGAGGAGGCCCACGCCGGGGGCCGGCAACGGCTGCGCTGCCGCCTGCGCACCGCCTGGTCGCTCTCGGCCAAGGTCGCCCTGTGCTCCATGCTGGGTTTCGAGTTGGTGGTCATTGGGTTTGTCTGGCACTCGCTGTGGCAGATTTGGTTCTTGCTTCTCACCGTCCCGGCCTTCGCCTGGTATGTCACCCGCGAGCAAAGCGAATTGCAGCGCCTGATCTCGGTTGTCCTCGACGACATCGCGCGCAAAAGCGGCATGATCAAATTGGAAGAGGGGAAGTTGCATCCGCCGCCTGTCTCCGCATAATGCGCGCATGAAAGTAACACAGGTTGCCATCTGTCCCAGCGAGGCCTCGCGCAACGCCGGGCGGCCCGCCCTGACGCCCGAGTTGCTGGCGGCCAGCGGCGCCCGCTATTCCCGCAATAACGAGGGACTGGAGGCCATCCTCTCAAAAATCGATCCGGCCCATCTGGAAAAGTCGGTCGATTCCATTTTTCGCATGGTCGATTACGGCCACCAGTCCATCGCCGACATGGTTCCGGTGGCGATGTTCATCGACGGGATTTCCATCTGGCTGGCCTATTATATCTGGACGCTGTGCCCGACGGCGGGAGGGCAGGAGTCTTCCACCCGCTACATTAAAATTTCCGCCGAGGGCCTGATCGCACCGGAGCATCTGGGCATTGCGGAGGAGGAGACAGGCGAGTGGCGCGCGCTCATGAGCGGTTGTTTCGACGCTTATCAAGCCGCGCTGGAGATATGGGACCAAGTGGCCGCCGGCAACCCGGCGTTGATGGGCATCCCGCGATCCTTGCTGGATGACGGCTCCGATGCCGCACGCAAAAAGGTGATGCGGATGCGGCGCAATTACGCCTTCGACCGCGCCCGGTATTTTCTGCCCGCAAGCGCGGCGACCAATGTGATGCTGATCATGTCGGCCCGCGGCTGGGTCAACCTCTGCCAGTATCTGCTGGCCCAGCCGTTGCCAGAGGCCGTGCGCCTGGGAGAATCGGTGCGCGCGGAACTGGAAATCCCCGCCCCGCGCATGATCAAACACGCGCGCCGGACCGACGCGGTGGCGGGGGCGATTGCCGATGAGTTTGCAAAACTGGCTCGACGGGCCAGAAGAGAGCCGCTGACCGCTGGCGAGGAAGGCTTGGCGGTGCCTTACCTGTCCGTCATGCCGCCGGAAGGAATCTCAGACGAAGATTTCGCCGCCGACCTGGCGCACCACGCCCACCGTTATGCGCCCATCGGGAGCACCTTGCCGAGAACCAGCGTGCGGTTCGGGTGGTCGGCCATTGGATTTGCCGAGATTCGGGATTTGAACCGGCATCGCACGGGAGCCAAGTATTGCCCGCAGATTCCCAAGGGATTTTACTTCGCGGCCGATCAAATGCCAGCCGCGGACATGGAGAAGCGGACGCGCCTGGACGGCCTGGCGGCCATTGGGCGTCAGGCCACCGCCGCGGCCGCCCGGCGCCTGGCCGAATCCAGCCCGGCTTACATTTACTGGACATTGTTGGGAACGGAGTTTCCGTTCGAGCATGTCACCACGGCGGACAAATTCATATACGAGGCCGAGTTAAGGACGGGGCTGGGCGCGCATTTCCGCTACGCCAAACACTTGCGCGACGCGCTGGCGCTCTTTTACGAGCGGTTTCCGTCAACAAGAGGACTCATCCTCGAAGGGGCGGCGGAGCCGGAATAGAAGCTTACTTGAGGGTGAGGGTCTTGCGCAGGTTCTGATGCTCGAGCGTGACGGACGAGCGGTTGATTGCCAGCACCCGGCAAGCCGCGATTTCCTCGTTCACGTGTAGGGTCCGATTGTTGATCATGGCGCAGGGATGATCGGAAAAAAATATCGCCTGAAGTTTGATGCCGTTGAACGCCAGTTCCTCCGGAGGCGGACGAGGGCCCGGCGGCGGAACAGTCGGTGGCGCAACATTATGGGCAACAGTCACGGCGGCAATTTCGCTGTGATTGGTTTGAGCAGGCGCGGCTGGAATTGGGGCCGGCGCCGGAGTCGGGGTTGGGGCGGCCGCCACAGGTGTCGGCTTTGGATCGGCTGTCGCGACGCTGGCCAGGGATTGCCGGCGTGCCTCTTTTGCCGAAACCTGTTCGAGCCGGACGAACTCCAATCCACACAGCAACACCACCACTGCGGCCACACCCAGACCGGCATAGAGCCATTGGCGCAAGCCCCACGGCTCGGATGGGGCCGCTTGAACGGCGGCGATTGTTTGCGGTTTGGGCGCGCGAATGGGAGCGGAACGAGCGGCGGGGACGTGTGCCGCCGCTGCGGCCGAGTCGGGGTTGCGCACGGTCTCACGCCACAAGGGAACGCGATCCGCCAGACCGATTTCCCGCAAATAGTCCAGGTCCATCGCCGGCAGCGGCAAGCCGTCGGTGGGGGGATTGCTTTCATACTCCAGGACGTTGGCCAGATGCACCACCGTCAACGGGCTGAATGTCTTGTTGCCGGCGTGCGAGGGATCGTGGTGGTGCGCGGCCGCCTCGATGACATTGGGCGGCATTCCCCACAGGCCGAAGAGATAAGCACCTATTTCGCCGTGCGTCGCTCCGAAAATGTCCTTCTCGACTTCCCACAATGGAATCTGCTGCTTGTGCGCCAGCGCATGGGCGCCGTTGTATTGCTCGTCAAAGTTGGCCGCAAGGATGACCTTGCCAAGGTCGTGCATCAACCCGGCGGTGTAGGCGGCGCCGGCCAGCGCGCTGTCGCTGGTTTCCCGCATCGCCATTTCCCGGGCCGTCCGCGCGACGTTGGTGCTGTGCCGCCACACCGCGTCGATTGAGAAATATACCGGCTTGACTTTATCGTATTGACTTAAAAGTTTGATGGTCATCACCAGCGATTTCACCGTTTCAAATCCGAGCAGGCCCACGGCTTCGCCGGGGTCGGTAATCGACCGCGGCAGGCTGAACCAGGCCGAATTGAGCACTTGCAGCAGCTTGGTGGTGATGGCCATGTCTTTGGCGACAATGGCGCCGATCTCCTCGGTCGTGGCGTCGGGATTGTTCAATGCGTTGAGGACCTCCAGGTAAACCGAGGGGATGCTGGGGAAGGTGCGGATGCGCCCGATCAACTGGCGCATGTTATTGCTCAGCACCCCGGTCGTGGCGGTCAGAGAGCGTTCAACGATGGTTTTGAGCGCGGTCCTATCGAATGGCCGGGCCAGGAATTGATGGCCGCCCACAACCTGGTTCATTACCCGGTCCCGTTGTGCGTCGGAGGCGACAATGAAGCGGACGGTATTGGGATGGGCGACACGGACGTGATTGAGCAATTCGGCGCCGTCCAATTCTGGCAGATCGAGGTTGGCGACGACCGCGGCGTAGGATTCGCGCTGGATAATGCTGAAGGCGCTCATGCCGCTGGTCACGCCGGTGATGCTCCAGTCGGTGCCTAGAGCTTTGGAGAACTCCTCCATCGCCCGCGGATCCGCGTCCGCAAACAAAATGCGTTTTTCGTCCATAGTGTGTCCGCCCCGTGCTTGAACGAGGAGGCACGTACGACTTGGTATCGGCGGATTGCGCGATGGACTTAACCCTCAATTCGCTTTTTCTTATTTACGGCTGGCGAAAGTCAGTGGGCGGCCTTCAGCTTGATCCCTTCGCTGATGCGCTTGCATTGGCCGGGAATGATCCGCCCCTCGTGGTCGTAGCGCAGTTCGATCACCCAATCAAACACATCGTCCGGCCATTTCCCGCCGGGCAGAAGCGCGGCCGGATCGGCGCCCAGGTCATGCGCCAGTTCGGGCAGCCGGGCGTGGCGCCAGCAGATTAAAATGTTGGTCCCGTGCGCCTTGGATTCCAGTTCGCGCGCCAGCGTCTCCGGTTCCTTGTCCTTGAAGCGGGTGTCGAGCCGAATATGCAGTGCGCGGCTCAATGGTTCCAGCGTCAGCCGCGGCCGAACGCTGTTTTCGGTGTCGCTGGCCGCGAAGAGGCTGTCCAGTTTCACCGGCCTGCCATCGGCCTGGAAGGTCTCAAAATAACCGACGTACGCATTGGCCCGCTCAAAGCCGGCGGGCGACAACTCCTTGCCGCTCTCCGGCTTCTCGGCGTGACGGATGATCAGGATGACGGCGTCTTTGAGGCCGGGAGCGGCTTCACCCGCCACCAGGCGGGCCAGCCCCATGACTAAGACACCGAGCGCGAACAGCTTTTTCATGCCGGGGGCGCCGGCCGCGACTTTGGGTTGACCTCGATGTCTCATGCTATTTCAACTTCCTCTCCAGGATTTGGCCGGCAAGATTCGGATTGGCTCTGCCTTTGCTCAACTTCATGACCTGGCCCTTGAGAAAATTCAGCGCCGCGGCTTTGCCCGCCTTGTAGTCGGCTGCCGGCCCGGGATGGGCCGCAATGGCCTGCTCGCACAGGGCTTCAATGGCCCCGCTGTCGCTGACTTGCGCCAGGCCTTCTTTCTCCACGATGGCAAGCGGCGCCTCCCCGCTGTCGAACATCCTTCCAAAAACTTGCTGCGCGGCCGAACTGCTGATTTTTTTGCCTTCAACCAGTTCCACAAGGTCAAGTATATATTCCGGTTTGAACTTCAAGTCCGCCAGCGCCGTTTTCGTTTCGGCCAGCTTGCCGCGCAGGTTGTTGATGATCCAATTGGCCGCCGCCTTGGGGTTCTTTGCCTTCCGGGCCAGGGTCTCGAAGTAATCGGCCAGCGGCCGGTCCCACACGAACGTCTGGGCGTCGGAGGCCGGCAATTGGTACTGGCGCATCAGTCGCTGCTTTTTGGCCAGCGGCAATTCCACCACCCGCCGCTGGACTTCCGCCAGCCAAGCCTCCGTCGGCTGGAACGGCATCAGGTCCGGCTCGGGGAAATAGCGGTAATCATGCGCCATTTCCTTGCTCCGCATCGTTTCGGTCACCCCGCCCGCATCGTCCCAGCGGCGGGTTTCCTGCGCCAGCTCTCCCCCGCTGTCGAGAACGTGGATTTGACGGGGAATCTCGTGCTCCAGCGCGCGGCGCACCGCGCTGAAGCTGTTCATGTTTTTGATTTCGACCTTCTTGCCCAACTCCCTCGCGCCGACCGGTCGAACGCTCACGTTCACGTCGCATCGGACCTCCCCTTTCTCCATATCGCAATCGCTGATGCCCCCATGGCGGAGGACCTGCACCAGCGCGTTCAGATACTCGTAAGCCATCAGCGGGCCGGTGATTTCCGGCTCGGATACGATCTCCAGCAGCGGCACGCCCGCGCGGTTGAAATCCACCCCGCTGTTGCGCTCGAAATGGATGTTCTTGCCCACGTCCTCCTCCAGATGGGCGCGGGTGATGCGCACACGCGAGATGCCGCCATCGAACTCGAAGTCAAGAAAGCCGTTGACGGTGGACGGCTTGTCGTATTGGGTGATTTGATAATTCTTGGGCATGTCCGGATAGAAATAATTCTTCCGGTCGAACTTGGCCAGCCCCGGCAGCCCGCACCGCAGCAGCAGGCCCGTCAGCGCAGTCAAGCGCAGCGCCTCCTCGTTGGCGACCGGCAGGACGCCCGGCAGGCCCAGGCACACGGGGCAGACGTTGGAATTGGGGGGCGCGCCGAATTCATTGGCGCAGCCGCACCACATTTTGGTGCGGGTCTTGAGCTGGACGTGTGTTTCCAGTCCGATGACAGCCTCGTAATTCACGACTCTTCGACGGTAAAACTTCCCCTCGGCGGGGGCAATCTATTTTCGCGCCCTGTCTGAATAAAAGGCGGCGCGGCGCTCTCAAAGTTTTCCCGCCACTCGGCGGAAATGGTAGCCCAGGATGGCCAGTTCCATGGCTTTCGGAAACTGACGCGGACGCCTGAAAAGCGTGCTCCAGAACAGCCGCCAATATCCGGCGCGGCCACGGTGCCATATCCCCAGCGCCCAGCACGATTTCAAAAAGGCCATCAAATCGGCCCGCGACAGTCGGCGGCGCGGTCCGGTCGGGCGATGGCTCGTGAGAAAAGTCCGGATGCGCTGGTAATAGTTTCGCGGCTCGTAAAGGCGCTTCATCAGTTCACGATAACCCCTTTGCAGTGACTCCCGGTTCATCCTCGGCTGAAAATTCAGCGCCGCGTCAGTGTTGTTGCCGGAGCTTTCGCTCACCAGCCGCCCCTCCCTTTTGAGCCGGTGCCACAACCGCGTCTGCGGCAGCGCCGTCAGCAGTCCCACCATCGCCGTGACCACCCCGGAGCGTTGGATGAATTCAAACTGCCTCTTGAAAATGTCGCTCTTGTCGCTGTCGAACCCGACGATAAATCCGCCCATGACCTCCATGCCGGCGCGTTGCAGGGTTTGGACGGAGGCGACCAGGTTGCGGTTGCGGTTTTGGAGCTTGTGACATTCGGTCAGCGCCTCGATCGAAGGCGTCTCAATGCCGACAAAGACCTTTCTGAAACCGGCCTGCACCATCAATGCGCACAACTCCGCGTCATCGGCCAGGTTCATTGATGCCTCGGTGAGAAACCCCATCCCGGTCCGCGTGCGCGAACGCCATTCGACCAGCGCGCGCAGCAGCTCCTTGGTCCGCTCTTTGTTGCCGATGAAATTGTCATCGACGATGAAAACCATTTCATTCCATCCGCGTTGCCGCAAGCCCTCCAGTTCGGCGATCAATTGCGCCGGCGTTTTGGTGCGCGGCGCCCGTCCGTTCATCACCGTGATGTCGCAAAACTCGCAATCGAACGGGCACCCGCGCGAGAACTGCACCGACATGGTCACATAATGGCGGAATTTGATGAGGTCCCACCGCGGTGCGGGCGAACGGGTGATGTCGGGCCGGTTCTCGGCGCGGTAAAGGGGTTGCAAGTTGCCGCGCCGCAAATCTTCCACCACCTGCGGCATGACCTCCTCGGCCTCGCCCAGAACGAAGTGGTGGAGGTCGGGGAAGTCTTCGTGCCCGGTGGTGAACAGAGGGCCGCCGGCAATGACCGTTTTCCCCGCCGCCGCGCACCGCGCCGCTATTTCGCGGGCAGATTCCTTCTGCACGATCATGGCGCCCAGCAGCACGAAGTCCGCCCAACGCAGGTCTTGCTCCTTGAGCCGCCTCACGTTCAGGTCCACCAGCTTGAGTTCCCAATCCGACGGGAGCGTCGCCGCGACCGTCAACAAACCCAGCGGCGCCATGCAGGCCCTGCGGGAAACGAAATGCAGGGCGTGCTTGAAGCTCCAAAACGTGTCGGGTGTTCTTGGGCTGACCAGAAGTATCTTCATATTGCAGAAAACCAACCAATGTGGCTCCACTGCCACAGTGCGCCTCTTTGCCCCCTTTTGCAAGGCGTGTTCGGATTTGTTTCAATGTTCAATCCCGGCGCCATAAACGCCGCCTCTTTGCACAAACCAGACTAAACATCATTCTCAATGCTGAATCCCAGCGCGGTAGGCGCGGTATCTTTGTAGAACTCGAACCCAAACAAATTCTAAGCCCCGTAGGGGCGCCAGATTCGGGAATTTGCGCGCAGGCGTTTGCCATGCCCGGGAGATGCCGCTTCCTGACATTGATTAAGTAGATGCTCCCTTACTCCGCCTTGAGCAGTGGGCCAAGCGTTTTTGCGACTATTTCCGCCTGCCGCGTGAACCCCAAATCCGTCGGGTGCGACCCATCCACGCTGCCTTCCCCGTCGTCGCCGAACAGATGCTCGCCTTCGATGTAATACAATTCCTTGACGCCCTCCCGCCGCAACCGCTCGTATGCCGCCTTCAAGGCCGCGCGGTCCTTCAAGTGGTAATACTCCATCCGCCCGGAAATCAGATAGGAGTCCTGTATCGTCCGGTCTTCGACCAGAACGATCGGCGTCGCCGGATGCGCGTCGCGCAATTTGCGCACGCACGGCTCCATCCGCGCGGTGATTTCTTCCGCCACCATGTTCGGCAGACAGTCAAGCACATAGACCGACGGGTCCAACTCCGCCAGCAAGTCCGCCATCTCCGGCTCCAGTCTCCCGTTGCCGGAAAATCCAAGGTTGATCGTCGGCCAGTTGTACCGCCGTCCAAGGATCGCGCTATACACCATGCCGGGCCGCGACGCCGACAGCCCTTGCAAAATCGACGTGCCGTAAAACACGACGGGTTTCCTCACCCCGGGACCCCACGGCCCCGCCTCTTCCACCGCCGCGCCGGCCGGAAATCCCAGTTCGACAACCTGCACGCCGTTATAGAGCGGCAGATACAACAAGTATTGGCGCTTGCCGGGTATCAGTTTGTCCGCCAGCGTCACCTCGTTGGTTTGCGCCGTCGGCTGCCCCACCGCCAGCCAGCGCCAGCCGCTGTCCGTCTTCACGTAAAGGTCCAGGCCGCTCTTTCCAATCGCCGTCATGTTGGCCAGGTAAAGCCAGCTTTCCGTCAACACCCACCGCGCCTGAAGTGTCGTCGCGTCGGTGACGAATCGCACGCACATCCCGGAGCTGTTGCGGCTCAGGTCCCAGACCGGCGGACGCACCCTCCCTTCCGCCTTGGCCGGCAGGCGGTCGTAGAAGCTCTTGGTGTCATTCCACCCGCGGCCCTCCACGCCGAACTGGCGGGCGTCAAACCACAAGGTCGTGTCATTGGTGCGCAAGGGCGCCGGCGCGGCCGCCAGCATCATCGGCTTGGCCAGCAAAACGGATGCCCCCAGGGTCCAAAGCAAATTTGGAACTGTCATGCCACGAACTTACTGGCCAATACTCTTCCGTGGACAGAAAAAAAACAGGGACGCGCCATCGCGCGGTGCAGCTCTTTTTTGGGTGCCTCTTTTGTGGAGTGCGGTGGCAAAGCGTAGCGGCGACACCGCTTTTGACTTTACAGAGGCGCGTGGAACTTCCGAGGCGGCGGAAATCGCCTCGCATCAAAGTGGCGTCGCGCCCTCCCTCTTGCCGCCGCGGTCCATATCAAATCGCCCCTGGCGGCAGCAAGTCGAATGCGCCTGCCATCGCGCGATGACTCCCCGCCTTCCCTCTCCAAGCGTCCTCAATCGCCCATGCTGATACCCAGCGAACGGGCCGCATCGATCACACCGCCTTTCGGCGGCACCGTGCGCAGATGCCCGATCGCCTCCGCCAGCGGCACGCTCTCGACCGAAGTCCCGGTGTGGGCGGCCATCTGTCCGAATTTGCCCTCCGCAATCAGGTCCACCGCCTTGGCCCCGAACAGCGTGCAGATCGTCCGGTCCATCGTCGTCGGACTTCCCCCGCGCTGAAGGTGCCCCAGGACCACCACCCGCGTTTCCTTGCCCGTTCGGCGCGCCACCTCCGCCGCAACCACCGCGCCAATCCCGCCCAGCCGCGCCTCGCGATTCTCCTCCTGCGCGCCGCTGGTCACAAAGCCGCCGCCCATTGGCCGCGCGCCTTCCGCCGCAATCACCAGCGTGAAATGCTTGCCCAGCTTTTCGCGCTCCGCCACCGCCCGGCAAATGCTCTCGTAGCTAAAGGGAATCTCGGGGATGAGGATCACGTCCGCGCCGCCCGACACTCCCGCATAGAGCGCGATCCAGCCCGCATAGCGGCCCATGACCTCCAGCACCAGCACGCGATTGTGGCTTTCCGCCGTCGTATGCAACCGGTCCAGCGCGTCCGTCGCGCACGCCACCGCCGAGTCGAACCCAAAAGTGACCGTCGTCGCCGCCAGGTCATTGTCGATGGTCTTGGGCACGCCGACCACTGCGATGCCGTGCTGATGCATCTGGTATGCAATGGCCAAAGTGCCGTCGCCTCCCACGCAGACCAGCGCCGCCAGGCCCAGTTGTTCCATCCCCTGCCGCGTTTCATCCATCAATTCGGCGGGCAGTTGACGGGTTTCGCCGTGCCCCACCTTGGCCGAAAAACGGCCGCGATTGGCCGTGCCGAGGATGGTGCCCCCGCGCACCAGCAGGCCGTCCAGCGCCTTGTAGTCCAGCACTCGGAAATTCCGCGGGGGCAGCAACCCCTCGAAACCGCCGATGATCCCCAGTGTTTCCCACCCGCGTTTGGTGGCCGCTTTGGCCACGGCGCGAATGACCGCGTTGAGTCCGGGGCAATCGCCGCCGCCGGTGACAATCCCAATCTTCACGCACGCCATCTTCCAGAACAAGCCCCGCCCGCGCAAGCCCGATCTGTTGGAAAATCTCTTGACACCGCCACACCGTGCCCGTCCCCCGGTTTCGGTAGCGCGACCGTCCCGGTCGCCGTGGCTGGCGTCTCGCCAGCCACATTGCCTTCGTCCCTTCTCCCCAACGGGTTCGGCTGCGTCTGGGAGCGACAATGCCCTTGCCCTGGATTGCCAAGCGATTTACCATGTCCGCTGCGGGTTCCGCGGATGCGTGGATATCCACGCACTTGAAAGGAATAGCAAAATGACATTTCTCGGCGATGCTCTTTTGTTCCTCGGTGTAATCGTCTGTCTATATGGGGAAGTCAGATTCCTGGTGGTGCCCTACAATCGTAATCTGTGGTGGTTCTTCGGCTGCCTCTTTGTGCCGCCCGTGGCTTGGATTTTCTTCTTTCTGAATTTGAAGGCCACAATCAGACCCTTCGCCATTTCGATCGGCGGCTTGATCATGGCTGGCCTTGGCGCTTGGATGTCAGGAGTTGTGTGGCCGCCGTAATTACAAAAGGAACAAGGGCTAGTAGAATTATGACACCTTGGAATTTGACGAAAATGGGATGCTTGGATTAGCCTGAGAGAAACGAAAACTGTCACAATTACAGGACTGACCGGAATGGCGCTTAGAGAAACTGGCGGAGGATCATTGTAACGGTAATGACGACTTGAAATCCTGTCGCTGCTCTTGATCACCCGAGTGGCTGTGGAGAGAAATGCATATTGACAAAACAATTCGAGTTGGCCTCATCAGCAAACTCTTCATTCTTCTGATTCGATTTATCGATCTGATGCAAGGGAGCATCTTGAAGAACTATGCTGTGTTTTCTCTTATCGTCCGTCACGCTCCGCAAAAGCTCGGCGCGGACGCCTGCTATTACAGGGCTTTCAAAGAGTTCCTGATTGCTTGTCACCGCGTTCCCGCTTACAGCGATTTCCTGCGGAAGCGCGGTTGGTCCTGCGCATCCTCCGACCCGAAAGAGATTCTCAGGTCCCTGCCTCTCACCGATAAATCGGATTACATCTTGGCTTACAGCACTGAGGAAAGATGCCTCAACGGGAGTTTCTTCCTCAAAGGTGTTGTCGTTGATGAGTCCTCCGGCGCCACCGGGATTCCCTATAATTGGGTGCGGAGCGAAACCGAGCGCGAAATCGTCAAGAACCTGATCGGAGTTTACTTGAGGTATTGTTTCGGCGACAAAAGGTTCATCGTGCTGAACATGTTCAGCATGGGAGCCTGGGCGACGGGTTTCAACATGGCGTTGGCGGCCCAATCCTTGGGCGTCGTCAAATCCACGGGTCCTGATGTGGACAAAATCCTCCGAACCCTTGAGTTTCTCGGAAACAATTACCCATACATTCTCAACGGTTATCCGCCCTTTTTGAAATACCTCTTCGATGAAGGAGAGCGCAGAGGGTTCAATTGGCAGGCATACACCATCCATGGTCTCGTCGGCGGCGAAGGTATGTCAGAAGGACTGCGCGATTATCTGCTCAAGTACGCCAAAACCGTTTACTCCGGTTATGGCGCTTCGGATTTGGAAATTGGCATGGCGGGCGAGAATCCCTTGACGGTGATGATCCGAAAACTCTGTTTCAAGGACCTGGCCTTGAGAAAGACTATCTTCGGAGACGAACATCGCTTGCCGATGCTCTTTCAATATAATCCACTGGACCATCTGGTCGAAATCATCGACCACGAGGTGGTTGTGACCATCAGCAAGCCTTGGACTCTTTCCCCGCGGATCCGGTATAACATCAAGGACGAAGGCGGCATGCTCACTTTTGATGAGATGAAACAAAAGCTTGGGTTGCACGGCATTAATTTGGAGGAATTGGAACGAAAATGTGCCTACCCCCGCTGGTATCTTCCGTTTCTTTTTATCTACGGTAGGAAAGACAGCACGGTGTCGGTTATGGGAGCAAACATTTACCCCGAAGATGTGGAAAGCATCATTTATTCCATTCCTCTTTTGGCAAGCAGTATCAATGGTTTCGCCATCTCGCTGGAGGAAGACGCGGGGGGCAATCCTCGTCCATGCTTTGAATTTGAGCTGTTGGATTTGCGTCCGAAGCTCGAAGTTGAAGCGATGTTGCGCCTGATCCTATCCCCCGAACTGGCGAAACTGAGCCTGGATTACAAGAAGGCCAGGGAAGAATACCCCCAAGCGGTTGAACCGATCGTGAGGACTTTCGGTATGCACGAAGGCCCTTTCAAAGCGAACCTCAGTCGCATTAAGCGACG